>ENA-ORXI01003541-ORXI01003541.1-sediment-metagenome-genome-assembly--contig:-NODE-3541-length-10455-cov-8.446136_pt1 | contig 10455 bp, 10 predicted proteins | sample MGYA00237861_ERZ511468 | MGnify/ENA primary metagenome ERZ511468 (study PRJEB26299, sample SAMN06266213) | sediment metagenome | isolation source: Hudson Canyon methane seep mesocosm | place...
TCAATTGAAGGGTATGGTGCTTCTGATACAGAGCCTAGAGCAGTACTTTTAAATTCAATCTGTAAAAAATTAGATTTGCCATTAAATAAAAATACAATGGATCAAATTTAATGACCCCAGAGAGAGCCATCATTAACAAAAAAAATGCAAAACCTGTATTGAAGTGGACGAGAGGAAAACCCAATTATTAGGTAACTTATTGCCTCTAGTCCCTGAAAGTTACGGGAAATATATCGAACCATTCTTTGGCGTAGGGGCATTGTTCTTTTCCCACAATCAGAAAAAAGAAACAATACCCCCCTTATTTGAAGGTAATTACCTCTGCCTATTTTCCACCTGTACGCAACTCATTAATGATAAATGATGAATGCACTATATTTTCTATAGCTTCTTTATAAGTCTTTACAATTTTATTACTCTCACGAATCATTTTTTCTGATTTAGGAAAGGGTAGTTGTACTATTTCTAATTCAGTGCTTTTAATTCTATTATGTGAAGAGGAAGTCCCTGATGTTAAACTTTGTATTTGATCTTGAACAAGCTTCTCAAGGAGCATATAACAAATCCAATATGGATCGATACCATTTTTGGCTGTTATAATTTCGAATTCATTTGAGCAGGTAGTAGGAAATTTTAGATCAGGAACAACAATTACTCTTGGGATTCGTGGGTTTATTTTAGAAATTAAAATATCATTAGGATAGCAGACATTTCCTTTCGTTTTTGGTTTGTAATTTTTAAGTTCTTTAAAATTAATTACCCCGTCACCAATAACATGGAGAACACTAATACACTTACTACCCTCTTCTTCTTTTAATCGTCGCCTTTTTTTTGTTTCAAAACATGCAATATCTTTAAGGTACTTTACTTCGCTTCCTCGGATAGAACATATTTCCTCTGCAGCTTTTATTCTCCTTGCACTATAATGGCTTGCCGTCCATGAGCCAGTTTCAACCACGCTGGACAATTCCATCGTACAAGAAGGCAGTTCAGAAATAATACCTTTTATTCTTTTAACCGAGAATAATTTCTCTCCTAATACTTCTAACTGATTTATACCTTCATATTTTTTTACTGTTACCCCCTTTCTCATTGATACTTGGAAGCCAAGATCATCAATAGATGCCATGGTTACCAAGTCGTCCATATCTGAACCTTCACCTTTCTCTATATAAACAATGGATGTTTTTGTTCTAGTACCAGCTTGAGCAAAAGTTACCGCAGGTAACTCAATAATACCTTTTAAATTTGCTTTTCCAATTAACCTTGCTCGTAGAGTTTCAGCCAACCCTCTAGAAGAAACTGTCGAATCAGGTACGACAATAAATAGCTTACCTCCATCTTTTAGCAGAGCTAAATTTCTATCAATGAATGCAAACTCAGAGCTAATTGTATTTGATGATGCACCTAAATCATGTAATAAAGGGTAGTTTTCTTTAGGTTGAGAGTTGATTTGATTGCATAAAATATTAGCCCCAAATGGTGGGTTTGTAAGAATAAGGTCTACCTTTCCATTATACGAATCTAAACGAGCACTATTTAAAAGTGAGTTACCTTGATCAATATCATATATTTCGCTACCAAACAGCATCATATTAATCTTTGACAGCCTAACCATTCGATCAACTTTATCTTGACCAACTAGTTTTATTTTCTTGCTCGGATTCCCAGATATAATTGAAGCCTTCTTATAAAATGATGCTAAAAAACTACCTACACCACATGATGGATCCATTATCGTAAGATTATTATTTGTTATATTAAAACCGTCATATTGAAGTTCATTAATAGCCCAGTCACAAATAAAGTCAACGACTTCAGGTGGTGTCATATATTGTGCATCCTCAATATTTCCTCTGAAATTATCCCTTACAAAGTGACCGAATGCTTCATTTACTAAATCAAATGAATTGTTGGAGCTTGCATGGTTTAAGGCATTGACAAATGTAGAGTAGATAGTTCTAGATAGCAATAATGCAAATTCATTATCATTCTTCTGAATATTTAATTTTGGCGATAAGCCGAAGATAGATGTGCCATCCGAATTTAAAAAATGTACATTTTTAGAGCATTCGTTAAATGCCTTATTAAGTATTGAGGTTGCATTGTGATCAAATTGAGACGTATTAATAAGTTTTTCAAATCCTTCTGATTCTATCCACCCACGATGGCTTGCTATACAAATAGCTAATACTTTTGATACCTCATCCAGCTTTGCATTGGAATCATCTATCCGTCCAGATAAATGCAGGTGTTCACGCAATCCGGATAATGCCGAATATAAATCTTGATAAGTTTGTTGTATAGGACTCACTATTTCCTCCGTTATTTTTTTAGATTATAATCTAAAAAAGGAACGAAGGTTTGAATATTTACTCCATAGTGACTTTATTATTTATTACTTCCGCATGAAATATCTTTGAAGATCCTTCCGCGTTATCTAACTCTAGCTGAAGCTTAGGAAATCCGTTTGATCGGCCATTACCATGCCTTGCATAAGTGTCTTTGCTCTTATTTCTTGGGGGGAATAATTGGAAGTTCACTCCAGGTCTATCTTCGCTTTGTAACTTCGGCCTCCCTAATAAATCCATCCATTCATGGTACCTTGTATTTAAAGCAACATGGACTCTAGGGTCTACTTGCCATATACGAAATCTTTGATTTCCTTCGTATGTTAAATCTATAGATACTAAAAATATTGATGGATATTTAAGAAAGCTTTTCATTCCCTCTTCATCGTTGCACTGGAAATTCCACCTTGGTGCTACGGCACCCTTTGCATCTTCTGAATCCAAAAAGTTAGCACTTTTAACTTCAGACCCATCAGCTAAATCATCCCCTTTACCACGAAACCCCCCGCCAATTATGCCGCTAATTAATGACACAAGATGCTGTCCAATATACCCTGTATCAATTTGAGCTGGTTGAAATGTTAATTTTCGCCATTCATGCAGTTTTAACCTTTGATCAATTATTTGTTCTCTAATAAGGTCACAAGCTAACCCCCTTCTTTCCTCTAATGTGTAATCGCTCAACACTTTATTCAAAAAATACTCCTTATTGTAAATATAGGTTAAAAAATTACTTATTATAAATTATCTAACTCATACTGTTCTGCTCTAATTAAATATTTAAAGTTAATCGTCAATCATAGGAGGAGCTTATAAAATAAGGGATTGAAGTCCAACGATCCATAATCTGCAGGATGAGTGGTTTATTCGAAATAAAGCCATGAAATATGTCCGTAAGAGGATCTTGTAACGAACACATAAAAAATATGGGGATATTTACCGAAAATTCACACATTCAAATGTATCATTTAGGTAGTAAAAATACCTTCGACAATTTTTATTTGAGCCAAAAATAATACTTTTCGTATCATATTAATCAATCACTTAGATGCTATAAAATTTACAATAATGAGTGGATTTTAATTTTTTCGAAGGTATCGTACAGTATAAGTGCCATACAAAATTATCAAACGATTTTATTAAGGTCTATGCACTATAAAAACAACTGAATCTGTAATCTATTGTTACTTTTTGTACCTTTGCGCTTCAAACCCCTTACACTCCCCGTCCCTTATGAAAAATACAAAGGTCGAATCATCGCCGATTTACCAGGGGAATTACCTTAATTGGTTTGCACGCGAGGGATTTCCATCTGGTGAATTAGGGCAGTTATTAGCATTTATGCAGGAGTTAGATCACAATGGCTTGTCTCCCCTTCTTGATCCGTTAAGAAAAAAAGCAACTTACTAATGGGCATTAAAATCTTAGAAGTCCACTTTACTTTGTTAGTTGCAACCAAAATCACAAGACACCTTTCCTAGATTGTATTTTTCGGAAAACGGGACATATCGGGGTTATTTTATCTTATACAATTTTACATTCACTAAATAACTAATGGTTAATTAAGCATGAATCCAAAAATTGAAATGAATAACGAATGGTATGAATGTAACTTTCAATATCCTTTTAAAGAACCCCCTGTATTCACATCAGGACCACTCGGAACTAGTCGGTGGTTGCCTCCCAAATATAATGCAAAGCTAGTATCTAATTACTTATTTCCTATCGGGCGTTATACCATTGTCATCAACGGAAAACAGTTGATCTTTGAAGCAGAGAGGCCAATCGTTGATGGTATCTTAGGGAACGTATTCTAAAACATCCCCTCCAGCACACTAGGAGTTGAGCCTATTTCCTCACCCGAAAACCTCAACTCAACACTCTCATACCCAGGCATCAACCAAAACTGCACCACAACCTCCCCCCGAATCGCCACCATATTCAAATAATCCCCTAAATCATCAGCCTTTGCATAATGCAATCTAACCGTACTACCATTCAACATAACCGGATGGTATAGATCAATATTACTCACATTAGCCAATACACCAGAATCAACGAACAACTCCCCCAGCAAATAATAATTCCTATCTGCTGGCAATTGCTCAAGCAACCACCTCAATGATCGCCCATTCATTTTAATGCGCTTGGTAATAACTTTTAACGGCTTACCTTTTATTAAAACTGCTTCAGTCGGAAATAAATTATGATTAATCTCACTAGCCCCAACCGCACGCGATTTGCCGTCATGCTCAACAATTAAACCACCCTGCCATGCGCCTAAAATTGGACAAAAACAGTCAATATGCTCTAGCGTTAAATTATCAATCGCCTTTAGTTCCAATGAATAAAAATTAGTTCCCTGTACTTTTACATACTCATCACGCGCAATATCAAAATTACGCAAAAGTTTATGTAATCCAGTTCTTAACCCCATGTTGCTCATAGGATATAAAGCGGCACTGAACACAAGCATACTAATAAAAACAATCATCTCCGCTTTACTACCCACTTGTAAACGAAAATCAATCTTTCCTGGCATCACTACACGAACTGGTGAAGGCCAAAACAAATCAACCCCTCGAATATTCGACATATCAATTTGAAGATGTGACCAGTAACCACCCATCACAGCCCAAAATGCTAGAGGAAAGTAAAAATACAACGGTGAAGCCAGCACAGCAAGAATAGCGACACCAATAACTGAATGGGTAATAGTTCGATGGCCAAAGCGTTTTTCTAGCGGCACAGAAATAAAAAACAACGGTCGCCCAACTTTTGAAGTGGGTAAATCTACATCAGGCATTAAAGAGAATAAAGCCGCTATTCCCCAATAAATTAAGCTGGTTTCATATTCAAAAACGGTAGCACCGCCCAAATATAGCACCGTTGAAAAAGCAACGTGAGTACCTGCTAACATCCTCTAACTGGAACATCAGGGACTCGTTGCCACTCATCAGATTTAAAAATTGATTCAGCCGAAACTAAACACGACTCCAATAATTCCCCCTGAATGCCTTTATTTACTAAGGCTTCTTGAATACTCGCATCTTCTTTCCCAATATCATAATCAGCCATTGCAATACAAAATCCTTGCATCCATTCAATACAGTTCTCAACAGGTGGCATCAAATCACTAGAGCCATCTTTTTTATAAAAAGCCCAACCATAACCCCATAAATCAGATTCATTATTCATTTGCATCACCTCAAAAAATATTAACGCCCAATGCCTTTAAACACAAAAAACTTAAACGTCAGAAATAAAACCGCTCCCATTCCACCCATAATATAAAGAGTCTTATCTCCCGTTCCCATGCCGATATAACGCATAGAAACAATCATAGCCCCTAGCAGCATGACCATTGGCGTAAAATCTAAATATCTAACTCCTGCATCATGGCGCATTGCTCTAACTTTGCGCTTATCAATCAGTGTTTCTTTGCTAGATTCCTCTAACATATCAAATATCGCTTGAGGGATTCCTCCTGATTGTTTTATCACATGAGAAATAAATTGCTCTGGCGACTCAATGAGCATCCCCTTGGCAGTAATATAATCTTGCACCATTTTCTTAACAACTGGTGCAGGCAATGGCTTAATCTTAATTTCTAATAAGTAAACCCCCAGCTCTGCTGGGGGACTCACAAAGTTTGACAATTACGGGAATCATCGCAATTCTCTTTATCTGTGAACCGCCTAAAGTTCAAAAAGATAAGGAAAAAACGATGAAACCAGAAAATAGTTTAAACCATACGAAATGGGAATGTAAATATCATATAGTTTGGATACCGAAATATAGAAAGAAGAGCATTTATAAAGATTTGCGGAAATACCTTGGTACAACTCTAAAAGAGTTAGCTCTTCAAAAGGAATGTACAATTGAAGAAGGACATTTAATGCCCGATCATGTCCATATTTTAATCTCAATTCCTCCCAAGTACTCAGTGTCACAGGTGGTTGGATTTATAGGCTTCCCATTTAAGCCGGCACAAAAATAAAAACTAGTCGCGCAATTCTAGTATTATGTGTTAATGACTAAAAAAACAATACAACACCGAAAATACGCGCGACTAGACGACTCATTATCAATGAACTGAGTCATTTAGGCAAACAAAGCTATGCAAAAATTGCTCAAGTCACTCAGACGAGTAAAAGCAGTGTCGCGCGGCATCTAAAAGCATTTAAAAAGCGTCACCCGCAGCCTGAATCCTTCTTTTGGGAAACGGAGGCAGGCGAGGCATGGCAGCGATTATTAGTCTTTGCCGTGATCTATAAATTTGGCATTGAATGTGGTATTGGAGCGGAAAAATTATCCGGATTTTTTAAGCTTATTCGACTGGATACGCATGTCGGTGTTTCACCATCCGCTATTGGTCAGCAGTTAAAGAAAATGGAATTATTATTGCCTCAATTTCAGGCAAGCTGTGAGCAGAAGGTAAAAGGAGGGCGCTACCCATCAGTGGTTGCGATGGATGAAACCTTTTTTGGCGATCTGTTAATTTTGGTCTTAATGGACTTGCGTTCAGGGTATTTATTATTAGAAGATATCAGTGATGACCGTTGTTTTGATACGTGGTTTTCGAAAGCTCAACCGCGACTCAATACTTTAGGCATTGATATTCAACATGCGGTGAGTGATCGAGCGAAAGCGCTTATAAAACTGGCTATCAACGGTTTCGAATGTGAATCAGGCGCAGACTTATTTCATGCTCAACAAGATGCCAGTCGGTGGTTAGGACCCACCTTAGCAAAACGTATCACCGCCGCAGAAAAACAGAAAGCGGCGACAGAAATGGCACTCAATAAAAAAAGTCGTGACACCCAGATTAAACAAGCCCACGTTGAAGCCGTAGAGCAGGTTAAACACGCCGTACAGGCGCAAAGCGATTACCATGAAGCCTTACAACAAGGGATGTCTGAAGATTTACATCCCTTCTCTCTGCGGGATGACACGGCTAATAACGCCTCTATACTGGAAGACAAGTTAAATACACGCATCCATTGTTTTGATACGATTGCCCAAGATCAAGGCATTGCAGATAAACGTAACAGCCTTAAAAAATTAAAAAACCAACTCCCCGCCTTAGCGATTCATGTTAAATCATGGTGGCTTTGGGTCGATGAAAACCTAAAGGCATTGGAAACCGAAACCGCCCTGCGTGAATGGATCACCTTAATTTTATTGCCTGTTATCTACTGGCATTACCAATTGCATAGAACGCAAAACCCGAAAACACGCGAAAAGTATCAAATAGCGTGGGAGCGAGCCAGTCAAACCTTACGAGAGCACGAGGCTAGCGCTCCTTTCTTAAGTGAAGGTCAAGCACACTGGGTCGAGTGGGCTGACTGGATGGTGCGGCAATTTCATCGGAGCTCATCAGCAGTTGAAGGCCGCAATGGGTGTTTATCCCAAATGTATCATAATGGTCGCGGCATCCCTGAATCACGCTTAAAAACTCTCACCGTTATCCATAATTACGGATTAAAACGCAATGACGGTACAACAGCGGCTGAACGATTATTTGCAACCGAGTTTCCCGATTTATTTCCTTGGCTATTAGAGCAAATGGGCGCACTTCCATTGCCTAGAAAAGGTCGAACTAAGGTCACCCATGACCCCTTGAAATTACTGGGCGTACCGGCTTAAATGGGAAGCCGATTTATAAAAGGTAAAAGTGCAATTTCTATAGCTAGAACTTACATGGGCCGAAGAAAAAATTTTACGGGTCAAAGTTTTTGGGCAAGAGGCTATTATGTTTCAACAGTAGGAAGAGATGAAGAAACGGTGCGAAATTATATTAAGCACCAAGAGAGCGAAGATAAGCGAATAGAGCAACTTAATCTATTTTAGATTACCCCCCACCACCTTTAGGTGGTAAATAAGTAAACCCGCTTTGAGCGGTTCACGGTTTTCAAGCCTCCGGCTTTGCCGGAGGTATTTGACTATTACTGGCAAATTCAAGGCTTGTTATACATAACAGGGCGTAAGAGCTGGTATTTTATTAGCTATGATCCTCGTTTTAAATCTAAAGAACAACGGCTACACTTTATACAAGTAAAGCCTGACCAAGATGATCAGAAACTTTTAACCCAGCGGTTAAAAATGGCCGTTGATTATCGGGATTTTTTATTGCTGAAAATTGAAAGTAAATTTAGTCAACATATCACCCAAACCGAAGTGCTAAAAATTCTAAAAATTGGGCGTACTAAATTATGGAACTTAAGACAAACTGAAACTTTTCCCAAGCCTATAAAGGCTAACCCGTTGCTGTGGAAATTAAGCGATATTGAAAGCTATACAAGAAAGAAACACTAAAATTAATTTCAAAACCTAACAGTGTTAATCGTTATTAGCACTGTTACCTAACTAATAAAATGTTCTTATTATCCATTCTTATATTCTAATATTTATACTTACTTTTCTTTTAAATCAATAAAATAGGGCATATACCTTATTCATTATCTAAAAACAGGGGATTTAACACAGAGATACAATAAATAATAAAAAACATCCCTAACACTATAGATTGGCTTTATTGACGTGCTAAATTCACTGGAACTATAAATCGGTTTATGCTGTAAATGAATAACCGCTTTGAGGCTTTATATGGTATTCTATCGGACATAAAAAAAGCTCTGAACCAAGAAGGAACAGAGCTTTTTTATAAATTCACCGTAAGAATGTCAAGCCTCGTCGAAAATTTTTGAACATTACTTACTTTTCATCAACAAGCTTTTAAGGGCATTATTGATTAATCTTTGTTCACTATAATAATGAACTAGCGTAATATTATACAGAAATTATTTTTCTACAAATATAATTTTTCAACTCTATTTCGCTTCTTCCTGTTTTTTATCAAATAAAACAAATATTTACAGTAACAATAAGTATCATTATCTGCTCAAAAAAGCCATTATTGAGATACAAGAATGGCAGTAATAACACAAGTTTCCACTTTAATTCCCCTAAATGAACAACAATCTGTTGTTTTATTAGGAGCCGTGCAATGAAATCTTTTTACGATATTATTGCGGATGGGCATTCAGAGCTTACACACATTGCGGCTGAATGTGGGATTGATTGGAGTAAAGCAGTCTCCGCTGTTTTTAATGGCAAAACCACACTTGAACATGGCATTGAACTAGAACCCAAGTTTAAAGGAAAAGTGAAACTGTGGGTGAATACCCAACGCACCAAGCAAGGGCATGAATTTCCTGTTATTCGCTTTAATACCCTCAAATTTAGCGGTGTCAGCACGACCTTTAGCGGCGGCTATGACTACTTAATCAAAGATTTAGGTTATACGCCTAAGCCTCAAAAAGTCAGCGCAGAACAAAAAAAACGCGCGTACCAAAAAGAACAAACACGCCAACAAAAACAAGCCGAGCAACAAGTTAAGCAAGCCCAACTTAAACAAAAAAAGATTGATCGCTTTAATCAATTCGACCGCTTATTTCAATCTTTACCTGCCGTAACCCATAGCACTTACTTAGAACGCAAGCATATTGCTATCAGTGACCTACCGCAAAATTTTATACTTAAACAAGGACAAGACACACGCGGCACTTATATTGCCTTTTCGCTAATAAATGCACAGCGAAAAGTAGTCGGTTATCAGCGCATTTATGATGCCCCTTTTCAAGATACCCCAGACTCAACCCCACGCAATAAAGACTTTATCTTTTTACCCGACAGTAAAAAAGGCAGTTATGCCTTAATTGGTAAAGCCCAAGGAAAAAGCATTGATATTGCCGAAGGATTGGCAACAGCTATCAGTTGTTATATCGCCACAGGAAAAGTGTGTGCGGTTGCATTAGATGCGAATAATTTAAACCACGTTGTCCAGCACTTTAGCTTTAGCCCGCTTAACATCCGTATTATTGCGGATAATGATATTAATCTAAAGGACGGGGGCAATGTTGGTTTATTTGCGGCTTTAAAAATAGCCCATGAATATAAGGCTAAGGTGGTCTATCCTGAGTTAAATGCAGAAAAATGTGATTTTAACGATGTACTAATCGCTAAAGGTAAATTCCAAGTTCGTAAACAACTGAATACGCATAAACTCTTTAGCCAGCTTAATACCACTGATTTTCATTAT
>ENA-ORXI01003543-ORXI01003543.1-sediment-metagenome-genome-assembly--contig:-NODE-3543-length-10453-cov-3.495856_pt1 | contig 10453 bp, 10 predicted proteins | sample MGYA00237861_ERZ511468 | MGnify/ENA primary metagenome ERZ511468 (study PRJEB26299, sample SAMN06266213) | sediment metagenome | isolation source: Hudson Canyon methane seep mesocosm | place...
TACGGCTGCGAAGCCAATCCAAATTTTCCAGCGTAAAAGGTCAGCGCGTCCCCATCGCGCATCTCGGCCTGATCAACGCGACCAACGACAATCAAGTGGTCACCGCCGTCATAAGCAGCCGTTTTGGTACACTCGAAACGAGCAAGGCAGTCTTCGATCAGTGGAACCCCATTTTCATTCAGCTGGTGTTGAATTCCCTCAAATGCGTGCGCATCTTTGCTAAAGTCCTGGCATAATTCGGCCTGATCAGCACTCAGCACGTGAATGGCATAATGATCCGCAGCTTCAAAATACCGAAAACGGCGTGACGTTTTGGCGGGCGACCACAGCACCAGGGCCGGATCCAACGATACAGATGAAAAACTGTTGACGACTATCCCAACCGGGCCGTCTTCTCCCAATGCCGTCACCACCGTCACACCGGTGGCAAAGCGGCCAAAGGCATCCCGCAGCTGACGCGCATTGCCTGCCTCAGGTGCAAAATTCACCGGCATATCCAACGCCCCATCCGGCATCAGGCAACCTCCTGCCCCAGAGCCGCCTCATAAAGGCGGAACCAGGTGATACGATCAATTTTGACCTTGAGAGCATCCGAAATGCGGCCGATGCGCTCAAGGTTATTGGTGCCAAGCACAGGCAGCAATTTCGCAGGATGCGCCAACAACCATGCAACCGCGACTGCGCTGCGATCCACACCGTTTTCAACGGCAATCTCGTCCATCAAAGCACCAATTGCGCCTTCGGCATTCATCAAGGAACCACCACCCAGCGGCGACCAGGCCATTAAGTGGTGTCCAAGGCGCTGATGGAAGGCCAAGTCACCATTTGTGAACGGGGATATCTCACCCAGGCTGACCTCAATCTGATTGGTAACCAGCGGTGACTTCATTGCAGATTGCAGCAGTTCAAAATCCCACGGGCGGAAGTTGGACACACCCACTGCGCGTACCTTGCCGCTGGTCACTAGATCATCCAGCGCGGCGCCGGTTTCGTGGTGATCCATAAAAGGGTCAGGCCGGTGAATCAGCAGAACATCCACATGGTCAATCGCCATGTCACGCAGAGAGAATTCAACGGATTTTTCGATGTGCGCCCGCGAGGTGTCATAGTGTTTGACCGGTGCGTCGGAATATCGGCCACAGGGCGCAACGATGTCGCATTTGGTGACAATTTCCATCTGATTGCGCAGACCGGGGTTTGCACGCAGTGCTCCGCCCAGAACGGCCTCGGCAATGTATTCACCGTAGATGTCTGCTTGGTCAAAAGTGGTAATGCCCTGATCCAGACAAGACTGGATCTTCGCCTCGACGTGCGCGGGCGAGGTATCGGCATCATCGCCAACGCGCCACATACCATAGACCAGACGGCTCATTGACAGATCAGAAGTTAGATTGACACGTTCCATCAGCGACGCACTCCATTGCCCAGCGGAGTCGCAGGCGTTTCTTTCGGCACGCGACCGTATTCATGCGGCAGCGAACAGGTTTTCAGGTTGGGCAGGATACGGGCACCAAAGTGCTTGGCTTCCTCGATGTGTGGGTAGCCCGAGAAGATAAAGGCCCGCATCCCCATTTTCTTATAGTCTTCAATCTTCGACATAACCTGATCGGTTGATCCAACCAGAGCGGCGCCACACCCTGACCGCGCCCGGCCAACGCCAGTCCACAGGTTTGGTTCAATATACCCGTACTGATCCGCGACATCGCGGTTCTTGGACTGGTGACTAACCCCCAAAGACGTCGCATCCAAAGCGCGTTCACGGATTGCACGGCCATACTCATCATCCAGTTTTGACACGATGTAGTCAGCGTATTCCTGCGCTTCTTTTTCGGTGTCACGAACAATCATGTGAACCCGCAGACCGTAATCCAGCGTCCGTTCATATTTCTCAGCCACCGCATGGACAGCTTTCATACGTCCTGCCAGCTCTTCCGTCTTTTCGGGCCACATCAGATAGACGTCACAGTGCTCACCACACAGCTCCAGCGCTGACGGCGAATAGCCCCCGAAATACAGCAGCGGACCCCCGGTTTGGTACGGGCGAACCGGATCGGTTGTCAGGCCTTTGAAATTGTAAATTTCGCCCTGATGGTTGATCTCATCCCGGGTCCAAGCCTGTTTCAGCACTTCAACAACTTCACGCGATCGCTGATACCGAAAGGCGCTGTCAGCCTTTTCACCAGGGAAGTCAGAGCTGATAATATTGACGGTCAGCCGCCCCTTCAGCATGTGATCCAGAGTTGCAAGGGTACGGGCCAGCATGATCGGCTGAACCTCACCACAGCGTACGGCGGCCAACATGTTGATTTTATCCGTGATCGGCGCACAGCCCGCCACAAAGGACAACGTATCCTGCCCCACCTGATAGGAGGACGGGCAAAGGACATTGCGAAAGCCCTGCGCCTCGGCGGTTATTACGATGTCCGAACAGTGCTCCCACGAGGATCGCAGATCGCCCTCAGGCACGCCCAGAAATTGATAATCATCCGAACACAGCGCAGCAAACCACGAAACTTCTGCAGCATCCAAGTCAGCTGATGTCACTGGAACGACGGTCATCCAAATTCTCCTGAACTCACTTCCACTTTCATCTTGCGTAGCATCCACAATGATGTAGATCAATAGTGTATCAATTTTTCCTGTGACAGGCTGACGCACAACATGTCCTCCACAAATCAAGCTGCCACTGCGCTGCCAAAGTACGTACAGATCAGCGAATTGCTCATCCGCGATATCGCCTCTGGTCGGCTATTGGACGGCGAACGCCTGCCACCCGAACGAGACATGGCCGAAGAGCTAGGCATATCTGTCGGAACCCTGCGCAAATCGCTTAGGGAACTAACAAACAAAGGGCTTTTGGAGCGGGTTCAGGGATCTGGAAACTACATCCGTCACGGCAATGTCGAGGCCAGCGTCTATGCCATGTTCCGGCTGGAACTGCTGGCTGGCGGCGGGTTGCCAAGGGCCGACATTCTGGATCTGACAACGCTCGAAAAACCCGCAGACCTGCCCAAATTCGGCACCTCAACCAGTGGCGCGCGGATCCGTCGTTTGCGCTATCTCAATAACACAATCATTGCAGTCGAAGAGATCTGGCTTGATGCGGACGCCGGAGAAGTCCGCCCCGAGGCGCTATCAGATTCGCTGTATCACTATTATCAAAAGCAACTGGGCTTCTGGATCTCCCGCGCCGAGGACCGGGTGGGCATCGGCTCTGTGCCCGATTGGTCACCCGAGACCTTCCCTCTGCAGCCCGGCACCGTCACTGGATATATCGAACGGATGAGTTGGGCCGACAAACCCGACCCTGTCGAATTTTCCCGCACTTGGTTTGACACAGACAAAGCGCTCTACGTGCAGCGCCTGAAGTAAGGAGTTGGGTATGTCCGACACAATCAACTATGGCATCATCGGATGTGGCATGATGGGGCAAGAGCATCTGCGCAATATTGCCCTTTTACCGCAAACCCAGGTCGCCGCAATTTATGAACCCGATGCAGAAATGGCCGCCAAGGCACAGGCACTGGCCCCTGACGCAAAGCTGGCCTCGTCCGTTTCCGAGCTCTTGGCCGTGCCAGAGCTTGATTGCCTGGTCATCGTCAGCCCCAACTACTGCCATGTGGAACAACTGGAAGCCATCAAAGCGAGCCGCCCCCTGCCGATCCTTGTCGAAAAACCATTGTTCACCGATCCCCGGGACGCGGCCCGTTTAGAGGATTTCCGCAAGGATTATCCAGCCCCGGTCTGGGTGGCGATGGAGTACCGCTATATGCCGCCAATTGCGGCGCTGCTGAAAGAGGCTGATGCAGCCACTGGCGGCGTCAAGATGCTAACCATCCGCGAACACCGCTTTCCTTTCTTGGAAAAAGTCGGCGATTGGAACCGTTTCAATGCAAAGACCGGTGGTACCTTTGTCGAAAAATGCTGCCACTTCTTTGACCTGATGCGCCTGGTTTTGAAGTCCGAACCTACACGGATTATGGCCTCAGCCGGGCAGTCGGTGAACCATCTGGACGAAACTTATGATGGCGAAACACCGGACATTCTAGACAATGGCTATGTCATCGTTGATTTCGCCAACGGATCGCGGGCAATGCTGGAGCTCTGTATGTTTGCAGAGGGTGCGCGTTATCAAGAAGAAGTCTCAGCGGTAGGGCCCAGTGGTAAAATCGAAGCATTGGTCCCCGGCCCCGGTCGCTTTTGGCCAGAACACCTTGGGGCGGCCCCTACCCCACAATTGATCATCAGCCCAAGATCACCCAAGGGGCCGGAACGACGCGACATCCCAGTTGATGCAACACTCTTAGAGGCCGGCGATCACAACGGATCGACCTACTTTCAACACCAAGGCTTTCTAGCGCTTGTCCGTAAGGCAAAACCGACACCGGATGTAACCCTTAGCGATGGCTGGAAAGCTGTGGCAATGGGTATGGCCGCACAAGCGTCGGCTCGCAGTGGCCAGGCCGTGACCCTGGATTCAATCGGATCGTTTCACCTCTTTCCTGAAACCGGCGCCTAAATTTGTGACCATGGTGGCTTTGGCAGAACAAAGCCACCATTTGCTAATTCACGGACGCAATACCGAAAAGCTGGAGCCGTCACAGCTCCGCACTTTAGTCCCACTGTACATCAAATTTCCGCACCACAGCGGCAATCTGAGTGTCATCCAACACCCGAGGCGACAAGCCTTGGGTTAACTAGGTCAACTTGGCGGTCTCTTCCAGTTCTTCCATGGCGTAAACCGCCGCTTCAAGATCCTTTCCCGCAACAACCGGCCCGTGGTGCGCAAGAGGTACTGCAGATCTTTCACCTGCCAGCCCGCACACCGCATCGCCCTTCTCCGGGTCACCCGGCAAAAAGAACGGCAATCACGTCCTGCAGCCGATTGCGCCAAATATCTTCTCGGCCAATGGCCCCATGTAAATCCGATTTGTCCTTCCGCACGCCCACCCTCCCCTACCACTCCCACACTTGATCTGGTTTTCGGTATCGCAGAGCCCCGGTGACGAAAGAAGTTTGAGAAATTGCTGCGATGGAAACCTAACTGGTAGGTCACTTCCTTGAGGCAGATTCCGGAGTCTGCTGAGCCAAACTTGGCCTGCCAACATCGAAAGCTGTGTCCCGAACAATCGAGCCCTTATTGCCAATAGTTTTGCAAATATGTTTGTTGATCGCAGGTTCTCGTTATTGCAGAACGTTTGGGCGCAGAATAACCGCAGATTGAAAAGGATAGTCTTCATTGCCGAGAAATCTCACAGGTGACCAAGACAAAACCGTCGTAATGCTGAACGATGTCTACCCATGCCCCCCAAATCCAATGGTGCCTCCACTCGGTTTGATTAAAGCCATCGCAGCCTCCATGGAGGCTTTGGATCCCATTGGCCCCCAATACTTACGCGTTGACCTGCTAACGCGTTTTGAAAAAGCCGCCTTTGACGGTCACCGCCTCAAGTCGATCGTGGACAATAACCCGGTAACTTGGCTGGAAACTACAGATGCGCTCAGTCAGGCAATCTTGCGGCGCCTGCCGTGTGGCGACGTTTTTCTGGACAATGCTTGGGCACATTTGCAGGGTTTTTGGGATTGGATGAGTAAACGTACGAGCGTACAGACGCTCGGTCATAAGCTGGGTGAAGATGAACTCGCGGAGAAAGGTTGGGTGTATCTTCGAAAGAACGTGCGCATCGAATATTTGGATCCCAGAGGCACCACTTATGACTACGCGGACATAGGCCGGGAATGGGCAGCCTTTTTTCTCGAGCTTGAGAGGATCAGAGGCAGGATCTCACAACTCTGCCTAAGAGCTTTGGCTGAAGGTCGGGTGCTGGCGATCAAAGAAGGCCAGTTAATGCTTCCGGACGACTGGCGAGTGGTCACCAGTGTTCCGAGGAAAAGTGATCCGCTTCGATTTGTTCTGACTTGTGACCTGCCGGAAAGCTGGCTCTACGCCAATCTTGGCCCGCGAGGAAAAGAAGAACGTCGGAAGAAAACAGAGGCTCTTAGGTGGCTGAACGGTCTCTATCAGCAGGTCCTGCCCACCGGCAAAAAGGCCACCAAGGAAGATGTTTTCCTTCAGTTGTTAAAGCGGTTTGAGATAAGAGGTAAGCGTCCGGTGAACCTGCAGTTGACGGTTATTCTGTGTGCCAGTTCCATGGCATGAGTTCGTCGATACGGTTTATCTTGTGATCAGCGACATGTGTGAGGACCCAAGCGAGCCATGCCTCTGGGTCAACACCGTTCATCTTTGCGGTTTCAATGAGTGTGTAGGCGGTGGCTGCAGCTTTACCGCCACCAATTGAGCCCATGAATAGGTAATTTTTACGACCAAGTGCAATGGGACGAATGGAACGCTCACAAATGTTGTTGTCGAGTTCCAGCATTCCATTGTTGAGGTAGGCCCGCGCCTTTGGCATGCGGCCCAGGGCGTAGCGGATTGCTTGGGCCAATGGCGTCTTACCTGACATTTTGGGCAACTGGAGTTGCAGCCAGCTTTCAAGATTATCGAAGATAGGCTTGGCCTTGGATTGTCGCAGGGTTGCACGTTCTTCCGGGGACTGGCCCCGTGCTTCCTTTTCCACGGCATAGAGGTCTGCGATCCGCCCGATCACCTCTTTGGCGACGGCGGAGGCCTGGGCCTCATAAACATCAACGAACTTACGGCGCACATGGACCATGCAGGCTTGTTCGGAGGCTTTGTCTTCTCCGAACAAGCCGTTGAACCCAGCATAGCCGTCAGCATGCACGGTGCCTTTGTATCCGGATAAATGATTGACGGGGTGCTCGCCTTTGCGGTCCACACTGAACTGATACCACGCGCAAGGCGAGGCTTGCCCCTGCCAAGGGCGTTCATCGCGTACATAGCTCCAGAGCCGCGCGGTTTTGGCCTTCTTCGTCTTCGTTTTGGTCTGCATTTTGACCGGTGTGTCATCAGCAAAGAGCGCAGGACCTGCGCGGACCAGCTTGCCGATATGGTCGGCCAATGGTTCCAGCAGCGCCGTGGAACGCCCCACCCAATCGGTCAGCGTGGAACGATGCAGATCGACCTTTTCGCGAGCATAGATTGCTGATTGTCGGTAGAGCGGCAGGTGGTCACAGTATTTGCTGGTCAGTACATGTGCGAGAAGCCCGGGCCCGGGACGCCCTCGCTCAATCGGGCGGCTTGGCAGGGGTGCCTGTGAGAAGGCTTCACAACAGCTGCATGCCATGCGCGGGCGCACGATCCGGCGCACCACAAAGCGCCCCGGTATATATTCCAACTCTTCGGTGACATCTTCACCAAGCTGGCGCAGGTTGCCGCCGCAGTCCGAACACGATTCACCTGGGGACAGCACCTCATCCACCCGGTCAAGATGATCCGGTAGTGGTTTGCGGCTATGCTTACGCTTGGCGGGTTGATCGGCATCATCATCATTCGACGCGAGCGTTGCCTTCTGTGCCTCAGCGGCCGCTTCAATCTCGGCATCTTCCGACAGATCGAAGGCGAGTTGATCAAGGGTCTCAGATTTAGAGCCGAAGCGGGCTTTTTGATGCGCCGCTAATTGTCCTTTGAGCTTCTCAATTTGGTAAGCCTGCGACTGCACTTCTGCCATCAAAAGTTCGCTGACTGTGCGCAACTCAGCGGGGTCTTCAGGCAGGGGTTTGAGCGCGTCTAGCATAGACAGATGTTACTATATCTGTATGTAAGAAGGAACGTAGAACAGCCCAATCCCTATGTTTTGTTGAGCTTTCCCACCTTCAAAGGTCGCCATGTCTTTTGCGGCATACGCCAGTCTATCCCCTCTAGCAGCATCGACAATTGCGACGGGCTCAGGCTCACTTTTCCGTCCTTCGCAGCGGGCCAAACAAAACGACCCTGCTCAAGGCGCTTGGTAAACAGGCAGGCACCTTGTTGATCCCACCAGATAATCTTGATCAAGTCACCTCGACGGCCACGGAACACGAACATATGACCGGAATACGGATCTTCAGCCAAAACCTGTTCGGCTTGCGCTGCCAGCGTATTGAAACCGCGCCGCATGTCCGTGACCCCAGCCGCCAACCAAACCCGCGTGTTGCTCGGCACTGGGATCACGTCATGATCCCCTGCACCAGACCGAGAACCGCCGAAAGCGCCGTCGGCCCCTCAACCAGAATACGACGTCCATCGGACAAGGTGATGTCAACGCGGTGCGCACAGACCCCAACACCTGATGGCAGCGACGCGCCAGAGCTAGGCCGCAGAAGCTCAACAGGCGACGGATCGCTAACCTCAATGGGAAGAAAAGTAGCAACGCCATCTTCCAACGGCTTCGGAACATCCACCCGATGCGGGGCAAACCGGGGATCCTTCAGCCACTTGAATATAAGATTGGCATTCATCGAATACCGACGCGCGACCTGTGCTACCGATACATCCACCGTCGTCGTTTGCTCACAGATCAAGCGCTTCTCGTCATCTGACCAGACCCGCTTCTTCTGACCCTTCTGGCCCGCCATTAGAGTGCCCCATGATGTCCACTATCAATCGTGGACACTATCGGGTCATCTCTATCACCGTCAGAGCAGGCACACCGGACGCTTACGATAAGAGGTACCGAATTACAGAAAGAGATCTGGAAAGAGGCCCAGATTGACGGATGGAGAAAGGGTGGTTCGCCTGGCATGAAAAAGAAGTACCACTTTGATAATGAAGGATAAACAATCGAACCCAAGGGGGTTATCGTGTCTCCCCTGCCTATTCCCAAGAGGTGTTCTCCACGAGCTTTGGTGACAGTCAAAGCAACACGAGGTGGCACCATGAAGCAGTTTGAAACAGACAGGCTCCTATCCCGGGCAGATGTAGAAGAAATCTTTGGGATCTCAAAGCGGTATCTGGAGATTGCAGCGCAGCGCAAAGATGGCCCGTGCATGATCAAGATTGGCCGGTCAGTGCGCTACCGCGTTGGTGACATTCGCCAATGGATCGATCAATGCGCGGTGGCGGCCACTGCAGGTCAAGGCGCAGGATCATGACCAAGCGCCTGCCATTGGACCTGATGCAGAAATGGAAAACCCATCTATATTGGATAGGCCAGAAACCACCTTTGACGCGCTCAGCTCTTGTTGTGCTATCGAGACTGCTGAATCGCCAGAACACGAAAACAGGCCGTTGCGACCCGTCGGTCATTCGCATCGTTGAAGAAACCGGTATGTGCGAACGAAGTGTGCGGGGCGCCTTCAAAGAACTGGAAACCCGCGGGGCATTGAAGCGGTACCGGGCCAATCGGTGGTCTCGAAATCAGTTCATGATCTTCTCTGTGGCCGAGTTGGATTTGCATCGAGACTTCGTGAAGCAAAAAGTACAGCGCGGCGCGCCTGCAAGCCTGCAGTCTGTTGCCGCTCCCTATGCAATCAATTGCCGCTCCAACCTGCAACCGGCTGCACCCGAAACTATAAAGAAAAAGGGAAATGCCGAGAAAACGAGTGTGGATAAGTCGGCATCTTGCGGCAACACTGATCGCCGGGTGACAATCGAGTTCAGCCTTGGGGAGTTTGAACAAAGGATAGCGAAAGTGTTCGAGCGGGAAGGCTATGGCTACGAAGGGTTGTTGACACTTCCAGCAGCTGAGATGGAAACGGTCTTTGGGAAATTGCGTAGTGGCAGCATCTCTTTCAACCAGGCCGCTGGGAAGATGCTTGATCGGTACAGGGTGGAGCAGGATCGACTGTCAGCAGCAAAGTCTGAAAGCGGTTTGGGTCCTTCCCGGGCCCCTCCCGCATGCGGGTAATTCACACCCCGTGACCGCTAAGTGTTTTAAGTTTGATGAGGGGTGAGGTTAGGGTTGTTGTTGTTACATCGCTGCGAGCCAGCGGAGAACTGATGTTTCCAAACGCTCGCCAAGCAGTTGTTGTTGGGCATAGTTCAGCAAGCTGATGAGATTTAGGGAGGCGACGGATGCCGCAATATAGCCACGGTGGGGCACATTCCTCTTGCTAATCGCACAGATCAGCGACCCCCATGTCGTGGAACCGGGCCGGAAAGCATGCGAAGTTGCACCGACCGGCGAGAGATTGGCACAGCTTGTGACCTGCCTCAACAAACTTGATCCGCGGCCTGTCGTGGCTGGGAGTATTCGAAGCTCTGTGTATGACCATCAGCCCATACTGCTGAAACGGATCATCTATTGAACCGTTCCGGGTAAAGAATAGCGAACTGATTTCGGGCAGCAACCCACTCCCTGACGCACCGCCCCGTCTTTTCGAAATTGCGGATGGCAAAGTAAATCAGCTTGGTCGCCGCGTCATCTGTTGGAAAGCTGCCGCGGGTTTTGTGGTTTTTCGGATCAGCCTGTTCAAGCACTCAATAGCATTCGTCGTATAGATGATCTTGCGCACGGCTGGCGCGAAGGCAAAGAACGGGATGGCCACCTGCCCCATCGAGCATCCCGACGCCTACGAGGCAATGCACTGGATCAATGGACGTGGCGAACCTGTT
>ENA-ORXI01003544-ORXI01003544.1-sediment-metagenome-genome-assembly--contig:-NODE-3544-length-10446-cov-15.168097_pt1 | contig 10446 bp, 8 predicted proteins | sample MGYA00237861_ERZ511468 | MGnify/ENA primary metagenome ERZ511468 (study PRJEB26299, sample SAMN06266213) | sediment metagenome | isolation source: Hudson Canyon methane seep mesocosm | place...
CAGTTTTTTGCTATTGATTACTTTAATAAAGTAATCAGGCTTGCTTGTCTTTTACATGATAGTGGCCATTCAAGCTTCTCACACCAGTTTACTCGTGTATCTAGCATCAAAAAAATGATGAGTGACCCTGATTTATTTAAAAAGCTTTGGGGAAACCAGCTTCCTGATGAATTATATGAGTCTAGCCCTGACGTTATAGAACATGAACATTACTCTATTCGCTGCGCCTATCAGCTACTAATGGATACTGATGTTCAAGCCTCAGGCATTAATCCTATAGATGTGCTATCTATAATGGAAACTACCTCATCTACACCCAGTGATCTTTTTTGCGAACATGCATCACATTTTTGGGAATTCATCGTTGGTGAAACCAATAATTCCGCACCAATTCTGGTTAGAGAGCTTCTTTCATCCATAATCTCTGGCGAAGTAGATGCTGATCGAGCAGATTATATGTTGAGAGATGGTTTTCATTCATCAGTCACCATTGGTGGGTTTAATCTAGACCACCTTCTCAGTAACCTTCGATTTGGATGGGCTCCCTCAGAACCCTGGCTCGGCCTTGCAGTTACTTCAAAGGGGCTTAGCGCATTAGAAGACTTTGTTTACAGTCGCTACCAAATGTACCGCCATGTTTATGCACACAAAACTGCACTGGGTTTTGACTGGCTGTTACGTGAGGCAATCAATGAAGTACTGGAAGATCAATCCATTTCAGACTATGTTCAACTATGTTTGACCGACCTTAATGAATTCAGGTACCTAACGGATAATTATTTTTGGGAATGCTTCAGAAACTACGCTCGAAAAAAACCTGCAAGTTACGCCTACTGCATTATTAATCGGGTAAAATTAGAACATATTGATACACAGTACGATCTTGGCACAGAGCAAATAAACGCGAATAAAGATGTATTAGCAAATAAATTAAACATAACGGTTGATGACGTTGTAACCTGTACGATGAATGCAAGATTTTCAAAAATTAGAGAAAATTTTAATCAAATGAGAGTGTTAGTCAAAGAGCCTATATCTGATCAACACGAACTAAAGTTAATTACAGAAGTCAGCTCGTTCTTCAATAAGTTTACTGACGGAACTATTACTCACTTTTACAGAAAACCAAGCGTATTAGTTAGTCTTTAGAATTTACGACTACTTCACACATCTTCTTTTGTAATATGCATTTCAAAAAGGGTACTATAGTCTGATAGTTACAGGATGTATGGAAAATAATGAAAACCCGTGATCGGATACTCTTTACCACACTTGAATTATTTAATGAGTGCGGTGAACCCAATGTTACCACCCTTCAAATTGCCGATGAAATGGATATCAGTCCCGGTAACCTTTATTACCATTTCAAAAATAAAACTGAAATTCTGAGCGAACTATTTAACTGGTATGAAAAAGAGATTGGTGAAATCCTTGAAGTACCCGAAACAAGTCTTACAGGGGAAGACCAGTGGTTATTTCTTCATTTAATATTTGAAGTCATTGCTCGCTACCAATTTTTATATCAAGACTTGGTAAACGTTCTATCCAGACACGATAAGCTTGCTAACCGGTTTAAAAAAATAATCAATAAAAAAACAAAAGCATCACAACAAATTTGTAAAAATTTGGCTGAACAAGGCATCCTTAATGCGTCTGACGACGAAATTGAAACCTTATGTAAAAGTATCGTACTCACTTCAACCTACTGGATCAGTTTTTCAACCGTTGTAGATGGTAAAGAAAGTGATGACACGTTAAATAAGGGTGTTTATCAGGTAATGACGCTGGTTTTACCCTATTTGAGAGAAGCAGAACGCGAACAACTTAGGGAAATGGGTGAGGCTTATCTTTAATCTTGACTAAGAGCCGCTCCTACAAAAAAACTAATCATGTAGGAGCACCACTTTAGCGCGATATTTAATTTTTCTTTGACGCTTCTAACTGCGCTTTCAGCTCAGCAATCTGCTCTTCTAGCTCTTTGATCTCGCCACGTGTAGGAATCCCCATTTTCTTAAGGGCTTTGGAAACACGCTGATCAAACACACTTTCTAACTTTCCTATAGTGCCGTTTGCCTTCTCTTTAACACCTTCAACGGTATCTTCTACTACTCTAATTTTCTTCTCAACTGCACCTCGGGTCAGGTTCTCTATTTCCTCACCTTCCTTAACAAGCTTTTCAAATATCTTACCTGCATCTTCTTCGGCTTTGTTATATGCCCCCAGACCAGCAAGCCAAATTTGACGCGCAGAGTCTTTTATCTTGTTAGAAAGCTGGCTATCTTCAGATACTTCATCCGGCTGAACATCATTTATATTTTCTTTATCTGACATATCTAACAAAACCTCAAAACATTATTAACTAAAAATTTATAACAGCAAAACGGCCGGTACGACCTCTTACGCTCTATTCTAAATGAACAAACGTGTTTACACACTCATAATGCGACTTTAATTACCCTCTATTTCTCGTTTAATGGAAATAAAGTGGAGGAAAAGCCTTTTTTTAACTATAAATTTAAGAGTGTAAGATTAAAAAATAATTAAAACTGAAGGTAAAGCTAATGGGAATGAGAGCCAAATACTCTCTAATTGATTTGGTTGTAAACTGGCTAAATTACGAGCGTCCTCCTAGAGAGATTCCTCTTAGTGATTTTGAACGTGTGCGCCACGAAATAAAGCCGGGGGATGTCATTCTAGTTGAAGGCAGAACACGGGTAAGTGAAGTAATTAAGTTATTAACGCAAAGCCGCTGGTCTCATGCAGCCCTTTATTTAGGTCGCTTGCATGAAATTGATCACCCAATGAGCAGAGAACGATTAAAGTCATTTTTTGATGGTCAACCCGATGTACAGTTGATTGTTGAAAGCGAGCTTGGCAAAGGAACTATTATTCGACCGCTTACATTCTATGACCGCGACCATCTAAGAATATGCCGTCCCAGAGACCTCACCTATAAAGACATGCAGAGTGTAGTCAATTACGCAATCAGTCGCCTAGGGTCAGACTATGACATTCGACAAATATTTGATTTAGCACGTTTCTTATTTCCTTGGTGGATAATGCCCAGAAGGTGGCGCTCAAGTATTTTTCAGCATAATATTGGGCTCGCTACAAAAACCGTCTGTTCGACGATGATCGCTGAAGCTTTTGCATCTATTCAATACCCTATTTTGCCGCTCGTAAAACGGGATGATCATGATGAAGTTAAGGTGTACAGACGAAACCCAAAACTCTGTACACCCAGTGACTTTGATTACTCGCCCTACTTCGATATTATCAAATACCCGTTTGTTGATTTCTCCATGAGAAAGCCACACTACCGCTTAATGCCCTGGAGTAGAGGAGGCTCACTACAAACACATGAGGAAGGCCATTACTTAACAGGTCACCCAGACGAAAACTCTGAAAACGCAGCCCAAAGTAATAAAACTAAATAACCCCGTTACTCTTTATTTTACTTTCCCCCTTTATATTACTTAGCCCTTATATTAAATAAGAGAAAGCCCCTCTTATTTTATGAAAAAATATGATTAAAAAACACACAATTTCACATTGTAAAAATAAGATTATGGTCGATAATTACATGTGACTGGTTTGCATAACCCTGCGACCAGCCTAGTAGGAAGTCTTACATGGATACTACTCACACTCTTCCCGGCTACCTTCCCCAGGTAACCGGGTTTTTTATATATAGCCTTATATATCATAAAGTTAAAATACTTATACCTTCAAATACCTCTATTCATTACCAGAATGTTACCATTTTTTTTAAAAAGCTAGACGTTACCTTGTAACTAACTGCTTTATATATAATATAGGGATATTTTAGCGCGCAGCTAAAAGCTAAAGCGGTACGCGCAACCTAGCGTAATCAATGACTTATATACTGTATTTCTGGAATGTTATTCACAGAAATTATAGATTAAATATAACAATAAATTAAAATGAGATATTGAAAGTAATAAACTATTGCAATAAGCCTGAAGATAACCTCTTCCTCATCCGGATATCAAATTACAATGAGCACTGAAAATGCCCCAAATATTAATAAATCCACAGAGATCAATTTAAAAGCTCTTGAACTTGACCACAACAGCCATCTTGAGCATTTAAAAGCAGTAATATCTTTTTCAATGCTAGCACTAAAAAGCAGTATTCTTGTAAATGGCGCGGCATCAATCTCATTACTTACATTTATTGGAAATGGGAAAGCTACCGAAAAATTACTCCTGATCTGCTCTTTGATTACATTCGGTTTTGGCGTGGTACTCGGCACTGGCGCAACCTTCCTATCGTACTTATCACAAAATAATTTCCTAGACCAACTAAATGCGGGTCTTGATATTAGTAATAGTAAGTATAAGAATTTTGCCATATTGGTATGTGGCTTATCCTACTTGTGCTTTATGTCAGGAATTATATTGGCAGCAGCAGGCATGCTATCTGAACCGACGACCCATCACTTTTATCCTTAATAGTCTTTTTAACCGCAATGGGTTGGCTTTAACTTGAGTCAAGACGATAGAAATTATACAAACACTAACATGCCCCCCCCAGACATGAATTTAAAGTAACGTAACCTGTTATTTTTATTAACTAACTCTGACTTTACGTTCTACACTGATAGTTTTAAAACCTTTAATATTATCAAACATTTAAGAAAAACAGGCTGGATGTTGTAGAACGCTTTCAGACTAAGAAATAGAGACTCTTACTCAAACTTATAAAAAGCATGAAAGATAGCTGAAAAATACTTATCAGAATGGGTTGCTTTATAATGGAGCAAATGTCACAAAAATTAACCGAAATCATGAGAAATTGCTTTTTATATGCTATAAAATAGTCACCGCAAGGTTTTGCAATGGATAAAAATGGATTTTTGTTGTTCGCCTCTTAGGATTAATCATGACAGCTCAACCACTAAAAAAAGTCGGTAGCCTCTATAATGAAATTATTGATACTTCGTTTGCACCGAATCGCCCAAATGAAATGTTTTTGGCTAGATGGAAAAGAGAGTTAAATAAGTGCGCCAACCTAAACGAGGATAAAGCCGCCTCTTATATGGGGCTTTCGGTAATAGGTTCTATCGAAGGCAATCATAATGCCGTTGTTGAAAACGGAGAGAAGTCCCTTAGGTGGGGAGGGTATTCTTGCGAGCATGTCCTGTCATATTCTACAAGTTTAAGTAATGCTGGGTATTACGAGGAATCAGCTCGGTTGTTGCTTGAAAATTTATACCGCTTTCCTGATGAGTTAACTTACTTAAAAGCCACCATAATTCATAGCTTTGCAACGGGGCGAGTCTATCAGAGCAGGGATCTATTCACTATCTGGAATAAGCTGTCTCCTGATCAAAAGCATCCTTTAGAGGACAGCTATAAGAAAACAGCTGAGATTGCGAAAGAAAGAGGCTTAAATGAGAAGGATATCGTAAAGCATTTTTCATTTGTAGAGGAGTTTATTCGTTCAAATGCCACCTGTGAGACTGATCTTTACCACATCTGGTCTGAGCAAATACTTTATCTAGAGGATGGAGAGGATAACTGTGTAGTGGGCGAGTATTATGTTCAGGTCAGCGACGAGGAGATTGCGCAGCTTGAGCATTTATTAGCAGATAAAGAAGTGGAAGCAGGGTTTAGTAACGATCAGTTAAATACATTTGTATTTGTCATTAAGCCATATTGCAAAGAAAGAAAGGAAGAGCGATTCAGATGTCAATCAGTTGCTTAGAGTTTTTAGATTCAGCCAAGAGGATGATGGATAAGGGATCAAAAGAGGTTGATTATCGAAATGCGGCCAGCAGGGCGTATTATGCAGTATTCCACCAGTGTGTGACCATTGCGGAAAATGAGTGCAAGGAAACGTTCGGCGCCAGTCATATTAAGGTAATAACCTCCTTACAAGAAAACCCAAAAACAAGGGCTTTGGGAAATAGGCTTAATAAGTTTAAAAAAGAACGTGCGCGTGCAGATTACAATCTTTGTCATAACTATTATGAGCGAGATGCTAAAGTATTAATATCCAAGATAAATAAGGTGTTTGCTGAGTTTGACATTCAGTCAGAAGCATCCTCAGCATAGATAAGGTGTTACACTTATCAAAGTCCTTTCATTTCTCAGTCTTCCAAGTATCAATCCTAGTCGATAACAACCGATAACTCAAAGCAACTTAATTAATAACCACATGTCCCCCAGATATAGAGCTAGTGCCTCATAACAGCATGTTTTGAAAGAAAAACAGGCCACTTATGCACAGGATCAAAACGAGCGTTTAGAGCATTGAGAAAACAATGACTTACGTTATCGTTTTGCGCGACTATAATTAAGCCTATTCCCTTAAGGTAGTATCTATCTATGATCCTCAAAGCATACGAACTTGGCGACCTAACTGTATTCGCACCTAATGGAGTTATGGCCAAGTCTTTTGCAGCGCCTATGATTAGGTCAAACGAAGAGTGGTGCAATGATGTGACTGGATGGGTAGCGTTGATGGCAGATCGAAGACAGGATTTAGACCACCTTATTGATAAATCAAAAACTGAAACCTATATTCATTCTGAATAATAAATGTAAGAGATCTCGCACAAGCTTTTAAGAGATATCCTACATATATTCATGCACATTTGTCTATAATACGGTTCAGCAACTCGCAGAAATGGAAAGCTTATGGATTAGCGCTTCTGCCGTATGGATGCCTAGTTGCTGCGTCACCTGCCTAGTGGTGGCCGACCGAGCGGGAAACTCGGACCAGCACCAAAAGGAATTGGAGAGTATATGCTACAAGAAGCAGTTATGCCCAAGAAATTGATTGCTAGATGGGGCGAAGATGATCGAAAGTTTTTTGCCAGGGCTGATCGTTTCTTTACAGTAAATGGATGCTGGTTCTTCCAGACTCGTGAGAGTACCTCCGCTGGCCCTTTTAGATCACAAAAGAATGCGGCTATTGGCTTTGATTTTCACATACTAGATCTTACCGAAAGAAACCTAATACTACCGATATAATTCTGACCCTATATGGCTGCGACACCTGCTTTATTGGTGTGACTGTCGAGAGAGCGACACTCAGTTCTATTTAGTGAACTAATACCCATCCCTACTTCTAGATAACCTCTATAATTTTACCTTCTTGAAAATTCAAAAAACTATCAAACTATATTAGGTCATCCATGAAAAAAACCATCTTGATTGCGGGACTACTCTTGTCCCAATTCAGTTTTGCTGCTGACTTTCAGAAAGGGAACGACTGTTTCGATAGGAAGGACTATGACTGCGCAGTCAAAGAATGGAAGCCTTTAGCCGATCAGGGGCATTCAGGTGCCCAGAGTAATTTAGGCAACATGTACGCAGATGGTCAAAGTGTTAAGCAGGATTATTTTAAAGCGGCTGAGTGGTACCGAAAAGCCGCCGAGCAAGGAAATTCAAAAGCCCAATATAACTTAGGGTTGAGGTACTATTACGGTCAAGGCGTTAAGCAGGATTATTTCAAAGCGGCCGAGTGGTACCGAAAAGCTGCTGAGCAAGGGAATTCAGATGCCCAAAATAATTTAGGCAGCATGTACGCAGATGGTCAAAGCGTTAAGCAGGATTATTTCAAAGCGGCCGAGTGGTCTCGAAAAGCCGCTGAGCAAGGAAATTCAAAAGCCCAATATAACTTAGGGTTGAGGTACTATCTCGGTCAAGGCGTTAGGCAGGATTATTTCAAAGCTGTTGAGTGGTTTCGAAAAGCCGCTGAGCAAGGTCATCCGCAAGCTAATGGTAACTTAGGCTTCATGTACGCAGATGGTCAAGGCGTTAAACAGGATTATTTCAAAGCGGCCGAGTGGTCTCGAAAAGCCGCTGAGAAAGGGGATTCAAATGCTCAAGTTACCTTAGGTTTATCTTACTACCGCGGTCAAGGTGTTAGGCAGAATAAGCGGCAAGCTAAAGAATGGTTTGGCATAGCTTGTGACAACCAAAACCCAGATGGGTGTAAAAATTACAGCATTGTAAATGAGGAAGGTTATTAGCCAACATCAGCCAATGACCTACCCTTGTGACAGAGGAACTAAGCAGAGCTGATGCAGCACTCCTGCCACTGAGTAGCGCTTCCCACATCACAGTAAAATCTATGCGCGATATTTCGCACAAGCATTAAGGGCAATATCCTACAGACACAAGAAACCAGACACTTATAATACGCCTCAGCAACTCGCAGAAATGGATAGCTTAAGGATTAGCGGTTCTGCAGTAGGATGCCTAGTTGCTGCGTCACCTGCCTAGGGGTGTGACTGGTCAGGGAGAGAACTGGCACCAAATACCACCATCTGACCCCCCCCTTCAGCCCCCAAAGAACAGCTTTTGTCTAGTCTAGACAAAAGAATTCGACAGTACTCTAATAATTAGGCCCGTGATTTTAAACAGAGTACTTGCCAATTCAACCGATAGTGGACACAAAAACCCCAGCCTTAGCGGACTGGTTTTTTTTATTGGAAAGTGTTGGTTGTTTTTTAGGCCCCATTTTAGGCCCGAAATAAAAAAGGGCCTACGATGGTTAGTCGTAAGCCATTGTTTTATATTTTGATACTTGAGAATTCGAACCTCCGGCCACCTGGATAATTCACAGGTACTCGGTCAGGTTAATCAACAGGCACAAAACCTAGTTTTATTAGCTATTCTTCTGAATGGGTGCCTAGTTGCCTGCATCACCAACACAGTGGTGGCCTGAGCAGGCAGGAATTTACCGAGACCATTCCCGCCTTAAAACATATCAGCCTATGACACCAACTATCATGTCTCTTGCTCGCCCACAACATTCAGCTTCACGTAGACTGCTACAGCACTTATACCAGGCATTTAATGCAGTTCTTGCAAGTTTCGAACAGTCTAATACTACCACTATCTGCGTTATATCAACTCCTAATACCAAATACAGTCCATATGAATTATCAACCTAATAGTCGGTTAAAAATGTGCTAGTTTAATTGTCACCATCCACAAATGCAGGAAAACTGGACGGTATTGGCGGGGGATTCTTTAATCATTAAAAATGGAGCCACATTTACAGGCAATATTCGTAATGAAGGGGCGATCTCACAATTACCGAAGATTCTGAGGTCATTGGAAGGGTCGTTACTAATGATGATGGTAACTTATTCAGTCGTGCGGTCTTGAACGGAAGGTTAGTACTTATTTGTGAAGTTCGTTATAGCCAAGCCCCAAAGACTTTTTAATAAAAGGTTTCATATGTTACTTGATGATTAATCTCTTCGGCTAGTCACTTTAATATTGAATTTATAAATACCTGATTATTATTTGTTCATTATTAATAGTAATACTGCCAGTGTAGGCTGGCAAACTAAAGAGGATACAAACTATGAATGACTTACAATTTGGTAAGCTGAGAACAGTATTTGTGTTTTTAATCTTCATTATGTTTAGTTTAAATTGTTTAGCCTTAGATGAAATCAATACCATTGCAGGAGGAGGCGGAGACAATGAGACAGATCCGTTGTCTGCAGCTATTGGAGGCACTTCTAGCGTGGCTGTTGATAGTACTGATAATTTGTATTTTGCGAGTGAAGTACAGCATCGCATTTTTAAGGTTGATAGCTCTGGCGAGTTGACGGTGGTAGCCGGAAATGGCATTCCAGGGTTTAGTGGAGATGGTAGTGCAGCAATCAATGCTCAACTAAATAGACCACATAGTGTCAGTCTCGATAGTAGCGGCAACCTATTTTTTAGCGATGTAGAAAATAGCCGTATTCGCCGAATAAATATAGCTAACGGTATTATTACAACCGTCGCAGGCAGTGGTATTCGAGGTTTCAGTGGAGATGGAGGCGCAGCGATCAATGCTAGACTATCAGCGCCATTTGGCGTCGATGTCGATGACGACGGCAACCTATTTATTGCAGATACCATTAACAATCGTATTCGTCGGGTTGCTGCGGAAACTGGCATTATAACTACAGTAGTAGGCAATGGTTCAAATGGTTTTAGTGGAGATGGAGGCGCGGCGATCAATGCTGTACTTAACCGGCCGCTTGATGTCACTGTCGACAGCGAAGGGAATTTGTATATTTCAGATACTAATAATCTTCGTATCCGACGTGTATCGGCCTCCACTGGCATTATCACCACTGCGGCAGGCAATGGCCTTAATGATATTACTGGTGATGGAGGTCTTGCTACCAATGCCAGTGTGGGGCCTACAATTGGTCTTAGATTCGATAACAGCAACAACCTGTATATTGCGGCGAGTAGAGTCATACGTCGTATCGATGTTACAACGGGCATTATCACTACCGTAGTGGGAAATGGTAGCAGTGGGTTTAGTGGTGATGGAGGCGAAGCGACTAATGCAAGTTTAAGAAATCCACATGATGTGGATATAGACAGCAACGGCAACCTATATATTGCAGATTTCTTCAATAATCGAATTCGCCGAGTCGACGTAGAATTTGGCACA
>ENA-ORXI01003545-ORXI01003545.1-sediment-metagenome-genome-assembly--contig:-NODE-3545-length-10444-cov-11.945114_pt1 | contig 10444 bp, 7 predicted proteins | sample MGYA00237861_ERZ511468 | MGnify/ENA primary metagenome ERZ511468 (study PRJEB26299, sample SAMN06266213) | sediment metagenome | isolation source: Hudson Canyon methane seep mesocosm | place...
TCTGGAACAGATTTGCATTGACCCAAAGGGCATTATGCAGGATAGCAAAATGTGACTCCCTGCCGAGATGACGTATACCGGTTAAGTCCGTGTTATTTTAAAATAGCTGAAACTCGTACGTAATCAGGAACATTTATTTTTATGCACAACTCCTGTGGATAACTCTGTGGATAACTCTGTGGATTAACCGTTTCAAATTATGCTAAACCCTCGTACACATTGTACTTTTGTTAAATTGTATAAAAAATACACAACCCATTAAAACAGACTAAGTTTCAACACCTTAGGTTTGTCAACAGCTAGAACACTTGTTTATAAAAATAATTTTTTTCGTTTCCTGTGTATTAACAATCTCTATGTGCATAAACCATTGATTTTATAAATTACACACTAAAATACGCAGGAATTATTCCGTCTATTATTTCGGAGATAGTAAAAAGCACATAAATCGTAATAAAACAGATAAGGCAGATGCTCAGCTTATTGCCAGGTATTGTGAACATGTTGTTTTAAAGGGTGACTACGAAAAAAAATCATACCAACCTAAAGGAGCGGACTATGAAGCAATACAACGCTTAGTCACTCGCTGCGACCAGTTAGAGAAGTCCAAAACACAAGAAAATAATCGATTAGAAGCCAGTGCGAATAAACAGGCATCACGCTCTATATAACGATTACAAAAAGCGATTGATAATGAGATTGTTCGGGTCAAAAAAACCATTGCTGACATTGTTAAAAACAATCAAAACCTCAGTCAACAAGTCGATTTATTAGTCAGTATCAATGGCATTGGTGAACGTACTGCATGGAGTATTTTAGCGTATATTGGTGATATTAATTTCTTTTCAAATTCAAAAAAAATTGCCAGTTATGCTGGATTAACACCCAAGATCATGCAGTCAGGTACGAGCATTGATAAATCATCATTATCTAAGCTTGGGGATAAACGATTGCGTAAGTCGCTTTATATGCCAGCACTTGTAGCTATTCGGCACAACCCAGTATTAAAGGCTGTTTATGAGCGTTTAGTGAACAATGGAAAACCTAAAAAAGTGGCAATAGTCGCTGTCATGAGAAAATTATTAATTTTATCTTATAGCGTATTGAAGTCAGAAAAACCATTTGATATAAATTATCAAATGACGGACTAAGTTTTTAAAGGGCTCATCAAGGAAAAGATAGGGTATTTTTAATAAAAAAAAGCAAATTAAAGTTGATTTTTAAGACAGTATCTGGCCCCAAAGTCCTTGTCGCTCTCTGCTACCTAAGTAAGGTTTATCGATCTTTTATAAATGTAATTTGTTAAAATACCTAACTATATATAGTTCAATGTAGATAGTAATGATTCTCGTTATAAATTATATTCAAGAAAAATAACCTGCTGCCGATAACCATTCTTTGTATCTTAAAAAATTCTAGTTATTTTAAATATTCAGGACTTGAATAGTTGTGGCCTATTGAACTTCATTAACATTTGAAGACATAAATTGCGAATACTACACTTAGAATAAAACTATTATTTATTTTGACATTATTTACATTAACAACGGGAGTCTATGCAGACCATTCATGGAATGAATTTCATTAGACACAGTCGACTAACGCCCTAATTTAACAGTTACCATTCCTGCCTATCAAACGATTGAAAAGAGGACTTACATGAAAATTCTATCCATATTTATAATCACGCTTTTGTTCTGCGCGACCTCCGCCACAGCTCAAGTCATTCCCAACCAATATATCGTAGTGTTAAACAATAACACAGCCAACCCTGGCAACTCAGCCAAAGCTCTCAGCAATCAACATGGTGGAAAAGTTGGTCATCTATACACCCATGCGATCAAAGGCTTCTCATTCCACGGTTCAGCAGTAGCTGCACAAGCCATCTCCCGCAATCCAAACGTTGCATACGTAGAGGCCGATCTTCAGGCACACGCTATTGCACAAACACTAGTTACCGGTATTGAACGAATTAAAGCAGATCTTAACCTAACTGCAAACATCGATGGTGTTGATGATCGCGTAGATGTAGGTGTAGCTATTATTGACACGGGTATAGACATTGACCATCCCGATCTACCTGAGGTTGTCGGCGGAAAGCATTTCTATACCATTAGCAGCGGTAGACCTTCAAACCGTGGTTCTTTCGAAGACTTGAACTATGACGACGACGCTGGTCATGGTACACATGTAGCCGGAACCATCGCCGCGCTTGACAATAACATAGGCGTAATTGGCGTAGCACCTGGCGCTCGTCTCTGGGCTATAAAAGTTCTTGACTCCTCTGGTTCTGGATCCTTTAGTGATATCATAAAAGGAATCGATTTTGTTACTGAAAACGCCGAATTTATTCAAGTCGCAAATATGAGTCTAGGTGGAGTAGGTTCGCTCAATTCACTCCGTACAGCCATTCAAAATAGTGTTGCCGCGGGTGTTGTGTATGTCGTGGCTGCTGGAAATGAAAGTAGAGATGTCTATGGTCCCGATGGCGTCTTTGGTACAAATGATGACTCAATTCCTGCATCATACCCTGAAGTTGCTACTATTTCAGCAATGGGAGACACCGATGGTCAAGATGGAGGCATCGGACCTGTTACAACCCGCTCCACGGCAGACGATACCTTTGCTGACTTCACTAACTTCAGTTCAAGCGTAACTCCTGAAAACCCAATAGTTTCACCTGGCGCAGCAATTGATGTCGCTGGACCGGGAGTAGACATTACTTCAACTTACCTAGATGGTGGCTATGCAGTTTCCAGCGGCACCAGTATGGCATCACCCCATGTAGCGGGTCTAGCGGCTCTTGAAATTGTTGCAAACGGTCGCGCAACAGATGCAGCAGGCGTTGCAAACATTCGCCAGGCCATTATCGATTCTGCCCAACCACAATCCGCTTGGGGTCCTGCAAACACTTTCGACCCAGATTCAAAAGCCGAAGGTCTTGCTTTGGCAATCAATGCTCCAGCAAATGATGCCCCCGTCCCTACAATAACAAGTCCATCAGATGCGTCATACGTCGCTTCCGGGGTAAGCGTTTTATTCAATGGTAGTGCAAACGATACGGAAGATGGAGACCTCACTGCAAGTCTCACATGGTCATCAGACATCGAAGGTGAGATTGGAACAGGCGAAAGTTTCTCGACCATACTCGCTGATGGAGAACACACGATAACAGCATCCGTAACTGATTCTGGCGGTAAAACACGCTATACTTCACTCAGCATTCTAGTGGGTAATCCACCAGCAGAAGCAACAGAGGCTATTGTCAGTTCTGTCACATATGAATTAACAGGTGGTAAAAATCATGACAAGAATCTGTTGATAACAGCAACCATTGAAGACAACTTTGGCGCATTAATTGAAGGAGCATCAGTCTCTATTTCCTTGTACCGAGATGGAAGCTCATCAGGTACAGGAACGCTGTCAACACTGACAGATGGAACCGTAACCTTCCAACTCAGAAATGCCAACTCAGGTTGCTACACAACTGATGTAACCAACGTAACTATTACGGGACTCACTTATGATGGGTCTGAACCGGTAAACGAATTCTGTAAATAAAAGATATCAACGAAAATATCGAGGTCGACGAGTTATTCGCTCGTCGACCTTTCTACTTTTTTTATAAAAATTCATTTATTGACTCTGATATGGCTAGGCAGGTGTAAAAATTAGTTGCTATCAAGTTTTTCATTGAAAGGCTGTCATCAACCTAAGCCTGACTTAAATAGATCCAATATTTTCATATAACTATGAACAAACCGCAGGTTATATATTGTAGAGCGGACTTCAGTCCGCCATAGAGAGATGGTTTGTGTTAGTTATTGCGGACTGAAGTCCGCTCTACAAATTCTTACTGTTTATTTTTTAATCAACCTGGCTTTTGTATATAGCCATGTTAATGATAAATCTTAATATAAGAGCAACAGAGTCAACTAACTATTATCTTTCTTTTTACTGTATATGAAACTTTATAATATCAACAACATGTGACAATCCCTGTGCCTGCGCCAGTGTTATTGAAGTATTACCGTGATGATCGGCCAAATCAGCTTTAGCGCCATGTGCTAATAGTAGTTTAATTATGTTTTCACGGCCAAATAACGAGGCCATCATTAATGCTGTTTGACCCGCATGGTTCTGATGATTCACATGACAGGCTGTATTTTTTAGCAACCATTTCGCCACCTGCTGATGGCCTTTAAAAGCAACCCCCATAAAAGCATTACTGCCTTTTTTATCAACAGCACAAACATCAGCCCCTAAAAGTAACAAGGTTTCAAGTGCTTGAGTTTTTCCATAATAAGCCGCCAAAATAAATGGCGTATATGATTGATCATTTAAAACATTAATATCTCCACCTTGTTGTACAAAATTTTGAATTGCAATGGTATTACCTTCTCTCGCTGCACTAAAAATATCAATATCATTTGCATACGTATTCGAACTTATTGCAAGCAGATACAGACTGAAAAACAATTGCTGAATAATGTTCATGACTGTTCCTTTTTATTGTATGGAAATACCGATGATAAGACGTTACTTATCATCGGCAACTACAGCATTAATCTTGATAACTCATGGCTAAGCGTTTAACTTCATCCAGATTGACGTTTACTCTTTTAGCAATACGCTCACCATATTCAGTATCTGATTTATACAAAAAACTGCTAAAAATAGTCCGTATCTGTTCATCTTGTACTGTTTTTAAATCTCCCGACAAGGCATTGATTAAGTGTTTTTGATCTTGTTCTGAAAAAGAACGAAATAACTCCCCCGCCTGTTTAAAGTTTTGAGTTTTCTGAAAAGGAATTTGTTGGGTATTCCCTTCCAAAGGCGTTTCACAATACTCAAATTGTTTATCATCTATAAAGCCATCATTACTACGGCTAGGTTGATAATTAACCGTACTGATTTTAGCCATTGAATAGCCCACACCTTCCTGGTTATGAGAATTCACCTGTACTTTTGCAGCATTAACTGGAAAATGCAGATGATTAATACCTAATCGATAACGTTGCGTATCAGCATAAGAAAATAACCGCCCTTGTAACATTCTGTCTTCTGATGGTTCTATACCTGGAATCATATTACTGGGTGCAAACGCTGATTGCTCTGTTGACTGAAAATAATTATCAGGTACTTTATTCAAAGTTAACTCGCCCACTTTACGCGATGCAATCAGTGCTTCTGGCCAAATTTTAGTATCATCTAATGGGTTAAACTCAAAGCTATTCACCTGACTTGGTTTCATGGTCTGAATATATAAATCCCAGACAGGGTAATTACCTTGCTTAATATGGTCATATAAATCCTGGGTTAAATGGTTAAAGTTTTTAGCCTGTATAGCTGAAGCCTGTTCAGGTGAAAGTCCAATATTGCCCTGGCGAGATTTCCAGGTGAATTTCACATAGTTTTGTTCACATTGTTTATTAGTCAATTTAAATGCATGCACCCCTGAACCATTCATTTCACGATAACTTTTGGGGATTCCCAATGGGGAATAAAGTAAAGTCAATGTTCGTGTCGCTTCAGGTATATGAGAAAAAAAGTCAAACACCCTGGATGCTTCTTGCATATTGGTCTGAGGGTTCGGTTTAAATGCATGGACCATATCTGGGAACTTAATGGCATCACGGATAAAAAAGGTCGGGAAGTTATTACCCACCAAATCCCAATTGCCCTGTTCGGTATAAAATTTAACCGCAAACCCACGTGGATCGCGTAAAGTCTCAGGCGAATGTTTAGAATGAACTACTGAAGAGAAACGTACAAACACGGGTGTTTGCTTGCCTGTTTCATTAAAAGGAACAGCGCGCGTAATATCTGTTAAATTGGCTGTCGCTTTAAAGACACCGTAGGCCCCTGCTCCTCGTGCATGTACAACACGTTCAGGGATTCTTTCTCTATCGAAATGAGCTAGTTTTTCGATTAAATGATGGTCCTGTAATAAAGTTGAGCCTAATGGCCCTGCCGTTAATGAGTTTTGATTATTACCAACGGGGGCACCTGTTGAACGTGTTAATACCCTTTCTGAAGCATTAGCTACGCTTGTTATACCAATAACCATAGTTGCAACAACTGTGGAAATAATTACTTTTTTACTGTTTTGAAATTTCATTTGTTTCTCCCAAATTTTGACAATTTTGTATTCAATCTGCCTAGCTGTTGAACACAATAAAAATAAAATTGTTCCTTTTAAGTAACAAAGGTTAAATTTATTTATTGTTATCGCTACCCTGCCTAAAACCGTCATCTTGGCAGGGATGCCGAGATCCAGTGACAAGGATGTTAACAACGATCATCGTGAAATGACTGAAGCACATCCCTGTGTTCTGGATACTGGCGTTCCCTGCCAGTATGACGTTTACCTTGGTTTTTCTTGTTACTTGTACGTAATCAAGAAATTGTTTATCTGTTTTAATTACCAGTTTTCCCCCAGTAATTCAAAATATGCCTGTGGATGTAAACAAGCAGGGCAAACACTTGGCGCATCTTCAGCTTCATGTAGATAGCCACAATTACGACAACGCCAAATAACCATTCCATTCCTGACAAAAACCTTTCCATCTTCTAAATTATTTGCAAGATCACGGTATCGTTTTCCATGCTGTTTTTCAGCAATTGCAATCGCATCAAATGCGGCTGCAATTTGCAAAAAACCTTCTTCTTTGGCCGTATTTGCAAAGCTTGGATACATCTCATCCCATTCAAACTCCTCTCCTTCTGCTGCAGTTTTTAAATTTTCCAAGGTGGTACCAATTTTTCCGGCAGAAAATGTTTCTGTCACTTCAACCTGATTGCCCTCAAGAAACTTAAAAAATCTTTTGGCATGTTCCTTTTCCTGATTTGCCGTTTCTTCAAAAATATCGGCTATTTGAACTAAACCTTCTTTTCGGGCAACACCTGCAAAATAGCTGTATTGGTTTCTTGCCTGAGACTCTCCCATAAAAGAAATCAGTAAATTCTTTTCTGTCTGTGAACCTTTAATACTTTTAGTCATTTTTATCTCCAATGAATAATTTAATTATCAAGAAACTAATTAGAGTTTCTATGGTTAATAGTTTATCGATTGATTAGATGAATGTATAATTGATTGTTTTTATATTATCAATAGATTTTATCTATCCATGGTGCAGTTATGAATCTTCGAGACTTAAGTTATTTAGTGGCTGTTGCCGACTTACGTAGTTTTGTACAAGCGGCCAAACAATGCTGTATTAGTCAGCCGACATTGAGTACACAAATAAAAAAAATGGAGCAGAATCTGGGAGTACAGATTTTTGAGCGAAGTAATAAAAAAGTACTGACGACGGAATTAGGGGAACAAATTATTGTATCTGCCAGGCGTGTATTAGTAGAAATTGAGCAGATCAATGAGCTTGCCAGTAATGCACAGAACCCTCTTTCCGGCAATTTTAGATTAGCTGCGATTCCTACTCTTTCTCCTTATCTTTTTCCTGATCTAGTACCCGTTATTAAACACGCCTTACCAGATCTACGGCTTATTCTGATAGAAAACAAAACGGATCATTTGATCGCTCAATTAAAACAAGGTCAAATTGATGCAGCCCTGCTCGCTTTACCGATAAAAGAAGACTTTCTTGTGAGTAAAAAACTCTTTGATGATGAATTTAAATTGGCTGTAGCAACAGATCATCCATTGTCTAAAAAAAATATCATTACTACTGATGATCTAATGCAACAACAAATATTGTTACTAGATGAAGGTCATTGCTTACGAGACCAGTCACTACAAGTTTGCCAACTGAATGGGGCTGAAGAACAACAAGATGTTAGAGCAACTGGCTTAGAAACATTGCGTCAAATGGTAAAAGCAGGCACAGGCATTACTTTTATGCCTAACATTGCAATCAATAAAGCTGAAAAAGGAATTCACTATATTCCTTTTTCAGCACCGGTACCTAAGCGTAGTATTGGACTAGTATGGAGAAAAACAACCGTTAGAAAAGAATTAATGGAGCAACTTATTAGCCATATCACGGTATCAATCGGCCTTTGATGTTTTGTAAGCAGTGATAAAGACTATTTTTCACTTACTTTAGCCTTAGTGTAATGATGACTTGTTTAACTATTTGACGGCTACCAAAAAATTGCGCATACTCCAGTCATGCAAATAAATTCATTAAACAACAGTTTATCAAGTTGGCACTGGCTACAATGTATTGCCATGAGAATTAGTGTGTTTAAAAAATGATTTAATGTAATAAGTAATTATTTCAAATTTAATAAAAAGGCCGCTGATTCTGAAGAATCAGCGGCCTTTTTTTTCGCCTGGAGAAAATAATGGGTTTTAATTTACAACAAGTCGTCCCTTGGGGGCGCTCTTTTGAAGAGTACTGTGCCATGTTTAGCTTGACTGAGCTGGATTTAGAACAATCAATTGTGGGAGTTGGTGATGGTCCTGCTGCCTTTAATGCTATATTGACAAAACGTGCAGGCAGTATTATTTCTGCCGACCCCGTATACAAATTTAGTACACAGCAAATTCGTCAACGTATTGATGATTTATTTGACGATATGCTGCAACAAGTTGCAGCGAACAAAGAAAATTTACGTTTGGATAAATTTGGTTCTGCCAAAGCATTAGGGAAAGTCCGCATGCAAGCAATGAATCAATTTTTACTAGATTTTGAACTAGGTAAACAACAAGGCCGTTATCTTGATATTGAATTACCCGATCTACCTTTTAATAAAGCTCAATTCGATATCGCGTTATCCTCACATTTATTGTTTTTGTACAGCGATCAATTAGGACTGGAGTTTCATCTTAAGGCAATTCTGGAATTATGCCGTGTTGCAAAAGAAGTCCGTATATTTCCTCTGCTGGATTTATCACACAAAACATCTGCTCACCTTGAACCGGTATTACAAGGGTTAGTAGATGCGGGTTTAAAAACAAGTATCGAAACGGTTGATTACGAATTTCAAAGAGGGGCTAACCAAATGTTACGGATACAATCCAGATTTTAATTTAATAACTATGTAATTCACAGTCAGCCTGCAAATAAATGAATAGATATGATTTATGTTTGAGTCAAGCCATATTTTTATCCAGGGAATTTACTTGTCTTTGCAATATTTTTAATTCATCTAACACTTTGATTTTGAGCAGTAGTAATTCTTCAGCCATCTGCATGGCATCCGTTTTTTTACCTTCAGAATACAACTGGATAATTTGACTGCCTAGTTGATGAATTTGTATGTGGCTTTGTTCCAAATTACAAAAAGCGGGTAGATGACCATAACGTTCTTTACCCTGCTTGTATAACCATTTTCCAAACTGACAGTCAAAATGATCTACTAATTCAACAGCCTTTAGAGCCTGTTCATTCCCTTTCAAAACATTAAGTATCTCATCTACCCATTTTATATGATCACTTTGTGCCAGCATCAAAGGTAAATTAGTTAATTCCCATTCGAATTCTGACCAGATAGACCAGGATTCATCTACTACATACTCTTGCATCCAGTCGTTTATTCTGTCTGCTGGCATTGGTTTGGCAATTCCATAACCTTGTGCCTGATCACAACCTATTCTCATCAGTAAAATCCCATGTTCGACTGTTTCAACGCCTTCTGCTATGACCTGTCTATCAAAGCTCTTGGCCATAGAAATAATACCCTCGATCATTGCCAGGTCATTCTTATCTTTTAACATGTCACGCACGAAAGATTGATCAATCTTGATTGTATTAGCATTCAAGTTTCTCATGTGGGTTAATGAGGAATAACCCGTACCGAAATCATCAAGCGCTACCTTGACACCTAATACATTTTGACTGCTTTTTATCTTACTGCTGATAATATCAATATCCCCCAGTGCACTGCTTTCTAATATTTCCAACTGTAGTTTTTGAGAATCTACCCTAGGGTGTTTATCAAGTGCCTCATGCAGCTGACCTAAGAAGCAGGATGATTGCAAATGATAAGAAGAAATATTGATACTAACTTCAAGCTCGATACCCTGTTGATTCCAGTAATCCAGCTGGGTAAGTGCTTGATTGATTACCCAGCTACCGATTTGAATTTCCAGTTCGGTTCCATCAATCATGGGTAAAAAATCTAAAGGGGGAATTAAGCCTTTTTCAGGGTGTATCCAACGAATCAAAGCTTCGGCACCAAAGATCTTCCCTGTTTTCATATTTACTTTAGGCTGATAATATAACTGAAACTCTTTATTGTCTAAAGCCTGCTTAATTTCATCCAGACGATGATGTTTTAGGGTATCTTCTTGCTCTTGTTCCGTATTAAAAAAGCTAAAACGATTTCGTCCGGCTTGTTTAGCTTTATACATGGATTGATCAGCATGGCGTAGCAAAGTATCAATATCACCCTGGTCTGCTGGATAAAGTGTTACCCCCGTGGAGGCAGTAATTTTATGAGTATAACCATCAATTATATAGGGTTGTTCTAGTGAGTG
>ENA-ORXI01003557-ORXI01003557.1-sediment-metagenome-genome-assembly--contig:-NODE-3557-length-10424-cov-3.097709_pt1 | contig 10424 bp, 7 predicted proteins | sample MGYA00237861_ERZ511468 | MGnify/ENA primary metagenome ERZ511468 (study PRJEB26299, sample SAMN06266213) | sediment metagenome | isolation source: Hudson Canyon methane seep mesocosm | place: USA:Hudson...
AAGCTCTCAAGCTGTTTCTCAGTCAAAAATTCAATCAAAAGAGCAACCAGAAATCAAAGTTGATCCTCAGTTAATTGTTAAAACAATTGAACCTGTACTTGAAGTATATAAAGATCCAAATTGTGGTTGCTGTCAAAAATGGATTGATCATATTGACCAATACGGTTTTCAATCAAAAGTTATTAATAGTCAGAATGTTAATGCATTAAAGAAAAACAAGGGTATAAAGCCACCCTACCGTTCATGTCATACTGCTATTTCAAAACAAGGTTATGTTTTTGAAGGTCATGTACCTGCAAAGTTTATTAAACAGTTTTTATCTGAAAAACCTGACAATGCTCTTGGTTTGTCTGTACCTGCGATGCCAATTGGTACACCCGGAATGGAGATGGGTGATAGGTTTATGCCATATCAAGTATTGCTTCTTAAAACAGATGGCTCGAACGAAGTTTATGCGACGATAAATAGTTACAAGGAACAGTTCTAATGTTTACTTCACCTATGCGTAGCATTGGCATGAAAGGGTTAAGTTTGGTTGCATTATTGCTTACTTATACACAGGTTAATGCTAGTAACACCTTGAAAGAATTTAACCTTAGCGATTCACAGATGTTGCCATTTTTCCAAGCAATCAAAGTAGCACAAAAAAATGATCCTTGGCTTGATGGTAGCCTACATAAACAGCAATCACTTGAGTCGTTAAGCTATGCAGCGAATACTCAACCTGATCCTAAAGTGTCGATTGCTTTTGCAAATTTACCTATCGATGGTTTTGATTTTTCCCAAGAAGGAATGACCCAATTTAAAGTCGGTGTTTCGCAAATGTTTGCTCGTGGTGATAGCCTCGCCATTAAAAACCAGCAATTTAAGCTACAGTCACAGCAACATCCACTGCAACGTCAAGATAGGCAGAACAAGGTGGCAGTGACTGTTGGTAGCTTGTGGCTTGATTTATACCGAGTGCAGCAAAGTATTAGCTTAATAGAGCAAAACCGTAATTTATTTGAGCAACTTAGTCAGTTAGCTGAAGCTAGCTATAGCAGCGGTTTAGGCAAAACAAGACAACATGACATTGTTCGTGCACAACTCGAGTTGACTCGATTAGAAGATAAATTAAATCAATTGAAGCTCGAGCAAAATCGCTATCAGGGAATGTTAAGACAATGGTTAAGTGACTATCGATTTAACGGAACTTCAGCAGAGGAGGGATATTCAAAAAATAATTTAGCAATGTTGATTGTTAATAGTGAGTTGCCACAATTAGAGCTGAATAAAAAGTCGGTTATTTATGATGAAAAGCAATTAAAAACTGAGCATCTTGCTTTGATGTTGTCTGCTCACCCATCGGTGCAAGTAATTGAAAAAAAGATTGCAGCTACTCGTATAGGCGTTGATTTAGCTGAACAAAAATATCAACCACAGTGGGGAGTTAATGCTAGCTATGGTTATCGTGCTGATGATCCTATGGGCAATAGCCGTGCTGACCTTTTTTCATTTGGTGTTGTCTTTGATGTCCCCTTATTTACCGATAATCGACAAGATAATGAAGTAAAGTCTGCTATATCTAAAACGGAAGCCATCAAAACAGAAAAATTATTATTAATTCGTCAGTTAATGTCTGCTTTTAGCAGTGCCAAGGGTAGGCTTTTACGCGTAAGCGAACGAGAAACTTTGTACACGGAAAGATTACTGCCACAAATTCATGATCAGGCACAGGCGTCTTTAACAGCCTATACCAATAATGATGGTGATTTTGCTGAAGTGGTTCGCGCACGAATTGCCGAGCTTAACGCTCAAATTGATTTTTTAGCTATTAATGTGCAGAAACAAAAAATCATTTTAGAAATTAACTACCTTTTTGCTGGTAAAACAATAAAGCCACAAACGGGGATGGAATTATGAGAAGCCAAATGAATTCAAATAAGAAAATGCTAGCCATAGGGTTAGGTGTCGGTTTAGTTCTTGGTTTTGTTGTTAGCTATATTTTTCTTGGTACCGAGCCAGTTTCAACTGAAGTATTAGTAACAACTAAAGCAACAGAAAAACAGCCAAAGTATTGGGTTGCACCAATGGATGCTAATTATAAACGGGATAAACCAGGAAAATCTCCTATGGGCATGGATTTAGTGCCTGTATATGAAGATTTAGCTGAGGGCGCGGATGAAGGTGTCGGTACTATTCGTGTTTCAGCTGATGTTATTAATAACCTCGGTGTTCGTACTGTTACAGCAAAATACAAGCCTTTGCATAATCAAATAAATACTGTTGGCTATGTTACTTACGATGAAGACAAGCTAGTGCATATCCACCCTCGTGTTGATGGCTGGGTTGAAAAGCTTTATGTGAAAACTGTCGGCTCAATGGTTAAAAAAGGCCAACCGCTTTACAATATTTACTCGCCAGAGCTGGTTAATGCTCAAGAAGAATTTTTACTAGCACTAGAGCGTAATAATAAACGTTTAGTTAATGCTGCCCATAATCGTTTAGTTGCCTTACAGCTACCAAAATCTGCGATATCAGCCTTGAAAAAAACACGAAAGGTACAGCAAAGTATTACTTTTTATGCCCCGCAAAATGGTGTAGTTGAAAATTTGAAAATTCGTGAAGGCTTCTTTGTCAAACCGGGTGCAACGTTAATGTCTATTGGCGATTTGTCACAGGTTTGGGTTGAAGCAGAAGTGTTCGAGCGCCAAGCCGCACAAGTAAATATTGGTACTAAGGTAACAATGCGCTTAGATTACTTACCCGGTAAAGAGTTTAGCGGTCAAGTAGACTTTATTTATCCAACCCTAGATGCAAAAACACGGACTGTAAAAGTGCGCTTACGTTTTGATAATCAATCAGGAGACTTTAAACCAAATATGTTTGCGCAAGTTGCTATTCATACTAGTGATGCTACCCCTGCCTTGCTCATCCCAAAGGAAGCGCTAATACGTACCGGTAATCAAGACCGCGTAGTGTTAGCATTAGGTGGTGGTAGCTTTAAATCTATCGCAGTTACTGTTGGTCGATTTGATAGCGAGTCTGTAGAAATATTGACAGGTTTAGTTGATGGTGAAGAAGTCGTTAGTTCAGCGCAATTTCTTTTAGATTCAGAGTCGAGTAAATCCTCTGACTTTATGCGTATGAATCATGATTCTTCTTTAATGGACGGAAATGCCAGTGAAAGCATGATGGATATGGATATGCCAGCCAAGATAAGCTCAGCAAGCACAACTGGCATAATCAATTCAGTCATGGTCGGGCACCGTATGGTAAATATCTCTCGTGGGGCAATTGAAAAGTGGCAGCGTCCTGCGGCAACACTAGACTTTTTAGTTGATGAAGCTCTCAATATGGCGAATTTTAGTCAAGGTGAAGAAATTGAGTTCATCTTTGAAATTCGTGGCGATGACTTTGTGGTGACTGAAGTTGCTATTATTGAAAATGCGTTGCAGGAGTAAATTATGATTGCAGCAATTATTCGTTGGTCAGTACATAATCGATTTTTTGTTCTGTTAGCAACCCTTATTCTAGTTGGTATTGGTTTGTACTCGGTAAAAAATACCCCTGTAGATGCCTTGCCTGATTTATCTGACGTGCAAGTGATCATAAAAACTAGTTATCCGGGACAAGCTCCGCAAGTGGTTGAAGATCAGGTGACTTATCCGTTAACAACGGCAATGCTATCTGTTCCGGGCGCGACAACCGTGCGAGGTTTTTCCTTTTTTGGGGACTCTTACGTTTATGTGATTTTTGATGAGGACACTGATTTATATTGGGCACGTTCGCGCGTCTTAGAGTATTTGAGCCAAGTTGCCCCAAATTTACCAAGTTCAGCTAAACCGCAGTTAGGCCCTGATGCTACTGGTGTTGGTTGGGTCTATTTATATGCTTTAGTTGACAGAACCGGTCAGCATGACATTAGCCAATTACGCAGTATTCAAGATTGGTTTTTAAAATATGAATTGCAAACAGTATCAGGTGTTTCAGAAGTTAGCGCTTTAGGCGGTATGGTTAAGCAATATCAAGTGCAGGTTAATCCAGATAAATTACGCGCTTTTGGTATTCCGTTATCGCTCATTCAAAAAGCGATTAAACAGGGTAACCAGGAAATAGGTGCTTCGGTTGTGGAAATGGCGGAAGCAGAATATATGGTGCGAGCCACCGGTTATATTAAAAATGCCCAAGACTTGGAAAATATCCCGTTAGGGGTTAATAAAAATGGAACACCGCTGTTATTAAAAGATGTCGCTGATATTGTTATTGGACCTCAAATGCGACGCGGTATTGCTGAGCTCAATGGAGAAGGCGAAACAGTTGGTGGCATTGTGGTAATGCGTTTTGGTGAAAATGCTCAACAAGTTATTGTTAAAGTAAAAGAGAAATTAGAGCAACTTAAGCAAGGCTTACCTGATGGCGTAGAGATTGTCACAGTCTATGATAGATCTGCATTAATAGAACGAGCGGTTGATAATCTAACCTTTAAGTTATTAGAAGAGTTTGGCGTAGTCGCGCTAGTGTGTGTGTTGTTTTTGTTTCATGTGCGCTCATCATTGGTGGCTATTATAAGTTTACCAGTAGGGATTTTAACTGCTTTTATCATCATGCATGCACAAGGATTGAATGCGAATATCATGTCCCTTGGGGGGATTGCTATCGCCATTGGCGCCATGATTGATGGTGCTATTGTCATGATAGAAAATATGCATAAGCACATGGAAAAACTGTCCTTGAAAGGGGAAAAGCTCACCAATGAAAACCGCTGGCAAGTAGTGGTTGATTCTGCTGTTGAGGTAGGCCCAGCATTATTTTTTAGCTTGCTTATTATTACGGTGAGTTTTGTGCCAGTTTTCACTCTAGAAGCGCAAGAAGGGCGGATGTTCTCACCTTTAGCCTTTACTAAAACCTATGCTATGGCAGCTTCTGCAGCGTTGGCTATTACTTTAGTGCCTGTTCTAATGGGCTACTTCATTCGCGGTAAAGTTTTGCCTGAGCATAAAAACCCTATTAATCGATTATTAAGTGTTATTTACTTACCTGCACTGAAAATGGTGTTAACTTACCCAAAAAGCACGTTAATGGCGGCGTTAATTATGATTGGTGTTGGTCTTTATCCGCTAGATAAAATTGGTAGTGAGTTTATCCCCCCCCTAGATGAAGGCGACCTCATGTATATGCCAACCACGTATCCGGGAATTTCTATTGGTCAGGCAAGGCAATTATTACAGCAAACCGATAAGCTTATTTATACTGTGCCAGAAGTTGAATCAGTATTGGGTAAAGTGGGACGGGCTGAAACCGCAACTGATCCTGCGCCATTAACTATGATCGAAAGTTTTATTCAGTTAAAACCAAAATCGCAATGGCGAGAAGGTGTTACCACCGAAAGTTTAAAGCAAGAGTTGGATGCATTGGTTAAATTACCCGGTGTGACCAACGCCTGGGTGATGCCGATAAAAACCCGTATCGATATGTTAGCAACGGGTATTAAAACCCCTGTAGGCATTAAAATTTCAGGCCCTTCTTTAACTAAAATTCAACAAATAGGACAGCAAATAGAAGCTGTCTTAGCGGATGTTTCTGGCACAGCGTCGGTATATTCAGAGCGCGTTGCTGGTGGACGTTACATCAAGGTTGATATCCAGCGGGAGAAAGCAGCTCGTTATGGCCTTAATATAAGTGATATTCAGCAAGTGGTTGCCACCGCTATTGGTGGCATGAATGTTACTCAAACGGTGGAAGGATTAGAGCGCTATCCGGTTAATATTCGCTATCCCCAAGATTATCGGAATTCACCTGAGCAACTAGCTTTATTGCCTATAGTCACGCCAAACGGTCAGCGGATACCTCTAGGCGATGTTGCTAATATTTTTATTGAAGATGGGCCACCGGGCATTAAATCAGAAAACGCACGGTTAAACGGTTGGTCTTTTATTGATATAAATAGTGATGTAGACATAGGACACTATGTTGAAAATGCACAAAACATATTGCGTGAGCAGTTAGTTTTGCCCGCAGGATACTCTATTGCATGGGCAGGGCAGTATGAATATATGCAGCGTGCAAAAGAAAAACTGAGTTACGTTGTGCCACTAACATTAGCCATTATTATCGTGCTGTTGTATTTAAATTTTAGAAATATGATTGAAGTTGCCATGATCATGTTAACTTTGCCATTAGCTATGGTGGGGAGTATTTGGTTGATGTATCTTGAAGGCTATAACTTTTCTGTAGCGGTAGGTGTTGGCTTTATTGCCTTAGCTGGGGTAGCTGTTGAAATAGGCGTGATTATGTTGGTTTATCTAAATCAAGCTTATCAAAAAATGTTGAAAGCACACCTAGACAGTGGAACAAGTATTGATAAATCATCAGTGTTTGAGGCTGTTTTATCCGGAGCAGGTAAACGTGTTCGCCCGGTAATGATGACTGCAGCAGCTATAATAGTTGGTTTGTTGCCAATATTATATGGTAGTGGCACTGGGAGCGAAGTGATGAGCCGTATTGCCGCCCCTATGGTGGGCGGAATGATTAGCGCTGTGATTTTAACTTTGCTAGTTTTACCTACACTGTTTTATTTATGGCGCGTTAGTACTTTGAAAAGAAATATCTTAAAGGCTAATACCCCAAAGGGAAGTGCATAGTGTCATTACATAGACAGAGTCGAAAATACCATAAATGGCTGATGCTTTTTGTTGGCTTGCAGTTTGTAATTTGGTCAGTAACGGGTGCTTATATGGTGATTTTCGATATCGACTATATTCATGGCGATAGCTTAGTTACTGACAAGCAAACTTTCTTGAAAAGTGAACAGATTCATTACTCAATAGCACAACTTTACACTGACCATCCTAATGCTAAGGGCCTTGAGCTATCAACTTTGCTAGGTGCTGCTGTCTATCGTTTCAATGATGGCAAAATTAAATACTTACTCAGTGCAGATACAGGAAAGTCGCTTTCGCCAATTAATGAAGATTATGCTGTGCTCATAGCTAAACATCAATATATGCATGATAAGGTAACTATAAAGCAAATTAGTTTGATTGCAGAAAACCCTCCTTTTGAGTTAAGTGCTAGGTACCTGCCTGTATGGCGAATAGACTTTGACGAATTTGCTAGCCCTAGTTTTTATATCAGCGTTCAAACGGGTGAACTAGTCACTAAGCGTCATACTTTTTGGCGGTTATTTGATTGGATGTTTAGTTTTCACGTTATGGATTATGTTGAAGAAGATCCCAGCAATAAACTACTGTTAGTCTTTGCTGTTTTGTCTTTTGTAGCGAGCATGTTTGGTATCGTGCTTACTTACTTTCGGGTCTTTAAGCAAAACAAACAAAGTGGAAATAAAAAGCTAAGAGTAAGGAAATGCGCATGAAATCAATAAAGTTTCTGCATAAATGGCTTTCTTTGCTTGTCGCTTTACAGTTATTAATATGGCTTGGTAGTGGCTTATTTTTTAATTTAATGGATCATAACAAAGCTCGAGGCAATGAGTACCGAATCAAAGCGGTTGATTTAACAGTAATAGAGCCTGCTCGTTTGTTGTCTATAAGTGATATCTTAAAACAACAAACGCAGCCTGTGAACTCGGTAAAACAGATCGAATTGTTAGATCAGCCTTATTATTTACTCAATCACCATCTTGGCTTATATAAACACTTTTATAATGAGCACACATTAATCAATGCTTATACAGGGGAAAGAATAATAATTGATGCTGTTATGGCAAAAGCGATTGCTAGTCGGACTTATAGTGGTAATAACCATGTCAGTTCAATTGTAAAATCTTCACCACCGGTAGATGATTTTCCCAAAGAACAAAACACAGCTTGGCAGGTAAACTTCTCCGACGACTTAAACACCAGTGTTTATGTAGACGCTAGTTCAGGACGTCTAGTAGGGCACAGTAATGATGATAAACGCTTTGCTGACTTTTTCTTTATGTTGCACTTTATGGATTATGGCTCAATTGGAAGCTTTAATAATTGGCAAATAATAGTCTTTGCTTTATTTACATTGGTATTTTGTTTAACTGGTTTTATTTGGGTAATTGAATTACTAAGGAAAGGTCGTTACAGGTTGGGCTAATAGAAGGGTTAAGTAGTTGAAGCTTGCTTTGATATTCTTAAACTCTAGATACAAAAAAGCGAAGAAGGAGCTTAACTCATTCTTCGCTTTTTTAGCTTATAAGTTAAACTTATACAGCTAGAACGTTTTCTGCTTCAGGGCCTTTTTGACCTTGTTTAACAGTGAACGTTACCGCTTGACCGTCAGCTAGAGTACGGAAACCGTCTCCAGAGATAGCGCTGAAGTGAACAAACACGTCAGGACCATTTTCTTGTTCTATAAAACCGAAACCTTTAGTTTCGTTGAAAAATTTAACTTTACCAGTAACTGAATCAGACATACTTACATTTTCCCGTAGTCATAAATAATATTAATGTGGTGTTTTCTTGCTGAGAAAAGCCTCAACAGAAATTAACACCGTTTTTACCCGAGTAAATGCCCTCTACCATAAGTAGTACAGGAAGAGGAAGGAAACAAACCATATTCGTAACAAAGCGTATTTGGAACAAACAATCAGTTTGCATTGCCTAAATCCATTTGTTAAGAATATACAAGTACATAAGTACCTGGTAAATCTAAAACAAAAGTTAGTATCAACCTTCATCCGCAACACAAAAACTCAACGCAATGGGAGCATAGCACAGTTGTTTTTAATTTGCTTTATAAAAAATTCAAATAGTTCAACTTTTATTTTAATTAATATCGAATTAGCAACAAGTTGCGTGTAGTCTTGTGTAAAAAGGCCATTTATGGGAGTCAGATTCTTTTACTTTATTTGCTTATAAGTAATACCTAAAAGTCGATGCGCTGCCTGTATGTGGCTTGTGTGATATTGGCATCATATTGATATTTTAATTTTTGTGCTAGCGTGTCTATGGCTTTAGGTTCCCCATGAACTAGAATTAGTTGCGGCTTATTGTCAAAGTAATCATACCAATCAATCAGGCCTTGTTGATCTGCATGAGCAGAAAATCCGCCAATAGTATGTATGGTGGCATTGACTTGTATTGTTTCACCCCATAGTTTTATTGTTTTTGCACCATCAACTAAAGCGCGTCCTAAGGTGCCAAACGCTTGAAAACCTACAATAATTATATGAGCATTATCGCGCCAAATATTATGTTTAAAATGATGTTTAATTCGGCCTCCTGTACACATACCACCACCTGCAATGATGATGGCACCAGAGTTTATTTGGTTTATTTTCATTGAGTATTCAGTTGATTCTGAAAGATGCAATTTTTTTAAATCAAATATGTTATCGTTATTTTTATTAATATCATTGGCTTTATTGTCATAAACTTCATTATGTTTACTGTAAACTTGTGTTGCTTTGATGCCCATTGGACTATCAAGAAAAATATTCCAGTCATTTATATGCCATTGTTCAAAATGACGCTTAAATTCGTATAAAAGCTCTTGAGTTCTACCAACAGTAAAAGCTGGAATGATAACGTTTCCTTTACTGCTATTAGCTTTAGCTATTATTTCCCCCATTTCTTGCCAAGTGTCCTGCCAGCTACGGTGTAATCTATCACCGTAAGTGCTTTCCATAATAACAATGTCAGCGTGTTTTATTTTTTCAGGGTTGCATAAAATAGGGGCTTCACTATGGCCAAGATCACCACTAAACACTAACTTTCTAGTTTTATCCCCTTCAGTCAATACTAATTCAATAATGGCCGAACCTATAATGTGACCTGCATCTCTCAGGGTTAACTTAGCATGAGGGCATATTTCAATTTCTTGGTGGTAATCAATACCTACAAGGTAGGGAAGTGTATTTTCTGCATCACCAACGGTATATATAGGTGATATTAATTCAAGTCCCTTGCGTTGACGCTTTTTGTTTTGCCATTGTGCTTCTTTTTCATGGATATAGCCTGAATCTTTTAGCATGATAGTGCATAACTCTACCGTTGCATGATGTGTATATATAGAGCCGTGAAAGCCAGCTTTAGTCAGTACGGGCAATCGGCCACTATGATCAAGATGAGCATGGCTAATAATGACCGCATCCAACTCTTCTACTAAAAAAGGAAACTCGTCACTATTACGTTGTTCGTGTTCGCTTGCTCCTTGGAACATACCACACTCAATCAGTATTTTACTATTGGCTACTTCTATCAAGTAACAAGATCCCGTAACCTCTTGACTAGCACCAAAAAACTGAATATTCATTTAATTTCCTTATCGTTTCTACATAGGATAATAAGCATATCTTGTCGGCTGATAAGGTATTAATTTATATTTTGGCTGTAAGAAAGCCACTAGATTAATTAACTCAGTCACAGTCATCACGTCATTATATACTGTCATTTTTGATGTACCCTCTGTCGATACATCGTCGATTAAATATCGCGAAGCTAGTTTATGAG
>ENA-ORXI01003561-ORXI01003561.1-sediment-metagenome-genome-assembly--contig:-NODE-3561-length-10418-cov-32.492312_pt1 | contig 10418 bp, 7 predicted proteins | sample MGYA00237861_ERZ511468 | MGnify/ENA primary metagenome ERZ511468 (study PRJEB26299, sample SAMN06266213) | sediment metagenome | isolation source: Hudson Canyon methane seep mesocosm | place...
AAAATAGAAGCTCAAATTCCTATTGGGCGCTTTGGTCAGCCTGAAGAAATTGCGCGGGTAGTTTCCTTTTTGGCTGCCGAAGATGCAGGTTTTATTACTGGTTCAAACATATCTGCAAATGGTGGTCAGCATATGTTTTAGACCTCTGTTCTAGGCTTTTGTACAACAGGTCTAAAAAATGAGAGGGCAAGCTATTAGGTTTGTTCTCTTAAAACGTCTATTAAAGCTTGTAGGGTTAGTTTTTTCTGATTAAATCTAAAAAACTACGTTTTTCATTGTCAAAGCCTTTACGCATAAGGATAGGGGGTGTTTCCCTATTTCTTACTCCTCCCATGATATTTTTAAGTGCTTTATTGTCCAGTTCTCTGTTGTCATCCAGGTCATGGATTTTTATGGTAGCCATAATTTCTCACCTCGCGTTATGCTTACTTACAGTATAGTCCAACTTGTTATAGCTATTAGCGTAGAAAGTAATAAAAGGATAAACCTATAAGCAGAGATAATATAAATCCAGTAATACCCCACATCAAATCACTTCGATACTTACTACTAATATTAGGTTTTAATGGCTGTTCAGCCTTTTCTTCTGCTGTCAGCAATATTGTTTTTTCATTATTTTGGTTTGATGTAATAACAATTGTTTTTTCATCGTTGAATGAATGTTCACTCTGAAATATTTGTGTTTTATCGTTATCAATGTGGCTTGCAAGCATTGTTGCTTCTTCTGCTTCTTCATCTCGTATTATTGTGTTGTCTTCAATAGGTGATGACGTACCGTGTGGGCATGGCCCTAGCAATTCAAAAGTGATTGTATCAAAAGTAATTTCATCGCCTGGTGAGGCATAAGCTGTATTTATTTTTATATTATTTATAAAGGTGCCGTTGGCTGATTTTAAGTCTTCAACCAATAGCCTTTCTCCTTCAATAGTAAGCAGAGTATGTTTTCTCGATAACAGACCATCAAGAATTACAAGGTCACAGTCAGGGGCTCTACCTACTGAAGTTAAGGTTTGAAGTGGTATATACTGACTATTCAATAAGTCAGATTCTTTTTTTAGCGCCCAATCGCCAGGTCGGTATTTTTCTGCTTCAGATATTTCAATTTCAATTGATGCCAGTTTTATACGATCCCAGGGGTGGAGTTCTTTGTTACGGGATATCCTTTGATTATTAACAAATGTTCCATTTTCACTAAGTAAGTCTGATAATAAAATTCTATTTTCTTCGATCATCATCTCAGCATGAAAATCAGATATTCCAGGTTCATCAATAATCACATCATTGCTATTGTCCTGGCCGATAGAAATGGTGCCACCAGATATTTTGATAGGAGGTTTGTTAATGTTGATGAACTGCAATAACAACATATTAAAGCCTAATGACAATAGTTGATTAAGGCGGTGAAAAAGGACTTGATAGAAACTTACTCAACAATGTAGTGACTAAAATAAGAAAAATAACTACGAGCAATACAATACGACGTTTACTAAGGTTTGTTGATTTATCTGTAGCATGGCTTGAGGGTTTAGGCGCTGTTAGCTGAGAGTCATTGAATAATGGAATTGTTGCATCTCCCGTGTATTCCTGTTCTCTACCGTCTATAGGGGAGGAAATTATAAACACGCTGATGTTGTCTTTTCCCCCTCTTTCTAATGCTGAACTAATGAGATTATCAACCAGTTTCTGGTTTGATAAATGGCTACTGATCAGGTTCTCAATTTCATGCTCTCGAAGCTCACTATGTAGGCCGTCACTGCATAATAGTATTTTTTGATTCTTTAGCCATTGGCCATGAATATTACCGACATTTATAGTTTTGTTGACCATCCCTAAAGCTTGAGTGATAACATTTGAGTTAGGGTGACTCCAGGCTTTTTCAGCCTCTAGTTTTCCATCATCAACAAGGCCTTGAACATACGAGTGATCATGAGTGAGCAGGGTTAGTTTTTCATCACATAAGTAGGCTCGGCTATCACCGACCCATGCAATTTCGTAATCTTTAGTGTTTCCACACTTAAGAGCAACAATGGTAGAGCCCATCCCTCTAAGCTCTACATGGCTTATACTTTTATCCACAATAGTTTGATGAGCCGCGAGTATCGAGTCTGTTAGTGATACTCCACTATGAATATGGTGAACAATCTCTTCTATGGCTGTTTTGCTTGCTACGCCGCCGCCCTTGGCGCCTCCCATACCGTCAGCAATAAGCCAAAGACCCGCTGAAAGGTCAGCTTTATAGCTGTCTTCATTATGTTGTCGCTTTCGGCCAACATCGGTTCCACCGCCAAAACTGAACCTGGCCATAATGGTTACCCCTAATTAAAATGCGAATCGGGCCCCAAGCGTGAAAATTGTATTGTCTACATTGTCTAAGCCAATAGGTGATTCAATATCGAAATAAGCCTGACCGGAGCGATAAACAGTGGAAAAGCCTAATCCTACAGTGAAGAAGTCTTCATCTGGCTCATCGGTGTTAAGTGTATAAGTTGTGTTTAATGGGTCGAAAACATATTGATATGAAAGCTTTCTTGAGTCATTTTTAAACTCATGATGCCAGTCAGCTCTAACGTAGGGTATAAACACCCCCCAGCTAGTGCTCGCGTTATAAGCAGCCTCGCCGCCAAACACAGTCTGTAATGAATCAACGGATTGATCGAAGACGGCCATATTTATTTCTTGATTAGCGCCGCCTGTTTCTTCATAACCGTCGATACTCACATCAAGGTACCTAATCTGGGCATACGGCGTGTAATCCATCACCCCCTGATTAATGGTGTAACCCGACGCAATATATACGTTAAACTGGTCTCCATCAGTACTACTTTTTGCTTTTGAATTTACGCCTGGAACAGCTGTATTTGAAGCATAGACAATGTTTCTTTCTGAATCGTAATCATACACGCCATAACTTAGCGAACTATCGATATACAGGCTATCAATGTAATATGTGCTATACACTGTGAAGCTATAACCATTAACATCTTGAGAACCACCATTATTATCGTAGTCTGCTTCTGCATCGGTATAACCTATGGCAACACCGCCAACTAGAGAGTTATTAAACCTATAATCCACCCCAGCAGTTACCCCTAAACTATCTAGGTCAAAGCCCGTTTGTCTTTCGGTGGCATCTCTGTCTCCTGTAGAGTAAACACCACTAATGAACGCTCCCCATGGTCCTAAGTTTTCGCCAGCGCTACCCCCTGTTTGTGACGGTGAAAGCTCATTAAAGCTAATATTTTCTTCTGTCGATTGAAGCTGTAAGCCGCTAAGGCTTATGCCACTACTGCCAGAATGTATATCAGACAAACGGGTTTGAATATTGGATAGTTGCTCATTGGATGTGCGAGTAGCCCAGTCGCCTTGAACGCCGACTTCTTCATCGGCTAATTCACTCATTGCATCGCCCAGTTCAGACTGTGATAAGCCTAACGAGTTAGCCGTTCCACTACCATCATCAGCTATTTCATTGGCTGTTTGTACCATTTCTCTGCAACGAAAAAATAGCTGCTCTTCATTACCCGTTAGGTCTCCTTGAATACCTGCAAGCTGTGGACAGACAACATCAATAGCACCCCCCATACTATTTTGGACTTCGTTACCAAAATCAATGCCCCCCAAATTGGTAGCGATACTATTATTGCTTATCAGAATTAAGCCTATTGATAGAAAGGAAACTTTTATTTTTTCTTTAAAATTAGTTAGTTGAGAAAAGTAATAGTGATTCATCGTATTCCCCCTTAGGGCGTTATTTAAAATAACTTACGAGTGTCCTAATGAGCATTTATATAGTTAATAGAAAGAATATTTGCAAGAAAACATGATCAATTAATGAACACCTTCTAAGCTATCCATAGGTCTATAAAGTATTGGGTGCTGACTATGGACAAAAAAGAAGAGCTAAAATATATACTCTCACGTCATCAACAATGGCTTCTGTCTGAAGAAAAAAAAGGTACGCGGGCAGACTTGTCAGGGGCATCACTTGAGGGGGCTGACTTGTCTGGAGCGGAATTAAGTGGAGCTGATTTCTCAGGGGCATCATTGGCAGGTGTCAATTTATCAGGGGCACAGTTAGTCCATGCAAAATTTACCAGTGCCGATTTATCCAACGCAAATTTATCTAAGACTGATCTGTTACTGGCTGACTTTACCGGTGCAAACTTAAAAGGAGCGAACCTGTCTAATGCGACCCCCAATCTTGAGGAGGTATTAGTCCGTACGAGACGAGGCCCGAAATTTAAAGATGCAGACTTGAGCGAGGCCAACCTAACAGAAGCCTATTGTTATATTTCTGATTTCTCTGGAGCCAAGTTAACTCAATGTGTATTTGAACGAAGCTGCCTAGTTCGGGCGAATCTTTCCTATGCAGATTTACAGCATAATGATTTAAGAGACGCGGTGTTATCTCAAGCAGATTTAAGCCACTCAGATTTACGAAACGCCGACCTTAAGGGAGCAATGCTAGACCATTCAAATTTAAGTCATACAAAGCTAAGCGGAGCCTCATTACAAGGCGCCAACTTAAAAGATGCTAACTTAGACAATGCTCAGGTAGAAGCTGTGAATTATGATCGAAAGGGCATTTATCGCGGTATAAGAGTCGCTACTTGCTATGGTAGTAGTCGTTTTAGACGGTTTGCTCAGGATCAGGATTTTATTGAAGAATTTCGTGAAGCACATCCTATTTATTATGCTTTCTGGTTGGCCTTAACAGACTGTGGTCGGTCGATGTTACGCGTTGTGCTGTGGTCCATCAGTTTTGCTGTTTTGTTTGGGGTAGTGTTCTTTTTTTTGGGGGAGGCTTCTTTTGACATCACTCATAAGTCTACACTTCCATGGAGCTTATTCACCATGATCTATTACAGCGTAGTGACCTTTACCACCTTAGGTTTTGGTGACATTACGCCCACAACACCGCTTTCTGCAACTTTTGTGATGATAGAGGTGGTTTTTGGTTATCTTATGCTGGGGATTCTTATTTCAATTCTGGCAGACAAAGTGGCTCGTCGTAGTTAACTTTGTGGGCGTGGGTGATTTGTTAAATAGTAGATTTTCACTGACAATTTATTAATTTATGTTCGGTTAGAAGAAACAGTTTTCAAAAATAATCTGCAAGAAGAAAATATTCTAATTGTTCCTAGTGTGTAACTGATCGTTTGCTACTAGTCTGTATTTTATGAAGATGCTTATACGGAATAGGCTTCATCATGAAATCGAAAATGAACATGAACATCTGGTGGCACTGCGTTTGCAAAGGTTATTTGTTATTGAAGAAATAGCCGCATGTGCAGCTATCACTATAAATAACCGGGTTATTGTTCATGAAAAAAACGATCATGTATTCATCTGGGAACGTTGCTCCCAGTCAAGTTTTACACATCGGACTTATTTTTCTCTTAGTTCAGCTGATTGCTTGCGCTGATATTACGCAGCCTGATTATAGTCAACCCAGCACCCCCGAAAAGCCTGCATGGCAAGCCTCAATACCAGACTCAAAAGAAGTCATCAGACCTGATTGGTGGGCGGGGTTTGGCGATAGCTATCTAGATACTTTAGTGGAGAGGGCTATAGAGGGTGATTATGATCTTAAAATGCTTGCTACAAGAATTGAGATCGCAGCGATAGCGGCAGATATTGAGAAAGCCGCGTCACTTCCAAAATTGACGCCTGACGTCAGTAAAAGATTTGAACGAGACCCCGCAGGAACCACGGATACATACTCACTGTCATTTAGCTCTAGTTGGGAGCTTGATATATGGGGACGCGTAAAAAAAGGTATTGAATCAAAGGAGTCTGAATTTCATGCTACCGAAGCTGACTGGATCGCGGGTTATTTGAAACTGGTATCGGATGTTTCTAGTAAATATTTTGAGATACGTAAACTGGACAAGCAAATTAAGCAGCAAGAAAAATCTATTATTCAAAATAATAAAATATTAGTAATTTATCAGCAGCAGGTTTCTGAAGGTCTTGTTTCTCGTTCTAAAGTATTACAACAAGAAGCAGAATCTCACAGTAAAAATAAAGACTTACTGGAGTTAAGAAGGCAACGAAATATTGCAGAAAACCTTTTGGCAACGCTTTTAGGAGTGCCTTCAGGTGAGTTAGAGGTGCCTTCGACCTTAAACGGTGAGGGTATTAAAATTCCAGATGTGCCTGTTGGTTTGCCATCTACGCTATTGTCTAGAAGACCAGACCTCATCGCTCAGGAGTACAGAGTGTTGGCCGCTTATCAATTGCTAGGCCAGGCGAAATTGGAGCAATTGCCGAAGTTTAGTTTAACGGCTGATGGGGGTGTTTCAAGTGATAGGTTAAGCCAATTACTTAACAAGTGGACACTTGGCATAGCTCCGTCTGTTTCTATTCCAATATTTGATGCCTCTATTAAAACCAATATCAGAAGCAATGAAGCACAGGTCAAACTTGCAGAAGATCAATACCGCAAAACAGTGATTAAAGCGTTTGAAGAAGTAGAGAACACGCTGGTTAATTTATCGTCACGAAAAATACAACGTAAGACCTTAGAGATGCAGGTAGATAACCTTGAAATTGTTAATCGGAATATCAACTTACAACTCAAAGAGGGGTTGGTGTCACAACTTGAAGTATTTGAGGTAGAGCGAACGCTGCTATCGGCAAAACAGAGTGTTCAGGAAATTGATCAGCAACTCTTAGCCGATACAGTGAAACTATATAAAGCATTAGGTGGTGGGTGGCCTGAGGTTGATGTTAAGTAGCCCTAAAGCGGCGCTGGTACAAAAGTCTCAAACCAAGTTTCTTGATACTCGAATGAGTAACAGAAAATGAATGTATGTTTAAAACCCGTTGATGAATTGGGTATGGATGATATTCATATCGAAGATAAGCTGCTCTCTGTAGGAAGACAAGAGGAGCCATTTTCTTCTTGTGATCATTCATTGGTTTCGAAATTATCTCGAAAACATGCGCGTATTTTTGAAGAGGAAGATGCGCTATATGTTGTCGATCTCGGAAGTCTGAACGGTACAAAACTAAATGGCCAGCCTGTATCTGAAATACCAATAAAACTGAAAAGAGGCGATAAATTAGCGTTTGCTGGTCTGACGTTTCAGGTAGAAATGGAAGACGTAACTAATGGCAGCAAAGTAGACACTGAAAACGCAATAGGTGTCGTGTTAACACCTGAAAGTGAAACGAACGGACAGCCCATTCTAATTACAGAGTTCCCTTTTTTAGTCAGTAAGTCAGAAGGGGTTTTTTATGAGAATAAAGCGCGATTTACCACCATACATCAGTATATTTCCAGGCGTCATGCTTATATTTTTATAAAAAATGATCACGTTTACATAGAAGATCTCAACAGCACTAACGGTACTTATAAGAACGATTCTAAGCTTGAAGAAGAACCAGAAAGATTGGACAGTGATGACGTTGTTGCATTTGGTGATCGTAAGCTCAGGTTTCTGGTTAAAATTTTGAAACCAGAGCAATCGGGTGCTTATCAGACGGCTGAAGACGATGTTACAGCATCAGATAAAACATCAATACTGGGTGAGGAACCGAGTGCATCGGGTACCACATCTTCATCACCACTCGAAACATCACAATATGGTGACTTTGAGGCAGAGCCTGGAACCATTTTAGTTGATAGAGCCAGCCCATTCTTAGATATATTTTGTCCTGAAAGTGACTCAGCAGCATCGCAACCAGAGCCCAGCGAAAGGCTTGAAAGTGAGCCTAAAGGAAAAACTGAAAGTCATAAATCTAGCTCTATTTTTAGGCGACTGTTTGTATTCTTATGTGAATTAAAAATGGTTTTGAGTGGTAATGGCAACGCGCAGGATAACAGCAACAGGTATGGGCTCGTAAAAAAAACCGGAATCATATGTTTTATTGTAGTAGGAGCCGCTGCACTTGTTTCCGTGTTGATATTCCGAGAATCAGCTGAGAACGACATAAAAAGTTTGATTGCAGAAGGGCAATATCAAGATGCCGCTAGAATGGCAAACCGCTACCTTGCAGATAATGCCTCAGATCAGTTTGTAATTCGACTGGCTGATGAGGCGCTGTTAAAGGCGGTTGTACCAGAATGGCAACTATCAATAGAGCATGGGGGTTTCAATGAAGCAGATAGCCTACTAGAACAAGCTATTGAAACCAGTCCCCATAATGAAAAGGGTTTACAAGCACTAAAATTATTGTTGTTGGTAGGAGACTTTGAACGGTTTATTCAAGGTCACGAAACTGAAACATTAACCCATATTTACCTTACTGAAGATAAAATTAGTTCTTTGCTTAACCTGTGGAGGGCTGATGAAAGTGGCTACAGGCAAGTTATGGACAGAATCAGTTCTGTGGTACCTGCCTTTCAAGTAGATCACGCTAAGCTTTATAGCCGCTTAAGAATGTTGAGCGCAGAGCAAGATCTATACGGTAAGCCACTTAAGCTATTGAAAAAAGAAGTCACCTCTAGCTTGAATGATGACTCTCCTGGTACGCCTGAAAATCTAAGCATAGTTATCGCCCGTTTTATTGAAAAATACCCTAGCGTGGGTGGGGTAAAAGCACTTGATGATGACTTGAAAAGTTACCTCTTAATTAAAGCGGCGGTTATTGCAGACGACCCTATTGCATTAAAACAACTGGCAGAACACTTACAATTTAAAACCCCTCCGTTTAAACAAAAAGTGCAGTCACTTTTGGTGAACATACCCACCGATGAATTTGTTGCAAAAATCCGTCAGGCTGATTTGTTATGGGGGAATGGTCAGTTAGATAGTGCAATAACTACACTTCAAAGGTTACAAGAACAGTCAGAAACTCGTCTTGTAGGGACTTTGATTAAACGATATCAAGATGTTAGAGAGCGCTGGGATGCATTAGGTGGGATTGACGGCGCGCCCTATGCTAAGGAGCAACTTATTGAATTGTTTAAGTTGTTGGATAAAGAAAAGGATGTGTATTTATGGTCTGCATTACAAAGTGAATTTAAAACTCTGGAACTTGATATACAAAAGCAAGCCAGTGAACACGTTAATAACGCCAGAGTCGCATGGACAGAGTACCTGAAGAACGGTGGGATATGGGGGGCTCTTCGTTTGGAAACAGAGATATCCGCCACTTATGTACAGCAAGCAAAACTTTTGTCAGAGGCGTATCAGCAACTATCTCAAGGTGTTGCGCTTTATGGCATTTTGAATATTGAAAAGCCCAATGAGATAACCGTGTTTGAAGAGCAAGTTAAAGGGGAAGCGACGCGACAAATAAAGTGGATTAATGACTTACACCTAGTGCTAAACCAGCAAACGCGAGATGAAAAAACAATCCAGCTTCCGTCAGAAGAGGAGCGCTGATATGAAGACCCCTAATCCAAAACTGGATTCTCTATCCCACGCTATTGAAGACCATAGTCCTGAAGGGGTTGATATTCTTACCTCTGAACCCTCCCGATTTGCTATAGCGACGATTTATTTGTTGTTTGCGATGGTTTTTGTTTGGGGGATATGGTCGTTTTTTGGCCGGGCTGATGTGATTGTGACCACACAAGGGGTTTTATCCCCAGAGGCCACTATTAGGCGCGTTTATGCACCGGTAAAAGGCGAACTGGTGGATATATACATATCAGAAGGTGCACCTGTCTCTAAAGGTGATGTGCTGGCGCGAATTAATGCCAGAGATGCGGTTGCTTTAGCCTCTAAAGCCATGGAAGCTCAGCTAAAACTGGCTGAGGCCGAGCGAGAGATGAAGCTGTTTCCCACTCAAAAAAGATTACTTGAAAGGAAGGTCTCAGCGATAAAAACTAAGCTAGAAGTTGAAGAAGATAAACATAAAATCCGTGTTGAAGACGGCTTAGAAAAATTAGCCAGTTCACACCGTAAACAGCTGGCGAAACAGGAGTCGATTTTAAAGGGCGCAGCAGCTGTACGAAATGGTGCAAAAAAGAACTGGGAACGATATCAGCGACTATTCAGTAGCCCAGGAGGAGGGGGGGTTTCCCTCAAACAGGTGAATGAAGAGAAAGGAAAATATCGTACCACACAAGCTAATTACGACAGTGCTGCTGCTAAGCTTAATCAGTTAGAAGAAAAGCTAAACGGTGAGTATTTTCGCCTTAGCGAAGAGATTAAATTAGGCTCCACTAAGCTCGAAGAAGCCCGGGTGAATTATGAAACATCACTCTACGCCATAGAAAGTAACGAACATAAGGTAAAAATTAAACTACAAGCGGCTCGTATGGAATCTGAAGCATCGAAGAGAATTACTTTTGATAATATCGATGAAGACAACTTCTTAATTGTGACCGCACCTGTGGCGGGTGTGATTGCCAGTATAGCCTACAGTCAGCCTGGTGATAAGGTAGATGCCAATCGCCCAATGGCCAATATTGTTCCAGAAAATTCGGGTTCGGTTCTGCATATTAATATTCCTGAAAATAA
>ENA-ORXI01003562-ORXI01003562.1-sediment-metagenome-genome-assembly--contig:-NODE-3562-length-10418-cov-2.799342_pt1 | contig 10418 bp, 3 predicted proteins | sample MGYA00237861_ERZ511468 | MGnify/ENA primary metagenome ERZ511468 (study PRJEB26299, sample SAMN06266213) | sediment metagenome | isolation source: Hudson Canyon methane seep mesocosm | place: USA:Hudson...
AAGGAAATAAATCAAGGTCGTTATTAACTAAGTCACCATCAATATCAATATCGCTATTGTCACCTAGGCCATCGTTGTCCAAGTCGCGACTTTCCGCGGCATTTAATGGAAAAGCATCGTTAATATCAAGAACGCCATCATTGTCGTCATCATTATCTGGTGCTAAGCCCCCCTCATTCGCTAAGCCATCGCCATCAAAATCTTGATAAACTATTGCAGGAACAGAGCTATCATTATCATTAGTATCTTGACTGGTTGGCCATCCATCATTATCTATATCGGTAGTACTTTGTATAGCGGGGTCAAGTGGAAAATCATCATTAATATCAGGCGTACCATCGTTATCATCATCACTATCGGTATTGTTGCCAATGCCATCTAGATCGGTATCTACTGACTCTGTCGCATCTGTTGGAAAAGCATCACTACTATCCAACACGCCGTCATTGTCATCATCGAGATCGGCATTATCCCCTGTGCCATCATTGTCAAAGTCTGACCATTCTGCAGCGTTTTCAGGAAAGGCATCTTCTGAGTTAACAATACCGTCACCATCAATATCAGGATTGGTTTGTGCTTGTTGAACAACAATAGTTTCACTTTCAAGACTAGTTGTATCAACAGAATCGTTGCCGGTTTCAGTGGTTTCTTGTATCACGATATCTTTAACTGAGCCCACTGTTTCTGTGGTATTGGGTATGGTTAACGTTGCAGGATCTTGCTTTAAAATATCAAGTGCACTGTCACTGTATGCATCAAGTACCTCACCATCTACTTGTCCATCAATTTCACCATCTGATAAGTCCGTGGTTAATCCAGCCAATATTTCATTGGTATCTGTGTCACTATCCCCTGCAAGTTGTTGCATTTCATAAACTACAGCACTTAAGGCTTCAACAGCACTACGGTACGAAGCAACACTTGTTTGTTCTTCAACGGTATCAGTGGTGTCATTAATTAATGGCGGTGTATCAAAAATATCTATCGCATCATCTAAACCAAAGCCAAGTGTAGACTTAACTTGGTCTGCAGCAACAGGTAATGCCGTTAATAATTCTTCAACGGTGGTATTTTGGTTAGCATCGCCGCTAAATGGCGGAACATTGGAATCTGCATTTAAAAAAGCTAAATCAACAGCCATCGTTGTTAATGGTGTTGCATATATTTGATTGCCGCTATCAAGCATCTCTTGGATAATAACGGAGCGCATTTCATCGATAACAGGGTAAAGTCCTGTGGTTAAATCAGTTGTATTACTATCTGCGGTAAACTCTAACAAATAAGGAGGAGACAAGGGAAAGCTCAGCGCCAAGCCTTCAATTTGTGCACTGGCATTGGTTGAAGCCGTATCAACCAGCGCGCCTTTCATATCAGCTGCATTAGTATCGACTAAATATACCGAAACAAAAGCATTAGCCATTGGGCCTTTGATACCACCCCCACCAATAGTTATTTCACTAACGGCAATATCACCGGTAACAATATAGGAAAGTTTACTGTCATCATAAGTAAAACGTCGGTTCTGATTGAATATTAACGCATTTTTATGGGTTGAAAGTCCGCTAGGAACATCACCTAATTCAACTAATGTTGAGACTACTCCAGTACCTTTTCCTTTAGATGATACCTTAGCAACAGCATTTATTAATGCTTCTCTATCATTTTTCAAAGTTACATCAAAAGTATACCGATATACAGATCTTGATAATCGTTTTTTAGCAACTAAAGTCTTAGATTCAAATGTAACCTCTGCGTAAGAAAACGCAGATAGTAATAGGCAGAGTATTCCCGCAAGAGCTTTCATGCTGTATTCCTTCACTCGTTAATAATTAAGTTTTTGTACGATATGTAATTAATGCTAAGGCAATTAAGAAGATGCCTAACGTACCTGGTTCTGGTACAGGGGTGGAGTTATCTGGTTCCTGATATGCTGTAAAAGAGGTGAGAGAAACAAACGCAAATACATCTTCGTTTACTATAAAATCACCAGATTCATCTTCTATATAGTCGCCAATCTCATCTACTTCATAGAAAGGAAAAGTAGCATACTGCACCCATGAAGAAATATCACTCCCTGAATAAAGCACTTTAATTATTAAGCCGCCTAAAACTCCTCCAGCAGCTATCGGGTCAGCAGGGTCTGCAAAACCGTCGATCAGTCCATCGTCAAAATCATATGGATCATCTACTATAAAGTCCCAATCACTCCAGATAACATTTGAAGAAGAAAGTACCTCAATACTTGAAAATAACCCGTAATCAAAATAAAGGGTGAACCAGTCAAGTAGTTCGGCACTATCATTGGTGATGGTATAAGAAATCTCATATTCATCACCGCCCAATCCAGTGATATCAGAGGTAATTAGACCTGCTTTAGCATTAAGAGATAAAACAAATAGACAAACAACTATTATTATTTTTAGAGGCTGCATTAAATATTTCCTTTTTTATTAGTAGTGAAAGAAAAAAGAATGGTTGAAAACAGTTTCATCATTAAACTTAACTTCTCTGCTATCTCCATCTATAGAAAATCTACCTAGCGGAGTAACTGACTTTATTACTCCTTTAGGCTTTATCGAATTAACGCTGGATTTTGGACTGGTTGAACTTTTTGTAGTATTTGCACTAACTTGGTTGCTATAGCCAAACAAAGCAACAGATAGAATAAAAGCGATGCATAAGTTGTGGGTAGAATGGTTCAGATATTACTCCCTGTAAAAATTATAATGAGTGCTAGTTAGTCGACCACTACAGTTAGTCGTTAATAGTAGGCTTCGCTGAAGTTAATAACATGCTCTAACCGGACTATTGTTAGCTCTATCACGTCATCCTCTTGCGTTATTGCGCCAGATGCTTGCTCTAATGCGTCAACTCAGATAGTATTTTTATTGCTCACTCTTTTTACTGTGATGGCGTGCAGTATTGAAATTGCTAGAGAAATAATAATAAAGGCCGGTGTATTTAATTGCGTCATACAAGCACAAGCGCGAAAGTGCAAGCTATGCAGCTGCCACCGGTAACACACTCAATAGCGGTGAAAAACTTAATATATGGATATTCAAAACAAGCTTGTCATCAATTCTTGGCTGTTATTTTTATTCCTGTTGCCTGTTTCCTTGGTGGCGAATGAACATAGTGAAAGCTACTCTTCCAATACTAAGGTTGATCAGGGGCTGCTTTATCCCAAAAGCATCATGTTTAATAAAATTCAAGATGAACAAGGGCGCAGTATCAAATATACCTATGTGGTCGTTGAGGATATACGTGGTCTGGTTTGGATAGGTACCCGCAATGAACTGATCAGGTTCGATGGCAACAGATTGACTCGTTATCAGCCTAAGGTAGCATCTGATACTAATGAATCCAGCGTGCCAATAGTTGCAGATTTGTACAGCGCAAGTGCTGATAAATTATATCTTGCCACCAGCCAAGGCCTGCTACGGTTTAACCCAAGTGACGAAACATTCGTCAACTTTAATAGCCAGGACAGCAATAAGAATAAAGACTCCGGCCAGATCCGCCCGATACGCCGGTTTATAAAGAGAAATGATTCGCAACTCTGGCTAGCTAGAAAAGACTCCATAAGTCTGTTCGATCTGACAAGCGAGCGTTTTATTGAACATATTGATATTGGTCAGGAATTGTCGACACGCGATATGTCTGTCATGAACCTGGCTGAGCATGACAATAAATTATGGATAGCAACCTTCGGTAAAGGATTGTTGCAATACGACTTAACTAGCCGAAAAATAACTTCTGTACCACTGAAGCTTGAAGGATTGCAACTTAATGCTCGCAATCTGTTACTGGCATCTGATTTATCGCTGTGGCTGGGAACTCAGGGCGGACTGTTACAGATAGATATCACCACAGGAGCTTTAAAACGCTATAATCATGCTTCAGATGCCGACAATACCCTTTCACACGACAATATTGGTGCATTGTTTGAAGATGAACAGGGACGCATTTGGGTTGGTAGTCATTTCGGTGGGGTTAATCTTTATCAACCCCATAGCGATGATTTCATTCGTTACGCCACCGACTCCACTAACCCGGTAGCATCTATGGGCGGTTCCATTTTATCGATTAAACAGGGACCGAGCGGGACTATCTACGTTGGAGGTAATTCCGGAGTCGAATTCTACCATCCGGATACGTTTGCCTTTCAATACCAACATATCAACGTCATTAATGGACAACATTTATCGGTTGAACATTTATTAGCTAGTAATGACCAGCTTTATGTCACTTCAAATCTGTCCGACTCCATTGCCAAATATACCTTTTCAGATGGCCAGAGTTCATGTCAGGATGAGCGAATATGCCGGGCACTGAGACATTTTGATAACCCCGATGAAATTTTGGAATTATATCCGATTGAACAGGGGGTATTGCTGAGAACCCATTATTCAATTTTCCTGTTCAATTGGTTACAAGGGAAAATGACCGATTTGTTTGTCGACTGGCCTCTTAGGAATGGCTATGCTCATCCCCGTTCAATATTCAGCGATTCAAATCAGCGTCATTATGTTTACGCTAAGGGCGGCGTCTATCGCCTTGATGGTGATAAATTAATTCAAATACCCCAGGCTCTTGGCCGCTCCAGTCCATATTATACCTTGCTGGAAAATGACGATGGCGCCGCCATTGATTCAAAGGATACAATCTGGAGCCTGTGGCAGGATAACCTACATGGCTACAACGTTAATACTGGGCAATACCAACGAATCTCTTTACCACTTAGTAAAAGGGATGCTACGGGCATATTTGCCGATAGCGAGGATAACTTATGGATAAGCACAACCAATCAAGGGATCTTGTTTTTTAACCAAATCAGCCAAGTAATATCGCAAATAAAGCAGTCGGCGAGTTTTGGTCATTCTAAGGTGATGTTCGAAGACAAGCAGGGCGAAATATGGGCTAGTTCTCAACACGGTCTACTGCGCCTTAGTGCCGAGTCTGACAATATTTTTCATTATGGTCGTGGAGAAGGTTTGCCAAGCGATAATATGAAGGAAGAAACATCGGTCTCCTTAAGTGATAATTACATAGCGTTGTCAATGGCCCCCGGAGCCAACGGCTTTGTGTTGGTCGATACACGTTTTGTCCGACAAGATAAACGGGCGCCTAACGCATTTATTGAACATCTGAAGATTAATGGTAAAGCCACCAATATTAGAGATGATTCTAGCCTTAATATCACGGAAAAGATCAAACGACTAGAGTTTACCATGACCGCGACTCACCCTTTTCGCCCTGATTTGCTCCAATACCAGTATCAGTTGCTCGGATTCGATTCTGAGCCCGTAGATATCCGTTACGATAACAGTCACATGAGCTATACCAACCTCGGGCCGGGGAATTATACCATTGCTTTTCGTGCAAAGAGTAAAAGTGGGGTGTGGAGTCCATTATTTACTGTTCCGATTGTGGTTCATCCTGCGTTCTGGCAGACCTGGTGGGCCAAGGTTGGCTACCTGTTATTAAGCGCCGCATTTATTATGTTAGTCGTGAAATTGCGCACCTGGAAGCTACGCGCTCAAAAGGTTCAGCTACAACATCAAGTCAGAGAACGCACCCACCAGTTGCAACATGCATTACGTCAGAGCCAACTATTATATACTTCAATTTCTCATGAATTTAGGACACCGCTGACTTTAATTCTAGGGCCTTTGGCACAACTCAAAAAAGAATTGAGTGATGTAAAAACACTTAATAGTTTAGATATCATCGACCATAACGCCAAGCAGTTACTCAAGTTAGTGGATCAGTTATTAAGTCTGGCCAAGCTCAAGGTGAGTGACTCTGTACCTAGTGAGGGTATAGATGTAAAACTGAAACTTTCAGCTATTGTAAATTCTTTAGATAGCCTAGCGAAGAACAAGCAAGTTACAGTGAAAATGAATTGCCGCAGCAAACTATGGTTAACAGCCAACGTGGAGCAATTTGAATTCATTATGTTAAACCTGATCACAAATTCCATTAGATACACTCCCCCGGCTGGCACCATCCTTATCGATGGGTATCAGGAAAACAAGCAAACGGTGATAAAGGTTTCTGATACAGGAATAGGCATTGCCAAAGAGCATTTGGATAAAATTTTTGACCCTTTTTACCGGGTTGATACCCAGGCAGGTCAGACAAACGGCGCTGGCATAGGCTTACTCATTGTTAAAGAGTTTGTGACCGCCAATCAGGGGAAAATACGGATTAGTTCTCAACTAGGCGAAGGTAGTGAGTTTACCCTTAACTTTCCTCCGTCTAGTCAACAGAAATCATCGCAAACTAAGTACGACTCGGTACAATTAAGTTCGCTGGTACAAGAATCAATCAGCCTAGAAAGTGAATTGACACAAAAACTCCCTTTACCAGAAGATGTTCCTGTCAGCCCAGTTAACAGGATAAGTACCAAAAGTAAGTTATTGATAGTTGAGGATAATGAGCAATTACGTGAGTATATGTTGCAGTGTTTTAATAAAGAGTTCGAGGTGATCCTGGCAAATAATGGTGAAGAAGGCCTCAAACGGGCCGAAGAGGAGATTCCGGCCCTGATCCTCAGTGATGTGATGATGCCAGTCATGGATGGTATTACTCTGTGTAACAAGTTATATCACCTTATCACGACGCAGCATATTCCTGTAATCTTATTGACGGCAAAGAACGATCCGCAAACTCAGCTGCAGGGCATGGAAAATAAGGCAATTGATTTCATCAGCAAACCCTTTGATGTAGACACTTTAGCTCTAAAAATCAAGAACATCATTGATTTCAATCGACGACAACAGCTGGCAAGCCGAAAAGTTGCCTTATCAGTCAAGGCTGATGATGCTAATCAAGAGCAAAGACTTTTTATTGATTCTTTTAAAAATTGTTGTCAGAAGCAATTTCATAACAGTGAATTTAATGTCAGTGAATTAGCCAGCGAAATGGCCATGAGTGTACGTAGTCTACAACGTGTTGCAACAGCCACAGTTGGGCAGTCACCCAGCGAATTACTACGTAACTACCGGCTTAATCGGGCCCACGATAAACTCACAGAAGGCCTATCAGTTACGGCGACTTACCTGGATTGTGGTTTCAAGTCTGCCAGTTATTTCAGCCGTGCCTTTAAAGAACTTTACGGTCACAGTCCAAGTCAGATCCTTCTATCAGAGTAAAAAATTACTTGGTCATAAACGAGAAACTACAACAGATATATAATGATATTAGTGGTTGTGACTAGACAAAAAATTGACTCGATTTAAGGTAAAATATAGCTATCTCAAATATAAATCAAAGATAGTCATATCATCTTTAAATTAGAAGATTCTGTTGGGGAATGATTGAGGGGGTATTATAAAGTATTGATTTATAAGGACCTACGTATATTGCCATACATACAAACAATAACGATTCTATTCCCTTTAAATCCAATAACTTACTCACTTTTACACCTTGTTTTAAGACTGACTCTTGGTTATTTTACCCTAAATAAAATCAACAACTTGTATTTTACTAGTCGTTAGTTTTTACCATTTTGAATTTTTCACACCAAAATAAAGTAATAATTTTGCGAGATTACGATACATTTTCAAACTTTAAATGCTAGTTAGGCTTTAATTATTAAACCTATTTGATATTATTTAATATTCATTGAACATTAATATCAAATGTTAGGAGCCGTAAATGCGTATCACAGCTTTAGAATACGCGGAAAAATCACAAGAGTTATGTGTATTGCCCGATGTATATATTCGATTAAAAGAAATGTTAGACAGTGAACAGGCAACATTAGATAATATTGCTGAAATAATCTCCTTGGATCCTGCTTTAGCTTCATGCTTATTGAAAATAGCTAATAGTGCGCTATTTAATTTTCCTAAAGCAGTAGAGTCAATACCTCGAGCGCTCATGATTTTAGGGATGAAAGAGGTTCAAAATTTAATTAATACCTATGGTGTTACCGCAGCATTTTCAGGGCTTGATCCTAAAATAATGGATATGGACAAATTTTGGGAGATCAGTGTTGATTGTGCTCTGCTAACTAAATTTTTTGCTCAAAGAAAAAAATTAAAAAATAGCGAAGGGCTTTTTCTATCGGGTCTTTTTCATAATATTGGTGAACTCGCTATTGTGCACAATGCCCCAAAAAAAGTTCAATATTGTGAAGACTATAGTAGTGACGAAACACCATGGCAACGCCAACAAGATGTTTTTGGTTTTACTTTTGCCGATTGTAGTGCCGAACTATTAAATCTATGGCATTTACCTGAGCCAATTATTGAACCGATACGCGAATATAATCGTGCTTACAGTGAAGAATTAACACAGGAAAGTACTTTGCTATACATAACTTCTCGTTTAGCTATTATTAATTCACATCCAGGTATGTATTCAAAGGTTAACCTAATAGGCAAGCATTTAATGGAAGATGTTGGTATCACCATGAGTGATATTGATGAAGCCCTAGAATTTTGTAATTCGGAAGGTATGGCTATCATGTCCGCTTTAAATGTAACTGGTTAGTTATCAAACAACATCACATTAAATTATTACAGCTAAGAATAAAAACCTTCTTAGCTGTAATAAACAACGCTTAATAAAATTTCACATTATTAAGCGTAATTCTTTTTCGAAAAAATAGAATCAATACTAGCCCAACCAATAAGGCGTAAGAAAAGCTGCCACTACTAGACTTTTCTGGTGGTGTCTCTTTTGCAATAGTAGCATTTGACTCTACAGCGATACCACCAGGATCATCAATAACCCCGTTAGCAATGCCATCACTATCATTTGCTCCGCCATCTTCTATTAATAAGCGCAAACAGACATTACCAACAATTAGCCCTTCTTGAAATAACTCACTTTGTGGTGGTGGACAAACGCCATTAACCGCTTCACTTGATGCGATTGCATTTTTACTATTTTCTACAAACTCTTGCCAGTTATTTTCAGCACTATATTTACGGTAAACTGCATGTTCAGCTATCGCTTGAGAAAGGGGCATTACAATAAAGACTGAGCGACCAAATGGCACAATTTTGTGAATTTCAAAGTCATAATAACCACCTTGATGTGTTAAGTCATCTGAAGGGATTAAACCTGTTGCTTCGATTTCTTGTTGTGACAGTTGTAGCCCATCCGATAATTGCAGAATGGCATATTTACCTAGCTGCAAATGTAAACCTGGCTCTGTTTCTGCTAACTTAACAACGGACGAATTAACATGTAATGGCTGCAAATAAGGAATTGTTGAAACATCTAAAAATGCGGGTAAGCCATCATGATCATCATCACTGTACCCTTCTTCAATATCTGAAACACCATCTCTATCCGTATCTGTTGTACTTAGCCTTGCTAAACTTTCAAGTAAAGGAAAAGAAAAGTGTTTTATTTGCGACAACGGCTCACTACCACTGTTATTCGTATTTCCACTATCGGTAACATTAACAGATATTTGTACTAAACCTTTATTTTCATCAGGCAAAGTAATATTTAGCGGGTCAATAAACACCTGTAGCTGATTAGCACTAATTTCTGCCGATAAATAGTCAGGTAGTTGCCAATCAATAACATGAGTATCTTCAATATTTGAATCACTAATCGTTAAACTGATAGTGACTTCACCACCATCTTTAGCTACTTGATGATTGATTATATTATTTTGCTGTAATGATAAAGCGACTTCGGGTGCAACGTTTTCTTCCACTATATTAATAATATGTTCATTGTTGAAACCACCATTCACGCTTTGATCAAAGGTGATGATAAATTGCTCTTGCCCTTCAAGTTCAAAATCATTATTAATAAGAACATCGATGTAACCTTCAGTACCTTCAGTAATGACAATTCTATTACTTGCAATTTGGTAATCTGCACCATCAACAGTGCCAGTAATATAAAAAGGTATTTCTAATGGGTAATTTGGAGATAACCCAGATAGAAGTACATTAATTCGTGCCGTGCCACCTTCGGCAACAACTTGCTCAGCAGAGAAGTTAACTAAAGGATGAACATTAATGGTTTGTTCTATTGTGGCAATATTTCCAGCGTTATCAATTGCTCGCCAAGTTACAGGGTACAAACCCGAGGTAACGTTTTTAGCCCCAGTTTCAAAACCTAATGCAATTAAGTTACAACAGTTGTCACCATCTTTTCCGTCTGCTACCGCAACTTTTGTTAAAGACACTAGTTCTGTTAGCTCTAACTTAGTATAAGTATGCTTGGCATAAATATGAACTGCCTGTGGCGGTGTAATGATGGGTGCGTAATCATCAAACAATGGATTAGTATTTGCCTGAGCCTCTTCTGCATTAGTAATACCATCAAGATCGGTATCATAAGCACCGTCAGCAGCATCTAATGGGTCAAAATTATATTCAAATTCAAAAGCATCACTCATACCATCACCATCATCATCAAGATCGGCATTATTTCCT
>ENA-ORXI01003564-ORXI01003564.1-sediment-metagenome-genome-assembly--contig:-NODE-3564-length-10413-cov-10.354296_pt1 | contig 10413 bp, 7 predicted proteins | sample MGYA00237861_ERZ511468 | MGnify/ENA primary metagenome ERZ511468 (study PRJEB26299, sample SAMN06266213) | sediment metagenome | isolation source: Hudson Canyon methane seep mesocosm | place...
CGCTGTTAAGCAAAGCAAGTGTGCGTATTGCCTGTTTAGATGCGCAAACCATGCGCCCTAAATTGATTCCCGCCTTATTAAAGCAGACCTTAAACAATGAATAATGATTTATCTATTTTTTATTTAATTAGTCAAGCCAGCTTGGTGGTGCAACTGGTCATGCTGATTTTACTCATCGCATCAGTGTTGTCCTGGACTTTTATTTTTGCTAAACGTAAAGAATTAAATAATGCTTTTAAGGTGACCGAGAAATTTGAGGAAAGCTTTTGGACTGGTGGTGATTTAAGTGCTTTATATAAACAAATTACAGAAGAAGGCCGGGAGGTAAAAGGTATTGAGAGAATTTTTATTGCCGGCTATAAAGAATTCTCTCGAATGCATAAAGTCGCTGGCGTACAAGCATCTGAAAAAGTGGAAAATGCACAAAGAGCCATGCGCATAGAATTGGCGCGTGAACTGGATGTTCTGGATGAAAGCTTACCCTTTTTGGCAACGGTTGGTTCGACGAGCCCTTATGTTGGTTTGTTTGGAACAGTTTGGGGGATTATGAATTCCTTTTTGGGGTTAGCGCAGCAGCAGCAAGCGACTTTAGCGACTGTAGCGCCGGGTATTTCAGAAGCATTAATCGCAACTGCGATGGGCTTGTTTGCAGCGATTCCTGCGGTAATAGCTTATAACCGATTTTCGGCAAGCTCTGATGCATTATATAGTTCATATGAAACATTTACCGATGAGTTTACCAGCATTCTTCATCGAAATGTTCACTCTAGTAAACAGTCAAAAAACGAATAGTTATTCGTTTTATCAGTGAATCTATTGAATGAAATATATTAAAAAGTGATATTTAAAAATGGCAAGAACTAAACGAAAAGCGATGTCGGACATCAATGTCGTCCCTTATATCGATGTCATGTTGGTGTTGTTGATTATCTTTATGGTGACAGCGCCAATGCTGACACAGGGGATTAAAGTAGATTTACCTAAGTTGGAGTCTTCTCCGGTCAAAACAGAAAAAAACCAAGAGCCAATTATCGTCTCAATTGACTCTAACGGTGCTTACTACTTAGACATGAGTTCATCTGAAGGAAAGCCACTAGAATTAGAGGTTCTCATAAGTAAAGTGCAAGCAATTCTTGAACAGAAACCTGGAACCAGTGTTCTACTACGAGGTGATAAGCATGTTGAGTATGGGGCTGTTGTTTCTCTAATGTCATCGCTTCAGGAAGCTGGGGCGAATGGTGTTGGATTAATTACTGAAGACCCATGAAGAAAAGCGTCTCTAAAGAAACTAAAATAAACTTATTGCTTGGCGCATTAAAGTCCGTTTATTCGACGAAAGATAAGCGCTTCTTAATTGCCAGCTTACTGTTGCACTTTGTTTTATTTTCAATGCTGTTGGTGAGTTGGCAGAGTAGTGAACCTGTTAAGCTGACTACTATGCCAAATAGTGTACAGGCTCGGGTAATAAGTCTTGATGAGCTTCAGGCGCTTCGTTCAAAGCGTGAGGCCAAGCAAAAAAAAATAGTCGATAAGAAAAAAGCACTAGCAAAACAAAAAAAAGAAAAATAACAAATAAGCCCATGAGCAAAGACAGCGCATTGAAAATAATCATCTCTTTCTTTAAATGCTCACTAAGCTGAGTGATATCTTGTAGCATCACCAAAGTAGAAACCTGGCGTTTACCAGCATCTTCGACAGGAATAATTCCAAATGCATAAAGACGATTATTCAGAGTAATAGTCTGTTGCTGCTGAAGGTCATCATTAGCCGATTGAATGTTTACATTTTCAAACAAAATCTCGGGAATAGACTGCAAACTCTGAGAAACTAGTACCGCTGAAGATAACTGTCCCCAGTTATATGCACGGTTAAGCATTTTCATACCCGCTTCCCATGCTTTTTGGTCGAGAAATGTTTTATCAATAAGAATAAATAACTCAAAAGAAAAAATATTGCGTGCTTCCTGAATCAATTCCTCTATTTCCTGCCCCAGCTCTATATACCCCAGTAATTGGCCCTGTTCAAAAACTGGCAACACAGCCCGCAGTGTAAAGGTACCTAGCGGCCCTAACTCAATCCCAGAGGATAATCTAGCCGTTTTTTCCGCCCCTAATGCTGTATAACGATCGATAAGATCACCATATCGATCAGGCTTATGGGTTCTTAATAAGTTGACCCTCTGGGCATCATGAAAATAAAAGTGAGTGATATTATGATCCAGATTAAAACGTTTATAGAGAGGAGAAGATAATTTTAAAAGGGCATCTCGGTCTGATGATTTAAGCGCCGTCAAAATATTTGGGTCCAGAGCAATAAATCGTAAGTTTGCAGCCATTACTTCAGTCTTAGTTTGTAAAACTGAATGCAGATGCTGTTGCATGGATTTAGTTTGCTGCAATACCGTCTCTTTCAGGTGTTTGTTTTCTGACTTAAAAACAAAATAATTACCGAATAAAAAAATAATCAGCCCCGAAACTATTAAAGGTATTATCACTCGTTTTCTTAGGCCTATACTATGCATAGCCGCTCCGCCCTACTTCACTATTGTTTATTTACTTATTATAGTCCATTTATTTGTTAATACTCTCTCTCAATAAATAAAACAGGCTTCATTGGCGCGTAGTCCTTTAGGCTGCTTTTAAAATGCAGCCTAAAGGACTGCGCCCCAAATAATTGTTCAAATCACCTACATTCCTAATCTACAAAATAGCTATAGATTAAGAAAACAATTGCAACTCTTTAGTAAAAAATCATTAAGCATTTGATCTTATGGTAATAGTGAAATGGTTTTTGTAGGAGCGTCCGCCCTCGGTGCGATTTTAAAAAAGCAGTTATTCAATGATTGCTGGCGGGGTTTAGCCTGGTTCACTACTCAGCGTAATTCAAGACAAAGTTTCGCCAATATTGTATTGGTGAGCTCTTGTTCTTAAGCCCTTTCCTGCTGGAGAGGGCTTAAGAACAATTGCAAAACGCTGACTAGTTACAAATAATTAACCAATATTTAAACCTGAAGAAAGTTATCAATTTCAATTAACTCAATCGCTAACTGCCCTGCATCCACTTTATCTTGTACGGTGTTAAATCCCCACAAAGCTAAAAATAATTTAACCGTTTCTAGCTTGCTGTTATTAATGACTTTTAATAAAGTATGCAACATATCTTCAACAAAATAAATTTGCTGCCCAGAGTGTTTAGCAAGCAAATCAACCAACACAGCCTCTTTACTCATATTTCTATCTAACCCAAAAACTCTGTCTCCAGCCAACTCAATCTGGTTAGCCTGCAAAATTTGTTTAACAAAACGCTCTTGTTTAGTGGTTATGATGTACCAAAGCCCCTGCTCTGATAATTTTTGCAATTTTTCTTTAATACCAGGGAATAAAGGATTCATTTCTACCCAGTTATCTAAATCTTCTTTAATCCAGTGATCACCTGTTTCGCCAAACAGCTTTTTAAGTGCATCAATTGTTAATCCTGAATCTTGTATGACCTTTCCTGATTACGTACGAGTTTCAGCCAATGTATAAAAACACCGATTCAACTGTTATACGTCATCTCGGCAGGGATTGCCGAGATCCAGGATCCAAGGATGGGGGCTATTGTATAAACAAGTATCTGCAATTATTCAGATCGTACATCCCTATACACTGGATACCAGCAATCCCTGCTGGTATGACGTGGGTCCCAGTGTGTTGCATTTGGCTGAAGCTTATGGGTAATCAGGTAATCTTTTGTATTGGCTTCGAAACTGTGCAATTATAAACTTCATCATTAACGAATGGCGTGCTGTAAATATTTATTATGGATAAATGAGGACCTAAAAGGATGAATAGTGTTGGTAATTTTGATTTTTTAAATCACCATGATGAGCTACTGGTTCGCCTTGCTGAAACTGCTGAACTTTGTTTTATTGCAGATCCAAATACGACATTAATAAAAATGCGTCAGCTGGGTGAAGAGCTTGCCAAAACAATTGCTTCACGGTTAGGTGTTGAATCTGGCAATAATATAAAACAAATCGACCTGCTTAGAGAGTTGGACTTTAAACTTCGACTGGATACACAGATCAAAGATGCATTTCATACTCTAAGAAAATTAGGCAATTCAGCCGCTCACGATATAAAAACCTCAACGCATCGAGATGCTCTTAAAGCTTTGCAAGTTGGCCATGCCTTGAGTGCCTGGTTTCATCTGACTTTTGCTGGAGATAAGGCTAAAGGCTTCAAGCAGGGCGCATATATCAAGCCTGTCGATCCTTCTGATACTGTCCGTCTGCTTGAAGAAGCAATGCTTGAACTTCAGAAACAAAATAGATCGACCGAAGAACGTCTAGCGCATGTCGAACAATTAAAGCAGTTAGAAGCTGATAAAGTAGCAGCAGAACAACAACGTGCTGAACAGATGGCCAGTGAGAGTGAAATTTGGCAAGAGCTTGCCACTGAGCATGAAGCAAAGTTAGCTGAATATCGCACAAAAATGGAAAAAGCTAACATTACATATTTCAAGACTTTTTCCAGTTTAGAAAAACAACAACAAGCCACTCAAATTCGCCATGTAGAGAAATCAACATTACAACTTAACGAGGCTGAAACACGGGTGTTAATTGATCAGCAATTGATCGAGGCCGGTTGGGATGCTGATACTGTCAACCTTAGATATGCTAAAGGGGCAAGACCGATTGTTAATGAAAACCGAGCTATTGCAGAGTGGCCGACTGATTCAGGTCCTGCAGATTATGTACTCTTTATGGGGCTAACGCCCATTGCAGTAATTGAGGCGAAGAAAAGTGCAAAGAATGTCTATAGCGCTATAGACCAGGCCAAGCGTTATGCCAAAGACCTGCAACAACACAATGTAGTTGCTATCGAAAGTAGATACCATGGCCTTAAAGTGCCACTGACTTTTGCGACCAATGGTCGTCCATATTTAAAACAGTTAGAACAAGAAAGCGGTATTTGGTTTTTAGATGTGCGAGATAATGCCAATCGCCGTAAAGCATTAAAAGGCTGGTACACACCACAAGAAATCAAAACCTACCTACGCCAAACACCTCAGCAAGCCGAAGCTGAATTGGATGATATGGACTTTGATTACAACCTAACATTGCGTGACTATCAGATTGATGCAATCAGAGCAGTAGAAGCCAGCATCAAGGAAGGCAAAGAAACAGCGTTATTAGCTATGGCTACAGGCACGGGTAAAACTAAAACCGCTATTGCCATGGTGTATCGACTGCTGAAATCAGAACGTTTTCGCCGAATCCTGTTTCTAGTAGACCGTTCTGCCCTCGGTATACAAGCTACAGATGATTTTAGTGAAGTGCGCCTGGAAAACTTGAATACCTTCGCTGATACTTTCGAAGTGATGGGCATGGAACAAAATAAGCCAGTAAAACCAACCCCGGAAGATGGCACAAAAGTACATGTTGCAACGGTCCAGGGATTGGTCAAACGTCTACTTTATCCAAGCGATAGTGATAACAAACCAGGTGTTGGTCAGTACGATTGTATTGTGATAGATGAATGTCATCGTGGTTATTTGCTTGATCGAGAATTAAGTGACACCGAGATTCTATTTCGCGACCAAAAAGATTACCAATCTAAATACCGTAATGTGATTGAGTATTTTGATGCTTTTAAAATTGGTTTAACAGCAACCCCGGCACTACACACCACCGATATATTCGGCCCACCTGTGTTTACGTATAGTTATACAGAAGCGGTTGTAGATGGTTATCTTAATGATCACTTACCCCCCATTCGAATTCATACCAAGTTGGCCGAGCAAGGTATAAAGTATGCAGTTAATGAACCCGTGAAAGTTTATGATGCTGAGAAAAACAACATCAAAACCTATAATACGCCAGATGAACTCAATTTCGATATATCTGATTTTAATAGAAAAGTCATAGCACCAGAGTTCACTGCAAATGTGACCAAATGGCTGATCGAAAGTGACTCGATTAACCCATATTCAGAAGCCAAAACGCTGGTTTTTTGTGTGACTGACAAACATGCCGATGAAGTTGTTGAAGCCTTCAAAACGGCAATTGAAAATTATCACGGTGAAGTTGAAGATGACACCGTACAAAAAATTACGGGTGCAAGTGATAAACCGCTGGCAAAAATTCGTAGTTATAAAAATGATCGCTTGCCTAATATCGCCGTCACTGTTGATTTACTGACCACAGGTGTCGATGTCCCTAAAATCTGCAATTTAGTCTTTTTGCGTCGAGTGAATAGCCGTATTTTATTTGAACAAATGCTAGGCCGAGCGACACGGTTATGTCCTGAAATTGGCAAAGGGCCTTTCCGTATTTATGATGCTGTCGATATATACAAACAGCTAGAAAAGATCAACACCATGAAGCCTGTGGTGACTAATGTTGATATCAGCTTTACGGATCTTGCCGCAGAAATGACGCAATCCAGCGCACCCGATTTACAAGATCTAGCTAAGAAGCAATTCATCGCCAAACTTCAAGTTAAAAAGAATTTCTTAACCGACGAGCAAGCAGACAAGTTTGAAACCATAGTGGGCAAGCCGCCAACTGAATTTGCCAAAGAACTCAAAGCCATGCCACTTGCAAAAGTGGCCGAATGGTTTACCAATAACCCCGGCCTAGGTGAAATATTAGATCAAAAAATCACCAGCAATGGCAGCTTTAAGCCACCCGTGGTGATTCACGAAGGTGAAGATGAAGTTACCCACACCACCACAGGCTACGGTGAAGGCCAAAAGCCCGAAGACTACCTTAATGCATTTAAAGACTTTGTGAATGCCAATAGCAATCGACTGATAGCCATTCAAACGGTCATCAATAAACCATGGGCTCTGAGCAGACAAAGTTTGAAAGCGTTAGCGGTGGAGCTTGATCTTAACCACTTCCGTGAAAAAGACCTGCAAAGCGCCTGGAAAGAAATAAAACAAGAAGAAATTGCTGCACGTATTATTGGTTTTATTCGCCAGGCAGCATTAGGTGAGGCCTTGATTCCATGGGAACAACGCGTGGATAATGCCCTGGAAAAAATACTCAATAGCCAACCATGGAAGACACCACAACGTGATTGGTTAAAACTGATTTCAGAACAAATGAAAGCCACCACTATTGTTGATGAGGCTGCGTTAAATCAAGGTATCTTTCAACATCAAGGCGGTATTAAACGTGCTAATAAATTGTTTGAAAAACCGGTTAATGAAGTATTAAAACAATTTAACCAGGCACTTTGGCAGTAAACAAAATCCTGATTACGCATCACTTTCCGCCATAATTTGAATAAGGAACAGGTAGGAGCGTCCGCCCTCGGCGCGATTTTAAATAGAGATCTTGATCTAAAGCAAGAGCCTATTATATTCGCGCCGAGGGCGGACGCTCCTACATTAATTGTTATAATCGAACTCATTCCAGAGTCGTTGCTTACTGCCAAACAATACTATCTCTGGAAATTGGCTGAAGCTGGTGGGTAATCAGCAACTTAAGCCGTGAGGCCACCCAAGCACAAGTAACAATATTCTTTTTTGGGGCGCAGGCTTCAGCCTGCATTTGTAATACAAAAAAAGCAGGCTGAAGCCTGCGCCCCACAACATAAAGATAAAGTGGGTTAAGTTTTGTTACTTAGAAGGAACAAAATTAATAAACATCATCTCTTCTGCTTTGGCAGAAAACAACTGGAAAAATACTAAAAAATGAGCACACAAGATCTCGTCGCTAAACTCTGGAACCTCTGTAATTTGTTAAGAGACGATGGCGTTACCTACCACGAATACATTAACGAGCTCACCTTTCTGGTTTTCTTAAAAATGGCCAAAGAAACAGACAGTGAAGATGGCCGCACAGAAAAAGAAAAAACACGCGAATTAAAACAACACGAAACACGTAAATCGCCTAATATTCCAGAAGGTTGCCGTTGGGATGATCTTGAAGCACTTAACGCAGCTAGCCGTCTGGAAGCCTACAAAAAAATGCTGGTCGATCTAGGTACACATGGCTCATTGATAACCCAAGCTATTTTCAACAATGCCAGCACCGTTATTCGCAAACCTACCACGCTCGATAAACTAGTCACCGAAATTGACAAGCTTGACTGGTATGCAGCTAAACAAGAAGGTTTGGGTGATATGTACGAAGGTTTGCTTGAAATTAACGCTACCGAGAAAAAATCGGGTGCAGGCCAATATTTCACACCACGGGTACTCATTAACGCCATGGTTGAGCTAATGAAGCCAACACTGGATGATGTCATTGTTGACCCAACAGCGGGCACGGGTGGCTTTTTAATCAGTGCCCACCATTATCTTAGTGAACACAACAATATTCGTGCATTAGATGAAAAGGCATACAGTCAATATCAACATGGCACCTTTTACGGTATGGAACTGGTACCGGATACCCGTCGCCTGGCGATGATGAACCTTATGCTGCACGACTTAGCCATTGATGATGATAACCCTGGCATTATTTATGGCGATACGCTAAGTAATGAAGGTAAGGCCTTACCGGAAGGTACTTTAATACTCGCCAATCCACCCTTTGGCACCAAGCAGGGTGGCGGCATTCCCACTCGTGATGATTTAGTGCATTACACCAGCAACAAGCAGCTGGCTTTTTTGCACTTGATGTATCACAAAATGCTAAAACCAGGTGGCCGTGCAGCGGTAGTCTTGCCTGATAATGTGTTGTTTGAAGGCAGTACCGGCAAAGTCATTCGTCAAGACTTAATGGAGAAATGTAATCTGCACACTATTTTACGTCTGCCCACCGGTATATTTTATGCCGCTGGCGTAAAAACTAATGTCCTGTTTTTTAATAAACCAAAAGATAAAAACAAAGACAAAGCCAATACTCAAAATGTGTGGGTGTATGATCTACGAGCCAATATGCCGCAATATGGTAAACGCACCGTATTTACCAAAAAAGACATGGGTGAATTTTATGAAGCAGTCGGGCATGACTTAACACAGGTGGATGAAGATGCACGCCAAGCTTTTATTCAAAAGCATATCGATGGTAGTGATGTGGGTAATGTCGATACCTGCCGTTTACGTAGCTTTAGCCGTGAAGAAATACGCGAAAAAGACGACTCACTGGATTTGTCGTGGATTCGTGATGACAGCGTGGAAGACAGCGCCAACCTGCCAGAACCCGACGTGTTGATTAATGAAGCCATGGAAGAAATGGCTGGCGCCATGCTGGAACTAAAAGCGATTATGGTGGAATTGGGTGCTGTGGAAGAAGGTAGTAATGAGGTGGTTTTGTGAGTGATGAATTGCCAAGTGGATGGGCAGCCACAAAACTAGATGTATGTGCTGAAGTTAATATGGGACAGTCTCCTAAAGGAGAGTATGTAAGCGAGATCAATAATGGCTTACCTTTTTATCAAGGTAAAACAGAGTTTGGCAAAGTGTACCCAATTCCCCGAAAATATTGTTCTATTCCAACAAAAATTGTACAAAAAGATGACATTTTGCTTTCTATACGAGCGCCTGTCGGTCCGTCAAATTTATGCCCTGAAGAAAGTTGCATCGGGCGTGGATTGGCAGGAATTCGTTCTCGAAAAGGTGTCAATCAGCAGTATCTATTTAAATATTTCAAACATGTTGAACCTTGGTTAAGTCGACAAGGAACAGGAAGCACTTTTAAAGCAATAAGCGGTGGTTTTCTTAGAGAAGTAGAGGTGGTTCTCGCCCCCCTAAACGAACAAATCCGCATCGCCAATAAACTCGATAGCCTGCTCGCCAAAGTCGATGCCACCCAAACACGTATGGAAAAAATCCCAACCCTACTCAAACGCTTCCGCCAATCCGTTCTCACCGCCGCCACATCGGGTGAGTTGAGTCGGGAGTGGAGGGAAGGTTTGCAAACAAAGGGAAACTCAGTCATTGGAGTTCAAAAATACAAAAAAGAATGGATAAATGATAACGAGAGTCATAACGAAACCGCGCGTGTAAAAAAAAGGCTTAAAGCCTTTTCTGCCAAAACTTTAAGTTCAGAAAACCTTCCAGAAAATTGGCATTGGTACAAATTGGAAGATTGCGTACTGATGATAGTTGACTGCCACAATAAAACTGCTCCATATGTCGACTCTGGCATTCCTCTTATAAGGACTTCTAATATTAGAGGCGGTAGATTTGTATGGAAAGGCCTTCGCTATGTTGATCAGGCTACTTATGCATATTGGTCAAAGCGATGCCCCCCAAATTCTGGGGATATAATTTTTACGCGTGAAGCTCCTATGGGAGAGGCGGCCATTATTCCCGAAAAGACGAAAGTATGTCTCGGTCAACGGACAATGTTAATTCGACCTGTAGAAGATTTGGTGTCAGCGAAGTATCTTCTACTTGCTATTACGGAACCAGAGTTCAAAAAAAGGTCTGATGGATTTTCGGTAGGCACTGGTGTAAAACATTACAGAG
>ENA-ORXI01003567-ORXI01003567.1-sediment-metagenome-genome-assembly--contig:-NODE-3567-length-10408-cov-3.465783_pt1 | contig 10408 bp, 10 predicted proteins | sample MGYA00237861_ERZ511468 | MGnify/ENA primary metagenome ERZ511468 (study PRJEB26299, sample SAMN06266213) | sediment metagenome | isolation source: Hudson Canyon methane seep mesocosm | place...
CAGTTGTAATAGACGTTGAAACTGCCGGATTTAACGAAAATACAGACGCCTTATTGGAAATCTGTGTAATAATTTTAGGATTTGATGATAACGGTAACTTCTTTCCCAAAAAGACACTACATTTTCATGTAGAGCCATTTAAGGGGGCTAATATTGAGCCTTCAGCATTAAAGTTTAATGGGATTGATATCGATAATCCATTTAGACTCGCAGTGCCTGAAAAGGAAGCGCTTAGTGAAATTTTTAAGTGCGTTAGTGATGATTTAGTTATAGAGGAGTGCACCCGGGCAATACTAGTAGGACACAATGCATTTTTTGATCTTGGGTTTGTGAAGGCTGCTACAAATCGCTCTAAGCTTAAGAGCCCATTTCATCAATTTTCAACTCTTGATACTGTTAGTTTATCTGCTCTTTACTGTGGCGAAACTGTTCTAGCTAAAGCAGTAACAAAGGCCGGAATTGAATGGGATAACAACGAGGCTCACTCTGCTCTTTATGATACTGAGAAGACTGCTGAACTTTTTTGTCATATCTTTAATTCACAGAGATTTTCCTGAAATCATTAAAGATTAGTGGTAAAGATTATAAAATTAAGTTTCTGTTTCTATTCGTCTTAGAAATTTATAATCCATAGCCCATTTAATAAAGTCGTTTGTATTTATTTTATTACTTCTAAATCTTTCTCTAAGAAGATGGTTTTCTACTCTTTGAAAAAATATTAAGCTTAAATGTTTACCCTTAAGAATTCCAATATCATTTAATTTTATTTTATATAATTTAGGCTCTACAAGATCAGCAAGAGTAGGGCTAATACCAAGAAGAATCAAAAGGCATTCGTTATAACTTAGATGTTTTGTTTTTATTAAAAAATCATGCCATTCTTGCCTAGTAGTCAATTGTCTTTCTGATGGCTCATCACTTTCATAATCCAGTATATAGTCAGAAAGAAGTATCTCAAGTGTAGCAATATCACATTTAATATCTACTTTTCCAAATTTATGAACTTTATTCTTGCTTCCAAAAAGCAATGCATCTCGGAGGCGACTAACTTCAGTCCTTATATTTTCTGCAGTCCTTTGACTAAATAGTTTGTAGTGAACTTCAATCATTATTTTTTTTAATTATCCGTATTTATTTGCTTGCTCTAGTGTCCAATTTCTAATCTTTTCTGTTATTCCAGAAGACGTCATAGTTGAGCTTGAAATGGCCTCTCCAATAATAATCGTTATAACACCAGGCTTTTTAATAAAACTTCCCTTAGGCCAAATTTTTCCAGCATTATGGTATACAGGGATTATGTCATGGCCAGAATTTTTTGCAATAGCAGCGCCGCCATTTTGATACTCACCTAATTGATTATATGGTTGGCGAGTACCCTCAGGAAAAACAACAACTGAAATACCGTTACTTAATCTATCAGCACCTTGTTTAATTACTTTTTTAATAGCATTTAACTTTTCACCACGATTTATTACAATTGGCTTAAGGAGGGCAAGACTCCAACCAAATATTGGTAGCCATAATAGTTCCTGTTTTAGAACCCATGTGTGAGCAGGAAATATAGTTTGAAAGGCTAATGTTTCCCATGTCGACTGGTGATTTGAAATAATGACGCAGGGAGAGCTATTAATGTTTTCTTTGCCCTTAATATTTGTTGTAATATTTAGGGTGACTTTTAACCACCATATGCAAAAAATAGCCCACTGCGAAAGAAATTTTTGACGATACGGATATGGTGAAATGACAAGAAATAAGCCACATACAGTTATAACAATAATGCTTATTATTGAGCCAACAAAGTACAATAAAGATCTTAAAAACAGCATAGGTTATAGTAGGGTTAACGTTATAATTTAAATGTTATTCTAATTAAAATTTTACTAACATTACCAACAATAGGTTCATATATTTCATGAGAGTAAATAAACTATTAAAACTTTTTAATCTTGGAAAGGCTTTATGGATATTGTAATAGCAGTCTTGTCTTTATTGATTGGTGTCTTTATTAGTTATTATATTCTTAATAAAAAGCTGTTATCTTTGAGTGAAAAAAATATTCAACTTAAAACTACACTTGAAGAAAAAGAAAAAAATTATGCTGAAAAATTGGAATTTGTGGATCAGCTTAAAACACAAGTAAATAGTGATTTCAAAACATTAGCCTCTGATATATTAAAAAATGATCGTGATCAACTTAAAGTTGATAATTCTGATCTTTTGACTCCTCTTCAAACTCAACTTAAAAGCTTTAGAGAGAGAATTGAAACCATTACTAAAGAGCAGGTCGAAGAAAGAACGACTCTTAAAGAGCAAATTAAATCTTTGCATGAAGCAAACATCGATACCCAGCAGTCTGCTCAAAATCTTACAAATGCTCTTACTTACGACAACAAATTACAAGGTGACTGGGGTGAAGAAATTTTAAGCTCTCTTTTGTCAAGCTATGGGTTTAAAGAGGGAGTTGAGTTTGATTTACAGAAGCAACATAAGAATGAGGCTGGTGAAAAATTCAAACCTGACGTCATACTTCACTTGCCGGAGGGAAAAGACGTTGTTATCGATTCAAAAGTATCTCTTAAAGATTATGTTGATTATATGGCTGATCAATCCAACGAGGAGGCTTTAAAAAAACATATTGCTTCAATAGAAACACAAATTAAAAATATAAGCATAAAAGAGTATGAAAACCTTGAAGGTGTAAGGAGCCTTGATTTTATTTTTGTTTTTATTCCAATTGAAGGGGCTCTTTTATTAGCTCTTCAGCAAAAGCACAGTTTGTTTGATGATGCCTTAAAGAAAAATATTATGCTTGTATCACCTTCAATGCTTAGTATGAGTTTAAAGACAGTCAACTTTATGTGGCAAACTGATAAACAAAATAAAAACGCTGATGAAATTGCCAGGCAGGCAGGAAAGATGTATGACAAACTAGCGGGGTTTTTCAATGACTTGGATAAGATTGAGAGTCAATTAGATAAAACCAAAGAAGGTTTTTCCGATGCTCGCAAAAAGCTCCAAACTGGCCCAGGTAATTTAATTGGTCGTGCTGAGAAGTTAAAAGCTCTTGGTGTTAAATCAAATAAAGAAATTGGTGAATGAAACTTCCTGTCAATTACAAAGTTCAAGAGGGTGAGCTAGAGGGTAAGGTTGTTTTAGTCACTGGGGCTAATAGAGGGTTTGGTTTGGCAATAACAATGGATCTTGCAAAGGCAGGAGCGACTGTTATTATGCTTGGAAGAGATTTGGGCTCACTTGAATATGCCTATGATGCAGTAGTTGATGCTGGCTACAAAGAGCCTATACTTTACCCACTAGACCTTGAGGGTGCGACACCTGAGAATTATCAAGAACTGCAAGATAATATTCTTGATAAATTTAAAAAGTTGGATGGGCTTATACATAATGCCGCAATTCTTGGAACGCAAATGCCTATCGATCAATACGATATCAAGCTCTGGTATTCAACTTTACAGATAAACTTAAGTGCCCCATTTATGTTGACGCAATTCCTTATACCTGCTTTAATGAAGTCAGATGATGCTAGAATTCTTTTTTTATCTTCTACGGTAGGAAGAAAAGCAAGAGGATACTGGGGCGCTTATAGTGTTAGTAAATTTGGAATAGAAGGTTTTGCAAAAACGCTTTCTGAGGAACTAGAAAAAACTCAAATTACTGTAAACACAATCAACCCTGGAAAAATAAGAACAGAAATGAGAAGAACAGCATACCCCGCTGAAGATGCTTCTACAGTTCCAAGGCCAGAAGAGAAAAGCTCTGTGATTGTCTACCTTTTATCAAATGAAGGTTCTAAGATCAATGGCGAGCAATTAACAATTGTTGAATAGATTTTTTAACGTTGTAAATCTTCACTCAGGTGAGGGTGTATTTTCTTTAAAAGTGCTTTATATACGTCTGCATTGCCTGCAACGACGTTACCAGTCTCCATATATTGATCTCTACCAGAGAAATCTCCAATCAAACCACCTGCCTCAATAACTAGTAAGGAGCCAGCAGCCATATCCCATGAGTTAAGGCCTATCTCCCAAAATCCATCCAATCGGCCAGCAGCTAGATAAGCTAAATCAAGTGCAGCAGAACCTGCTCTTCGAATTCCAGATACATGTGGATGTATTGCTTTAAAGGTTTCAAGATAGCAGTCTAAGTGCTGAGGATGTTTAAATGGAAAGCCAGTCCCAATTAAGGTGTCTTGGAGTCCGTTTGAAACAGTAACTCTGATTCTTTCATTATTTAGATAGGCACCATCTCCCTTTGAAGCGGTGAAGAGTTCTTCCTTGAAAGGGTCATAGATTACGCCATGAGTTATGACTTGCTTTTCAAGTAAGGCAATCGAAACAGCGTATTGAGGGAATCCATGCAGATAGTTCGTTGTTCCGTCTAAAGGGTCAATAATCCATTGAAAATCACTGTCACCCAATATTTCACCACTCTCTTCAGCTAAAATTGAATGATTTGGAAAGACTTTTTTAATCTCGTTTATAATGGCTTTTTCAGCCGTTTTATCAACCTCAGAAACAAAGTCATTGATAGACTTATTTTCAATGGTCAATAAATCGACCTGGTTGTGATACCTTAGGATAACATCACCAGCTGCACGAGCAGCTCGGACTGCAATATTAACGGTAGGATGCATGATTAATGAGTCAAATAATTAAAGAAACGAATTATACCTTGACGAATTTTGATAAAGTGAGGATTGTCATGGTGAATACGACTGAGCCAGGTAATATTGGCGCAGCTGCAAGAGCAATGAAAAATATGTCTCTTAAGCAGTTGTTTTTGGTTAACCCTAGTAATTACCCTTCTGCGGTAGCAACCGCAAGAGCAAGCGGTGCTGATGACGTCTTATCAAGTGCAGTAATATGCCATTCACTAGAAGAGGCATTGGTAGGCACTCATTTGGTTATTGGTGCAAGTGCTCGTCAACGCAATATTAAATGGAAGCAACTAGATGTGATTGATACTTGCAGTGAAATACAAGCATCAATTACAAAATCTAATCAAGAGGTTGCAGTTGTTTTTGGCACTGAAAATTCAGGATTAACCAATGAAGAACTAGACTTATGCTCTATTCTAATGACAATCCCTGGAAATCCAGAGTACTTTTCACTAAATGTTGCATCGGCTATCCAGGTCTTTGCTTACCAAAACTATGTCAGTAATGTTGAAGGCGGCTTTGATAACTCTGGAGGCGAACTTGCTAACTTTGACGACTTAGATAGTTTTTATAAGCACCTTGAGCAGACACTTAAACATATCGATTATTTTGATAAGAAAAAACCAAAAAGTCTGTTAATGAGGCGACTTCGTAGGTTGTTTGGAAGAAGCCATCCTGAAAAGGAAGAAATCGCAATTTTAAGAGGGATTCTTAATAAAATTAATCCCTATAAAAATTAGATTTTCAATAGACGAAAAAAAAGCCCGAAATTCGGGCTTTTTAAATTAAGATTCTTATCCAAGCATCAACTTGTTCATCCGTTTGACAAACTCTGCAGGCTCTTTTATTTGACCACCTTCGCTAAGAACAGCTTGATCAAATAAAACCTTCACAAGGTCTTTATCAACTTTAGTCTTAAGCTTCTTTACAAGTGGATGATCAGGATTAATCTCAAGAATAGGTTTGGTATCAGGAACATCTTGACCAAGTGACTTCATGATACGTTCCATATTCCCACCCATCTCATTTTCATCTGCAACTAGGCATGAAGGAGATTCACTTAAGCGACTCGAAACTTTCACTTCTTTAACTTGGCTTTCAAGGATTTTTTGAACCTTAGTTATAACTTTTTCATAGTCCTTGACTGTTTTTTCTTTCTTTTTCTTGTCTTCTTTTGAATCAAGGTCCTCTAAATCACCTTTTGCAATAGATTTAAGTGACATTTCTTCAAACTCACCAAAATTAGCCACTAGCCATTCATCGACTCTATCAGAAAGTAAAAGTACTTCAATATTTTTCTCTTTAAAAATTTCTAAATGAGGTGATCCTTTTGCAGCTGCATAATTATCTGCAGTGACGTAGTATATATTTTTTTGGTCCTTATTCATTCGACCAACATAATCTTTCAGTGAAACTGTCTGTTCTTCAGTGTCATTTGATGTTGATGCAAAACGTAAAAGGTTTGAAATTTTGTCTTTATTTGCAAAATCTTCAACCACTCCCTCTTTTATCACCATACCAAACTCTTTCCAAAATACTGAATAATCCTCAGGTTTGTTTTTAGACATTTTGTCTAGTACAGATAAAATTCGTTTTACTGAGGCTTTTTTGATAGTATCAACAACTTTGCTGCCTTGTAGTATTTCTCTTGAAACGTTGAGTGACAAATCAGCAGTATCAATCACACCCTTTACAAATCGAAGGTACTGAGGAAGTAATTCTTCATTACCCTCCATAATAAAGACTCTTTTAGCATAAAGTTTTACGCCACCTTTTCTTTTAGGTTCCCACATATCAAAAGGCGCTTTTTTAGGTATAAAAAGCAACGATGAGTACTCAAGTTTTCCTTCAACTCTATTATGAATTTGAGTTAATGGTCCTTCAAAGTCATAGGTTAATGATTTATAGAATTCGTCGTAGTCACTTTGAGACAACTCTTTTTTGTCTTGCATCCAAAAAGCAGTCGCTTTATTGATTGTTTCATATTCAATTACATCTTTATCTTCTTCTGATGATTTCAGCATCATAATTGGTATGGTAATGTGATCTGAATATTTTGAAACGATGCCGCGGATTCGATAGTCATTTACGAATTCATTTTCAGCTTTTTTAACGTCGAGAATTACTGTCGTACCGTAATCGTCTAATTCAACTGCTTCAATTGAGTACTCTCCTTTTCCTTTTGATACCCATTTTGTGCCGTTAGCTTTATCATCACCAGCCTTTCTACTCAAAAGAGTTACCGTATTAGAAACGATGAAAGAAGAATAAAAACCTACACCAAATTGACCAATAAGGTTTGAATCTTGTGTTTGACTCTTGTCAAGACTTTCAAGGTATTTGCGAGTACCTGAGTTAGCTATAGTGCCTATATTTTCCATAACCTCATCTTGAGTCATCCCAATGCCGTTATCTCTTATGGTTATAGTCCCTGCTTCCTTATCAATATCAATATGAATACTAGGCTCTTGTTTTCCTTCAATAAGCGATTCATTAGATAAAGACTCAAATTTAAGCTTATCGATTGCATCTGAAGCATTTGAAACCAGCTCCCTTAAGAATATCTCTTTATTGGAGTATAGGGAGTGAACCATTAAATGGAGTAGTTGCGATACTTCTGTCTGAAAGGCGTGTGTTTGTTTTTGACTCATCTAAAATCCTTAATCGTTTAACGTAAAATGTAAAGATATGGTCAATCATGAAAAAAACAAGTCTCAAAGCGAAATATTAGTTAAACAAATTGAAGAATTTGTGACTTATTTGGGCGTTGAAAAAAACTATGCCCAAAACACCATTGCATCGTATGAGAGAGATTTATTAAAGTTTCTATCTTTTTTAATTAATAGGAATATTGCTGATTGGTTGGAAATAGAGAGTGATACAGTTAATCTATTTGTAATGGGACTTAGGCATAGTGAGATGTCAGGTAAATCCATTAGGAGATATTTGTCTTCAATAAGAGGTTTTTTTAACTTTTTGATTGATAATGGAGTAATGGTTAAAAATCCTGCACTATCGATTCAAACCCCTAAAATAGATCGAGTTTTACCTAAAACAATCGATTTTGATGACCTTAGAAATATGATGAACTTAAAGACAGGTCATTACTCAGAGTTGCGATCAGTACTAATGATTGAATTATTATATTCATGTGGCTTAAGGGTTTCTGAACTTGTCGGAATAAATATTAAGGATTTAGATGTGAATGAAGGCTTTGTAAGAGTAATGGGTAAGGGCGGAAAGGCACGTTTCTCTCCAATTGGTAGTTCAGCAATAAATGTTCTTGAAACATATCTTACTAAAAGACCAGAATCTGAATCTGATGCCTTATTTTTGAATCAAAAAGACTTAAGAATTAGTCCTCGATCTGTACAAAATATCGTCAAAAAAAGGGCGCTTGATGTAGGCGTCTCAATCAATGTTCACCCCCACATGTTAAGACATGCAGCAGCGACTCATTTTCTTCAGTCTAGTCATGACCTTAGAACTGTCCAAGAATTCTTAGGACATAAAAGTATAAAAAGTACTCAAATTTATACTCATTTAGATTTTTTAGAGCTCTCTAAAGTCTATGATGAATTTCACCCTAGAGCTAAAAAATGAAATTAACTGCGAAAATTCGACTGGCACTTAACCATCTAAGGACTGGCGTTATAGCTCACCCAACAGATACTATTTATGGCCTAGCTTGTTTGGCTAACAATCAAAGTGCGATTCAAACATTGGCAGATATAAAGCAAAGAGATATCAAAAAAGGTTTTATATTGCTAGCTTCTGACATTGGTTTTTTATTACCATACATTGATCCAAATCTAGATATTGAATTATTGCAAAAGCTTACTAAGCCAGTTGATAAGCCTACAACTTACCTTGTTCCAAAATCTGAAAATGTTTCCAGCCTTATTACTGGTGATCACGAACTTCTTGCAGTGCGAATTACTTCGGATCCACTGATTTCTTATTTCTGTGAAAATACGGGCTCTGCTCTGATTTCAACGAGCGCTAATACTCAAGGAAACAAAGTTGCCAAATCTTTACTCGAGCTAAGAACGTATTTTGGTAATGAGCTTGATTTTGCATTACCTCCAAATGAGTATAATTCTGAGCCTTCAAGAATAATTAATTTATTAACAGGTATTCGCCAACGATGATAGAGCAAGTAAAAAAATATTTAATTGACCTTCAGCAAACTATTTGTTCTGAAATTGAGCTGCTTGATGGGGGTAGTGTATTTGAGCAAGATTATTGGTCAAGAGATGATCAAAGAGGAAATGGTGTAACCTGCATTATTTCCAATGGCAATGTTTTTGAGAAGGGCGGTGTAAACTTTTCGATTATTCGTGGTGATAAAATGCCAAAATCTGCTACCGTAAATAGACCTGAGCTCGAAGGAAGGCAATATACTGCTCTTGGTGTTTCTTTGGTTCTGCATCCTGATAATCCATTTATACCGACTGCTCATGCAAATGTTCGATTTTTTGTCGCTGAAGAGCAAGGAAAAGATCCAATATGGTGGTTTGGAGGTGGATTAGATTTAACGCCATATTATGGTTTTGATGAGGATGCAGTGCACTGGCACGAAACTGCTAAGAAGGCTTGTATACCTTTTGGGGAGGACGTTTATCCAAAATATAAAAAATGGTGCGATGACTATTTTTACTTAATTCATAGAAATGAACAGCGAGGTATTGGTGGCTTGTTTTTTGATGATCTTAATGGCGATTTTGAAAAGTGCTTTGACTTTATGAAGAGCGTTGGAAGTCATTTTACTGAGGCATACATCCCAATTGCTAAAAAGAGAATGAATACCACTTTCAGTGAAAAAGAGAAAGATTTTCAGCTTTACCGTCGAGGTCGATATGTAGAATTTAACTTGATATATGATCGTGGAACCTTGTTCGGTCTGCAGAGTGGAGGAAGGACAGAGTCAATTCTAATGTCATTGCCTCCAAGAGCTCAGTGGTCTTATCAATATAAAATTGAACCAGGTAGTGAAGAAGAAAAACTAACAAGTTACTTTTTAAAACCTAGAGATTGGGTTTTATAATCTCAACCTGAATTGAATAATTTTGTAGTGTAAATCTAAAAGAATTAGGATATAATCTCGCTCTGAATTATTTTTGTTAGTCTCTTTAAGAGACAACAATATCGTTTGCAACGGCGCAGACTTTCTGACAATGCCTGTCAACTTTGTTATTTATTTTATATATTTAGGAGTATAGCTATGTCTGCAAAAGATGTAATGAAAATGATTGTAGATCAGGATGTTAAGTTTATAGATTTTCGCTTCACTGATACGATAGGTAAAGAACAACATGTCAGTGTTCCCGCTCATACAATTGATATAGAGAAGCTAAAAGATGGTCAAATGTTTGACGGCTCTTCAATCTCTGGCTGGAAAGATATTAATGACTCTGACATGGTGCTAGTTCCAGTAACGGAGACAGCAATCCTCGATCCTTTTACTGAAGAAGTTACACTCAATATACGTTGTAATATCGTTGATCCTTCTGATATGAAAGGTTATGTTAAGGATCCACGCTCTATTGCAGCTCGTGCAGAGGCTTATCTAAAAGATTCCGGTATTGGTGATACTGCTTACTTTGGTAATGAGCCAGAATTTTTTGTCTTTGATAGTGTCAAATGGGATGCAGGCTTTGGTTTGGGTAAGGCTTTTTATGAAATCAGTTCTGAAGAGGCTGCCTGGAGTTCCGGTGTAGACATGGAGGGTGG
>ENA-ORXI01003569-ORXI01003569.1-sediment-metagenome-genome-assembly--contig:-NODE-3569-length-10404-cov-15.084052_pt1 | contig 10404 bp, 14 predicted proteins | sample MGYA00237861_ERZ511468 | MGnify/ENA primary metagenome ERZ511468 (study PRJEB26299, sample SAMN06266213) | sediment metagenome | isolation source: Hudson Canyon methane seep mesocosm | place...
CGAAAACTAAACTTAATTTTCACCATCAAGAAAGCATCTTAACTGCTCTGATCTTGACGGATGTCTTAATTTTCGTAATGCTTTGGCTTCAATTTGACGAATTCGCTCACGCGTCACATCAAACTGCTTACCAACTTCTTCTAAGGTATGGTCAGTATTCATATTGATACCAAAACGCATACGTAAAACTTTTGCTTCTCTTGCCGTTAAACCACTCAATACGTTCTGAGTTGACTCGCAAAGCCCAGCTATTGTAGCAGATTCGACAGGAGAAAGAACCTTTCCATCTTCAATAAAATCACCTAAATGCGAATCTTCATCATCACCAATCGGTGTTTCCATAGAAATTGGCTCTTTAGCGATTTTTAACACCTTACGCACTTTGTCTTCAGGCATTTCCATACGATCAGACAATTCTTCTGGTGTTGCTTCTCTACCTTTTTCCTGCAGAATTTGTCTTGAAACACGATTAAGTTTATTAATCGTTTCAATCATATGCACTGGAATACGAATGGTTCTGGCCTGATCAGCAATAGAACGAGTAATCGCCTGCCTAATCCACCAGGTCGCATAAGTTGAAAATTTATACCCTCGACGGTATTCAAATTTATCAACCGCTTTCATCAAACCAATATTACCTTCCTGAATTAAATCCAGAAATTGTAAACCACGGTTAGTATATTTTTTAGCGATAGAAATAACCAGCCTTAAATTGGCCTCGATCATATCTTTTTTAGCACGTCTTGCTTTAGCTTCACCGACAGACAATCGACGGTGAATATCTTTCAAGCCAGCTATAGTCAGCCCTTGGCTTTTTTCTATTAAGCCTAAACCTTTTTGAGCCTTTCTAATCTCTGCTTCATTAGCCTTCAATACAGCCGAAAAATCATGGCCTTTCAAATACTGATCCAGCCAGGCACTATCGACTTCATTACTAACAAAGCTTTCAATAAATTCTTTGCGTGGCATTTTAGCCTTACGTACGCAAATGTCTAAAATTATCTTTTCTCTGCCTCTGACATCAGAAACAACAGGCTTAAACATAGCCAGCATTTTCTTTAAATAGGGAGGCGTCCACTTAAACTCAGTAAAGACCAAGGCCAAATCATCTAAAGCTTTAACTGCCTTTTCATCACTATATCCGTGCTTAGCAACAGCAGAGGAGGCTGTTTTCAAGGCTTTTTTTAACTCTTCGACTTTTACTTTAACATCCTCATAAGATAAGCCCTTAACCTCTGGCTCATCATCTGTAGTAGCTGCGGCCGCAGCAGCAGCTGCTGCACTCGCCGCTTTAGGATCAAATTCAGGCTCATTCAAATCGACCAAATCAGTCAGTAAATCATTCAACCGAACATCTGACTCTTCATCCAAGATAGACTCAAAAGAGGCAACAAATGATTCAACCACGCCCTTAGAGCGAGCAAGTGCCTGAATAATCTGACGCTGCCCCAATTCTATTCTTTTAGCTATCTTTAGCTCTTCTGCTCGCGTCAATAACTCCACAGAGCCCATTTCGCGCATATACATCCGCACTGGATCTGTTGTTCTCCCAAACTCACTATCAACCGATGCCAATGCCGCAACTTCTGCCGCCGCTTCATCATCATCAGAAGTAACTGCTGAGTCAGAGGTTAATAAGGAGTCAGCATCGGGTGCAACTTCATGCACCTGAATCCCCATATCAGAAATCATTCCAATGATATCTTCAATTTGCTCAGGATCAACAATATCACTAGGCAAATGGTCATTAACCTCTGCGTAAGTCAAATACCCTTGCGCCTTACCTTTTGCTATTAATTGTTTAATTTGAGATTGTTGCTGTTCTTGATTCATTCTACGCCCACAAAATACATTAAGTACCCAACCCTGCCGAACAGGAAACTATAACACTAAAAATATTATTTGGCTATATTATATTTTTTTAACTAACAATTTTTTTAACAATTCCCTTTCATCAAAACTCAAACCCTGCGTTTCTTCCTTAGCTAACAGAGCAAGTAAACTCCCCTCATCCAACTGCTGTAACATCAGATCTATAGCCCCAGAAAACTCAGCCTCCACACCATCACTTAGAATAAAAAAATCCCAGTTCATCAGCGTATTAACAACTTTTTCTCCTGACTTCCCTCGGAAATATTCCATCAAAATTGCCGGATTAGCTGGTTTAATTTCCTCAATGACCCTCACCACCTCTGTCAGCATATCAAGCCCAGGAAAATCCATGCCTGACAAATCCAGCTCTTTCTGCTCAAAAACATCAATCAAACCAGGATTTTGCAATAAAAGCGCAATAACCATTCGAATTGGCGAGGCCTTAGCACTGCCACCACTAAAAGCTTTTGTCTCTGAAACATTGCTACCTCCTAGCATAGCAGGGTTTTTCAAAACATCCAGATTCCCCGCAGACGACAAGTGATTAAACATCATCTCACGAAAGAAACCTGCCGGAATTTTCTCTATATAAGGCTTCGCTTTAGCCACCAACAATGACCGCCCCTCAACCGTCTGCAAATCAACATCCTTACAGACAGTATCAAAAAAATAACCCGACAGCGCCTGCGCACTCTCGATTTCAGACTCAAAGCGCTGCAATCCTAACTCCCTTATCATTGAATCGGGATCATGACCTTCTGGCAGCAACATAACCTTAACCTGACGACCATCTTTTAAACAAGGAAAAGCCTCTTCAACAGCCCGCCAGGCTGCTTTCTGCCCAGCCGCATCACCATCAAAACAGAATACCAGCTCAGAGCTAAAGCGGAACAATAAATCCAGATGAATTTTAGAGGTCGCCGTACCCAAAGCCGCAACAGAATAGGAAACTCCATACTGCGCAAGAGCCAGCACATCCATATAGCCTTCGACAATTAGAATTCTTTTTGGCTTTGAATTTTTATCCAGAAGCTCGCTCAAACCATAAAGCTCGCTGCCTTTAGAAAAAACAGCCGTTTCTGGCGAGTTTAAATATTTAGGCAAAGAATCATCCAGAACCCGACCACCAAAACCAATAATCCGCTTGCGCTTATCTTTTATTGGAAAAATCAATCGACCTCTAAATCGGTCATAAACTCGCCCAGAGTCCTTGCGGACTAGCATCCCGGCATCCATAAGCAATTTATTATCAAACCTTGAAGCCAATGCATCCCACTCATCAGGCGCATAACCCAATGAAAACTGCTTTGCCACCTCACCACTCAAGCCCCGCCGCTTCAAATACTCCACCGCCACCGCAGCTGCCTGTGAGCTATCCCTTAGCTGCTCGACATAAAAAATGGCAACCTGCTCAAGGATTGCATACAGCTCCGTATAATCTTGCTTTTGCTGTCGAAAACCCAACGCCTCCCTGGGTACATCGACCCCCACAAAAGAAGCCAAATCTTCAACCGCCTCTACAAAATCAAGGTGACTAAATGCCATCAAAAAACTGACAGCATTGCCTCCCGCACCACAGCCAAAGCAGTGGTAAAACTGTTTTTTTCGATTGACAGAAAAACTAGGTGATTTTTCAGTATGAAAAGGACATCGAGCAACATAGCTACTCCCCGCCTTTTTTAGTGGGACATGCGAATCGATCAGATCAACAATATCGACCCGCAACAAGAGGTTATCAATAAATTCACGAGGAATTCTGCCGGACACAATCCAACCCCGCTACTCAGCGTTAATCACTTAAGCCCCAAGCTTAACCTTAATTACCGAGCTAACAACAGACATATCAGCGCGCCCCAGCATTTGAGGCCTTAATACACCCATCACTTTACCCATATCTTTAATTGATTCAGCAGCAGTATCGGACACAGCCTTTACCACCATCTCTTCAATTTCTTGCGGAGTCAGTGCTTTCGGTAAAAAATTCTGAATCACGACAACTTCAGCTTCTTCAATCTCAGTTAAATCCGTCCGACCCGCCTCATTAAACTGCTTAATAGACTCACGCCTTTGCTTAAGCATTTTATCCAGCACAACAACAATGCGCTCATCATCAAGTTCGATACGCTCATCAACTTCAATCTGCTTAATAGCGGCCAGGATCATACGCACTATAATCAGACGCCCCTTATCCTTCGCTCTCATTGCTGCTTTCATATCATCCTTGATACGATCTTTTAATAATCCCATTAGCTAACCTTTATTAAAGTTGCGGACGACCACGACGTAGGTTTTTTAATGCATAACGCTCACGCGCTAATTTCTTTAAATGACGCTTAACCGCAGCAGCACCTTTACGCTTACGCTCTGCAGTTGGTTTTTCATAAAATTCACGACGACGAACTTCTGATAAAACACCTGCTTTTTCACATGAACGCTTAAAACGACGAATCGCTATATCAAAAGGCTCGTTTTCTCTAACTTTTACTGATGGCATTATAATGACCTGGTTATGTTAATATGTACCTGAGCCTTGTGACACACTGCATGCCGCAAAAGACTCATAAAAATGAACTCTCAATTATACCCTTAATTTTTATTTAATCAAAAATAATGTACATTTTAGGCATAGAATCTTCCTGCGATGAAACCGGCGTTGCCATTTATCACTCAACCAAAGGCCTGATTCACCACAATCTTTACAGTCAAGTCAGCATGCACAGCGAATATGGTGGAGTAGTACCAGAACTAGCTTCTCGTGACCATATCAGAAAGCTAGTTCCGCTAATCAAACAAACCCTAGCTGAGAGCAAGCTCGAAAAATCTGACATTGCAGGCATTGCTTATACTGCTGGCCCTGGATTAATGGGCGCACTACTAGTAGGGGCTACAACCGCCCGAAGCCTAGCCTGGGCATGGCAAATCCCAGCAATTGCAGTTCATCATATGGAAGGCCACCTACTAGCCCCCATGCTAGAAGAAAACCCACCTGAATTTCCTTTTGTTGCTTTACTGGTCTCGGGAGGTCACACCCTACTCATACAAGTCGATGACATAGGGCAATACACCCAATTAGGTGAATCCTTAGACGATGCAGCTGGGGAGGCCTTTGACAAAACAGCAAAAATGCTAGGTCTTGGCTATCCTGGAGGACCCAAGGTCTCTGCTCTTGCAGAACAAGGAACAGATCGCTTTAAATTCCCCAGACCAATGACAGATAGACCAGGATTAGACTTTAGTTTTAGTGGCTTAAAAACATTTACCATGAACACCCTTAATGCCACCGAAAAGAACGATAAAGATAAAGCAGATGTTGCCTACGCCTTTCAAAAAGCAACAGCAGAAACTTTAAGCATAAAATGCAAAAGAGCATTACAACAGACGGGGTTAAAAACCCTGGTGATCGCTGGTGGCGTCAGCGCCAACAAACAAATCCGCGCCGAACTGCTTAAAATGACCAAAAAAGAACAGGCAGAGCTGTTTTTCCCAAGACTGGAATTTTGCACCGACAATGGCGCTATGATTGCGTATGCTGGCTGCCAAAGATTACTTGCGGGTCAACATGAAAACCTTGAGATTTATGCAAAACCGCGCTGGCCGATTGAAAGTTTGCTTAGCGTATAAATAAAAGGTGGGCATTGCCCACCCTACCCAGCGCTATTAAGCTAAGAACAATATGCACACCAAAACAAAAAAAGTTTTCACACAAAGGCACAAAGCCACCCCGACCTTGCTCTTTTAACCCTTAGCCTTGCACCTTTCGCCTGCTCTTAATCTATTTCTCTTCCCCGGCAATTAATCGCTGAATATTACTTCTATGTCGCCACAATAAAATCACCGAAATCAGCACGAAAACGGCGACCAAATATTTATCTTCAATAATAAACCATACATATGCCGGCGTAAGCACGGCCGCCACCAAAGCAGACAAAGAAGAAATCTTACTGATTTTATAAACAACAAACCACGTTCCTGAAACCGCCAGACCCAATATCCAGTCAACCCCCAGCGTCACCCCAAAGGTGGTAGCAACCCCCTTCCCCCCTTTAAAAGCAAAAAAGATGGGGTACAAATGCCCTAAAAAAGCAGCAAACACCACTAATGCCAACACCAAAGAATCAACACCCAAAGCTTTCGCCAGCAACACCGGAAGCAAACCCTTTAATGCATCACCCAGCAATGTAATTGCCGCAGCCTTTTTACCCCCGATCCTCATCACATTGGTTGCACCAGGGTTTCCCGATCCATGCTTCCGTGGATCATCCAGCCCCATCAAATGACAAACAATAATTGCACTCGATACTGATCCAATCAAATAAGCTACAGGCACTAACAACCACTCAATCATGACTTCCTCTCTCAATCAAAACTTGTACAACAGAGATATTTCCCTGATACTAAGATATTACAACACACTATTTTAACTGGAAACCCAGATGGACATCATTTTTTTAGGCGGACTCGAAGCAACAACCATTATAGGCATCTATGACTGGGAAAGAGAAACCAAACAAACCCTTGTATTTGACATTGAAATGGCTTTTGACATAAATAAAGCGGCTGAAACCGATGATATTCAATATACGCTTAACTATAAAGCCGTTTCCGAACGTGTCGTTTCTTTTGTTGAACAAAGCGAATACTTTCTAGTCGAAAAACTTATCGAAGAAATTGCCACACTCCTTCTTACCGAATTTAATACGCCCTGGGTAAAAATCAGATTAAATAAAAGAGGGGCTATTAGTCGAGCCAAAGATGTAGGTATTATTATTGAAAGAGGTGAGAAATAACTCATGCTTACTGGTTTTATTAGTATAGGTAGCAACATTGACAAAGAGATTCACATCCCATCAAGCATTGCTGCGCTAAAAAAACAATTTGATAACATCGTGCTCTCCAGTCTTTATCAGACCGAAGCTGTTGGCTTTGAAGGGGATGATTTTCTAAATCTGATTGTTCAATTTGACTCAGACCTGGAAGCCAAAACGGTAGCAAAAACACTTAGACAAATAGAATTAGATCACGGCAGAACACGCGACAGCCGAAAATACGCGGCCAGAACGCTTGATTTAGACCTTATTCTTTATGGCAATATGATTATTAGTGATGGACGACTACAAATTCCCAGAGATGAAATTGAACGCTATGCCTTTGTGCTTGAGCCTTTAGCTGAAATTGCAGCTGATTTATTACACCCCGTCAGCAAAAAGAGCTACCTTCAATTATGGAATGAGTACGATAAAAGCGAATTAAAACAGCTAAAACTTGCTTCGGGTTTTATGCCTACCTAAGATCCACTCCTCCATTATTTATAGAGAAACACCTAAATGCTTGCTGATCCAGATGGGCACGGGACAAAATCCCTTTGCCCATCCTACGTTGATGACTAGCAAAACAGTGTACGCCCACCATCCACCGTTATAATCTGGCCCGTTATATAGCCCGCATCCTTAATTAAAAACTTAACGGCTTTTGCTATATCTTCGGGTTTACCGGTACGCTTTAACGCCACTCGCTGTAGTATTTCAGCCTTCTGCTGCTCAGTCATATCGGCCTCAGGCCACAACACTGCCCCCGGGGAAACTCCATTAACTCTTATTTCAGGCCCTAGCTCCTTTGCCAATACTTTAGTCATAGCCGCCAGCCCTGCTTTAGCAATACTATAGACAGGATATCCTTTCAGACCTCGCTCAGCATGAATATCGATAATATTAACTACGCAGCCCTCATTTTCCGCTAGTAACTCAGCAAATTTTTGTGATAAGAAAAAGGGCGCTTTTAAATTACTTCCCAATAAATCATCCCACTCCCGCTCAGTAACATCAGCCACCTGCTGAGGGTAAAAGGCCGATGCATTATTAACCAACACATCTAGCCCCCCCCAGCACCTTTTAACCGCCTCAACCAACATTTCCAACTGATTGATATCCAACAAATCAGCCTGCATCATCTGCACAGAACCTTCCCTGTTATTATTTAACTCCTCAAAAAGTGCAAGCACATCCTGCTGTGATGATCTATAGTGTAAAAAGATATTACAACCCTCATCATGCAGCATCCTGGCACACGTTGCCCCTATGCGTTTTGCTGCACCTGTAATCAATACATTTTTTCTCATTTTCAAGCCCTTAACACCATGAAGAAATCAAACTTAATAATTCTGCTTGTCTTTTTATTTGCCTGCAATAACACGCCACCAGTATTTGAAAAAATATCCCAAGATGGGCTTATTCTTGCCTTTGGTGACAGCCTAACCTATGGCACAGGGGCATCACAAGATAACGACTACCCAAGCATTTTGAGTTCGCTTTCAGCTCACCAGGTAATTAATGCGGGTATCCCTGGGGAAATAAGCCGAAACGGACTTAAGCGCCTACCTGAGCTACTGGATGAATACCAGCCCGAGTTACTTATTCTCATTCATGGAGGAAATGATATTCTTAGACGAATTCCTCAACAACAAACCAGCGACAATTTGAAACAAATGATTCAACTCGCTAAACAGCGTGATATTAAGGTTGTGATGCTGGGCGTACCAGAATTTGGGCTTTTTTTACTGAACAGCTCAGAGATTTACCAACAAGTCGCTGAAGCACATAAAACCCCCATAGATCTTGAAACCTTACCTGAAATATTGAGCAACAATAAATTAAAGTCTGACACCATACACCCTAATGATAAAGGCTATAAGTTAATGGCTGAAAATATCTTTAATTTACTTGTTGAATCCGGGGCTTTGTAAAAGTGTAGGGTGGGCAATGCCCACCCTACAGCACACTGTAGAGACGTAGCATGCTACGTCTCTACTCTTACAAAAAAGCGAGAAAACAGTAACCCCGTTTCAAACAGTAACCAGATAGGAACTGCCAGCAAGGTTTGAGAGATAGCATCTGGAGGCGTTAAAAACATCCCCACGATAAAAGCACCTACAATAACATAAGGCCGCTTTTCGGCCAGGCTCTGCGGAGAAGCAATGCCCGTCCAGACCAGAATAATTGTGATTATGGGCACTTCAAAGGACAGACCAAAAGCAAAAAACAAGGTCAAAACAAAATCCAGGTATTTTGCTATATCTGTCATCACAGCGACACCCTCAGGCGCTGCTGCCGTTAAAAAACCAAAGACCAAAGGAAACACCACAAAATAAGCAAATGCCACCCCCATATAAAATAGCCCGGTACTGGCTACTATTAAGGGTAAAATCAGTCGCTTTTCATGACTATATAAGCCTGGTGCAACAAACGCCCAAAAATGAAAAAGCACCACAGGTACTGAAGCAAAAATTGAAGCGACCAAAGCTAACTTAAAAGGGGTAAAGAACGGCGATGCAACATCTGTTGCTATCATGGTGCTATTTTCTGGCAGATGCCGAAGTAAGGGACCTGATAAAAAAGTATATATTTCGTTTGCAAACGGAGCCGCACACAAAAACACCACTAAAACAAATGCAATCACCCGCTTTAATCGATGACTTAATTCTATTAAATGACTAACAAAAGGTTGTTCTTTCGCCTCTGAGGCTGGATCATTTTGAGTCATCAGTGTGCTTTACTTCTTCAGATATTGATTTTATTGATGACGTCATTTTATCAACACTCTCTACACCTTCATCAATCAAGCTCTGAACTTCTTCTATACCTGAGTGCTCTTTGAATATTTGACGCATTTCTTCAGCTTGCAATTCTTCTTTGATTTCTGCTTTTACAGAGGCCACCATATTCCTGGTTTTTCCCAACCAAAAACCAGCAACTCTTGCCGCTGCTGGTAGTTTTTCAGGACCTATCACCAGCAAGCTTATCAAGCCTATCAAACAGAGCTCCCAAAAACCAACATCAAACATACTATTTTTCTACTTTTTCGTTCTGTTCGGAAGTCACTTCAGCATCAATTGTCTCCCCCTCTTCATCAGTGATCTTCTGGTCTTTACTGCCTTCTTTGACGGCAGAACGAAACCCTTTGATTGCTCCACCTAAATCTCCCCCCAAATTGCGCAATCGCTTAGTTCCAAATAATACGATAACGATTGCCAGGATGATTAATAGTTGAGTTACGCTCATACCCATTTTCTTACTCCATAGTGTTATAGCCTGTTCACAATAACATGAACGTTATTTACTCCGCTGAGCCTTTTCTTCTATACCCGACAAGCCAAAACGACGCTGCAATTCTTTTAACACATCATCTGGACCTAAACCTTGATCAGCCAGCATCACCATGGAATGAAACCATAAATCTGCAGTTTCATAAACAATCTGCTCTTTATTACCACCCTTTGCTGCAATCACTGTTTCCGTGGCTTCTTCACCCACTTTCTTTAAGATATGATCCAGGCCTTTAGCATATAAACTGGCTACATAGGATTTGTCAGCTGGCTCTTGTTTACGCTGCTCTAATATTTCTGCTAATTGCTGTAAAACTTCACTCATTTTTCTCACACTTTAATTAAAAAGATCACGACCCAATTACTTAGATAAGATTTCACACAAAGCCACGAAGACACAGAGTTAAGAGCGTTTACACTCATGCTTATATTCT
>ENA-ORXI01003572-ORXI01003572.1-sediment-metagenome-genome-assembly--contig:-NODE-3572-length-10398-cov-3.253948_pt1 | contig 10398 bp, 3 predicted proteins | sample MGYA00237861_ERZ511468 | MGnify/ENA primary metagenome ERZ511468 (study PRJEB26299, sample SAMN06266213) | sediment metagenome | isolation source: Hudson Canyon methane seep mesocosm | place: USA:Hudson...
GCTTCAAATATACCTTTTAAATTTGCGGCATCTCCATTTGTACCACCATTTGCAGTTAAACTTAGACCTCCTAATCCAGCACTAAATTTATTATTTGACAGATCACTATAAATTCCATTTTCAGTTCCAAAACCAGTACCATTTATTGTAATAGAACCTGTATTTGATGTTGTAATAGAAGTAAAATTTGTTGAGTCAGTACCAAAGAAATAAATTCCTTCATCATTTCCACTTCTAGCCGTTCCTGTAACAGTTACTGAAGTTGTTGATGTCGAACCAATAGTTAAATCTTCAGCATAAATACCTTCTCCACCACTAGCTAAATCAGTACCGGTACCACCATTACCTACTAATGATATAGAACCGCCTATTGCATTTATCGTTCCTGCAAGTTGTAAACCATCACTTCTACCATTTGAGTTGCTACCTGTCATCTCAACACCACCACTACCAGAAATTATTTGTGTGTTTGAAGTATCTCCGGTATCTATACCTTCACCATTTCCATATGCAGTTCCTGTAAGTTTTATACTTCCTGTGCCAGAACTATTTTGTATAACTGTCCCATTTTCAATATTAATACCATCTCTATCCCCACCATCTCCAGCATTTGCAGTTGGAGCAACACCTGTTATTTCAATATCACCATTTTCTGTAGATTCTATTTTAGAATATTGTAAATCAATACCATGAACAGAACTTCCATTATTAGGATCACCTGGACTATAGTTTCCTCCTGTACCATTTAATGTGATTTTTCCATTTTCAGTTTGTATTAATGCTCCAATTGTACCACTACCATCACCAATGCTTATACCATATTCATCTGCATCAGTATCTGCAATAGCATCAACTGTAGAGGTTAGTGTTATAGCACCAGTTCCATTTGTATATATTTTTGTTCCAGGACTAGATGCAGTTCCACTACTACTGATTATACGTAAACCATAATAATTATAACCTTCTGCTGTTAGATTTATATTTCCCCCACCTGCATTAAGTGTACTATCACTTTCTATGAGTATACCCTCACCAGAAGAAGATGTTTTACCTTTTCCCTTTATATCAATATTTCCACCATTAGTATTTATACTTCCATTGAGATAGAAACCTTCACTTTTACTTCCTCCTCCATATGAATATCCAGTACCTGAAGAGCCTCCAAATGCGGAAAAGTATCCTCCATTAGTATTAATAGTACTATCACTGCTAATTCTTATTGCTCCATCTTGATTATCATCTCTATCTGAATTAAAAAAAATATTTAGTTTATTTGAGCTTGATTGTATAGTTTGACCACTCATACTAATATCTCCATCTGCATTCAATCGTAAAGTTGCATCTCCTCCAGAGGTTTTAGAAATAGAAGCAGCAACAGTAATATCACCATTATCTCCACCAGCACCAGCTGTAGAAATAGTTACATCAGTTCCTGCATTAAGTAAATTTTGAATATCTGTATTTAATATTGTTGATGTACCTGTAGCTGTCCAAGTTCCACCTGTAAAACTTCCGTTTGCATTTGCTCCTGTTATTGTTATATCATAGGGGTCAAATAGCCATATTCCAGACTTTCCATTAGTTGCACTAGCACTACCTTTTACCTCAGTAGTACTCAAAAAATGTCCAGAAGTTTCAATCCTACCACCATCACCAGATATTTCTCCACCTTTTGCTAATAATGTTCCAAATACAGATGTTCTAGAATTTGAATCGTGTATATCTGACCAAATAACTATCTCTCCACCATCTCCATCTTGTTTAGCTGAAGCATCAAGAATTACTCCGGATTTAACTGTAGTAGTTACAGCTTGTGCTACTGTTTTATCAGAATTCTGCCAAGAACCACCCACTTGGATTAGTCCACCACCAGTAATTCCAGATGCATCTAAAACAGTATTTGATTCTAAAGTAATCTGATCTGCTTCAAGAAGTATTCTCCCACCTTTAGATACAAGTGAATTTGCTTCTATTATTCCAGAGTTATTAATAACAGAATTTGTAACTGTATTAACTGCTTTTGCAGATAATAGTGCTACCCCTTCATTGACTTTAATAAGTGACTTATTCTCTATCATTGCATCTACAGCATTTTTATCAATAGTAAATTTTATTAGTCCACTATTATCAAAGCTAAAAGTCATTTCATCTGCAGCAGCTAATAAAACAGATCCATTCTTTACTGTAATTGTTCCTTCATTTGTTATTTTAGGAGATATAAATGCTACATATGAATTATCTTTTGAAGTGATATCTCCTAAGTTATATATAGTACCTTGTGAGTTTGCTTCTTTTATAAACTTATAATTTCCATTTAAAAAGTCTTGATTCGAAATATCTAATGTCGAAGCTACAAAGCCACCTGTATCTACTTTAGCTCCAGGGGCAAAGTATATACCAGCAGAGTTTACAAGGAATACTTGTCCATTAGCATTTAAATTTCCAAATATTTGTGATGGTGTCTGTGTAGTAACTCTATTTAATGCTACACTACTTGCATTTGGCTGAATAAAATTTACAGTTGCACTTGAACCTATATTAAAACTATCCCAATTTGTAATTAGTTTATTTGTTGTTTGATTAATATTTAAAGTATTGTTATTTGTATTAAATGTTGCACTACCATGTTGTACATTTGGATTGGAGGGTAATTCATTTGGGTTTGGAGCAGCAAAAGCATTTGCCGTTAACATTGCTGTTAACATTGCTGCTTTTAAAGTCTTTGTTTTTCCTACACTAGAACTACACTCTGCAATTGGTATATACATATTTGCTTTTGCATTCCAAACTAGCTTATAAACGAAATTAATTGAATTCTTCACCATTAACCCTTAAAAGAATTTTCGAATAGAAAACCATATTCTATCTTTACTATTTGTACCATCTGAATCATTACCTGTAAGCGCATCTGCACCTGGATTAGTACCAATTTTTCTAGCATAAGTAATTGCACCATCAAAGTCATTAGGTTTCCCAAAGTTCATACCAATTCCCCAACCTTTTAAGTTATATGAAGATGGAGCAGATAGTACTATGTCCCCTCTATTTTTATATTGTTGTATTCTTCCCCAATCATAAAAACCTATAGCTCTAATATCACCTATATCTGTACCACTTGCAATAATATATCGAGCTTCTAATGTAGATTTTAAACCATTATCACCACTAGCTTCTCCACTAGGATATGCTCTAACACCATAAGCACCTCCTAATTGAAACTTTTCTGATGAATCCAAATTATCATATGAATATTGTCCTGCCATTGTCCCAACTAAAAAGAATTTCTCACTACCTCTTTGTATTCTAGATACATTAAAAGTTAATTTTTTAAAATCTCCATTAGTTTTAGCACCCATAGAAGACTGATCAAGATTGAATGAAGCTGTATTTTTAATATTATTATCACCTATATTAAAAAAGATATCACCATATGTATACCCTCCCTCTAAAAACTTATCTGAGCGATTTACAAGAAGTCCTGTTCTTAAAGTTTGTACATTTTTACTATTAGATTCGATTCCATTTTGTTTGTCTTTTAAAATAGCAAAATCATATGAGGACTTAAACGTTAAATTTGTTTGCGTTGTTCTTTTGATTGGATAAGTTGAATATATAGAATAGTTTTTAGAATTACCTTTTAGGTTTAGTGATTTAAACTCTTCGCCAAGTTCATATTTCATAAATTGTGTATTTATACCAACTTTTAAACCTGAATATTTAATAGGAATGGAATAACCTAATGAGATTAAATTTAAATCACCAGCTCCTATTGATTGAGTTACTTTAAGTTTTACTTCATCTCCATTTTTATTTGGATCTTTAAAGTCTACTCCTGCAGTTAATTTATATACACCTGTATATCTACTACCAGAGTTATCTAATGATACATAAGGGTTAGTAACATTTCCTTCTTTAGTTTCCATAATAATTCTAGTGGTATCTTTTTGAGAACCTTTTTCTAAGTTTGCTGTGGCTTTAATCCCTGGTAAATCGCTAAGAAGCAGTATCGCTCTTTCCAATTGTTCTTTATGTAGTGGTTTACCTTGAGATAAAGAAGTAGTAACTATTTTTTTTGCATATTCACTATTTAATCGTAAGTTTTCTTCTTTTATAACTATTCCATTTTCACTACTATCTACATTACCTTCAACTATTTTTATATGAATGATTCCATCTGTAATATCTTGTTGAGGGAAAAAAGCTTTTGCAATTATATATCCACTTACTTTGTATTCTTTATTTATAATATCTAGAATTTGATATAAGCCATTTATATCAAATTCTTTTCCAAGTTTATTATTTATTAAGCTATATAAATATTCTTTTGTAAAGATTGTTGGTTTACTATCAATTATAAATTCTTTTATTTTTATCTTTGTTAGTGATTTTTTTTCTTTTTTTACTTCTGTAACTTTTTTTTCTTTTGCTATTTTATCTTTTGAAAGGTTAGGAAGATATTCTTCCTGTCTCTGTTCTTGTAAGATGGAACCAGACTGGGGTGTTTGGGCTGCAAATACAACTGCAGATAAAAGAGTATTTATAATTAAAAATTTTATTACTTTATACAAAAAGGTATCCTTATTAAGTGATTAATCGCAGAAGTATAGCATTTTAGAGTGAATTAAAAGTAAACTATTTTACAACTTCAACTCTATTTCTTCCACTCTTTTTAGCAATATAAAGTGCTTCATCAGCTTTTTGCACAAGTACCTCTTGAGTATCTCCTAACTTATAAGTTGAGATACCAAAGCTTGCTGTTTTATGACTTATTACATTAAAGTTATATTTTTCTATATTTTTTCTTATTTTCTCAGCTAAAGCAAAAGTATTTTCGATAGTTGTTTCAGCTGCCAATATCATAAACTCTTCCCCTCCCCATCTTCCAATAGTATCTGTTTCTCGTATACTATTTTGTAATATTTTTGCAATACTTATAAGTGTTTCATCCCCAATATTATGTCCATAGTTATCATTCACTAATTTAAAATAATCTATATCCAAAATTATTATAGAAAATGGATGGTTATATCTTTTTGCTCTATTTATTTCTTCATTAAATACTTGATCAAGTTTTACTCTATTATATAACTTTGTGAGTTGATCGGTTACTGATAATTTCTCTACTCTTTTTTTGTCCGTAATATCTTCACAAATAGATCTATAACCTATTTTAATATTATCTTTAAAGATAGGTTCAATATTTATAAAAAAGTAAACATCTTTTTTATCTTTTGTTAAATTTTCAACTTCCCCACTCCAAGTCTTGTCGTTAATGATTGTAATCCATAACTCTTTAAAAACTGAATTATTCATACTTGGATGTTTTAATATTTTAGGGGAGTTTCCAATAAGTTCCTCTTTAGAATAACCTATTTTATTACAATAAGCATCATTTGCATTAGTTATAATACCTTTTAAATCAGTTGTAATTATTAATACATATTTATCAACCATTTTTTGCTGTTCTTTTATTATTTTATTAGTTGAATTTATCACTCTATTCTTATACAATATTCCCATTATTATTATTAAAAAGATACCCATAACTTGCCATAATAACCTATAATCCAGTTCCTGGGATACTTTAATCTCAATCCATCTTCCTACTATTGTTCTCATTTTTTCTTCACTTATAGTATCCAAGGCTTTTTGAATAATACTATTTAATAAAGGTTCATCATTTCTCGAAGCAACACTTAATGTTATATCAAACTCTAACTTACCTGCTATTTTTAAATCAAACATAGAATATTTTTGTATAAAGTATCCAATAGTTGGCATAGTATCAATATAACCATATAACTCACCACTTCTAACTTTTTCTAATCCCTCTTTGGTATTTTTTACATCTATAATTTTTATATCTGGATTTTCATTTTTAAGAACCTCAATAAAAGCATAACTTTGAACAACACCTATTTTTTTATGAGATAATTCACTTGCGTCTTTGATAAAAAACTTATCTGATGTTGTTGCAATTACAAATGGCTCTGATACATATGGTTTTGTAAAATCCATAGCATCTCTTCTGCTTGGTATATCCATAGCAACTGGCAAAATATCACATTTTCTATCTCTAATATTTTGTAAAGATTTTGACCACTCTTTTGTTTGTACTAATTCAATTGGGGTATCTATATATTTTGAAACTATTTTCATAACATCAGCACCAATACCTTTGTGTTGACCATGTTCATCTATCTGTTCAAAAGGTAACCAATCAGGCAATACACACATCAAAATCTTTTTTTTCTTTTTTAGATAAAGTAACTCTTCTTTTGATAAAGTATTCTCTTTTTTTGTTTTTTTAAGATTTGTATTCATCCAGTTTTGTTTTAATTTAGAAATTTCACTAGGAGGTATAGCTTTGTTTACTTTTTCAAGAATAGATTTTAAGACACTATCCCCTTTTTTAACTGCCATTGGAAGTTGAGTAGTTAGAGGTATTCCTAAATCATTTATTTTTACAGTTTTTACATTACTAATCCAGTTTTTTTGAATAAAATAATGCAATGCAGGTAAACTACCAATTGCAGCATCTGCCTTATGTAAAGACACGGCTTCCAATGCATCACTGGTTGATGATGTTAGATAAAAAGTTTGTTTTGGAAATTTGTTTTTTAATTTTGTATGTAAAAAAGATTTGTTGGTTACTGCAATAATTTTATCTTTTAGGTCTTTCATAGATTTGATATTATCTTCTTTTTTAACTGTAAATCCAGTTGTATATTCAATATGATTAAAAGTAGTAAATTCAGCAAATTTTTTTCTCTCTTCATTAACTGCCAAATGTGGAATAATGTCTAAAGTGCCATTTTTAAGCATCGATAAGTACTCTTTAAATGGTTTGTTACTTACATACTCTATATTAACTTGCATATATTTACTCATCAGATTTACATAATCAACTGTATAACCTAAGGGCTGACCATTTTCATTAAAATTAAAAGGGGGAAAACTTGCTAAATTTGTTACTTTTAAAGTTTTTTTATTTATTAAATACTCTTTCTCTTGATTCGTAAAATTTATTTTTGTCTTTGATTCCTCTTTTATATGTTCAAACCATTTATCCCATATTTCTTGTTTTTTTAAATTGCTCAGATTTTTCTCAGATTTATTGAGAATAGATTCTAAAGTCATGAGTTCTTTTCTTATCCCCCATTCATGTGCTTTAAGTGTTTTTTCTCCTTGTATTTCAAAAAAGCCCTTTACATTTAAATTATTTATAAACGACTCTGATAAAAGGTATTTACCACTTTGTAGTTCTTGAACACAAGCATCAGCTTCCCCTCTTTGTACAAGTCGAAACATCCCCGCTAGGTCATCTGCTCTAATAATTTGTACATTTGGTAGTGCTTTTTTAAGTTTAGGTTCAAATCCATAGCCTTTATATGAGGCTATTTTTTTACCTTTTAAAGATTCTATATCCACAATATCATTTCTATCTTCTTTAGTAAAAATCGCCATATTTATTTGAAGAACTGAATCACTAAACGCAATAAATTCTGCACGTTCTTTTGTATTTATTAAATTAAGTAAAATATCATATTTTCCGTTTTTTAAGTTATCTAGTGCTACATTGAGTGTTTTAGCTGAATAAAGTTTTGTGCTTAGACCTGCATTTTCTATAATAGCTTTCATTTTATCAACCAAATAACCACTTGTCTTAGATGTATCACTTATAATCTTAAAAGGAGGAAGATGTGTTATTCCAATATTTACAACTTTATTATTTTTAATCCACAGTTGTTCATCTTTCGTAAAAGAGATACTTGTATCTTTTTGTTCAAACCATTTTCTTTTAATTTTTTGAATCTCTTCTGGTAATATAGCACTATTTACTTTTTCTAAAATGGACTTAAGTAAACTATCCCCTTTTTGTACACCCATATTAAGGTTGTTTGATAAAGGCAGTCCAAGGTCATCAATTATTGTTATTTTAAGCTGATTTAACCAACCCTCTTTCATTAGATAATCTAAAGTATTTATATTGTCTAGAGTAGCATAGGCTTTATTTTGAACTACAGCGTCTAAACTTTCTTGAACACTTGAAGTACCAAGAAGAGTTATACTTGGAAATTTATTTTTTAAATGATCATACATAAATGAGTTTTTTACAACAGCAAGAGTTTTTCCATATAAGTCAGTAATAGTATCTATTTGATTATTTTTATCTGTAGCAAAACCAATTGAAAATGTAATATGCGTAAAATCAGTAAAATCAATAAACTTTTCACGCTCTTTTGTTTTTACAACATAGGGCATAATATCGATATAACCATCTTTTATATTTTGAAGTTGTTTATCCCATGGGTTTGTTATAAAGTTAATCTCTTTATTTAAATATTTTCCCATAAGTTTCATAACATCTACAGTATAACCAGCAGGTTTACCATTTTGTAAAAATGTAAATGGATAGAATTTATCAACATTCATCACATTTAGATGTACTTTTTTTTCTAAATAAGTTTTCTCTTGAGGTGTCAAGTTAAGTGTATTCGCAAATATAGAGAAAGTAAAAAATAACGAAAATAATACTAATAATTTCTTCAAAAATGCTCCTTATGTTTTATTGCCGTATTATACTATTTATAGGTAAATTAAAAGTGAATTTAAAGATAATTTACTTTTGACTTACTTTGATTGAATATAATACAAACAATAATCAAATCGGAGTTGTTATGAATCTATCAAACGCACTAAGTAATCTTACTATTTTATATCTTGAAGATGATGAAGAAGTAAGAGTAAATATAACAAACACACTTTCAAACTTTGTTAAAAAAGTTTACGCTGTTGAATCTGCAAAAAAAGCTTTTATACAATATTACAAAAATAAACCAGATATTATAATAACAGATATAGACATGAAAGATATCAATGGTTTAGAATTTCTAAAAGAGATCAGAATTGATGACCCTTTTATTCCAACTATTGTAATAACTGCATATAAAAACGAGCAGTTTTTATTGGATGCCATATCTTTACAATTAGAAGACTATATTGTCAAACCAATATCATACGTAAATTTAAAAAAATCATTAGAAAAATGTGTACATAAACTATCTATATTAAATAGACTCCAAATATCTTTTTCAACAGGATATAAATATGATATTCACAACAATACAATGATAGATGATCAAAATAATATAGTAAAACTACAAAATAAAGAGAAACTTTTGCTTCAAACACTTCTTGAATATCAAAATGACATTGAATATTATCATAGTATTGAGGAAAATGTTTGGGAAGGGGAAGAGTTAAACAAAGGAACATTAAAAGCACTTATTGGTAAACTACGCCAAAAAATAGGAAAAGACTCTATTGTAAATGAAAGTGAAATGGGGTATAGGTTAATAGTTTGATGCGATTTATTTTATCTTTAATTTTTATAAGCACTTCGCTGTTTGCAATATCTATTTTTGAAGATAAAAAAAATAGTTTAATAATTGAAGATATTATAAAACAACCTGAGAGTTTTAAAAAAGTAAATAGATATACGTTTGGTGTAAAAAATTCAACTTTTTGGATTAGATTAAATATATCAAATGACAGTTCAAAACAACAAATAAAATATATAAGATTTCACTACTCCTTACTTGAAAATGTTGATATGTACTATTATGATAATAATATATTAAAACATTTTAAAAATGGTCAAAAAATACCTATAGAACAAAGAGATATAAAGTCATCCCATATCTTATTTAAACTACCTATCAAACCTAAAGAGATGCAAACATTTTATTTTAAAATCAAAAGTAATCATGTTCTAAATATTGGTAAAAAAGTTTTTGAAAATAAAGAGGAGTTAAAAGAATACATAAATATAAAAAAGAATATCACTGTATCTGTCTTTTCTATCTATACAGTCATCATATTTATTATTGTAATTTTAATAGTAAATACAAAAGATATAATTTATATATACTATGTAATATTTCTGCTATCATCTATCATAGCACAATACTCTATAACTGGCTATTTTCAAAATTACATTTATATTGAAAATTATAATGTAATTGGAAGAATTGTAGCTGACATACTTATAATTTCCGTTTTATTATTCTTAAAATTATTTTTAGAATTAAAAAAATTTGCTTCTAAAATCAATAAAATATTTATACTGTTTATTTTATTATTTATAGTAATTATATTTTTAGAGACTTTTGATAATATAGCTATCACTTTAATAAGACAAAAACTATTTATATTGATTTTATTTATTATACTTATAACAGCAATATACTCAGTTATTAAAAAAATTCCTTATGCAAAATTTATATTAGGTGGATGGACTATTTTTATTTTGGGTATTTTCATTCCTGTTGTTTTTGGCAGAATATCATCACTGTATAATATAGCACTAGAAGGTTATGGGTTACAAACATGGCA
>ENA-ORXI01003575-ORXI01003575.1-sediment-metagenome-genome-assembly--contig:-NODE-3575-length-10391-cov-5.280686_pt1 | contig 10391 bp, 8 predicted proteins | sample MGYA00237861_ERZ511468 | MGnify/ENA primary metagenome ERZ511468 (study PRJEB26299, sample SAMN06266213) | sediment metagenome | isolation source: Hudson Canyon methane seep mesocosm | place: USA:Hudson...
AGATAACTGGTTTTGCAACACTGACAAGGATATTTATCGCCTTTATCAAACTGGCTTTTTGGAATTCCGTGATAAGACATCAATAAAAGGTCTGGTACGCCATGAATTTCTTGAAACTCTTTCACACTATTAGCCAATGATTGAATATATGAACCTTCCTCGTTATAGCAATTAATAAAACCCAACTCTGGCACTTTTTGCCATTTTTTTATCTCATCACTAACCGCATCAAATGCAGAGCCTGTTGACGAAGATGCATACTGAGGATATAACGGAAGAACTAATATTTTTTCACAATTTTCAGATTCCAGAATCTTTAATGCAGATGCAATAGAGGGGTTCCCATAACGCATACCAAGGGCAACACTAAATTCACCTGGTGACTGCTCATTAAGTGCTTTCTCAACCGCACTTTTTTGTTTTTTAGAGATTGCCAATAAGGGAGAGCCTTCACCATGCGTATCCCATACAGATTGATATTTTTTTGCAGATTTTTTTGGACGTATATTTAATATAATCCCATTAAGGATTAACATCCAAAGCCATCTCGGTGGAGGCGTTCCAACAACCCTTGGGTCTGACAATAATGCCTTCAGAAAAGGTCTAACTGCGGCTTTGGTTGGTGCATCAGGGGTACCTAGATTGGTCAGCAAGACTCCAATCTTTGGAGAGTCAGGCATCTCGTGTTTGTTCACAGATTTATACAAAGACAACTTTAAATTCTTATATGTAATTTGAAACGATACATTATAGATTGGTTTCACACAAAATAAATTGACCGTGTATAATAAACCACACTTAATGACCAAAGATGGTTGTTAAGATAAGACATTGACGTTTATTTGGGAAATTTTCCTAGATAAGCGTTTTTTTTCGTCAGTTTAAAGTTGAGCTGAACTGGTATAGAGGCCTGCTACCCCTTGTGTTATATAGAGGGTAGTGGGCCTTTTTTTTGTTTTCGTTTTAAGGAGTATTAATATGAAAATGGTAACAACAGTTATCCAGCCTAAAAGGCTGGATAGCGTAAGAGAGGCTCTTTCTGAGGTTGGCGTAACAGGTGTTACAGCGACTGAAGTGAAAGGGTTTGGTCGTCAAAAAGGCCACACCGAGCTTTATCGCGGAGCTGAGTTTGTGGTTGAGTTCTTACCGAAAGTTAAATTAGAAATTGCCATTACTGATGAGCAAGTTGAAGAGGTGATTAACACCATCATAGCAACTTGCAAAATCAATGGTGGAAAGATTGGTGACGGTAAGATTTTTGTAACAAGTTTAGAACAGGTGATCCGTATTCGTACGAGTGAAACCGGTCCTGAAGCAGTATAGGAGAGGGATATGGAAAATCAAATATTAGAATTACAATATGCCCTTGACACCTTCTACTTTTTAGTAATGGGTGCTCTAGTAATGTGGATGGCGGCAGGTTTCTCTATGCTAGAAGCGGGCCTTGTTAGGAGTAAAAATACAGCTGAAATTTTAACTAAAAATATTGGCTTATTTGCAATCGCTTGTACGATGTATATGGTCTATGGATACGACTTAATGTACGGAGGTGGATTATTACTAGACGGTATTAGTGGTGAAGGCGAAACTTATTCAAACGCGGCTGATTTTTACTTCCAGGTAGTGTTTGTGGCAACCGCAATGTCGATTGTCTCTGGAGCGGTAGCTGAACGAATGAAGTTGTTCTCGTTTTTTGTTTTTGCTGCAATTTTTACTACCATTATTTATCCAATGGAAGGTTTATGGACTTGGGGTGGCGCAAGCGTTTTTGGTATATATAGCTTGGGCGATGACTTTGGGTTTTTAGATTTTGCGGGTTCAGGTATCGTTCATATGGCAGGAGCTGCAGCAGCACTTGCAGGCGTTCTTATACTCGGTCCACGCAAAGGAAAGTATGACAAAGATGGTAACTCCAAGCCGATGCTTGGCGCAAACCTCCCTTTGGCAACCTTAGGTACGTTTATTCTTTGGATGGGATGGTTCGGCTTTAATGGCGGCTCAGTACTAGCAATGGCTAGCAAAGAAAGTGCCGATGCAGTAGCAATGGTATTTTTAAATACTAATGCGGCGGCAGCTGGAGGCGTAATCGCATCACTTCTATTGGCAAAAGCTTGGTTCGGTAAAGCCGACTTAACTATGGCACTGAATGGTGCCTTGGCAGGTCTTGTAGCAATTACCGCAGGTCCAGACACTCCTAGCGCTCTAGTGGCAACTCTAATTGGTGCTGTGGGTGGTTGTATTGTGGTGGGTTCTATTGTTTGGCTTGATCGCGAACTTAAAATCGACGACCCAGTGGGCGCAATTTCGGTTCACGGTGTAGTTGGATTGTGGGGACTATTGGCAGTACCTTTAACTAATAGCAGTGCTTCCTTTCTAGGTCAGTTAGTTGGCGCAGGCACTATCTTTGTTTGGGTATTTGGGACTTCATTATTACTATGGCTAGGTCTCAAAGCAGCTATGGGTATTCGAGTCTCAGATGAAGAGGAGGAAGACGGTGTCGATCTTTCCGAGTGTGGTTTAGAAGCCTATCCGGAGTTTGTCACGAAGTAATGAGTACTAGAAGTCATGAACACTAAATAAAGCAGTTTGAGGGAGTAGTGACCCCTCATGTAGATCCTTCTATTAATTTGTCCATCACAATTGAATTTGGTAGGAGGTTCGAGCTTAGCTGGCGACTACTTCTCCTGTCGCCAGCAAAAGCTTTAATTACACTTTATAGTGATTAAATAATAAACAACCTAGTGTCGCTATAAATGATTTAAATAATGGGTGGCTCCCAATAAACCCATGTTTTCTTTTTTTGATAGATAGATAGGTATATCGGTCATATAATATTTCATGCGTCCTTTATTCTCGAAGTTTTGTACAAACTCACTGCCAATGAAAAAATCTAGAAAATTTCGTATCAGGTCGCTCGTTATATATATCCCACCTAAAGAGCCTGTCGTTAAGGCAATACTTCCAGTTACAGAACCAAATATTTGGCAAAACAAATGAAGTGTTTCTTTAGATAAATGGTCCGGGCTTGGATTTATAGCGGCAGCAGTTATTTCTGAAGGAGAATGAAACAAAATTTCCTTTCCATTGATTTGACACAGAGCTTCATACAAATTAACGATACCTGGTCCAGATAACACTCTTTCAACTGCAACATGACCAAACTTTTTCTGCAACAAGGTCAGAATTTCAATTTCCAAAGAAGTATTCGGCGCAAGATCTGAATGGCCGCCCTGTGTTGGAACTGGAACCCATCCACTAGAGGATCTTACCAAACCACAAACACCCAACCCAGTGCCAGGACCTATAGCCAACCTTAACCTGTCAGGCTGCTCAATACCGGCCTTGATGGTTACTATATCGGTATCAGTCAATTCAGTACTAGCCAGGGCTTGAGCTTTAAAGTCATTAATCCAACTCACATGAATATTGTTTAATGCTGATGAAACTTCAGATTTATTTATAACCCAATCATTGTTTGCTGGTTTAAAGGTATCTAAATGAACTGTTCCTGCTGATGCAATGCAAGCTGAGCTAATTTGAATGTCTTCAATAGAAGATAGATAGAATTGGATAGCCTGCTGAATAGTTTCAAATTTCTCACACTGGAGAGTCTTTATGTTTATTAATTCTGAGCTGCCTTTAGAAACAATAGCAAATCTTGCGTTTGTTCCTCCAATATCCCCTACCAGATTATAAAACTCTTTCTTACTCACAATATCAGTGATTCCTACCACCATCAAATACACAAACCATATACAAGTCTACCGTACCTGTGTTGTGTACTCGATGAAAAACGCCATCCTCAATTAATATAAGATCACCCTCTTTGACATCAAATACTTTGTCATCCAGCTCCATCCTGCCACTACCCTTCATAAATATATAGACTTCTTCCTGGCCTTCATGCTTATGGCCACTGGTAGATTTGTCAGGGTGAAGAGTTGTAGTGCTTATTACGAGATTATTAAGAGAAGTGTTATCCTTAACAATATACCTGTCATCTTCCTTAACTATTTTTCCTTCAATGTTATATGTATCCATGGCGCTAATCAATTTCTCCCTTTGTTTAAGATTTTATTACATAGATTATCATTTTTGAATTAAATAACATCTTCTGTTAGTTTAAATAAATCATAAGATTAGATTATTTCGTAATGTATATAAATAAGAAGAATAGAATATATGAAATCAACGCGACTACATATAGAACTTTTATTTTCTTGATTTTTAATGTATTCAACATAATTTTAAGTTTTTTGTTCAACAAATATTAAATATTTAATTTCTTACTTAACTAATTTATTAATTGCTGACGAGCGTTTAAAAATTCTTTAAACCATAATGCGCTGCGCTTAGGTGTTCTTTTCTGAGTTTTATAATCAACATAGACGATACCAAAACGCATCTTGTATCCCTCAGACCATTCAAAATTATCCATCAAGCTCCAAGCAAAATATCCCCTAATATCAACCCCTTTTCGGATTGCCTGATCAACAGAGGATAAGTGGTTCTGGTAATAGCGACAGCGCTGTTCATCTTCTACAGTACCATCGACAACATGGTCATCAACAGCAGCTCCGTTTTCAGTGATATAAATAGGAGGCAATTGGTAGTTTTGGTGTAGATCTGTCAACAACTTAAGTAACGCATCGGGATAAACTTCCCAACCAATATGAGTGCGTTCAACATCACTCAAATGAACTTGTTTATAGTTTGGATATTGGCCGTCCTGATCAATCACACCTCGTGAATATTGATTAACCCCCAAAAAGTCAATTTTGGCGCTAATAATATCCATATCGCCGTCTTCAATAGTTGGCATCACATCAATATGGTGCTGATAGACTGTCTCGGGATATTCACCATCCATAATCGGCTTAATAAACCAATGATTGTACTCATCAGCAAATTTAGTGACATCTATGGCAGACTCATTAACTGGATAAGCGGGGGTAAAGTTAAGCACAATACCGTGTTTAGAATTAACCGCATTATTTCTTAATATAGGGACAGCTAGGCCATGGGCTAGTAGTAAATTATGGGAAGCCTGAAAGGCGGACTTATCGTCTGCAATTCCTGGAGCATGTTTACCATCACGGTAGCCATGAAAGGCGCTACACCATGGTTCATTCAAGGTGGCATAAAAATTAATTCTATCGCCAAAATATGAACTTACAACTTCAACATATTCAGCATATTTGTATGCAGTTTCTCGATTCAGCCAGCCACCCTCATCATCGAGATACTGTGGCAAGTCCCAATGATAAAGTGTAGCCATGATGGTTAAATTTTTCTCTTCCAATGCGCTAATGACTCGGTCATAAAAATCCAAACCTTTTTGGTTAATTGTGCCGTCAGGTCTAATAATTCGAGGCCACGCTATTGAAAGTCGATAGGCATCCATACCCAAATTTTCAATCAAATTTACATCATCCTGATATAGATGGTAATGATCACAAGCGACATCCCCGTTATGTTGTTTATAAACTGCACCAGGCTTAGCACAGAAAGTATCCCAAATTGATGGACAACGATCATCAACATCTGTTGCACCTTCAATTTGATAAGATGCGGTTGCTACCCCAAAAAGAAATTTTGGGTCACATAGTTTTGAGTCTTTTGGAAATCTATACATTATTACTCCGAAAATATATATTGTTGTTTATCATTTAATCACTAGCAATTTCAATTAAAGCCTTTGCTGATGGCAGGAGAAATCGCCATCAGCTAAGCCGTTAATCTCCTACCAAGTTCAATTGTGATGGACAAGCTAATAGGAGAGTTCTTCATGGAGGTCACATCTCCCCCAAATTGAATCTTTTAATTATCAATCTTGACTCACATTTACAAGCGCTCTTCATTGTCTATATCAAAAATTGACGCATGAGCTGGGTCAAAACCAACTGTAACTCTGTCACCAACATTTACTGAACTGTTGCCATCAACCATAAAACGAAACTCCTGTCCGCCTATCTGTGACCATACCAATGTGTCCGCACCCATAGGTTCAAAAACTTCTACTTCAAGACTGAAGTTCACTGGCATATTTTTTGCTTCATCTCCAGTCACAATAGTCTCAGGACGTATGCCTAACCAAACCTGCGTTTCAGCTTTAATACTTTCTTGAAATTTGTAATTACTCAGATCGGGTGATTCGTCCAAGCCTCCCTCCAACTTAAATATGGGTTTGCCATCCTGTAATATTGTGCCCTTTAAAAAGTTCATACTCGGGGAGCCAATAAATCCAGCAACGTACTTGTTAACAGGATTGTTATAAATTTTCTTAGGGGTATCAAATTGCTGAATGAGACCATCTCTCATAACGGCAATGCGGTCTGCCAAAGTCATGGCTTCAATCTGGTCATGAGTAACATAAATCATGGTATTGTCGAGTTTCTGGTGTAGCCTCTTAATCTCGACTCTGAGCTCAGTACGCAACTTCGCATCCAAATTAGATAAAGGCTCATCAAACAGAAAGACTTCAACATCCCGAACCAAAGCACGACCTATGGCAACTCTCTGGCGTTGACCTCCAGACAGCGCAGCAGGTTTGCGGTCCAAAAGCGATTCAATCTGCAGAATCTCAGAAGCGTGCTTAACACGATTTTCAATTTCCTCTTTGGGTAGCCCTGCATTTTTCAGACCGAACGAAAGGTTGCCCTTGACCGTCATTTGTGGATAAAGCGCATAGGATTGGAACACCATACCAATACCCCTCTGCGCAGGTTCATACCAGGTGACGTTTTGCCCATTGATAAAAATCTGCCCATCAGTAACATCCAATAACCCAGCGATGCAGTTCAATAATGTTGATTTACCACAACCTGAAGCTCCCAAGAGCACCAAAAATTCTCCTTTTTCAATCGATAAATCTAGGTCCTTCAAGACCACAACTTCGCCAAAATTAAGTGATAGTTTTTTAATTTCTATACTATTCATTTTTTAATTATCCTTTAACTGCGCCGGCAGCAATACCGCGCACGAAGAGTTTTCCTGAGATAAAGTAGATGGCCAAAGGCACCAGTCCCGTTAACAAGGTAGCAGCCATATTTACGTTATATTCTGTTACCCCTTGAACGGAGTTCACAATGTTATTTAGTTGAACAGTCATTGGGTAGTTTGCCGGTTTGGTATAGATCACTCCAAATAGAAAGTCATTCCAAATACCCGTCACCTGCAAAACAATAGCGACGGCGAATATCGGTAGTGACATCGGCATCATGACGCGGAAGTATATTCCCCAAAATCCTGCCCCATCAACTCTAGCAGCTTTAAAAAGCTCTTCGGGGATGGTGGTGAAATAATTACGAAATAACAGTGTCAAAATAGGCATTCCAAAAATAGTATGAATAAGAATTAAGCCAGGTAATTTTGTATAAAGCCCCAAATCACGTAACAGTATTACAAGTGGATAAATCATAATTTGATAAGGAATAAATGCGCCAAATATTAATATAGTAAAAAACAGATTGGCTCCCTTAAAGCGCCAGTTTGCCAAAGCGTAGCCATTAATTGATGCGATTGCTATTGATACAAAAACTGAGGGAATGGTTATTTTTACTGAATTCCAGAAGCCTCTAGATAATCCATCGCAATTAAGTCCCGTACAAGCCTGTGCCCATGCCTTAACCCAAGGCTCAAAAGTAACTTCAACTGGAGGTGAAAAGATATTACCTAAACGTATTTCTGGCATACCCTTTACCGATGTAACCAACATCACATAAAGTGGAATCAGGTAATATACCGCGACAACAAGCAATGTCCCGTAAAGAATGATATTTCTGCGACTCAGCATTTTGCGTGGTTTTGGCCCTCTAGGTCCATCTATCGAATGTACAACGGTAGAATTAGCCATGCTTGCGCCTCCCGAACTCTAAATAGGCAAAAGGAATCAAAACAATTAGGACAGAAACAAGCATCATGGTGGAAGCAGCAAAGCCTTGACCAAGATTTTGTGCGTTAAACATGTAGTCGTATACATATTTTGCAGGGACCTCCGAAGAGAGTCCTGGGCCGCCTGATGTTTGAGCAACAACCAAGTCGTATACTTTTATAATTCCAGCAGCAATGATGACAAGTGTTGTAACAAAAACTGGACGCATCATTGGAATGACGATTTGAATATATGTTTTCCACATTGGAATACCGTCAATTCTTGCAGCCTTCCAAATCTCCTGATCAATTCCTCGAAGACCTGCCAACATAAGGCACATGATAAACCCTGTGCCCTGCCAAAGACCCGCAACAAGAATTCCATAAATTACGATATCTGCATTGTAAAGCGGGTTAAATACAAATGAATCAAAACCTAACGATCGAACAATCTTTTCAACGCCATAATCTGGGTTTAAAATCCATTGCCATACTAATCCTGTAACAATAAAACTTAGAGCAAATGGGTATAAAAAAATTGTCCTAAAAGTATTTTCAAACCTTGTTTTTTGATCTAATAAGGCCGCCAACATAAAACCAATAAAAAGTGAAAAAATCAACGAACAGATCCCATAAATTGCAAGATTCTCTATCGAGAGATACCAGCGATCAGAGCTCCAGAGACGCTCATATTGACCAAGCCCAACAAACTCACTTTTTGGAAGCATACGGCTATTCGTAAACGAATGATAAACCGTCCACAAGGTTGCTATAACGAAAACACCAATAGCAGTAAACACCATAGGCAATGCTGCAATTTTGCTAGACAAATTATTAACAAGGGAGCGCTCAATAAATCCTGGGCGCTCTAATTTAGAATCTCTCGATCCAACGATAAACAATATTAAAGCAAATAAAATACAAACAACTGTCGCGAACAAAGCGAAAGACTCGAATGTATTCAAGACTTTGCGATAGCCTTTAAGTACTGGAAATATTGACTGAATATCTTTTTGAGCAAATAACCAAAGCGTTGCTGAGAATGTTGCTGTAATAAGCCAGCCTAGTGCTTGCTTTCGAAGTCGATTCGTAATAAATATAAATTTGCCAGCCTTAAATCCAATCCAAATTACTGAAAGGGAGGCAAAAAGTAGAATTAGGTACTGAATATTTTGAAATAGCTGAGATTTTATCCCAACAGTGGCTAATATCAATGAAACAAAGGCCAACGTTACTGAACCAATAAAAAATCTTTCAGGCTGAACTTTTGTAAGCATAAATATTATTATAATTTACAAGAAATGGTTAAAAAAATATTTAATAGAAACTAGGATTATCAGATGAAGAACTGCCGAGCCCTAGATAAGCTCGACAGTCTTTTTTATTAATGCTTAGTCAGCAGTTCCAATGATCTTAGCATATTTAGCTTGAGCATCCTCAGCACTCATATACAAGTCACTCCAAAATGTTGACATCAGTTCTTGAATCTGATTTTGTGTATCAGGTGAAAGAAGAATGTCTCCTGAAGGAAGAACATTTCCACCTGCAAGAATCTTCAAACCTTTCTGCATACAATCATTCGCAGTTGACATATCGATGTCACCACGGATCGGCAACGAACCTTTTTTCAGGTTAAATGCGACTTGAACTGCGGGAGATACAAGAAGTGCAGCAAGCTCTTTTTGAGCTGCTTCAACATCCGCATCATCCTGAACTGGGAAATAAAACGCATCTCCTCCAGTGTCCAAAATTTCACGATTTCCTAAACCTGGAAGACATGAATAGTCCGTACCAGCTACTGAACCAGCAACGCTAAACTCACCTTGCGCCCAGTCACCATGAATTTGACCACCCGCTTTACCAGTAATCACAAGATTAGTAGCAAGATTCCAGTCACCTACGTTAGAGCCGATAGCCATTTTACGTGCATCATCAAAAGCTTTCCATACGCGAGCGTACTCAGCACCAGCTGCAACTTTAGCATCTTTGTCACGGTTGACTGCGTACCAAGCATCATCACTAACCAGTGCCGTTGCTATAACACCAAAAGTCAAACCAGTTTGCCATCCCTGCTGACCTTGAGCCAAGGGAACGATTCCATTAGCACGAAGTGCAGGACCTGCAGCCACAAACTCATCCCAGTTTGTTGGAACAGCTACACCAGCTGTAGCATAGGCATCGTGGCTCAACCAAAGCCACTGGGCCGAATGAATGTTGACAGGTGCACAATAAACGCGACCATCAACAGTACATGCGTCTAGTAGATTGCTTGGAAAAATAACATCTTCCCATCCGTTAGCTTCAGCAACATCAGTTAAATCTAAAAGCAAACCTGCTTCGATAAGTTCTTCAGCTTGGCGGCCGTGATTCAACTGAGTAGCAGCCATTGGTTCACCACCAATGATTCTACTGATAATAATTGGTCTTGCAACACCACCAGATCCTGCTATCGCGCCGTCTACCCATGTGTGTCCAGTTGCATTGAAAGCTTTAGCTAGTTCTGCAACAGCGTTAGCCTC
>ENA-ORXI01003577-ORXI01003577.1-sediment-metagenome-genome-assembly--contig:-NODE-3577-length-10386-cov-6.760986_pt1 | contig 10386 bp, 9 predicted proteins | sample MGYA00237861_ERZ511468 | MGnify/ENA primary metagenome ERZ511468 (study PRJEB26299, sample SAMN06266213) | sediment metagenome | isolation source: Hudson Canyon methane seep mesocosm | place: USA:Hudson...
GAGGGGAAGAAAAAATACTTTCTTCTTCATTATTCTTTTTCTCTTTAAATGACAGAGCAAAGAAAGGTTGCAGAAGAGCGCTTTTATTTTATTCTCTTCACCCCAGCCCTCTCCACCAGGAGAGGGAGCAAGAGCCTGGCTCAACCTATTGTTATTTATAGCTTATAAACTTGTGTAGATACCTATGCACTTGGAGCGAGGGCTTTTAGGAGCCTCTTCAACTTTTCAACACTTAACGGTGACATAGCCTAACTTAATGACATTGGAGCGTCCGCCCTCGGCGCGATTGTTTTAATTGAATAAAAGTGAAGAGCTTGTTTTATTCGCGCCGGGGGCGGACGCTCCTACAAAAAGATCAGTTTTTTTAACACACTCAAAATAGTGGAAGCTGATGGGTAATTTGGTTGTTTTTTATAAAATCCGCCTTTTCCAAAGGGGAGGTTAAAAAGAGAATACGTTCACCGTCTTCTTAGCATTACCCCCTAAAGACAGCAGCTATTTATGCATCATTTTATGATGTAATTGATGCATACTTGAGTGTCGAGCATGATCACTCAGTTGAGCATCAAACCATAAATGAATCGCCTCGATTAATTCTGGTTTTTTTGTCGTATAAGTAATTTCTGCCCCTTGCTTTAGTTGACGGTATTGCAACACTATATCACTAGAACTAGACTCTCTCAGAGCCTTTAATCCAGGCATATCCGGACCATGTATTTCCTCTGGATCAGAAAAATCTCTTTGTTTAAAATCCTGGTAGATTTTATCAAGGTGGCTTTGAATCAAAGTGATTTGGCTGTCATCTTGTGGATTTTTTACAGTCACCTGTTGTACTCCGCCCTGCTCTGTTTTAGTAAAAACATGTAAAGTTTTTTCTAAATTAAATGGCATAACGGACCTGCCCTTTGTAGCCACTTCATCCAGCCTTTCCTCGGAGGCTTGCTCAATGGCAAAGACAAAAGACGATTGGATAATGAAGAGTAGAACTAAAAGGATTTTATCTGATTTCATGGTTGGAAACATTGTTTAGGCTAGATTAAGTTTAGAGGGATGGATTTTTGCGCTATTCTTATGGCTTTCCAAAAAGCCAGTTCGGTTAAATTCAGCAATAACTCGACTTGCCGTTTCTGTTGTTATCGCTAATAAAGCACCAATGTCTTCTCTGCAAGGTAAAAAAAATGAACCTTCAGAATGACTATTACTTGCTAAATAAAGTAATAAATTAGCAACGCGATGTTTAGAGCTTCCCATAGTGAGCTGAGAAAGCCATATATCCGCATCACTTTGTACTTTTTGCCAACGTGCTGTTAATTGAGAATATAAGTGAGTTGAATGACTATTTAATTGATCAATATTTTGGACAGGTATTCTGCAAATAGATGTATTTTTCATAGCAATAGCCTGCTGTAAAAAGTCAGCGCCATTTAATGCTTCGATACCTGCCAAGTCACCCTGACGTAATAGGCGAGTAATTCTGTAATTACCATTAGGCAAATAATGAACAAGCTTTACCAAGCCAGAGCGGATGGTATAAACAAAATTTATAGTGTCATTTTGTTTGTAAATAGTTTCCCCTGCTTTAAATTCAAGTTCTTTGATGGGAAAGTGAAAGAAATTAAAGTCTTCTTGTTTAAGATCAGCAAATAAGACTAAATCGCGAATAGGGCAAAGTTGACATTTTTCTGTTCCATTCCAGGCTTGGTTTATTGCTTTAGGTTTCATTGCTTATTAATTGGGATCTGATGAACGGTGTATAAAAAATAAAAGTCTTGTTTGGTAAAGAAGCTATTTTAAAAGAGCTCTGTGTTTGAGGACAAGAGTTTGTACCTATTGATATTTATCAATTAGTTTTTTGTAATATTCCCTTATTCTAATTCATTAATAGGGCATTTGAGCTGAAAAAATATTTAAACAGCTCCCATCGGCCTAATCAAATGTGTTGTTTACCCCGTAAAACTTGATATGCTAACGTTTAAAAGGATGATACAGCGCATTACTAAGATAATTACCATGAGAGCTTATGATTGTAAAAAAAATAGAATTAAAAATTAAAGGAATGCAATGCACAGGATGTGAGCAGTCTATTGAAGATGCCATATTAATCTTGCCAGGTATTATTAAAGTTAAAGCTGATTATGTTAAAAAAAACCTAACGGTTGAATTTTATGACAATGTTGTTGAAGAAAAAGACTTTCAACAAGCGATTGAAAAAAAAGGCTACGACATAGATCAGGACGAACCTAAAAAGAAATCATATTTTTTGCATAGCCTTATTTTTATAGTCTTACTCATCTTAATTGGTGGCATTGCATTCTGGGGGAAAAGCATGATGCCAGAGCTAATCCCACAACTAAATGCCCAAATGAGCCATGTCATGCTGTTTACCATAGGTTTTTTAACAGGGTTTCACTGTATAGGCATGTGTGGCAGTTTTGTGATTAGTTATTCCAATCGCCCCATGTCAAAAGTTCGGACCGTTTTATCGCATTTAGCCTATGGCTTTGGTAAAACAGCTTCTTATTCAGCGATTGGCGCAGCTTTTGGCTTACTTGGCGCAGCTATCACCATCACCTCTCATATGCGAGGAATAGCCGCTATTTTTGCCAGTCTATTCTTGTTGATCTATGGCCTGAAAATGTTGGACTTAACGCCGTCGCTACGCTCTTTTACTTTAAGACTACCCAAAGCCTTTACTAAAGAAGTGAACAGCAACATTAAAACTCAACGCAGTCCAATAATGATAGGCCTATTAACAGGGTTTTTATTAGGCTGTGGCCCATTGCAAGCCATGTATATTATGGCAGCAGGAACAGGAAGCCCAGAAGAAGGAGCAAAGTTATTATTTTTCTTTGGTCTAGGTACGTTAGGTCCTTTGCTGGGTTTTGGGTTTTTCGCAAATTTAATGTCCAGAAATACCATTCACGATTTAGTCAGAGTTTCAGGTGTTTTAGTGATTATTATGGGAGTTATGATGGCTAATCGAGGCTTAATGCTAACAAAGTCAGGATATGACTTTAAATCAGTAAAAGGGCGAGTGACAGAAGCCGTAAATGAAATTTATGTGGAAAACATAAAGATAGAGAATAAAAATGAGTAAAGCTCTATTTTAATAAAGAGTAATTAACAAATCACAAGTTAGTCCTATTTAACAAAATTATCGCTAGAAGTAGGAGGGGCCTATTGGCCGCGACCGCTCTTGATCTTATTTTGCTCGCGGCCAATAGGCTCCCTCCTACCAATAAGAATAACTTAAGGGTTTACTGGTTTTTTTATAAACCTGTGAATTGTATAGAGCCATCGTTTAATATTCTTAGACCTTAGTACAAACTTTTTAAGCTGCCTGTACGGCAGTGAACTATTACAGGGGCAGTGGTTGATGATCCCGACTTTTCTAAGCTGCCTGTACGGCAGTGAACACGGCATAGTCATAAAATCACTCGAGACTGAGTTTCTAAGCTGCCTGTACGGCAGTGAACTTCAATAGAAGACAAAGTTATAGGCTCAATTTTTTCTAAGCTGCCTGTACGGCAGTGAACGTCAATTATATTAGTCGTGTTTTTCGATGGGTTTTCTAAGCTGCCTGTACGGCAGTGAACGCGGTAAAATTCGGATTATCAGTACCCACAACTTTCTAAGCTGCCTGTACGGCAGTGAACATACAAATGATTCACTGCGCTGGTCATCATCTTTTTCTAAGCTGCCTGTACGGCAGTGAACCTCAACAGGAGCTGATGGCGGTAATTCGTGAATTTCTAAGCTGCCTGTACGGCAGTGAACAACTGCTCAATTAACTCATCCAGCTCAGTGCTTTTCTAAGCTGCCTGTACGGCAGTGAACAGGTGGGTTAGTAGTAAGCCATGTCTGATCTATTTCTAAGCTGCCTGTACGGCAGTGAACACAAAACCAGAACGAATAATCAAAATATACAATTTCTAAGCTGCCTGTACGGCAGTGAACGCAGTGTTAGCGCGTTAATTGATTCTGGGCGTTTTCTAAGCTGCCTGTACGGCAGTGAACCCAAGTTTAACGCATAAAAAAATAGTTACAACAAAAACTTAGCGATAAAACAGAGCTTTTACCCTTTGTTTTTAAGTTTGTTGTAACTGTTTGATTTTTATATATTGTTAAAGAGCGTAAAAAATAAAGGTCAAAATAGGTTTAAATCTTAAAATAAAGGGATATTCCCCTTTTTACTGAGTCCATAACAATTAAAATCCCCTGCTTCGGATTTATCAGAAACTATTTGTTCAATAAAAAACCTAAACTGATTTTCTGTTGTTAGGCTGTGCATATTAATAAAAGGGAGTTTTGTTTCTTTATCAGAAAAACCTTCAAGATGAGTTAATGCTTGTTCTAATGTTTCACCTTTACGTTGAGCGCGCCTTTTGGCTAGTCTGTGAATATTTGTATCAACTTGTTTCCTTTTAAAACATGCATATTGATTAATGGATGTTGGTACCTGTTTTATTGATGTGTAGTGGCTATAGTCAGTTAAGCGATTGAGCCATTGACCAATATCCAATTGTTCTAACTGTGTTTGTTCATTGGCAAATAAGCGTAATTTATCGCCTAGTGGAAATTGTTTATCCCTGTATTTTGGGAAGGAAACAGCAATAGCCGATTGATTTTCTGCTATTTTGTTTTCAACCAAGGCTAAATGAACTTGTTGATAGACCTTTTGCCACAAAAAGCCTAAATTGGCTTCTGCATCAGGTAACAAGGTTATATCTATATAATATTTCATCTTAACCTCTATTTATCACTCTCTCCAAAAACACCACCGCGTACTAAAGTTGCCATCACATAATGCTCATCTTCAATACGGCCTAGTTTTCCACCTCGGGCAAAATTATCAAAAAAAGTATAAAAATCCTGTTTATCTTTGGGGGTACGGTAGGCTTTGCCTAAATTGGTGACCGCGCCATAAGGTTCTATGGCAATAGGGCCTGCACTAGAATCTACATCATCAAATTCAGGATACCAAGTATCAATACTGCGTAAGGCATTGCCTATTTTTTGTGAATGTAATGCCGCTATATTATTCACTTGATATAGGATTTTACTTTTATTTCCCTTGCCTTTATCAAGCACTAATTCTTCACTGGGATAAACTTCTTGAGCTTTTCCTGTTTGTGCGTAGCAATTAATTTCTAGCATTAAAAAGTCATCTGTACTTGCTAGGGCTTGAGCAATTCTATCGCCGAGTGAATTTACATTTTCATCATTAGATTCAAATTCTCGTGTGCTAAAGCTTGTTGCATCAAACGTCCATTGTTGTTCACTGTCTTTATTTAAGGCTTTAATCTGTACTTCTATATTTTCTGCACCCACTCTATTTCGCCATAAAAACCGAGCATTTGCTAAATTCATGGCATATCTTCGACCTAGTTCGGTAAAGTTTTCTCTTTCGATATAATCTGTTACCGCTGTGGTGTAACTTTGTTTAAAAAGTGCGTTATTACAAGCAGAGGGCTGTTGCACGCCGCCTAATACTTTTAAGGTGAAGTATAGTTTTAAGGTATCTTGCTCAACCCCTAAAGCACAAACATCGACTGTTTGAAGGTTTGCTTTTTCAACCTCGGCATTTAGCTTTGCTGGGTCATCTTGAATAGCTTTTTTTAATCGATTTGAAATAGTCCCTCTTACTGACTTTTCAATCAGTTTAAGTGCTGTTTCATTTGTTCTATCATCCCATTTTGTTCCATAGAGGTAGCCGTCCGATGGGACTAGTTTTTTCTCGAATGCCAATACGGATGCGATATTTTCTTTTTTAGCCATGATATATTCCTTTTTAATATGATTGATTCACTTGTTGACACAAATATAGATTATTTTCTGTTTCTACTTGATATTGCCAGAGTATTTCATTAATTGATTTAATTTGATGGGGCATTTTAAATTCGCCTAAAGTGACTACACTTTCTGCAAAACGATGAGGCGTATCTGGGTCACGCTGGTTTTTAGCTTCACCTAAGTCAGAAATACCATGAAAACCTGTAGCAATAGGGACTATCCAGCCTGCTATTTTACGCTTGCTTGTCCAACTTACTTTCTCATTATCATCTTGATCACAGCTATGATGGATAGCAAGAAAGTCTAGTAAGGCTTCTATTGCATCTTGCCCTTGTTGCATGGCATTTTGCATAAGTTCTCTGCGGTCTATAATGGCGTAACCAGGCATTAATTGACGTGTAATTTGATGTAAATTTTTATCATCCCCTTCCGCTAATCGATAGATTTTTGGAGGATTAAAATCGAGAATATCTCCTCCAGCTATTTTCATATTAGCCATTAAGCAGTGAGTAATTTTATCCAATAGTGGGTCCTCATCATCTTTGGATACGCCTGAACAATCTATCAATAAAGAGATGTTTAAATGACAACGTGCTTCTTCAATAAAAGCGGATCGTGCTCCGGTCTTATCTAACGGATTTCCTGTGCCTATAATTGAGTGAACATAGTCGCCTACGCCTTTATGTGTTTGTAAGTCACATTGGTGGCTTGTAACAGCAGTGGCATTAAAGCGTAATTTATCAAAACCCGCGTGATTAAGTTTACGTTGCAGAGCATGCGTTGCACCCAGCCATGCGGTCATAGCAGGAAAACCTATAGTAAAAGGACTGGAGAGTGCGTTGGCATTGTGAACTTTAAGGTGAGGAATTAATAATAACGTTTTTATATCGCCAATCATCTTAATGCTTCCTTGTTTAAATCAACAATGCTTTTAATTTTTAATAGCTCATCTTTACTCAACTTTATTGCTTGTTTTGCAAAGGTTTTTTCATAAGAACGGATAATCCAGCTGGATATTTCTTTGCTTAATTTATCTAACCAACCATCAGTCTCTTCACGTTCTTGTTTGAATTTATCACAAAGCCATATTCGTTGATGAGGTTTAAGCCTAGAGGTTGGCTGGTAATATTGATCATTAGAAATGGAACGAATCGCCCACATTTTATTAATCAGCCGATCCATTAATTCTTGAATACGATAATCACGGCCTTCTCTAATATTAATATTGTTGTAATCTGTTTTTAAAATTTTATGAAAGGCCTGTAGTACATCATGATAATCTCGATAGCGAAAAGACTCTGTGAAAAAATTTGTTTTTGGGAAATGGATGTTGCGTATTTCTATCTTTGGTGGGACAGAATTTAACAAATAATAAGATTGAAACTTGTTGTTCAGACCACTTATATTTTTAGGGTGGTCACCGCCATGCTTAGTAACAGTGAGGTTTGAAATTGACGAGAAACCAAGTTCATAAAATTTATTATCTTTTTTTGATTTTTTACCTATATAGGCCGTAGGTGATCTGTCATTTATAAATTCAATTTTTTCTTTAAAGGCAAAAACTAGACCCGATGGCTGTAATAAAGATAATAAATGATAATTATTTTCTATAGGAAAATATGTTTGTTTTACCAATTTATTTGTTCTTAAATCTTGGGTATTTAAACAAAGAGCAAACAATTTAACCCATGAATTTGCATGTTCATCTGATACTGAAAATATCTTTGTAAAGGCTTTGATGTTATTGTTTTCAATATGGTTTAAAAAAGTATCCCCTTTATATTTTAGAGATAAAAACTTAAATACTTTTAATTTGGTTGCATTAATATGCATATCAAAATCAACACTTGTATTTCCTGTTTTTATAAGGCCATCGGCTTGGAATGTTCCTACGGAATACAGTTTAGGGTATTTGCAAGCGGGATTACTCATTTTAACTGCATGACTTACAATTGTTCCTTGTGAGGAGTCTTTTGCTAGCTGGTCAATTTTCGACTGAATATTATTTAAAGCTAAGCCATCTTCCAATAGTTCATCCTTAAATAGTAAGTAAAAATCTAAAGCCTCAGAATTTAAGTGTTTCGCTATGTCTATACACTCAGTTACTTGGGTTTCAGTTAAGTCTAAATCAAGTAATAATAATGAACCTAAAGGATGGTTTAAGTCACAAATAATTTTAAACGTTTGCTTGTAAGCAACTTCTAACGTTAAGAGTTCATACTGTTGTATTATTTTTGAAGAGGTTGAAAAGTGTGAATCTTTTTCTGTAAAAGATAAGGTTCTTTTTAACCAATGATAATACTGAAAAGATCTCTCTATCTGTTTCTTAAGTTTACTTTTTTCTTCATCAGTGGACTCATTAGGTAAAGCATGTAAGGCATTCTTTATTTCAGTTTTTCTCAACTTATCAATGTGCTTTTTTATTTCATTTTCCATAGTAATCCTTTGCTTTAATTAAAATAATTTTTTAGAGCTGATATGACAGTAGTTTTTTAATTCTAGGTTTAAAGCTATTTATTTAACTGTTTTGATAAACCTCACCCCGATGAGCAACTTTAACAATCAGAATAATCAATTCAGTATCTTGAATCTCATAAACAATTCGGTATACACCTTGTCTTACACGATAACGCTCTTGGCCTGATAATTTAATACAGCCTTCTGAACGTGGATTCTCACTGATCGAATTAATACGTTTTAAAATCTTTTCTACATCTTTATTGGGGATACTGCGTAAATCTTTGGCAACTGATTTTTTAACAACAATCTTATAATTTGCCATGCGCTTTTAAATCCTCAAGCAATGCTTCATAACTTAAAGTAGATTCTTGTTTTCTTTCTTCAAACGCTGATAAATCTTCTTGGTCTTCTCGTAAAGCTGTTCGCATAGCTTCATTGACTAGCTCTGAAACTGATTGATGTGTTGTTGCCGCTTTAATTTTTAAGGCTTGGTGTATAGAGGGGTCAAAATAGACTGTTGATCTTTTTGATAGCTCTGCCATGGTAAAGTCTCCAAAATGTAAATTATTTAAATAACGTTATAACACCATAGCGTTAAGATTGATAGCCACTCAATGTGTTTTTAAATACAGTTTTAGCTCTAAAGCTCTCTCTTGCTGGAGAGGGTTGGGGTGAGGAGACCTAAAATAAATCTCTTTTACAAAACGCTTTTGTTTTTTTGATTTAAGAGCAAAAGGAAAAAAGAAACATTTTAACCTCTCCTCACCCAACCCTCTCCAGCAAGAGAGGGCTTTAGAGCACTGTCTATTATTATTTAAATACGCTAAGTAGTTACTAAATTTATTTATAGTTTTACCAACCCAAACTGATCGTTATATTGATACTCTGTATTATCCCGTAGAACAAAATTTAACTCGCCAAAACGCAATGAAATACGCTTTTTATTGCTATCTTGTTTTTCTGCATATTCATCTAACAATTCCTGATAATTACGTTCTAGCCATAAGTTTTCTTTTTCACTATCAGAAAGTTGATAATGTTGTATTTGGTGAATGCTTTCACGGTTAATCGGTCTCCCTTTTTCGTCTTTTTCTGCAAAATAACAACATTCTGTTTCTTCATCATAAGTTAAAAACAGATTAATACTGGCCTCACTCTTTCTAAACGGGTTTAGATATTGCGGCATTGCAGTTAAATACCATGTACCTGTTAAATAACCTTGTAAAGACTCTGGCCCCAAACGTTTATATGCGGCTAATTCTGATTCAATAACTGCATGTTCTAAATCAATGAGTGATGAACGATAATTGAGTGTTGTATTTTTTTGTATTCTGGGTATCGCATTTAGATTTTTTTCTATTGTTGCGTTATCAATAAGGTCTGTTAAATTATGCGTTTCTAAATTTATTTTTTCTTCGTAACCTGGTCGATTAAAATACTTCTCTCCCTCTTTATCATTGTCTTTATAGGCTTTCCAGTTATATTGCATTAAGGCAATATTGGCATGATTTGTTTCTCCATCACGATGCCTGCGTACTCTTCCTGCCAGTTGAATAATAGAGCGATAAGAAGAGGGTTCTATTATTGCCCAATCAAAATCATGGTCTCGCCCGACTTCTTCAACAGGCGTCGCTACCAAAATAAAAATAATGTTTTTTGCTGTACTTTGATCAAGATGCTTTCTAATAATTTGGTCTTTAAAGGCTTCCGGCGGTTCATCTTGCTGTTCTTTACGCTTTAAAACCACATCTAAATGTTGTTCTTGAATATGTCGTAATAGCAAAATTTGCTGGCTATGATAAGCCATTACCCTAACTTGTATGTCTTCTGGGTATTCTTCTTCCAACAAATATTGCGTTAAGGCGATACAAGGGGAAATATTTGCTACTCTAATAACACCAAATGAAACGGCAGTTTCTGTTTGTTGATCAATCGTATGATGTTGTATATGTTTATCAATGATGGCTTGCTTAATATGAGAAAAATAGTGAGTTTGCTGGGTTTTTTCAGCATCAAATTTAACATCATCCATACTTTCATTACATTCGATAATATGCGCTTTACGTTTAGCAACTTGTTGTTTTAACTTTTCCACCCGTTTGTTAATAAACTGAGTATGGTGAAGCTGGTAAT
>ENA-ORXI01003579-ORXI01003579.1-sediment-metagenome-genome-assembly--contig:-NODE-3579-length-10384-cov-3.304647_pt1 | contig 10384 bp, 7 predicted proteins | sample MGYA00237861_ERZ511468 | MGnify/ENA primary metagenome ERZ511468 (study PRJEB26299, sample SAMN06266213) | sediment metagenome | isolation source: Hudson Canyon methane seep mesocosm | place: USA:Hudson...
GTAAATGATACTCAGCTAATTAGTTTTGACACTGCATTTCCACTGTATTCAGAATTGGAAGGCCGCTTAATTGCTGATGCTTAGATTTTAATCAAAATTAACATAGAGATGTAATTTGATTGACGTATCTATGTAGTAGCTCTTTTATGAAAGTATGGTTGAGGAAATACAGCAGAAAATCGTTGAATTAGAAAATAAAATTCAGGCTTTGGATGAGGAGCGTGCGATATTTTCAAAAGAATTAAACCATCTTAAAAAACTCAGTAGTCAAAATTCCTCTACCTCAGTAACTCAATACTCATCAAGTACAGAGAAAATTCATTTATTTGAAAACCTTTTCAGAGGACGTGAAGACGTTTACCCAAAACGTTGGGAAAGCGCTAAAACAGGAAAATCAGGATACTCTCCAGTTTGCGGAAATGAATGGAAGGCAGGTCTTTGTGATAAACCGCGAGTAAAATGTAGTGTTTGTACAAACCGTTCTTATTTACCCGTTACAGATCAAGTTATACAAAACCACCTTTCAGGTATCGATAGTTATAATAGTTCTCCTGCAAATTTTGTCATAGGTGTCTATCCATTATTAACAGATGAACGTTGCTGGTTTTTAGCGATTGATTTTGACAAAGCTAATTGGCAAGAGGACATTAAAGCATTTGCGCTAGTATGCAAAGATAATAAAGTACCCTATTCGATTGAGATTTCAAGGTCAGGTAAAGGTGCCCATATTTGGATATTTTTTGCTCAACTTGTTTTTGCGGTTGAAGCAAGAAAGCTGGGAAGCTTATTATTAACTCAAGCAATGAATCAAAATCCAGATATGGGGTTTGAATCTTATGATCGTTTCTTTCCTAATCAAGACACAATGCCAAAAGGCGGGCTTGGTAATCTAATAGCATTGCCCTTACAAAAAAAAGCACGTGAACGAGGTAACAGCGTATTTGTTAATGATCAATTGCTGGCATATGAAGATCAATGGGCTTATTTATCCACGATAAAAAAGCTTTCTCTTTTTGAATTAGCTCATTTGATTAACCAAGCAGAAAAACTAAATAATATTTTAGGTGTAAAAATGCCCGTTGATGAAGATAACGGGAAACCTTGGGAAATGTCACCCTCTCGAAAAGGAAATATTATAGTTGATATGGGGGATCTGCCGAAAAAAATTAATATAGTGCATGGCAACCAAATATTTATTGAGAAGAAAGACCTGTCTGCACCACTACATAATCAAATTATAAGGTTGGCCGCGTTCCAAAATCCTGAATTTTATAAAGCACAGGCAATGCGATTACCAACATTTGGTAAGCCTAGAATAATTTCTTGTGCGGAAAGTTATTCAGAACATATTGCTCTTCCGAGAGGATGTATGGATGAGCTGTTGCTGCTGTTAAAGAAACTGAAAATAAAGGCCAACATTAAACATGAATGCTTTGTAGGAACCCCCATTGAATCAATTAAGTTTTTGGGTCAGTTAACTCCAGAACAAGAAATAGTTGTTGAGCATTTATGTAAGCATGATATTGGTACCTTATCAGCAACTACTGCATTTGGTAAAACAGTCATAGCATTGTACATACTGGCTCAAAGGCAAGTTAATACCCTGATTGTTGTTCATCGTCGGCAGTTGATGGACCAATGGCTGGAACGAATTGATATGTTCTTGCAGATTGATAAAAAACAGATAGGTAGGATAGGAGGAGGAAAGCGAAAGCCAACGGGTATAATTGATGTAGCCATAATGCAAAGCCTATCTAAACAGCAGCAAGTCGATGATTTGGTGGCGGACTATGGGCAGGTAATATTTGATGAGTGTCATCATCTGTCGGCAGTTAGTTTTGAATCTGTAGCAAAAGCCTGTAAAGCAAAATATGTTTTAGGATTGTCTGCAACCTTAACGCGTAAAGATGGGCATCACCCTATTGTCTATATGCAATGTGGACCAGTACGTTATAAAGTTGATCCAAAAAAACAAGCGTTAGCCCGACCATTTGAGCATCATGTTGTTCAAATAAAAACAGGGTTTCAATTGTCAGGTAAAGAATTTCAAGATGAGCAACCAACTATTCAAAAGGTGTATGCTGCATTGATTGAAGATGAAGAACGGAACCGTTTGATTATCGAAGATTTAAAAAAACTGCTTAAAGAAAGCCGCTCACCATTAATTTTAACTGAACGTAAAGCTCACGTGACTTTACTGGCAGAAAAAATCAGTGGTTTTTGCAATAATGTTGTTGTTCTACAAGGTGGGACAGGACAAAAGCAACGTAAACAAATCATGGAAAGACTGAAAAATATTCCTGATAATGAAGAGCGTATTTTGATTGCCACGGGGCGTTATTTAGGCGAAGGCTTTGATGATGCCCGATTAGATACCCTACAGTTGGTAATGCCAGTCTCTTGGAAGGGAACATTGGCGCAATATGTAGGTAGATTACATCGCTTGCACCATGCCAAAACAGAAGTTTTGATTTATGACTATGTGGATGAAGTGCCGATGTTAGTTAGAATGAGTGAAAAACGAGTGTCTGGCTATAAGAGCTTGGGGTATAGCATCTCAATCGGAAAAGAATAACACTAGATATTTAGAGTGCGTTTTAGCTTGATTTTAGTTGTCGTAGTAACAGGTATGGGCAAATAACAATCAATACTTTCTAATGATAATATATGTCCAGTCAGGGGAGGACTGGACATATATTAATTATATTTAACTCTCTAGTTGGATTAATTTGTAAAGATCATTGGCTTCTTGTCGAGCCGAACTCTCCTGCTCAGAACTAAGAGGAGTAAGTTTTATTGCTTCTCGACCATCAACATACATAGGTCCGCCAATATCATCGTCATAACTAGAGCCATTTTCATGAATTGCATGGAGGTCATCTTTGGTGAGATCTGTACCGAGCAATTGAGCTAAATATACCCATGTCCAGCTTTGTTGAAGGTTGTCGTGATTAAGTTCTTCAATAAGGCGGAATATTGCGTCTGAATCTCCTTGGTTAGCTGCAATTATTAACCATTGCTTCATATCTTCTTTAAGCCCCAGTTTTTCAGCTATTTCAGAAACTATTACAGGGTCTTCACCTACAGTAGTATTGTTTTTTGTCGAAAAAAAAGTGGGATCATCAAACTGACTTGCCAGATCAAGAAGAGCCTCTTTATTGCCTAATTTAGCAGCTTCTTTTAGATGAAAAGAGTGTTTAATTGCTTTGTTAAGGTTTCTTTTATGAGCATCAGCCCATTCTTTTTCTACGCCAGTGAGAATGCGTCCTTGCTGTTCCTGTCTATACCAGTAGTCATCACCACTACTTTCTTTGCCAGTGGTATTGATTAGTGCTAATGCATAGTGAGCAAGTGAGTTATTTTTATTCGCAGAGAATTCAAGGTCATTTGATAAAGTTTCTGAAAATTGTTCGTCATCCCATTCATAGGTTTCATCCATATAAGATAATTCAGTACGTAGTTCATCAACAAGATCCGATATATTAATAACACTAACTTGAAAACCTTCAATGAATGAGGGTAATTGTAATGAAACTAAATCTGCTGTTTTTGTTGGATACCCCAGATCAATGCATCGCTGTTGCAGCAATGAATGATTTTGGTTCTTTTTCTGCTGAGACGGATTTAATTGATCTTGCTGGTTCTGAGAAAAAATAGATGTAGAGTTTAGTGCTGCGTATGAGTTAAAACCAAAATTAGCTGAAAGCAACTCATAAATGTGAGTTCGCTTAAAGGAGTTACCAGTAATTGTTTGGATGTGTTGTTGTGTTGCGAATATAAGCTCTTTGATAGCCATAATAAAAACCTTTCCGAATATCTCGTCGATTTTGGGTCAGGCGCACACGTTTAATTCCCCAAGACGAGAGGTATTAAAAAAGTTTTAATGACAAAAGAAAATCAGCCCTTTTTTACTCATGTGCAAGTATGGTTGGCACCTGCTTGTAGTGTATCTTTTGTACCGTACCTTGTCTATCTTCTTCTATGCATTAGAAGTAACAGGTGATGAATTACCAGCATCTAGTAATTTTTGAGTAAAGGTGTATAGAATTGAATAAAGAAACCTGTAGACTGGGTAAGTTTAAGATTTCACACTTGTTTTTTTGCAGAGCTGGCTCCATATTATTAGAATGAACAAAATTACCTTTCTGACAAAAAGGCAGAACGTAAGATTACACTCTTATTGGAAATAAGGCTTTATTGCACTGAAATCATAAGCACTCTGAGAGTAGCTGAAGATTTGTTGTGAACAAAGCCTGTAATCTGTCCTCGTACTGAATTAAGGGATTAGCTGTGCATTATGCAGCATTTTTTGGTGTAAGCCCGAAATATGCGTCTAATTCCGATACGGACCAGCCTACACAGCGTGGCGAGAGTGTTATTAGCTGAGGAAATTGATTTAGCGCCATTAATCTGTACGCGGTACTTCTGCTAATGCCGTACACAGATTGAATTTCAGAAGGCCTAATAAATAAACGGTTTTTTAAGTTTTGCATAATAATTGTAGTATGATTGGTTGTATTGATAATATTTATTATCAATATTAATTTATAAAAAGACACAGTGATATTTTAAATAGTATCAACTGTCTGAAATGATGTTATTTCGTTTCATACTTACTATGATAAAGACTAAAATGTAAAACGTTAATAGACTTTTTGAAAAAAAATCAAATTATTTGCTTTTTTTATTATATTTTTTAAGTGGCTATTTATTTTATTGAAAACTGTGATTTTCTTTTCTACTTTAGATTTATTAGTTACAACTTTCACCAAACTGAATTTTTCTTCTTTAATTATTATAGATAGATTGTGTTTTTTGAAGAATGATTTTTTTATTTCAATATGAAATGGAGTTGGGTTTTTATAGAGATTAGGTTGATTTTTTTCAAAATTAACTTTTTCCTTTAAATTAGATCTAAGAAACCCTGTTTCCTCTTTAACGGGTAAAATTTTTTCAATATTATGTGAAGAAGGGGAGTAAAACTGTATATCAATAACAGTTTTTATTAATTCACCATGTTTTGAAATGGAGGATTTATATTTAAGAGTAATAGATTCTGATTTAATTGCAGATTCTAAAACCAGCATGAATTTTTCAAAATCACCTTCACATGAAAACTTTATTAATTTTGCTTCGGTGATATTTCGCGGTTCACTAAACCTAGACTTTCTACATAACTTCCATATTGATTTTGCCCCTCTAGGCAAACCAGAAAAAGCAAAACTCTTCATACCCCAGATAGATTTATTTGTAGCAACCCTGATATTGTTTTTCATTTTTTCTTCATTAGAAAACATAAAATGCTTACATAAATAATAAGTGGGAGTGCTGATAGTTCTATCGATATCAATTAAATTGTACAGGTTAGACTTGTCATTAAAAGAGTGATCACCGTACTGATAACAAATCGCACTTTTAATGTTTTCTTTATAGTCAGCTTGATAGTATAGAATGATATGAAAGTGAGGTGTTCCGTCATGATGAGGTTCAACTATTTTGATAGAAAAAAAGTTATTTGCGTTATAAAGCCCCATTTTATGGATTACTTTGTTTAGCTTATCAGCAATGTTAATTAGTTTTTTGTAACTCTGTTTTGGGGAAAGACCCTCCCATTTTGATGAATCACCATTAAGAGGGTGAGAGTGGTATTCAGGAGGTAGAGTCAGCGTTAGAAAGCTGGATACTAACCCAAGAGCATCTGCTCTTTTTTCAATTCCTTTAGAAATAGTAATGAATTCTGCAAATCTGCGCTGATCAGCGGGTCTTAATGTAGAAATATAACCATTCCAGTCTGTTTTGCTATTTCTGGGCTTAACTTCTGAAAGGTATTTTATTTCAGCTGCAACTCTACGCTTATAAGCTTTGACAGCCTCATTTGAGGCATACTTTTGGTTATAAAGATGGATAGATCCAATTGCGATTTTTAACAGTTCACGCTGTTGGTTTATTTTTTTGTTTAGCTTTTTGAACCACCATTTATGGTAGCTAAGCTTGCTGCGCTTAACTTTATTTGATCCCGATGGTAGACTGATTACAGGTAAGCGGCAGCTTAAGTAGCCAGTATGGTAAAGCTTGTTTAAAACATCTGCTGGTAGCGCGTCTGGACAGGCATTGAATTCGTTTTGAAAGAATTCAGAAACCATCGATGAAAGATTTTTTAATTGTTTGTAGCTATAACGAAGAGTGGATATTTCAATTTTGTGTTGAACCATTTCTAAACGATGGATTAAGTTTTTTACATAAAACTCATGTTTTTTTGACTTGATAATAAGTTGTACTATTTCTCGTTGGGCTTGTGTATCTAGCCATGCAGTTTGTTTAACAAGTAGATTTAACAGCTCGAATTCAATAAGGTGTTTACATTCAGAAATGGGATTTATTTGTAAGGCTGTATTTGGTTTTTCTTTAAAAAAATGGGCTGGTTTACTTGAATTGATATGCATTTTTTGTGTCAACTGTTTTGTTAAGTTCACACACTAGTTTGCAGATAGAGTTTGATTTGTTTAATGCTTAAGAGGAAAAATTGTTTTTATTTGTATTCAATAAATGGTTAAGAGGTTTATATTACTGAATTGTACGTATTAAAAAGTTTTCTATGCTGGGCGCATAGGCTGAAGTTAATTTAAAAATAAATATTATTTTTTTGTCCATTTGTATTAACAATAATAAAAATGGATGTGATAATTAAATAGAGATATGTAAAAGGGAAAGTTAAGATTAATAAAATAATCGAAATGAACAGTTATTTATAGATAATAAAAATAACTGGATAGCTTTTATATATACAATTTATTTTAATTAACACAAAAGGTACTTAGATGAACTATATTTCTACAGAAATTATTAATACTTATGAAACAAGGTTTAGAGGAGATAACTATTACATTGCAAGTAAACGAAAAAATATCGAAAAATTAAATAAATTTGATGCGTTGTGTGCGGTATCAAGTTTGGATGGAGCAGGATTGAAAATGCTAGCAAACAACTTAAATGTTAGCGAAAAAGAACTCGCATTTGTTGCAAGATTTTGCAGTCAAAAACTTTGAAATCAGGGTTGTAATTGAACTTTATTTCATTACAGTTTTGATGGGTTATTTTGAAAAAAAGTAGTGTTTTTGAAGAAATTTGTGAACATGTTTTTTTTGATAAATTCGCTCCTCCCTATGTTAATCCCTCAATTCTGTGCGAGGGATTAACGCATTGGGTGGTCATGTTATTTTTCTTAAAATGGGTACATTTTTCGGGTAGATACTATAAAAAATATCAAAACTACAGATTTAATATAGTTTTGGGATGAAAGCAGAAAATTTGGTGCAAGGTGGTTAATCCTGCCAAAAGTTATTAAATCTTTTAGATGAAAGCTCAGTATAGCGAACTGTATGTGTGATATTTTTATGCCCTAGGTAACTTTGAATTGCTCTAGTGTCTTGCCCTGAATTAGCTAAATAATAACCTGTTGAATGACGAAGCATATGTGGATGGATAGGGAATGGTAGTTCAGCTTCTACCCCTGCACGGGCAACCATCTTTCTAATTGTAGATGTAGTCAAAGTGCTTTTTCTTTCTGAGATAAATAGCCTGCATTTTCGGGATAATCTCGTTGAAGTTTACGCAAAGCTCTAATTTCATTTCCCCTGAGTGGATGGATAGAAGGGGATCCGTTTTTTATTCTATTTATATGTATTAGCCCATCAGTTAAATTGACTTGATCCCAGCGCAATTTAACAAGTTCTTCTGCTCTAAGTCCATGACGATATGTCATTAAGATAATGGTGGCATCTCTATGATTATGCCGTCCAATTTTCTTAGCGCCTGAGATTAGTTGATCGATTTCGTTTGGTGTTAAATATTCTCTTGTCCGCCTTTCAATGTTTGATAGCCTTTTGGGAGGCGTGCTAATAGACTTTCCCGTTTTGGAGTGTTGGGGATGGTGAATGGTAATGCTTGCAGAGCTCATTGTATATGTCCTCTTAATTGTAAACATTCCCATTAAAGGTCATAAATGGGAATGTTCGTGAGTTTAAATAAATTTAGTGGTTGTTGAGAAGCGCATGACACTGATAGCAGATATCACCTTCTAAAGTGGAAGAGTCAACAAGTGCTTCACAGTATTTACACTCAGCATGAATGTTGCACATTTGCATGCATTCAATGCAGACATCGTCAATTATTTCAATTGTATCGACTCCCGATCCGCAACAAGTACACTCAAGGATATTCATAATAATTAAAAATAAATTTAATTAAATGGTTTTTAAATGCTTATGTTTGACTTTTATTTTTGTGAATAGAGGCATTGAATTTTTAATTAACTGTTCTGGTTCTATTATAAATTTTCTTTTTCCAAAGATACATTGCAGGGCGGCATTAAATCTTTCATCATCTAAATGATGAAGTTTTCCAAGGTCAAGTTTCCAGTGAGGAGCATTGTTGATTGACAAGACCACCTCTGCTGCTGCTTCAGATGCATAGCTGTTTTGCCCCAGAGCAACTGTCATCATGGTGTGAATGCTTGTTTTATATTCATCTAATGTAATACTTAATTGAGTCATTTTCTAAATCCTATATTATTGTTTTTAATAATATTATTTTAGAATTTATTAAGTGTTTTATTAATAGTATGCCTGTTCAACTTTAGACATAATAATGTTATTATATGAACTCTAATCGTTAGTATTCAGTTCAATGGAGGCAGTATGGGTATGTTCATAAAAAATCAATATATCGCCTCTGTCTTTCAGGGGCTTTAAGCCTTAGATAGTCAAAAAATTCAAATTCCGAGGCATAGCAATGCCTTGATTATTGTTTCAAATTTATTTTTAAAACTAACAATTAATCTTGCATTGTTGTGCGTCGTTCTTTCTGGAAGGAATACATGCACGAACAAAAAATAATTACAAATCCACAAGACAATATTCAACACGAGCATCGAGAGTTAGGAAAAGTTACCGTATTTAATACCGTAGAGATGCAGCGACGAAAAGAAAGTTCTAATAGTCGTTCAAATATTTATCAAAATATGAAGCTTTTTTTGTCATATCTAGAGAACACTGAAGGGAAGCTTGATTTAGTCCGAGTTTACTTACCCATGCTGAGTGAGTTGATGCGGCTAGTATTGACATACCCGAATTTTAAAGAAGTTATTGAGTTTTATGTTGAAAACATTGCACTACAACTACTAAATAAACATGCCACCTTTTATGTTGATCCTGTCTTAATATCGGGTGAAGCAGGTATAGGAAAAACCAGTTTTTGTCATGCTGTATCAAGAGTTATCAGAGCACCGTTTGATGTAATTTCTTTTAGTAGTACAACGGCTGGATTTGTGCTGTCTGGGTCATCGCCAACTTGGGCTGATGGCAAAGCGGGTAGAATTGTTGAAATTTTAGCTACAAATAAAACGGCAAATCCATATATTATGCTAGATGAGCTTGATAAAGCGGAAGGTGATGGACGCTATAATCCGATTGGTTCTTTATACCAATTACTTGAAGAAGAAACTGCCAGAAGTTTTGTTGATGAAGGTCTTGAGATAGCTTGTGATTGCAGTAAAATCGTATGGGTAGCTACTGCTAATGAACCTGATTTTATACCTGCGCCCTTGTTATCGCGTTTTACAATATTTCACGTTAAATCTCCTACTGATGAAGAAATGCGCAGAGTTGTTAAATCAATTTATTCTAACGTGATAAAAAACAATCAATGGGGAGAGTTTTTTGATAGAAATATTTCTTCCAACGCAGTTGATAGAATAATTGATAGTCAAATTTCTCCTAGGCACATACAAAAAGAGATTAAGAGCGCATGTGCAAAAATTGCAGCGAATCATTTGTTATCAAAAAAGCAAAATGTTGAGGGTCAGTTCAAGGTTACTGAGCAGTCCATTAAAATTAAAGATCAAAGCGTCAAATCAACAATTGGTTTTTATTAAGCTCAAGGTGCAGACTAATATACTGTATTGATGTTTTAAACTGGAGTTACATGAAGCTATCGTTGTTTTAGATAGTCATGTGGCTTCAGTGATTTTTTGATAGATTGACCGATATTTTCAATGATTGCTGTCTATAATTAGATTGATACCGTTTAATAATACTTAACTGTTGAGTTGCGTAAATTGAGATTTATTATGCTCGATGGTTTATTGTAGAGTTATATAGAGGATAAAAAATATATAATTTATCAGCTTTCAGGAACAATTTTCTATTTCAACAATATCGACAATTGCAAAAAAAAAAAAAAATACAGAAGCACAAACTGTTGCTAAAATTATTGATCCTTTAAATAGCAGCTTATTAGCTGCTCAGTCAAAAAAATGGATAGATGATAAAAAATTTGAAAATTTTGCAAATATTTTTTCTTTTTCATTAGCGATTATAGAAATTAT
>ENA-ORXI01003582-ORXI01003582.1-sediment-metagenome-genome-assembly--contig:-NODE-3582-length-10376-cov-4.192931_pt1 | contig 10376 bp, 11 predicted proteins | sample MGYA00237861_ERZ511468 | MGnify/ENA primary metagenome ERZ511468 (study PRJEB26299, sample SAMN06266213) | sediment metagenome | isolation source: Hudson Canyon methane seep mesocosm | place...
CTTGGTTTACATAAATAACCACTTCAAACCTCCTCAAGTTTAAATTTCATACGTCTTAAACCACCACTGTACATTTTCTAGTTATAACCGTACTTAATTGATCCGTAAGGAATTTAAACATGAACAAATTTATTTCTCTGTCTACTGCTTTATTAATAACTGCTTCAATGGGTGTCGCTGCCGACGGAGGTAAGCGTTGGGAACAAATAGTTGAAAATAATTCTGTACAGCACCTTCATACAGGCACTCCATCTGCGAGTGACATGGAGCATACCGCAGCAGAACATAAAAGATGGTTATTTAATGACGCTAACAACAGCGAATTAGATTCAGGGGTTTCTCAGCATATGCATTCAAAACCCAATCACATGGAACACATGGGGTCAGATCATAAGTTAGAAAAGTTTGGTAGCAATTAATAAGCAACGCTTAAAAATCAGGCCTTGTGGTTTTAACCACAAGGCCGATTCATATCTAAAAGTCTACGTTTTACTTGATATTTCATATCCCTAAATCTTCATCAATAATCATATTCGCATAGCCCGCTCTAGACTCTTAGCGGAATGTTCGATATTCAAAGTTGGCTATTTTTAAATTCATAAGATGCCAGAAAATGACCACTCACCCCCGCATCAAATATTGTCGACTACTATACTAAAAGCAGAAGTCGGCTATTCAATTTCTAGGGGGGCTACTCATAACCGGTGACCCTACTTCTAAATATTGATTACCTTCAGAAGTTACTTCCTTTCAAAGATACTCTAAGGAAGTATTGTGGTTCCTGTTAACACTTTCAGCATGTGCTAGTATTTATTAAATGCATCCAGTGTGGGCTTCTTAGCTTATCTAAGCAGTAAATTAACTTAGAGAAATATCAGAATTTGGGGGTAATATTCGACTATGATAAATGTCTCTATTTTGGAAAAAGATATTCTACTAGCAGAATATCCCCCGCATGCACTAATCGGCTTATCTGATGTAAAAGAGGAAGCAGAAAAAAGACGTAATCTTACTAATTCACCTCACTTGCTATTAGTAAAGCTGCATGGCATGGCTACTTTTAGTCAAGATGCACAGGTATTTATATCCAGTAGTGAAGAAGCTATCATAACTACTGCAGTTGCAGTTTTATGTGATGAAAACTCAGGGTATTATGAACACGGAAAAATGCTCATCGATATATTCCTCGACACAAAGGAACTCAAATTCCCGATTAAACTGTTTGATAATGAGAACGATGCTTTTAGTTGGTTAAGAGCCCAGAGAAAGTAATAGTTAGTTTGAGTAATAAGGTTCAGGTCTGCGAGGGAGCAACCTACATTATAGATGTTACTTCACGAGCTTCTATATGATCCCTAGTTTTGCTCTCCAATAAAAAAGGAGCCAAAAGGCTCCTTGATAACTTACAATACTAAACTACTCAAGCGGTTCTACCGGCGGAATGATCATTTCTTGTACTGTACCCGCCTTCAGCCAATCTGACATCAAACCAGTTGCGGGTTCGCCACGCGGCGCGGTGTCCCATTCTTTGCTGGTACCTTGTGGCCAGGCTTGCTCATCAAAAGATATTTCACGTACTTCGATGTTATCTTTGGTTAGGTTAATAACCGTCATATCCGCAGCCATGGCCAATGGGCCATCATAGGTTTTACGAATCCCTTGATACATTTCCATTTCAAGATCTCTGTGGTTCCAGTAATGGTAGGCTACAGCAAGACGGGGTTTAACCGTACTCATAATTTTTCCAAAGCCTTGGGGTGGCGTATGGATTACCGAGGTTACCCAATAGGCTTGCTTATAAGGAAAACCCGCTATATCCATCCATTGTTGTGGCGTAAAGAAAGCTTCATGCACCACAACGTCAGCACCTTTAGCTTCTTTAAGGAACCATTTATTAGGTGCACTGTCACCGCCAAATACAAAGCTTAGGCCTTTCCAATCTAAACGGAAGCTGACCGCACCGTCCATAATATGAACCGCTGGGAAGCTGGTAACTTTGACACCATTCTCATCGTAGATTACGGCTGTCTTACTGAAATCGAATTCATGAGCGACGATCTCTCCACCGGCGTTTGGCAAGGTACCTGCGCGAGCTGATACATCCCATTGCCAAGCTTCACGGATGTGATCGATATGGGCTTTAGTGCCTAACTCCGGCTTCGAACCCGACGGACCCCATACGTGCAAAGGCGTGTAGCGACCGCTCAACCAGCCAGAAACCCACAATGCAGCGACGTCTCCCAAGTGGTCAGTGTGAAGGTGGCTAGCAAACACTTTATCAAGCTTCGAGTAATCTAGCTGTAAGCCGGAGAGACGGTCTGTAGCCCCAACGCCCAAATCAAACAAGAAATACTCGCCATTTCCTAACTCCACCAAAAAACATGCTGCAGCATTGGTTGGCGTTTGGTTAGGCATACCAGTACCACAGGCGGTAATACGCATTTCTTCTTTGCCGAGTTTCTCTGTATTAGGAAAGTATGTGCGTGGGTAATTATTGTTTTTGATCTCTTGCGGAATACGCCCATCAGGGTAGTAGTTACCATCAACCATACTGGGCTTGGCACTTACTGTTAAGGGGTAGACTAGCTGAATAACTAGCGCCACCATCAACAGGGGCCTAAATATATTTGTTTTCATACATCCTCTCCTTTTTATGTGAATCATTAAGCGATATAGTTCCCTAAAATTTTGTCCCTTTTTGCTACCTTAAAACGTGTAAGCCCCGCCGATTACTATGCCGTGTTCATAGCCATCATAAACATAGAGGTCACTTGTCGAGTCATTATCATAGTCAATATCAAGCCGTTTATACTTAACAACCGCCTGCCAACCATTGTCCCATGCATAGCCAGCACCGAGGTCAAACCGCCATATCAAGTCTGACCCTATACCAAACCCACCCAAATCAAATCGCGTAGTATAAAACCAGTTAGTATCTGAAATATTATCGCTTACTCTTGCACCCAAAAATGGATCAATCCATTGATCTCCAAAATTTGCAGATACGCCTAGCGGTGTTGGAGTATTAACAGTCTGATCAATTTTCAGGTCATGATCTATAGATCGAATACCGAATAATAGATCAATGGGAAGGTCATGCTCATGTAGACGATAAGTGCCGACAAGCTCAAGCTCTTCAACATCAAAATTCACTTTATTAAGTGTAACTGGCCCCACGTTTTCATTGGGCTTATTCTCCAATTTAATAAATGAGTAATCTAACTCGACGCCCCAAGTGCCATCGCCATACCTGAGAAACAAGGAGCCAAGACCTACCTGATTATCCAGCACATCTTCAAAGCTTAAATCTACGGGAGTAGTAGAAGTCCCCCCATCAGGCGTATTGGCCGTTGAGTCTGCCTCAATGTTTTGAGTGATGAGGTACATTCCAACTGAAAACTTCCAGCCTTCATCTTTAGGCTCAAAGGCCGGGCTAGACAATACCACCGGTGCTATAAGGCTGACTGTTACAGCCATAATTATTTTTTGTAGTCTTTTCATCTTACGCTCCTGAATAAAGGGGCAAAACAGTGGTAGTACTAATGTAAACTTATGTTATAGCAGATTATAAGTATATGTCTAGACGATGCCGTACAGTAAGACTATGATTGCAGCTACTGTATACAATAAAATATAATCAGTGGATGAATAAAACACCTAAAACCGCAAGAGTCAGCAAAGATCAATGGCTTGCCAAGGCGCTGGAGATATTTTCCGTAGCTGGAGAAGAGGGCTTGCGGGTTGAAGCTATCGCTAAAGTGCTGGGGGTTGCTAAAAGCGGTTTTTACTGGCACTTCAAAAACCGCGATGACCTCCTTGAGGAAATCTGCAAATACTGGATTCACGAATATACCGAAGTATTATCTAGTAATGTAGAAATTATAGCCCTACCACCAAAAGAGCGGCTGTTTACACTCATGAACATGGTCTTTGATCATGACTTGGCAGAATTTGATATCTCTTTTAGAGCCTGGGCTGCTAATGACCCCGGCATTGCCCGTAAAGTAAAAAAAGTGATTAGTATTCGCACGAACATTGTGCGCCAGGCATTTAACGAACTAGGGTTTAGCGGTGAAGAACTAGAAATGCGCACACAATTATTCGTAGGATATGAGTCAAATGAGCGCTCTATGTTTAATACAACTAAAAAGAAATCTGCACAATACAGGTTATTGCGATTACAGTTATTAACGAGCTAATACTGTAAACATGATACATATTATAAAAAAATTATAAGAAAAGGACGTCCTTTGAAGCTGTTTAAGTCGCTGTTGATTCTAGCTCTCTCTATTATTTCCCAAGTAAGCAATGCAGATGCTTTGGTTCAAAATCAGGCGATGAAAGCCTCTACCATTATCGAGTTTTATATTGATGAAGACGGTGTACGTGCTGAACTTGAAATTGGTGCTAATGCACTAGAGGGCTTTAAGAATCTACTCCCAGATGCCATTTATCGCCAGTTTAATTATGGCGACGAAGCATATAATCAACGCTTACAAACATTTTTTAGCAAAGAGCTCTCTCTGCTTACTGGTGATGAGACATATCTGACAGGTCAACTATTAAGCATTGGTCCTGCTAAACGCATTCTGCGTGACCCCATTAACGGGACACCTTTACCCATACAGGATGATGCACCAGAGGTTATCGAAGCTACGCTGTATTACAGCTTCCCCAAGGGTAAACTACCTGAACAACTTATATTCCTCTCTCCTCCAGCTCGTGATATCGGTTTTGTTGCTTACCATAACGGAGTCTCTATTAACGACTTTCGCTTTATTTCTTCGGGGTACACTTTAGACCTCGACTGGGAGGACCCTTGGTATAGCGCGTTTACATCCAGAAATCTCCGTCGTAAATATTCGGCCCCGATGAGTGGTTTTATTTATGTAGAACCTTTTGAAGTACGTAAAGAAATTATCACTCGTCCCAAAGATTTGCAGCGTTGGGTTGATCTAGGTTTAAAAAATAAGAAGGTGATTTCTGTTGAGTCACAAGCAGAGATTAAGCAAAAAGTAGCGGAATTTCTTACTGAGCACCATCCAGTGGTTATAGATGGAAAACCCGCCAAGGGTATCTTGGAAAGCGTCAACTTTCTTGAAAGAACACTCACCAGCTCTCGAGTTATTGATCCACCAGAGCCGCTTAATATTGATGCCGCCATTCTCGGTGTGATTTTTGTGTATCCTCAAACCGCACTGCCAGACAGTGTAGTGATGACCTGGGACCTTTGGGATGAACGCATTATCGATGTGCCTGTTTCAGCCGTAGATCAGGCAGGGCCATTAGGCATGCTGCTACAAAGTGACTGGAATAAACTAAAGTGGCAGAACTTTTTGAAAAACCCTGTTGTGCCGAGTTTTAATATTGTAGAGGCACCCGCAGCTACTTGGCAAATTATACTTTATAAGAGTTTGCCTGTTATCGGGATATTAGCCCTGATAACACTCTTGTGGTTAGCCCTAACCATAAAGCGCAAGCAATCATTTGCGCTACCTCTCAGTACTGTTTGCCTATTACTGCTTACCAGCGGATTAGCCGCACAATTAGGAAAATCCAACAACCCGGAGCTTGATCGAGCCCAAACCATTGTTTCTAGCCTGTTGCATAATATCTACCGTTCTTTTGACTATCGTGACGATAGTGATATTTACGATATTTTGGCACGTTCAGTGACCGGCGAATTACTAACGGATATATTTTTGGAAACAAAGCAAAGCTTGGTGCTCGCCAACCAAGGGGGCGCACAAGCAAAGGTGAAAGAAGTCTCTTTAGAGTCCTTAAATTTAAAGCCTGATGATAATGAAAATAGCTTTACGGTAGAAGCCGACTGGGTTGTTCAAGGCTCTGTTGGGCATTGGGGGCATGTTCATCAACGTAGCAATCGCTATCAAGCCGTTATGAACATGGTTGTTGAAGAACAACAGTGGAAACTGAGTAAAATGACTATACTGCAACAAGAGCGCTTGTAGACATGGCATTGCGGTTACAGGGCATAACGTTTAAGTACCCTAATCAAGGTTTTTCACTATCGGTGCCCGATTTAGAAATTAAGCCTGGTGAGAACATCGCACTGGTGGGCCCTAGTGGTTCAGGAAAAACTACCTTACTCAATCTGATTGCGGGTATTTTAACCCCATCACAGGGCTCAATCTCTCTTAATGACAAAGACCTATCTTCATTAGGACAGCGCCAGCGGCGCCATCATCGTCTTCGCCATATGGGTATGGTATTTCAGTCCTTTGAACTGCTCGACTACCTAAGTGTTCGTGATAATGTGTTATTGCAAGCCAGGCTTTGCAACACAGTAAAAGTCGACAAACAACTTGAACAACGGGCACTGAGTATTAGTGGTGACTTAGGCATTAAAGATAAGTGGCACCGCAATATCAATGCCTTATCACAAGGAGAACGTCAAAGAGTCGCTGTTTGCCGAGCCCTACTGCTTGACCCACAGGTCGTGTTAGCTGATGAGCCTACAGGGAATTTGGACCCTGATAATAAACAATCTGTACTAAACAAGCTTATTAACGAGTGCAGACAGCAACAGCGGATTCTGTTAACCGTTACTCATGATCACTCTCTATTATCAACGTTTGACAGAGTCATAGATATCGCCTCTCTATTAAGTCGAGAGGAAAGTAAACGATGAACGACCTACTCTACCTCAGCATTCAATACATTCGTCACCACAAAATTAAGCTATTAGTACTGACCTTTGCTATCACCCTTGTATGTTGGCTTCCGCTGGCCATGCAGAGCATCGTTGACCAAACAGCCACTCAATTAATGCATCGTGCAGACAATACACCATTGGTTATTGGGGCACCTGGCAGCCCCCTTGAATTGTCGCTGGGTAGTCTCTATTTTCAAACAAAAACACCCAATACACTGAGCTATAATGAACTTGCCAAGGTTGAAGCCACAGGCCACGCATTAGCCATTCCGCTGTATTATCGATTCCACGCTCAAGGCCACCCGATTGTGGGTACGAGCATTGATTACTTTGCCCACCGTAAACTTCAGATTGCCAGTGGCAGACAGGCGGCCCTGCTGGGTGAAGCAGTACTAGGCGCTGAGGTAGCGAAGGCCATGCACTTGAACATAGGAGACTATGTTATTTCATCCCCAGAGAGCGTATTTGATATAGCGGGAATTTATCCGCTAAAAATGAAAGTCGTAGGACTATTAGCCCCTTCATTTAGCCCGGATGATAAAGCCATTTTTGTCGATATTAAAACCACCTGGGTAATCCAAGGCTTGGGACATGGCCATCAAGATTTAGCGAATAAAAAATCAATTAAGCAAATATTAAAAAAGAAGGGCAATAATATTGTTGCTAATGCCTCAGTACATCAATACAACGAAATTACAACTGAAAATATCGATAGCTTTCATTTTCATGGAAACAATAGCGCCCGCCCTTTGTCAGCCATTATTCCGGTACCTCTCAACAAAAAATCGGAAGTGTTGTTACTGGGTCGTTATTTAGAAGCCTCAAACAATGTACAAATTGTACGCACCCCTCGCGTAATTAATGAATTGCTCGATACGGTATTTACGGTTCGCGATTATATTGTAGTAGGTATTGCCGTCGTGGCTGTAGCAACAGCAACCATTGCACTGTTAGTCTTTTTTCTTTCATTGCGCCTTCGCCAGGGAGAGCGTTTTACGTTGATTCGAATTGGGGCCGCTCAGTGGCAAGTTAATACACTTATGGCCATCGAGATGGTTAGTGTACTGCTGCTTAGCGCAATTTTCTCCAGCCTATTACTCCTCATTACTGAAAATTATGGCATTCAGCTATTACAAGAAATATTGCTGAGCTAATTAAGGAGCATCACTATGCGAAAAGGGTTCTGCCTTCTAGTTTTTATCACAACGTATTTACTCTCTGGGTGTAATAATGAGTCACCGCAAGAAAGTAAAACAGCACAGCAAAAGGCCAAAATTATTGCGGTTAATTATCCACTTTTCTACATGAGTAAAAAGCTGGCCGCTGACTTAGCTGAAGTAACCTTACCCGTACCCGCTGATATCGACCCAGCACAATGGCAACCTCAGCTAGAGGATGTTATTAAACTACAGTCAGCTGAGTTGGTGATTCTTAATGGCGCTGGTTATTCCAACTGGCTGAATAAAGTGACACTCTTCCCTTCAAAATTAGTCGACAGCAGTGCTACTGCCAAAAGCCAATATATCGAACTAACGAAACAGCCCACTCATAGCCATGGCCCAGCCGGTGAACACTCTCATGCGGGTTATGCCTTTACGACATGGATGGATTTATCGTTGGCAAAGCAACAAGCCAGTATGATTGCTGAAGCCATGGAGAAACGGTGGCCCGAGCAAAGTAATGCCATTCAATCGCGTAAATTGGCATTACTGCAAGAGCTAACCACTCTGGATGAACAATACCAGATTCAAGCTAAAAAACTAACGGATAGAAACCTGTTTTATTCACACCCCGTTTACCAATATTTTGAGCAACGCTACCAACTGCCTGGCTACTCCTTTCACTGGGAGCCTGAAGAAATGCCTTCTGAACAGCAGTGGAAAAAGCTGGAACAACTAATGGCAAAGAGTTCAAACAACCTGTTTGTCTGGGAAGATGAACCTAGCTCACCTATTGCTGACCGCATGAAGGCTATAGGGCTTGAGTTTGTGGTTATTAGGCCTGCGGCAAACCGTAGTGATAATGACTGGTTAACTGAGCAGCAATTAAATCTGCAACGTTTAGAGGTTTGCTGTCAGTAGCAGGCCAAAAACTGACTATACTATTTTTATTCCTTTTAACTGAGAAAATAAGTAAATACTACAGGAGACCCCCATGGTAATTGTTCTATGCCTTTATGCTTTAATTGTTTGGGTTGTGTTTTTCAAATTTAAACTATTGCCTTATAACAAAACATGGAAAGGGGTTATTTGGGGTGGCGCAATTACCATTGCGTTTGTAGTAATAGGGGCATTACAACATTACACGCCATCATCCAGCTCATCAGCCGTGTCCGCTTTTTCTCAAAAAATTTACCCTGAAGTTAGCGGGCGGGTTGAACAAGTGTTCGTGCAACCCTCAGTAAAAGTAGCTAAGGGAGATAAGCTCTTCTTAATAGACCCTCGCCCCTATAAATACGATTTGGAACAGAAAGAAGCCTCATTTCGTTTAGCTAAAATCAAGTTTGAAGATACAAATACACTCGTAAAAAAAGACGCGATGGCCAAGCGTGCACTGGATGCCAATAAAGCAGAAATGGACATGGCTGAAGCGGCAATGAAGCTGGCACAATATCAACTGGATAATACGCTTGTAAAAGCCCCAGCAGATGGGGTTATTTCAATTAGCACACTAAAGGAAGGGCAAAGAGTATCCCCGCTAATTTCAGTGATTGACTTCACTTCTCATCAAGACATATGGATAACCGCCAATATAAAGCAAAACGGCATTGAGCGTATTAAGCCAGGGCAGCGAGCCATGGTTACCTTTAATATTTCACCTGGCGTTATATACGATACCGAAGTTTCGATATTACCCGCAGCGCTCACGCAAGGACAAGTTTATGCAGAAAGTGACGTTAGTACTATTGATGTCATTCTCTCAGCCAGAAACCTATACCCGATAAAGCTCGCATTTCCTGCTGAGGCCGATGAGAATCTTCGCAAGCCTGGGAGCTTGGCATCAGTGACCATTATTACTGACGAAGGCAATCCGGTAAATGTATTGGCAGTGATACTGCAGTGGATAGGTGCCTGGATGGGATACATCTTCTAGAGAAGGCTGGCGTACATGTAGTTATGGTCTATTTGATAAACATGTCTGCATTAAGAGTGGAAGCAGACTACCGTATAAAGCTGGCTCAATCTCTACTTTGGAGAGATTCTGATGAAGCCCATTCAGAAACCTTAATGACGGCTTTTGGCCGGAAGCAGACTAAATTTAACTCTAGGCTGACTGGCAGAAAAGTGACAACATTTGTTGTATCTCTAACAAGCCAAGCTGAGGCGAAAACTGTATTTTTAAGCTTCCTAAATTGCGGTTTGTTAGCCCCATGCTAACCAATTGTTTGAGAAAATCCCTGTTCACTGTGTATATTTTTTGTAGGTTTGTGCGAAAAAGCCATTGTCTTTCATTTTTACCAGTTCTATATCGATTGCATCACGTAGCGAAGAGGACATCGATAAAGACTTTGAATAGCCGATTTTTAATGGGGTTTCGCTCAACTTGGGCTCAAGTATCTTAACAAACTCTAATTCATTCTGGGCTTTAGCCAAGTACTTTAATACGACAGCGTTATCAGACAAAATATCGATACGATCACGGCGAAGCATCTTGATCCCAAACTTTGAGTGAGGGATATCGTTTCTTATAAGAAGTCCTT
>ENA-ORXI01003584-ORXI01003584.1-sediment-metagenome-genome-assembly--contig:-NODE-3584-length-10374-cov-3.820239_pt1 | contig 10374 bp, 11 predicted proteins | sample MGYA00237861_ERZ511468 | MGnify/ENA primary metagenome ERZ511468 (study PRJEB26299, sample SAMN06266213) | sediment metagenome | isolation source: Hudson Canyon methane seep mesocosm | place...
CTTTTCGCGGCTAGTCAGGGCGATGCCGTCATGTTTTCCCAGGTCGATCAGTTGCACACCGAACAGATCCAGCGGCGTGCGCACTGCTTCGATTTTGGGGTCAAAAAATTCGCCAAAGTCTTGTTCAATCACCAACTCATGAAAATGCTCCAATGCCTCTTTCACAGCAACAAAGCTGGCTTCGTCGCGATTATCAATCAGCGTATCAAGTGCTGCACGGATTAGCTGAAATCGCTCACGCATCGCGGCAAACAGGCCGTCGCCCAAGTCCGCCATGGAGACTTTCATCTCTCCTCGCAGACCGCTATTGGAATCTTGCCCCAGAGATTCTGTGGCCACTAATCCGGCTTTGCGAGCCTCAACCCAGGTCAGAAGCAGCTTTTGCAGAGAGTCATCATCCAGACCTGCCTCACCACCGGGGGAAACTGCTGCTTCGTAGTTTTGATAGAAGTTGTCCAGCTCAGCCGCAACATCAACGTCCCTTAAACCAAGCCGACTGATCTGCTCAACCATGTCCAACTTCAACCGAAACAGCACCGCTTGGCGTTGGTTGAGCTGATCAACATCATCTGCGGCATTAACCAGCTGATTGAGCGAGGTAATCGATAATGCCGATAACAGTGAAAAGCCGATCAGGGTAAAAAACACCGCCAGCAAAAGTTTTTGCTTGAAGCCTAACGCGAAGATTTTCATAGAGTTACTCCAATCATTAACAGACACTGCCGGCAACTGCTCGACATACCGACATCCTGGTCAGAATGAGTATTTTCCGTTTCACTGCTCATTCTTACTGCTGGTAGCAGTAAAGCAATGCCACAGAAACCCTATTCAGAGGATTCCTGCATGCCGTTGGCTTCGGGGTTCAAAAAGCATAGCCTCAAAACCACCATCTTCAAAAGCTTTAATTGAAATTGGAGTAGTAATATCATTACCAATCACCATATCAATACTTGATCTGATTATTTCTCCAGCATATACATCATGTCCAACGTGTTCACTAAATATTTTTTCTGTTATCGTTTGTCCCATATTCTCACCTAATTCATAATTAATTTTTTGGATTATATCTAATTTTTTGTTAAGTACCCAAATTGATTGATAGATTAATCAATAATCTAAAACTTATAATGACTGTCTTTCTCTTTTTTATATTGTCTGTATTGCTCAAAAAGTATCAGTACAACTGCCAAATCTATGATGACATCTGCCAGATTAAATATTGCAAAATCAAACCAGTAATGCCAATAAACGTAATCAACAACTCCACCATGAATAAATCTATCTGCAATATTACTGATTCCTCCTGCAAAAAGCATTGATATAGGAAGATAGTAATGAGAAAAAATATCTTTGTTCACAAATAAATAAATCACTGCAATAAGCATAATTGCTATTTGTATGTACTTTAAGTTTTCAGCTAAAAAAGCAAACATAGAAAACGCAACACCATAGTTATAAGTCAAAACCAAAGAGATTGCTTCGCTGTGCCATTCCCAACCACCAACAAAGATAAACTTTACGTACTGATCTAATATAAGTAATACACTAAACAGTAATACTGTTATTATAAGCTTATTTTTCATTTATAAATTTGATTTGAAAAAAGTAATTAACTCATCCATCTTTGACTTCACCAGTTTTTCATCTTTTCCTTCAAGTAAAACTCTTAGTTTATTTTCCGTTCCAGAATATCGAATTAAATCTCTCATACCTTTTTTTCGAATACCATCTAATATTGCTGCTAATCCCTCTATATCTTCTAAAGGAATTTTTTCACTCACTTGTAAATTAACTAAAAGTTGAGGATATAAATCAAAAGTATTCAAAACTTCACTTGCCTTTTTCCCACTTTTTAAAATCAATGCCAACACTTGTAGGGCTGAAGCTAAACCATCTCCTGTTTTTGCAACATCACCAAAAATAATATGACCACTTTGTTCACCACCAAAGTTGATTGACTCATCATGCATTGTTTTAAGTACATGTTTATCTCCAACATCTGTTCGGTGGAGTTTTAAATCATGAGAGTTTAAATAATCTTCCAGTGCCTTGTTACTCATAACTGTTGCAACACAAGATTTACCTTGTAATAAATTCTCATCTTCTAAAAATACGCACAATGAACCAAGAAGTTTATCTCCATCAACAACCTCACCTTTTTCATCAATAATAACCAATCTATCTGCATCACCATCAAGTGCAATTCCAATATCTGCTCGATATTCAGTGACAAGTTTACCAATATTTTCAGGATGCAAGGCTCCACATTGTTCATTAATGTTATAACCATTTGGTTTATCATTAACTACAATCACATCAGCACCAAGTTCTTCTAGAATAGTTGGTCCCACTTTATAAGCTGCCCCATTTGCACAATCAAGAACAATTCTCATTCCTGCAAGTGTTAAATCTTTTGGAAAAGAACTTTTAATTGAGACAATATATCGTCCAATAACATCATCAATTCTTTTTGATGAACCAATTTCTTTACCAATTACTTGAGAAGACAGAAGTAAATCATCATTATAATAGATATTTTCAATCTCTTTCTCACAACCAACTCCCAATTTATTACCATGTTTGTCAAAAAACTTGACTCCGTTATCATCATAAGGATTATGACTGGCACTAATCATAATACCCGCATCACATCTCATGCTTTCTGTTAAATATGCAATTGCTGGTGTTGGCATTGGGCCAATTTGTATGACGTCATACCCAACAGCAGTAAGTCCACTGACTAATGCATTTTCTATCATATATCCGCTTTTTCTTGTGTCTTTTCCGACTAAAATCTTGTTAGTGTATGAATGTTTTCTAAAAAATATACCTGCAGCCATCGCAAGTTTCATAGTTGTCATTGCATCTAAGAACTCGCCTGCTTTGCCTCTTACTCCATCTGTACCAAATAGTTTCATTAAAACTTCCTAAATTTAAACTTACTTTAAACTTTCTTTAAAGATATTTTGAGTACTATTCTACCCTTAAAAATATTACTAAAAGGTTAAATAGATGGCAAATCATAAATCTGCTGCTAAAAGAGCAAAGCAAACAATCGTAAAAACTGAAAGAAACAGATTTTACAAGACAAGAATTAAGAATGTTACTAAAGCTGTATTAACTGCAGTTGAGGCAAATGACAAAGAAGCTGCAAGTACTGCTGTTAAAGCTGCAAACTCTTACCTACACCATTGTGTAAGTAAAGGTATCCTTAAAAAAGCTAATGCTGCAAGAAAAGTTAGTCGATTACAAACAAAAGTGAATGCTATATAATTTACGTAAGTAAATTATATTTTATTTACTGTTTGAGTAAAGAACTTAATGCTACAAGATAAACTTCAACCTTTCATTGATAGATATGAAGAGATTAATCAATTATTAATCTCTCCAGATATTACGAGCGATATTAAAAGAATGACTGAACTTTCAAAAGAACAGTCAAATATTGAACCCGTCGTGAATGCCACCAATGAATATAGTCAAGTAATTGAAGATATTGAAGAAAACAAAATGTTACTTGATGACAAAGAATTAGGTGAACTTGCAAAAGAAGAGTTAAAAGAACTTGATACAAGAAAAATAGAGCTTGAAGAAGAAATTAAAGTATTATTAGTCCCAAAAGATCCAAATGATGACAAAAATATTTATATAGAATTAAGAGCTGGAACTGGTGGCGATGAAGCTGCTATTTTTGTTGGAGACCTTTATAGAGGATATCTTAGATATGCCGAAAATAGAGGTTGGAAAGTCGAAGTAATGAATTCTAATGAGAGTGAATCTGGTGGTTACAAAGAAATGGTGATCCTTGTAAAAGGTGAGCAAGTATATAGTAGACTTAAATATGAGGGTGGAGTTCACAGGGTTCAAAGAGTTCCTGCAACTGAATCTCAAGGACGAGTTCATACTTCTGCAATTACAGTTGCTGTTATGCCTGAAGTGGATGATGTTGAAATTGAAATTAACCAAAATGATTTAAAAATTGATGTTATGAGATCAAGTGGATGTGGTGGACAATCTGTAAATACTACAGATTCAGCTGTACGAATTACACACTTACCAACAGGTTTAGTTGTAACCAACCAAGATCAAAAATCACAACACAAAAATAAAGATAAAGCCATGAAAGTTTTAAAAGCAAGACTGAATGACTTACAAATGCAAGAGCAACAGGAAAAAGAAGGTGCTGATAGAAAAGCACAAGTGGGTTCAGGTGATAGAAGTGCGAGAATTAGAACATATAATTATCCACAAAACAGAATCTCTGACCACAGAATTAACTTAACACTATACAGGCTTGATTACATTATGAATGACGGTCTTTTTGATGAAGTTGTAGATCCACTTATTACAGATCATCAAGCCAAGATTATGGAAGCAAGCGGTCTGTAAGACTGTTTTCTTCCCTCTTTCAATAAAAATTACACTACTTTAAAACCTATTGTTCCCTATACATTGTCCAAAGACAATTGTATTTCACCATTCATTTGTAAAGTGTTAATACCAGCGATCCTGTTTTAACTTTTACTAAATGAGATAACTCTAATAGGAGAATTATCATGCATAAAAAAGATACAGATATTTTTACCATTTTCATATTATGTACTGCGATGCTCATATGGGCAAGTTCGTTTATCGCACTCAAAGTTGCCATTGAAGACATGGGTCCCATGAGTGTTATTTTTGGAAGAATGATCATCGCATCTCTTTGTTTCGTTTTTTTTATCAAAAAATTCACAAAAATACAATTTAGAAAAAAAGATATTAAATACATTTTATTGATGGCTCTATTTGAGCCATGTTTATATTTTATTTTTGAATCCTATGCAATTATCAACACAACAGCAGGACAAGCAGGTATGATTACCTCTGTTATGCCACTTCTAACAGCAATTGGCGCAGGAATTATTTTAAAAGAAGTTATATCAAAACAATTAATTTTTGGTTCAATTTTGGCAATCCTTGGTGGAATTTGGTTGAGTATTAATGCAATTTCAACACAAAGTGCACCCAATCCTATGTGGGGGAATTTTTTAGAATTTTTAGCCATGATTTGTGGTGCTGGATATACTATTGCTATACGTCACTTATCAAGCAATTTTTCAGCACTGTTTCTGACTGCAATGCAATCTTTTATAGGAGCTCTTTTCTTTTTACCTTTTGCTTTGTATGAATACAACACTTCAAACTATGAAATATCTATGCAAGCTTTACCTTCTATTTTATATCTGGGGATTGTGGTGACTCTTGGGGGATACGGTTTATTTAATTATGCGCTGAGCCGAACGCATGCTTCAACTGCAGCTGCGTATGTCAATCTCATACCTGTATTTGCAGTTATTTTGGCTTATTTCTTTTTAAATGAGAAATTATCAACCATCCAACTGTATGCATCACTGGTTATTTTAACAGGTGTTGTAATCACTCAAATGCCCACAGGTTTAAAAACAAGATTGGTTCAATCCCAATATGTCGCTAACTTTTTAAGAAGAAGAAAAGACAAACATAAAAAGTAATCTTTTTATGTTTTTTTACTTTTGAATAAAGGTCTTAAACCAGCCTTCTTTTTCTCCATGAACAATAACAACAACGGCGGCATCTTTTTTTCTCATTTCATCAATGAGAGGAGAAGGGACAAAGTCTGACTCCAATAAAATCACCTCATCTTTTTTTATTTTTTTATACTCTTTATTGATTAATTGTAGCGGGTTTTTGTCATTGTCTAAAACTTCTGTGGCATTCATATAAGCAGCATGATCATTTTGTGCCCAAGTAGGCAACACTGTTGAAACTTCTTGTTCTTTCATGTCATCCGTAATGGGATTCTGTCCCACTTCAGCTCGAAGAGCATTCACCAATTCAACAGGAGTAAATCCACCCAAAGCAGAAGCTTGCCTCAAACTGGCAACTCTTGCAATGGTTCTTTTTAGTATGGGATTCTTTAACTTCTTGTATCTGGGACTCAAGGAGACTAAAACCTCAAGCAGTTGGGGATATGCTTTTAATAAGTCGTATACTTTTGTATCAAATGTAATTTCCATTTTGCATCTTTATATTTTTCAAAATTGTATCTAAAAGTAGTTAAAATTTTCTCTTCAGCTTATTTTAAAAAGATAAGTTTTATAATACAGCTTAGCTTTATGCCAAACCTATTGTGAAATAGGGACGGAAAGCCACGGGTCTTATATGAAGATAGCCGGGTTACAAAAAAAATAACTTTTATACTGTAGCTTGCTGAATATTATAATCCCCTAATTTAGATTTATTTAATTAAATAAAATTGACAAAGGGTCAATAATGCAAGAAAACTCTATTACTAAAACCTTAAGTGACAATTTGTCCGCTTTACAAAAAATCAACCGTGAATTAAAAACAATCAACAATGTAAAACTCAATGCCATGTATGAAAAACTTCATTCAAAGAGTTTTATTAAAACATTGTCAAAAACAAACAGACAAGCACAATCAACACTGTGTGTAAAAGTAAAAAAGAAAAATATCAGACAAGTTCCCTTTGGTGTTTGCCTTGATATTGGAAGTGATGTCCTGCATGACTATTTATATCAAAAAAATATTTTAACCATCAGTCTAAATTTTAATCTTAAAAATATTTCCAGTGAACAAAACAGTGTCTATTTTATCAATACCCTCAATGACAAAGCTCAACTTGAATCCTTTATCACACAAGATAAAGAGTTAAACAAAATCAATTTAGATAAAGACTTAAATCTTTTACAAACACAAATTCAATCCAACAACAGACTCTCTTTTTTCATTCCAATGTTTGCATCTTATGACAACTACGATGAATTCTACGAAGCCATACATAATGTAAGACTTGATATCAAGTATCTTGACAACTACTAATAACACTCAGTAACCAAACTGTAACCAAAAGATTTTAAACTTCCATATCAATTTTAAAGATATGGAGAAAAAATGACATTAAAACAAACGACATTAACATTACTTGCAACTGCTGCATTACTGAGCAGTGCCAGTGCCAGAGACCAGATCAGAATCGTAGGTTCATCAACAGTATATCCCTTTTCAAGTTCCGTTGCTGAAGAGTTAGGTGCAACGACTTCTTTCCCTACTCCAGTAGTTGAATCAACAGGTTCAGGTGGAGGAATGAAACTTTTCTGTAAGGGAAATGATTTAAATACCCCCGATATCACAAACGCATCAAGAAGAATGAAAACAAAAGAGTTTAAACTGTGTGTAAAAAATGGAGTTACGAATATCACTGAAGCCGTTATTGGTTACGATGGTATTGCATTTGCACAAAGCAAATCAAACACACCAATGTCTGTAACAAAAAAACAACTCGCACTTGCAGTCGCAGCCGTTGTACCAGATGAAAACGGCAAACTTATAAAAAACCCATATAAAAAATGGTCTGATATTGATGCCGCTTTACCCAACAGAGAAATCATTATTTATGGTCCTCCAAAATCATCTGGTACAAGAGATGCATTTGAAGAGATGGTACTGCAAAAAACATTCAAAAAAATGGATGCATATACATCATTATATAAAATGGACAAGAAAAAATATAAAGCGTATAAAAAATACAGCAAAATCAGACAAGATGGACTGTACGTTCCTTCAGGTGAAAATGACAATATCATTGTTCAAAAGTTAAACAAAAACAAAAATTCTTTTGGAATTTTTGGATACTCATTTTTAGTTGAAAATGAAGATAAAGTTCAAGCAACACGTATCAATGGGGTTGAACCAACTCCACAAAATATTGCAAGCGGTAAATACCCCGTTGCCAGAAGTCTTTTCTTCTATATTAAAAACTCTCATGCAAAACAAGTTCCAGCTATGAAAAAATACATAAGCATGTTTATGAGTGAAGATATGATAGGAGAAGACGGGATTTTAGGGGAAATTGGTCTGATTTCATTGCCCAATGATGCAAGATCTAAGATCAGAGCCTGGGTAGATACTAGAAAACAACTTACTTTAGACGACTTGTCTAAAAAACACTAACATTTAGAAGGAGTAGTTTTGCTCCTTTTTATGACGATATCAGCTCTTTGATATCTTGTAACCAAACTGTAACCATACTTTCATACAATTTGTTTATATTAAAAACAAAGGTAAGTTTATTTGAAACAAAATCCAAAAGCCATCAGTGCTTTTCAATCAAAAAATAAAATAACCCAAATGAAAGAAGATGCCATCAAGTATCTGCTGATTGCATCTTCTATTATTTCTGTATTAACTACATTTGGCATTTTATTCTCCATTCTGTTTGAAGCAATAGAATTTTTTAAATTAAAAAGTTTTTTCTATTTTCTTACTGGGACTGAGTGGTCTCCAGGAGTTGAAGGAAGTAAATTTGGAGCGGTGCCTATTTTTGCAGGAACTTTTATCATCACACTTATTGCAATGATGGTTGCTCTTCCTATTGGGATAATGAGTGCCATTTACATGAGCGAATATGCAAGCAATAAAACAAGAAACCGGGTTAAACCTCTTCTTGAAATTCTTGCAGGAATACCTACCGTTGTTTATGGTTTCTTTGCAGCCATCACAGTAGCACCTTTTATTGTAAAGGTGTGTGAAGCAGTTGGTTTACATGCCTCATTTAACTCAGCACTTGCCAGTGGAATTGTAATGGGAATTATGATTATTCCTATTATATCTTCCTTGAGCGATGATGTTATCAGCGCTGTTCCTGATTCACAGAGAAAAGGATCACTTGCATTGGGATTAACGATGGCTGAAACTATAAAATCCGTCGTACTTCCAGCAGCCTTACCTGGACTAATTTCCGCTTCACTCTTAGGAGTTTCTAGAGCCTTGGGAGAGACAATGATTGTTGTAATGGCAGCAGGCCTTCGACCCAACTTGACCATGAATATCTTAGAGGATATGACAACCGTAACGGTTCGTATTGTTGATTCCCTTGTAGGAGATCAAGCGTTTAATTCTCCCGCAACTCTTAGTGCTTTTGCATTGGGACTGGTATTGTTTGTCGTAACCTTGATATTAAATATCATCTCAGTCTATTTAATCAGAAAATTTAAAGAAAAATATAAAGTGAATAATCTATGAGAAGAAATAATCCAAAGAAATCCAAAAAAAATAAAACAGATAATCCATTCTATGATCCAAGTTTAAGAAAAAGACACACAGCAGCAAAGAGATTCAAATTTTTTGCAGCAGCGTCTTTGATAACGGCCATTGCATTTTTATTTGTTTTTTTAACAGATATGGTGAGTAAAGGGTTACCAGCACTTAAACAAACCTATGTTCAAATTGAAGTGACTTATAATGAAAAAACAATAAAATCTTCAAGACAAGCCATAGAGAAAAAATTAAGAAAAGTAATAAGTCGTGCATGGATACGTGAAATACCCAAACACGTTAAAAATAATCCAAAGCTGATGAACACGACACAATTGCTTTGGGCAATAGCAGATGACCAAGTTGACCAATATATAAAAGGTCATCATTATAAATTAAAAAATAGAGATAAAAAAACAGTCGATAACTTGCAGAAACTAAACAGAGTGGAGTTAAGATTTAACTCTATCTTTTTTTCAAATGGAGATTCCAAGATTCCTGAGTTTGCAGGAATAAAATCAGCATTGATTGGTTCTATTTTAACGCTATTGGTTACCATGGCAGTCTCTTTTCCTATTGGAGTTATGACGGCTGTTTATCTTGAAGAATTTGCCAACGACAATAGATTTACGCAAATGATAGAGGTCAATATCAATAACTTAGCCGCCATTCCTTCGATCCTTTTTGGACTTCTTGGACTTGCTATCTTTATCAATATTTTTGGCTTGCCACGATCATCCCCACTTGTTGGAGGATTGACGCTTGCACTTATGACTCTGCCTATTATAATAGTAACAGCTCGAGCTGCTCTTCGTGCAGTACCCGATACGATTAGACAAGCGGGATATGGACTGGGGCTTACAAAAATTCAAGTCGTTCGAGACCATGTATTGCCACTTGCTTTCCCAGGTATTATGACAGGATCTATTATTGGACTTGCTCAAGCCATGGGAGAAACTGCTCCACTTATTATTGTGGGAATGATTGCTTTTATACCAGACAGCCCCTCTTCAATCACACAAGCAGCAACAGTGATGCCAGCACAGATATTTACCTGGGCAGGAATGCCAGAGCGCGCTTACATAGAAAAAACAGCCTTGGGTATTTTAACACTGCTTACAGTACTTATTTCACTCAATACCTTTGCAATTTATTTACGAAAGAAGTTTGAAACAAAATGGTGAGACACGTATAGCAAATATGAACTGCTTCATATTTGTAGTGTCGGAACCAAAGTCGATGTATGAACAGAGTGAATACCGACGAAGGCTGGAGAAATCGTCAAGAAAAAGTGAA
>ENA-ORXI01003585-ORXI01003585.1-sediment-metagenome-genome-assembly--contig:-NODE-3585-length-10372-cov-3.011948_pt1 | contig 10372 bp, 7 predicted proteins | sample MGYA00237861_ERZ511468 | MGnify/ENA primary metagenome ERZ511468 (study PRJEB26299, sample SAMN06266213) | sediment metagenome | isolation source: Hudson Canyon methane seep mesocosm | place: USA:Hudson...
GCTCAAATCTGGAGCTAAGTGGCAGGGGCTGGAGTGCTTGGAGAGAGGTCCCTCGCCAAGGCCAGGTCACGCCGTTCTCTTAGCCGATGAGGAGGGTGCGAGCGTGCTCGGCTATGTCACCAGTGGAGGTCCCTCGCCGAGTCTGGGGCGAACAGGAATTGCCATGGCGTACCTACAGCCATCTAGTCTGGGTCAAGAGGTCTGGATACAGTCGAGCCCGCGAAAGAGGGTCAAGGCGAGCATTAGAAGACCACCATTCGTGTGATTCACACGAAAAGTAGAGAAGTCCGCCGGGCAAATCCTCATTGCTGTTCACCCTTTTCACGGACCATGATGGAGGGCGCTCGAGGGACTATAGAGGCCGTAGCGATCAAGAATCTGCAAGAAGTCCTCCGTAAGAATGGCATAAGCGCAGAGGCCTTGTTCTCAAAGTACGACTTAGATGGTAACGGCAGTCTTTCCGAAAACGAGTTCGCGGCTGCTCTCGAGTCGATTACCGGCCAGCAGGCACCTGCGGCTATACTGAGGGCAGTGTTCGGGGCCCTTGATACCAATTCAGACGGCTCGGTAGATCTCCCCGAGATTTTGGCTATGATGGAAGGGGATTCGACTGAATCAGTCCCTGTTGGAGGGGGCGTTTCAATCTCCGACCATCCCAATGAATCATACAACGGAGAATACGATCTACAGGACATTCAAATCAACGGCAAGGCCCTGTACAAAAGCGCCCGGGGAAACCGCCTTTACTTCTACAACGCCAACAGTGGCGGCGCACCCTCGTGGAGTCTCGATGACAGAGAGCAGGACGGCAGCAATGACTGGTACAGAGGTGGCTGGTCGCGACCAAGGGGCGACGGCTCACTACCTACGGGGACCAGAAGGTGGGTCGGTGTGGGCAAAATCACCATCTCCGTTGCTGGCGGGCCGAGCGAGCCAACCGCCAACGACGTCGCTGAACCAAAGTCCGCAGGAATCAAAATCACTCTGCCGCGGTCTTCGTTCAAGAGCGGTGAAAAAATCAGTTTCTCCTTCACTACCTTCGAACTACCCAATGACGCCTGGATAGGAATCGTACCGGCAGAAATTCCGCACGGCGACGAGGCAGTCAACGACCAGCACGAAACTAGCTACGAGTATCTTGAAGGCAGGACCCACGGTAGTTTCACTTTGCCCAACCCAGGACTAGGGGAATGGACTCTGAGGTTGCACGACACGGACAACAATGGGCGCGAGTTAGCCTACGTGCCGTTCAAGGTCGAAGCCGATGAAACACCTCTTGCTACAGATTCGGATGCAGGTAAATCCGAATTCGACAAGATTACAGATAATTTTCCAGAACTGATATCCAAGTTGGAGCAGTCCATCACAGATGGGGGCTTGCCAGTCGAGCAGGCTAGGGCGATTGCCAATTCGGAGGTCGAGAAGGAGATTGAGAAACTACCTTTCTCCGTACAGTCCGCCGCCCGAAGAATTTGGAGAATTCGTGCTAATTCTATGCAGGAACAAATCATCTCGAGAATGCCAAGCCCTGAGGCCGTCGCTGCAGGAGTAGCCGCAGTGGGTGTTGCCGGCGCAATTACTACATCTGATATGGGGAAAAACGTCGAAGAAGAAGCTGCTGCGAAAGCAGAAGATGAAGCACCCGCTAATCCAGAGAATCTGAAATACGCCAGCCACGATACTTGGCACGAGGAGCGACACGTCGACATCCCAGATCAGGTCGACATCCCAGATCAGGTCGACATCCCAGATCAGGTCGACATTCGTGATCAGCGCGGCTCTGCCTGGCACGACAGTCACCGCGTAACTAGGTCCTCGAGAGTCTCGGTGCCTGACAGGGTCTCAGTCACTTCCCGCAGGAGGTCCAGGAGGTCCCCCTCTCCCTCTCCTAGGCAGATGGAGGTTCCAGAAGTCGCTGCACCAGCCGCAGCACCTCTGGCCGATGCAAATGTTGCAACTTCTCCTGATAGTCTCTCTGACCTCGCCACTGCATTTTCCGAAGCTAGGATGCTTTCAGAGCAGAGAAGGCTCGCTGACTCCGTCGAGGGACAATCTCACAACGTTTCGATAAAGGTCACAACCGCCCCCGAACGCACCTTCGGAATAGGTGTGGACGACGCCTATAGGGGTGGCAGCACTGTTATTGCCGAGATTTTCGGAGTCGGCGAGGTCGAGATCCGACTTCGAAACGATGCCGATTCAGGCATGTTCCGAAATGGCTCTGAGCACTCACTGGATACATCCCTCACTGGGTGGAACGGTATTCGTAAGCGACTGATACTGAGCGCTCAGTGACCTGCAGCCTCGAAGGCCTCATCAATCATCTCCTCAAGGCTGATTTGTGGTTTGAAGCCGAACCTCTCCTCGAGCACCCACGCGTCGACGATTCCGAAAACCTCCCCCTCATCTCTCTGTCCGAACTCGGGGTCGCAACCGGTCCTCTGCTTGTAGGACGACGCTAAGTCCTCCATTGTGATCCCCTTGCCCGAGCCGACTGCAATGCTCTCTCTGGTCGGAGGCGGGCTTGAAAGAACCGCATCGACCACTCTGACTAGGTCTTGGACGTGGATGAAGTCCTTGAGATCGGATCCATCCCCTGGGATATTGATCCAGCCAATCTGAGACTCCTCGGCCCATCTATGTAGCAGGCCGTTGCCAGGCGGGCCTGCTAGAGGTACACCTTGGACATTCGACGCCCTGATGATGCTCACGGGCCGTTCAGCCTCGGCCCGTTCTAACGCGTTCTCCTCTACCCACAATTGTCCCTCGGCCGCGATGTCTCGAGGAGCTAGTGTGGACTCGAGTCCGTAGTACGAATCCCCAGGGTTCCACTGCGGGTGTACACGCAGAGTTCCTAGGATTAACAGATGTAGCCCACCATGTCTATCGACTGCATCTAGAATCGGTCTGGAGGCCTCTCTCATCGAGATGTAAGCCTCCCTGTCAGTACGCCCTACTGAGGTGTCGATGGGGCGTGAATTGATGTGTATCAGGGCACGGCAGGGAGTTAGCATGGCATCGAGAGAGGTGGCGTCAGAAAGCGCCTCATCAGGCACCACTACAGCGGAGGAACCAAGCATTTCAGCGATGTAAGGCGCGACGAACGCATCGGATGCCGAGATTGCGACCTTCATGCTATCGAGACTGACTCTCTTAGGGCGATTAAGAGTGTGTCGGTGGTACGACTAAGCCACCGACGAACATTGAAGACTCCTGCTATTCTCCTCGATGCGCCGAGAGGCGGGAGAATGCCACAGTGGACCAATTGCCGAATCTCGGAAGAGAGCAAGAGATGCTCAGTGAAATGGGAATGAGTTCGATCGATGAGTTGTTCTCAGACATTCCCGCGGATATCCGAAGAGACACTCCTCTGCCCCTTCGAGGTCCACAGTCTGAGGAGGAGATATGGGCGGACGCCCAGCGACTGCTAGGAGCCAATGTGAGCCTTGACGACAGACCAAGCTTCCTCGCAGCTGGACTTGCTAGAAACTTCGTCCCCACGATGGTCGGAATGCTCGCGACCCGCGGAGAGTTCCTGACTTCCTACACTCCCTACCAGCCTGAGGTCAGTCAGGGGATGCTGCAGGCGATGTGGGAATTCCAGACGATGGTGAGCGAACTGGTCGGTCTGCCGGTGGCGAACGTCTCGATGTACGACGCATCGACAGCAGCGGCCGAAGCCATCACTTGTGCAGTGCGCGTCCACCGACGCAAATCGTCACAGAAAAACGTCGTCTACGTTTCCATGTTCGTACCTCCACAAAGGTTTGAGGTTATCAGAAACTACACCCAGGGAAGCGGTCTAGAGATTAGGATTCTGGAGCACCTCGAAGACGGCCACATAGACATGAACTCCGCTGCCGAGGCTGCAGGCTGTTGCGCTGTCTATGTGGAGCAACCGAGTGCCTTTGGTATCCTTGACCCCGGTCTGATGGATCTGAAGGAGGTGATTGGAGAGGAGACGGCACTCATCGTTGGTGTAGACGCCGTGTCTCTTGGCATTGTTGAGCCTCCGGGTAGCTGGGGTGCAGACATTGTTGTCGGCGAAGGTCAGCCGTTCGGCATCGGTCCGACCGCCGGCGGGCCGATCTACGGTATCTTCGCCTGCGGTGAGGGATACACTAGGCAGATGCCAGGAAGAATCGTCGGTCTGACGAAAGATGTAGACGGAAAACGCGCATTCACACTCACGTTGTCGACACGCGAACAGCACATCCGCAGGCACCGTGCGACCTCGAACATCTGCTCGAACGAGACCCTGATTGCACTGATGGGGGCCATGCACATGGCGCTCCTAGGCCCACGCGGTATCGAGAGGCTGGCTCTGCGCGTGGCCTCAGCCACCGAGGCCACGAAGAGAGCGGTGGCCTCAATCGACGGCATTGAGCTGGTCGATCCTCGGGCATGCAACTTCAGGGAGTTCGCCGTCAAGCTGCCCGGAGAGGCCTCAGACGCTCTGGCCTACCTAGACGCCAATGGGGTGCTCGGCGGATTCGATCTAGGGGTCTGGTGGGAAGGCATGTCTACATGCCTCCTCATTGGTGCCGACGAGCGCACCAGCGAGTCTGATATCGAAGCACTCACAGCAGGACTTTCCTCATGGCTTGAGGGGGCCGGTTCATGAGTGATCTGTTCGCATTCAACGGCGCCGAGGGCGCAGGATGGTCTCAACCCCCTCCTTCGCTGGGCGTCGATGAATCATGGTCCACAGTCCCAGAATCTCTGCGACGCGCCTCCCCTCCTGGTTGGCCCAGAGCCAGCGAGCCGGAACTGGTTCGCCATTACACTTGGTTGTCGAGAAGGAACTTCGGCATCGACACCGGATTCTACCCTCTGGGTTCGTGCACCATGAAACACAACCCCCGGCTCAACGAGAGAATCGTCCAACTACCAGGAATAGACCGTATCCACCCTCTGCAACCAGAGCACCAGATACAGGGGCTTCTAGCGATATTCTTCGAGATGCAGGAGATGCTCGCAATCTGCTCGGGAATGGACGAGGTGACGCTGCAACCGGTTGCGGGGGCGCAGGGAGAGTTCACCGCCATGCGCTGCATTCAGGAGTATCATCGCAGCATTGGCCAAGGTCACCGTGACAAAGTCATCGTCCCAGACTCCGCACACGGCACCAACCCCGCTTCGGCGGCGATGTGCGGCTATGACATCATAGAAATCCCGAGCGCGGTCGACGGCAGACTCGATCTCGCCGCGCTCGAGGAAGCAGTGGGCGATGACACCGCAGCGATGATGATAACCAACCCCTCTACGCTCGGCGTCTTCGAGCCCGACATCTCTCGGGCCGCCGAGATGGTTCACACAGCCGGCGGTCAGATGTACTATGATGGTGCTAACTTCAATGCCATCCTAGGCAAGACCGACCCTGGTCGGATGGGTTTCGATGCAGTCCACTACAACCTACACAAGACCTTCAGCCAACCACATGGTGGTGGCGGCCCGGGCAGCGGCCCGATTGGGGTGAAGTCGCACCTCGCAACCTTCCTACCCAGTCCGATAGCCAATCGCAGGGAGCGAGTCGAAGATGACCCCAAGGGAGTGGGCGACGGCTACTGGTACGTCTGGAAGGAGGTGGGTGAGTCCAGTATCGGCAAGGTCCAGCAGTGGCATGGCAACTCAGGTGCCGTGGTCCGCGCATGGGCGTTCTACCGTAGATATGGCAGAGAGCTAGAGCGGATGAGCGAACACGCTGTCTTGAACGCCAACTACCTACGTCACCGTATCATGAATCCCGACTCGGATACCGCAGCGAGGATGCACGCAATGCCGCTAGATGGGGCCCCTGCCGAGGTGGTGAAGCACGAATTCACCCTGTCCCTGAGTGCTCTGAAGGACGCAGTCGGTATCACTGGCAGGGATGTGGCCAAGAGGTTGCTAGACTATGGGGTCATGGCTCCAACACTATACTTCCCCATGATTGTCCCCGAATGTCTGATGATTGAACCCACTGAGACCGAATCGAAGGAGGTCATGGATCGTTTCGCCGCTGACTTTCACACGATACTGGGTGAGGACCCAGAGATAGTGACCACCGCACCTCACTCAACTGAGGTCAGGAGAGTGGATGAGGTATGGGCGGCTCGCAATTTGGTTCTCAGACATCCCGGCCCCGAGTGATAGCCGAAGCGGACAAGACCCGACGACCCTTGCGGACCCCATGGAAGTGGGGCTGGACCACGAGTGGCTGGTGGGCCAACCTAGGTGGTGGAGGCTTCCCGACGACTCCTTGCAGCAAGATATTCAGAGGGGCGAGTTGAGTCCACCCGAGTCTTGGCTGAGCACAACTGCTCAAGAAGGAGGTAAGGGATGGGCCAGACAGCGCCTGCAACCCGTCGCCCCGTCAATACTGATGCCCCTCGCATGGTCGCCGCTGTTCCTGTTACTCTCCGCAATCCCCCTCATTCTCCCTGATCGCCTCCCTGCCGATGATCAGAGCGTAGCGGCATTATTCTTCACTCTGTCATGGATACTGATTCTAGTACCGCTCTACCTAGTCCGTTCTGCACAGCCGATGTCCGATGGCACACTCCTGTCCTTGCCTTTCGACTGGGCGACCTTCGCTGGTGCATCGGTAATTTTCGCCCTTCACATACTATTGAGTCCAATTCTTGGTTGGATCTCTTACGCTCTGTTCTGGATCGTATGGGTTCGCTCGTTCCGCCAAATCAAGAAAATATTGCAAATCCCGGCAGCGAGGTGGCTTCTGCCAATCGACCAATCAGCTTGGAAATCGTCATCTCAGTTATCTTCTGAGTGGCAGGTGATTTCCGAGAGATGGACCACTGGTTCAATCGCTAGGGTGGGCTGTGAGTACGGGCACTTGGTGATTTCAGGAGCCAGTCGCGGTAGTGACCGTTTCATCGCCCTCGCTCTGCTCGATGGCGCTGGCTTCGTTCACGACCCCTTCTCCGACGAACCAGTCGGAAAGGCTCTGGCCATCAGCCTACTGTCACAGCCGCCGGTAGCCGACCTTGGGCTGGAGTGGCCCGAGAGACTACTCGTCAGCGACGCGCAGAGCAACGACGCCGATTCGACGGCAGGCATTTGAACCGACTACGTCCCGGCAGTACATGGACGTCTGCATACTGCTTGGGTCCAAGACCGACCTGCCTGTCGCCAACAAATGCACTGCCGTACTCTCTGAGTTCGACATCTCGCACGAAGTCAGGGTCGCTTCAGCCCATCGGGCTCCCAAATACCTAGAGGACGTTGTCACCTCTGCTATCGAAGACGGATGCCAGATTTTCATTGGGATGGCAGGGATGGCAGCGGCCCTTCCGGGAGTAGTCGCAGCGATGACCACCTTGCCGGTGATTGGCGTTCCCGTTGGAGGTAAGGTACCACTGGATAGCCTGCTTTCGATAGTCCAAATGCCACCTGGGATGCCTGTGGCAACTGTAGGCGTTGACCGTGGCGATAACGCCGCCGTGCTAGCCATCCAGATGCTCGCTTTGAGCGATATCGATCTCGCCTCCAGATTTGCCGAGTGGAGAAAGTCACGCACTGCGAGAGTCATTGCGGACGACGAGTCGCTGAGGGAGTGAGCGCTTGATGCAGACTCAGATGCTAGTAGACGAAGCAGTCGAGGCCCTGCAATCTCAGATCGACGACACCACAATCATCGCCTGCTCCGGAGGCATAGACAGCACGGTGGCCGCAGTGTTAGCCCACCGTGCTGTGGGGAGTCTCTTGCACTGTGTCTACGTCGACACCGGGCTGATGCGCAAGAACGAGTCAGACGAGGTCGCACATATGTTCTCTGACCTCGGCATTGAGCTCAAGGTGGTGGACGCCTCGGAGCGCTTCTTGAACAATCTTTCAGGAGTCACTGACCCAGAGGAGAAGCGCAAGGTCATTGGTGAGCAATTCATTCGAGTCTTCGAAGGCGAACAGGAAGGATGCGGAGCAAAATTCCTAGTTCAGGGTACCATAGCGCCCGACTGGATAGAGTCAGGCGGCGGTAATCGTGACGTCATCAAGTCGCACCACAACGTCGGTGGACTCCCTGAGGATGTCAACCTAGTCATAGTCGAGCCTCTGCGCGAGTTCTACAAGGACGAGGTTCGCGCCATTGCCCGCGACCTCGGTATCCAGTCGAGCGAACGTCAGCCATTCCCCGGCCCAGGCCTCGCAGTCCGGGTACTCGGTGATATCACACCGGATAGGGTAGCGGCTTGCCGCGAGGCCTGCCACATTGTCGAGACTCGCCTGCAGGCTGCAGCGGCAGAGGGGAGATGCGAGCTACCCTGGCAGTATTTTGCAGCCCTACTCCCAGTCAGGAGTGTAGGCGTGCACGGTGACGCGCGCGTGCACGGAGAGACAGTAGTGGTGAGAGCAGTGACGAGCCTAGACGGTATGAGTGCCAAGTTTTCGGAGATACCACACGATGTACTGGCTGAAATAAGTACAGAGATTACCAATTCCCTCAAGGGACAGGTGAACCGGGTAGTCTACGATATCACTCACAAACCACCCGGAACAATTGAGTGGGAGTAATCCGATTCTTTCATGAAGGATGGGGCCAGCCGCGAGTCAGGCCGACATAGCTTAGTTGGTGGAGCGGTGGACTGTTAATCCACAGGTCGCAGGTTCGAGTCCTGCTGTCGGCGCCATCAATCCCTGCGTGCGATAGCTGCGAGAGCGAGCACCGTTAGTGCAGATAGCAGGCCAAACCCAGGGGTTCCCTCGGGCTCCGGCTCTACAATCGGGTCGTTCGCATCGCACACCCCGTTGCTGTCGTAGTCCACAGGCGTGCTGTCGCTGTCGTACTGGTCAGTGCCGCATTCATCCTCTTCAGCATCGGACCAGCCGTCATTGTCGTCGTCTAGGTCGGCGTTGTCTCCGATTCCGTCGCCGTCGGTATCATCCCACTCCGATCCATCGTTCGGAAACGCATCGTCCCCATCGGCGACCCCGTCCCCGTCGTCGTCAGGGTCGAGGGCGTCGCAATTACCGTCGATATCGTTGTCATTAGGCTGCACGTTGCCGTTCATTGAGTCGCCATCCCCGCCAGCCGCGGCACATTCCTCCTCAACGGAGTCGGCCCATCCGTCGCCGTCGGTATCATCGTCGGCGTTGTCCCCTATTCCGTCACCATCGAGATCATTCCACTCAGTTGGGTCGTTCGGAAATGCGTCTTCAATGTCCAAAACCCAATCATTGTCATCATCTATGTCCATGCCATCGCATTCGCCATCGCTGTCTGAGTCTACAGGTACAGAGCCCGAATCTATCGAGTCACTACCACAGGAGTCCTCGTCAGCATCGAACCAGCCATCTCCGTCGTCATCGTAGTCAGCGTTGTCTCCCCAGCCGTCCATGTCTGTGTCAACCCACTCAGTAGCATCATCTGGAAATGCGTCATCCGCATCATCCACTCCGTCGTTGTCAGTATCGCTGTCCAGAAGGTCGCATACGCCATCCCCATCTGAGTCCACTGGGACCGAGTTAGAGTCTAGCTCGTCAGACTGGCAGTTCTGCTCGACATCATCGAAGTAGCCATCACCGTCGTCGTCATAGTCTATGGGATCGCATTCACCATCGCCATCGGTGTCCGTCGGGACCGAGTTGGCATCGAGTGAGTCAGAGAAACACCTCTCTTCCATCAAATCCGAAACACCATCATTGTCATCATCGTCATCGACATTGTCTCCCTTGCCATCTCCATCGGTATCCGACCACTCCGAGGGGTCCTCTGGGAACGCATCATCATCGTCCAAAACCCCGTCATTGTCATCATCGTCATCCGCTCCATCGCAGATTCCATCCATGTCGTTGTCAGTGGATTCGTTGGGATCTAAGGCATCACAATCGTTGCCATCCTCGACACCATCACCATCATCGTCAGAGTCGAGGTAGTCGCATATTCCATCGCCGTCCGTGTCTGTCGGAGTTGAGTCCGAATTCAATGGATTAGTGTTGCATGAAGTCTCATCGGTATCATCCCAGCCGTCGTTGTCATCGTCAGCGTCTTGGTCGTTAGGAATCCCATCACCGTCGAAGTCGTCGCCTTCGAGGGCGTCGCAGATTCCGTTGGAATCAGCGTCGACTGGGACATCGTTGCCATCTAGGGGGTCTGTCCCGCAATCGCTCTCATCGACATCAGTCCACCCGTCTCCGTCGTCATCTAAGTCAGCAGTGAGCGCCACTGTCGAGGTGAACTGTATGTTGTCTAGGTACAGGGCCTCCATAGCAGAGTTCGAGGCGAATTCAACTTCGAGATGACCGTGCCCGGCCGCTCCTATCATCACCGTCATCGTCGTCCAAGTGTCGATCCACGATGAGTTGTCGGTGTCGATGTCGTAGCCCGTTGTGTTGACGATCTCAATATCGCTGTTCGCGCCGATGAATCTGATGA
>ENA-ORXI01003586-ORXI01003586.1-sediment-metagenome-genome-assembly--contig:-NODE-3586-length-10372-cov-2.726955_pt1 | contig 10372 bp, 6 predicted proteins | sample MGYA00237861_ERZ511468 | MGnify/ENA primary metagenome ERZ511468 (study PRJEB26299, sample SAMN06266213) | sediment metagenome | isolation source: Hudson Canyon methane seep mesocosm | place: USA:Hudson...
CTAACATTAATGCTACTTGGCTGCCATCTGCACTCCACTTAACAGGAAACCACATTTGCAACAGATGAATATTTCGTGCTTGCTTTTTACTTGTATATTCTTTGCCTTCGCGAGCATAGTTTTCTTTTTTTACATCAGCTAATACATCTGTATCAAAATCAGGTAAGGTTTCATAACTTAATGCTGTTTTTTCGCCTTTATTCAAATCGATAAAAAATATTTCTTCTTTGTATTGACGGTTATTGGCAACACGAGCACGTACTTTTTCAGCTGCAATTACACCATCTTTAGTGACATAATTTGGCATAATGTCAGTTTTATCTCGACTTGATTTAGCCGCAGCAATACTCACTAATAATTTATCACCTGCTGGCGATAAGCTAGCATGACTAACGCGATTATCTTTACCAAAGTAATACTTTGTTTTGGTGACGGTCGCATTTTGCTCAGTCAAGTCAGCTTTTTGCTGCTCTTTTAATTTACTATTACGCTGTTGCAATGCAATATAACTAATAAGTTTATGTTGCTCTTTAGCTAAGTAACTACTCGGCGCTTGCACACCTTTTGGTTTTTCAGCCATTTGCAAGTTTGCTAATTCGACTATTTGTCCTGTTTTTAAGTCATGGGAATAAAAAACATTGCCAGAGCGGTAAGCAATTTTTCCATTCGTTAAAAATTGTGTATCACTTTCATTTGCAGAAGTATGAGTTATTTGTTTCACTGATTTGCTAGCAATATTTTTAACAAAAACATTGCCTTTAAAGCTATAGATCTCAAGACTGTTATCACTATTTCTTTTAGCATTACTATCAGCAACAATATGGTGATCGGTCAAACTAACCTGATGGGCTTCTTTATTTGAGTCTAAATTTTTAACCAATAGATCTCTTAACGGATTACCTAACTGCTTTTGTTTATAAAAAATAGTATTGCTATCGTCTCCCCAATACCACGACTCTGGGGCTCGACCAAACCAATCCGGATCAGCCATAATTTGTTCTAAAGTTATTGTTTTATTATTAGTAGGCTCAGCTATAGCTATGGGGGCTAAAACAGTGGTTTGCTTTAATAATGGTTCAGAGCTAATTTGTGTTGTATTGTCAGTGCTTACACAAGCAACTAAAGAAACACTTAAAGCTGCGGCTATTAATTTTAATTTCATCAATTTATAGTCTCTTATTTTGAGAAGAATAATTCAGTTAATAAGTTGAATTTATTTGAGTATCCATAGTTATACTAATCAAACAAACATTGATCAATATACTTATGACAATAGGATATTTGAATTTAGTGTAAAAGTGTAAGGTAAAACCACCAGTGGACATATTTTTGCGACAAATGATTTTATGATAAAATACGATCTTAAGTTTTAAACCTATAATTCAACTAATTTCTTATGCTTATAAATAATAAATGCTTTTGTGGCTCCAATAAAGACTTCTCATCCTGTTGTCAGCCATTTATTGCTCATAAAGTTAACCAAGATAAGATACAACAAACATTTCCGAAAACGCCTGAGCAACTTATGCGCTCCCGTTTTAGTGCTTATGCAGCAGGTAACAGCCAATATATTTATGATACCTATGCTAAAAGTAGCCAAGCCTCACAATCTGTAGCAGAAATTAATGATTGGAGCAAAGCTTGCGTGTGGATTGCCCTTCAAATACATTCAAAAAATAACGGTGACACTAAAAAAAATGAATCAACCGAGCAATTTGTCGAGTTTTCAGCTTTTTATATTACTGAGGATACGTTATGTGAATTAAGAGAAAATTCGCGCTTTGTTTTAGAGAAACCTGCATTAGATAGCATTCCATCAGAAGGTAATACTGAGGATAAAATGCAAAGATTACAGTGGCGATATATTGATGGTGATATTATTGAGCACTGTGAACTCACTAAAATAAAACGCAAAGAACTATGCCCATGTAATCATTACCCTACAGCATGGTCGGTAAAAAAAGGTAAGAAGTTTAAGCAGTGCTGCGGCAAGTAAGTATTAGCATATTTTATGCAGCAATAACATCAACTAAATTTGATTCAACTAATGATGTTTGAATCGCTTTTAGCCAGTTTTCCACATGCATATCTAATGGTTTATTAATCACTTTCTCTTCTTGTCTTAGGGCATGTTTTTCTTGGCAAATCAAACTAGTATTACTTAAGACATTGTTGGAAATATGCTTATTATCATTGCGAAAAGCCAGTGGCTTAGGTGATATAGCATTAGTTAAATGAAGTGAAGCTAAGTCGTTATCAGCAACCAATTGACCTTGATTATACTGTTTAATTTGTTGGATATTCTTTAACGCTAAAGGCGCTTCTTCCGGTAAGTCAAAATGCTTTCTTAAAATCTGGTTATTTACTTGTTTTTTGTCAGTTGAAGTGCCATCAATAGGCTCAGCTTTAGGTAGAATAAATTGACTCTGCTCTCTAACATCATCACAGAGCATAGCTAACATCAAAGAAAAATCTGAACGTCTTGATTGATGAACACATTCATTCAACTGCTCACCTAATTGCAATTCATGCAATAAAGGTTTTGAAGCAGCAGGTTGCTCATTAAGCAAAGTATTAAATGTTTCGTCTACAACATTGACAGTCAATGGATGATCTCTTCTTTACAAATTTCTACAAAGTAGTGCTAGTAAAGAAGTTATCGACCAAAGATTTTAAAACTTTATAACTAATTGAACAAAATATGAATTAATTTTAAATAAAATTACTCTATGGGCCATGTTAGAGAAAAAGAGGCGCCACCAAGTTTACTGTCTGCTACGCTTGCACTGCCTTGGTGCCACTCCATGATTCTTGCTACAATGGCTAAACCTAAGCCAAAACCTCCTGTTTCTCGATTACGTGATTGATCGCCGCGAGAAAACGCATCAAAAATAACCGCTTTAAACTCATCAGAAACACCCGCACCATCGTCTTCTACACTGATACAACAGAAAGTTTTGCTTGTCTGAGAGCTATCTTGTGAAGACGTTTTAGAAATAGTCACTCTCACTTTGCCTGCACCATATTTAATGGCATTACTAATAAAATTATTTAAAGCTCTTTCAATAAAATGATTATCACAAATGGCAGATAAATTAGGTGCGTTATCAATTAACTCAATTTGGCTGGCAAGTTGCTCATGGGTGCGGATTTGTTTAGCCACTAAATCATGAATATTTTCATTGGTAAAACTAAGCTCAGGTCTGTCACTATCGAAAGATGCATAAATCAGCATTTCATTAATCAGCTCTTCCAATTCGCAAATATCACTGTTTATCTGTTTTTGATATTTTTGCTTTTTTTCGTCATCTTTTACCGTAGACAACATTTGCAGGGCAAATTTACTTCGAGCAAGTGGCGTTCGTAGCTCATGTGAAACCGCGCTAGTGAGTTCTTTATGCGCTTCAATTAGGCGTTTAATGCGCTCTGCCATCATATTAAATGAATGCACCATTGGAGCTACCATAGTTGATTTCGCTATGGGTACGCTGGCATTAAAGTTGCCCTGACCAAATTCACTTGTTGCCTTTTTAAGTTGCTCTAAATCCCGAGACATCGGCCATAGCCAAATAAATATAATTACACCAAAAAAAGCCAAAATAAGGACACGATAGATAGCTTTGATATTTGGTCTGGTAGGCATTTTTGCTGGCCCTAAGGTTATAACAGACTCAGTATTTGGAATTAAGTAATGCAATATAACCATGCCATCGTAATAATAAACATGAGTACTCTCATCTTGTAAAACTTGATGATCTTTATGCTCTAAGCCATCAAAGGCAGAAAGGCTAATTAATTTAAGCGGTAACTCATACCTTTTACCAGTATTTTCTACAAGCATTTCCCATTCGACTTCAGGGTGTTTTTGAACAAAATCGCCAACAGCGATTAACATCGTTTTATAGCCTGTATATGACTCTACATCTTGTTCAATATAGGAGTTCCATACATTATCAAGCAACCAAGAAAAAATAATAAAAGCAGAAATAATGAGAAAATAAAGGCTAAAAAAAGTTCGCCCTACTGAGTTAAATCGATATGCCATCATCTACCTTTAAGTTTCAAATAATATTGCTTGTAAAAAAGAAGCGAAATCAACTTAATAATTTCACTTACATTTATTTTTATAGAGCTATGAATCCCATGCATCGGGAACAAATAAATAACCTTGTCCCCAAATGGTTTTAATTCGAAATGGCGTTTCAGTATCATCAAAAAGTTTTTTACGCAATCTTGAAACCCTAACATCAACACTTCTATCTAGACCATCATATTCACGACCTACAACGGCTTTATAAATATAATCTCGATTTTGAACTTCTCCTGCTTTACTGGCTAATAACCACAGTAAATCAAACTCTTGGCTAGTTAAGTCTACATTTTCATCTTTTAAGGTCACTTTGCGTGATGCTCTATTAATATGCAAATCACCATGTGTCACCTCACCAACTTCTTGGCTTTGATTAGGTAGTGCTCCTCGACGTAATAATGCGGTAACTCGAGCAAGTAACACGCGTGGTTCTACCGGTTTAATAACATAGTCATCAGCACCAATTTCTAAACCAAGGACTTGATCAAAATCAGTCCCTTTAGCTGTTAACATCAGAATTGGACCTGAAAAGTTAGGGCGAATATCGCGACAAACTGCAAAACCATCTTTACCTGGTAACATAATATCTAGAATGATTAAATCAGGTGTGAATAAATCAACACGTTTAGCAACAGTGTCACCGCGAAATTCTTGTTTAACATGATAACCTTCACTGGTTAAAAAATCGGTTACTAAATCCGATAACTGACGATCATCTTCAACTAATAATATTTTCTTTACTGAATCAGCCATTTTCGTTTCCTTAACGTAATATTTATCAACTGAGACAAGCTTAAACAAGTTACAGTTCATTAACAATACGCGGTACTAATTGTTACGGTAAAATTACACATTGATACATTTACTAAAAACAACAAAAACTTAAAATACTTTTCGCTCAAACCAAAGCAAAGATAATGTAATGAATAATAGCCACCAAATAGCCGTTTTATTTGCTGATATATATATAGGCTCTAAAGGTGTTTTCGACGAATGATGAGCAGTTAAAGCACTTGCTTCATGCTTTAAAAATTGTTGCCAAGTTAGCCAATTATGATGTGCATACAAAAATAGTGATTGTGTGTTTAATGGTGAATATTTTTGAGACAATGCGCTTTCTTGCTTTTGATTAACTTCATGCTCTTCATTCGCTAAAGTAAATGTATGCCAACCCGTCGTATTTGCCCAATACACCCCACAGTATGCAGACTCTGTAACGGGTGATTTTAATAAATTTACTTTTTTAACTTTGACACTATCAACATCATTTACATTCAATTGTGCACAAATTTTTTGAGTCTGCCCTTGAAAGTAAATTTTATCTTTTGGTGCATCTTGCCAGCCTGAACTTTGCTTCTGGCGAGAAACCTGTTCAATAATTGTTTGCCAATACTGGCTATAATGCATTTTTTCACCTGAAATTACCCATTTATAGCTACTATCAATAAGTGAAAATGCAATAGACCCCAAACCATGAGAATACTTTACCCAAAGAGCCTGACCTTCACTACCTTTAATCAAAACCTTTCCAAGAGCTGTTGGCAATTGAATGTTTTTATAACTCATAGTGTGCTCCCCTTTGCTATGTAACCAACGGGGTATTGTGTTTAGTGTATTTTCACCTTTGGCATTCACCTGAAATGTACTATTAGTTAGGGCATTATCTAATAAATCACCTAATAAGAAATGACTTAACACTTTATTGGATGAAGAAAGCAACTCATCATCAGACATGATTATTAAACCTAGCCCTTGTTTTATTGCGATATCAAGTTGGACTACTTCCTTTTCACTCAACGCATTAAAAGCACGGCCATCCATATACAGTAAATCAAAGTGTTTTAACCAAGAGGTTGCGAGCTCTTTATTAGTCATTATAGAATTACTTTCTTTATAGGCCTCTGAGCTTTTATCGGCAGTAGAGTTAACTGTTTGTTGAATATATTTATCTTTACTAACTTGAGTTAACAATAACGTTTCTTCACCCTGCTCTGCTAACCAATTTTTTAAATACTTACTTTCAAAAGATGCTGAAGACTGCTTAATTGCCACTTTTATTTGCTCTGATGAAGAAACAGTAAATGCAACAGGCTCAGCCAAAATTAATTGCTGTTCATCATCAAACACTTTAAGTTGATAGGTAAACAATCCTTGATTTTTTATTGAGGCTGATAAGTAAAACTTTTCATTATTTTTAATAGTCAATTGATCAACAGTTTCGTCATGAAGATCTGACAGGGTAATTTTGAAAATACGCTCTTTATCATTGATGGCAGATCTAAATTTTCCAGAAATATAAAAAGGTTGACCTAGTACTAACTGTTTTGGCCAATATAGCTTGATGGGACCTGTACGAATTTTTGAAGGGAAAAAGTCAACGTTAATCCTATTGTATTTGATATTTTCATGACTTCTAGAACTGACCATATTACCAATCATTTGCCATTGTTGTGGCAATAAACCATCACCATAAACATTTAATTGACTAAGGAAAGGCTGGGACAAAAATACTTCACTCGCATTATCAATAATGATGAGATTATCTTGTACGCGAGATAAATCTAATGAACTTTGCCAAGATGATGTTGAAGACAAAATAAATACCGTTGTATTTTCATCAACCGGTAATGAATTAACTTGCTTTTGACTCGTTCCATAAGTTAATAATGTTCCCGATAACTGGGTATCTGTTTGTATTTTTATATCACTAATTAAGCCAAGGAGCGCACAAAAAGAGAGTACATTAAGCAAAGCTACCATAGTAAAGCGAAGAGAAGACTTCAGCCGTTGGTAAGCTAAAAAAAGTGTTATGAGCAACACTAAAAAAGTAAATAAAATAAGCCCTACTTCAAGGTAGGTAGGAAAATAACTAGGTAAGGCTAATTGCATTTTATCAGTTAAATTAACAATCATGGGCGCACCGATAAGAATTCAGCATACTTTTTAACTAAAATATCAGAATCAGTGTAAGGCTTTCTCGAAGAAAGAGGTTTAGCCGTAGGCTCAGGTAAAAGTTGCCAAATTTTCTGAGTTAAATCAGGCAAACAAGACTGACAATTATCAAGTTCAAGACTATTAGACAATAAAATCCTTTCAAAAATTGCAACATACTTTATAAGAGCTGGACGTGTATCAAGTAATTGTTCGAATTGCATTTTTACTTTAACGAGCAACTGACGCTCAGTAAACGACAGAGGGATTAATTTTGACTTTAATGGTCTATTAACCTCAGCATTTAACCAACTAAATAAATCACTTAACTGCATTTGTTCACTATCAGTTAAATCAATGGTTTGATGTTGTTGATAAGTTAAGATATCAACTAATTCACCTTGATATCGGCGCTGTTCACTGACAGGAGGTGGCTCAAAACCTAATCGTTTTACATAAATTCGCTCAGCTTTTTTTGCCATTTTTAAATACTTCAATGCCTCTTGTTCAAACGGTAGAGCTTTACTGGGCTCTGAAAGCATTAAATGCAATTCTGCTTGCCACATACTTGCTATAGAGCGCTTCATCAATGCTTTAGGGTCTTGACGAGCCATGATGCCAATATCGGCATCTTCATGATTATGGCCAAATTGATTAATCAATTCACTGCGACCTGACTTATCGCTGCCAAAACCTTTCATTTCAAAGTCATCACTCGAATGACCTCCTGATTCATCATGATGGTGTTCACTATCAGGAGAAGACTCAGCATCTGCTAATATTGAAATCTGTTCATTTGCCTCATGACTAATGGCATGGCTACCACCACCATCTTCAACTTCATCACCTAAATACTGGCCATACTTTTCTTTTAATTCACTTTGGGCAACCCCTAATAGCTCTGATGTTTCAACAAATTTATCAGCACTCAATTCTGTTTTATCATTAATGAGTTCTATCGTTTCAATTATAATTTGTCGTTGGCTTTTAAAGTATTCAGGCATAAAGTCAATCAGAATACCATCAGAGATAACTGCTTGCTGTTCATCCTCTAACCAACGTATTATCTTGGTACTTGAACGGGTCAATTGTGGGATAGGTTGACGGTTATCCCAAGCTTTAACAGTAAAATAAAGCTCATCCCCTGGCTCCATTTTCAAGTCTTTCAATTGCCAACTTTTGTAATAGTGCTCAACGTCATCAATAACTTCTTTTGCATCAAATAAGAATATTTGATCTCTAAATTTGACAGATTCACCCGAGCCTTTGGCTATAGAAGCCAGTATTTCAACTTTATCTACTTTAAAATCATCAGTTATTTGTACGTGAGTTGAAACAATGGTTTCCGCATTAGTAGCAATTTCTGTAATCGTTTGTTTCGGCGTAATGATCTTAACTTTAACTTTATTGTCTTTTGTCACAGTAAGAGTATAAATCTCAGGTAACATTTGTTTAACCCCATCTATGGTGATTCCCAAACGATAAATACCGGTGAAATTAATTTTCTTCTCTACAACGTAAGACAAATTACCTTGAGGTTTTAAGAACACCTTTTCCCCATTTGAAAATTCAATAAAAGCGTGAACATTGGGACTATTAAAAGTCAATTGCCAAGCAATTTTAGAGCCTGAGATAACACTCGCATCTAATTCATTTTGTTGACGAACTTTCAGTTTAGTATAACTAGGCGGGGTGATGATGATTTCACTATGTGTTAAAGCTAATTCATTGGCACTTTCTGTCGCGCGATTCTGAGGCTCTACAACCTCTGTAAAATCTTTTTCTTTTGTGCTTAATACAGGCAACAAAACACTACTAAAATAAATAACTAACAAAGCTAATGTGGCAAAAAAAGACGAAGTTATACTCTTTCGATAGGAGATTTTAGGCAGTAGGTTTTTTTTATTATCATTTAATAAACGCCTAAGTTGAATAGCCACCCTTTCTTTTTGAAGAATTTGCAAAAGTGAAAATGAATTTTCTGCACAATTTATTAATTGCGCACTTTCCTGTAGTTGAGGATATTTTCGGTTTAGATGAAGTAGTAAGGTGTTTATTGTTACTTGCTGATAACGAGCAGATCTTACTCTTAAAAACACAGATAATAAACAAGCCAAAAAAGAGATTATCACTAAAAAAGTTATTGATAATTTAAAATAAAAACCTACAACTAACAACACCATTATCCATGGAAATAAATTTATTAAAGTGTGTGAAAGCAATTTTATTCTAAATTGTTTAACTAATAAATTTAGCTGACTAATGATGTCTTTGTGCTCATTTTTTTTATCAACCATCATCTATTTCGCTTAATCTTTTGATAAGTAGTTGAGTCGCTTGAGCTCTTTGTCACTGAACTTTGTTTCGTTTTTTTAATTTCACTTAACACCCGCTCTATTGCCCAAAAAATCACTAAAAGTAGAATCAGCAATTTATCAATAAAAGGATTTTTAAACTGTGCAGAAAAAAGTAATGGTGCTGAACTTACTTCTGCATTATTCACTAGCTGGCTTTTTATTTGTTCATTAGTTACCTTACCAATGGCAACTGTACGGGTTACATCTGTAGAGCCGTCGAGATAATGGGCACCTGAATCAACGAGATAGATACTATTGTTAGTCATTAGTTTGGGTGTGCTATCGTTATGATTGTAATGACACATGGCCGCATTGCTTCCAACAGCAGAAACAGTATCAAAACTGGGCTGCTGGTATAAACTATCGTTGGCTCTATAACTTTCTAATTTATTTGAAAGTGTAGCTTCATCATAAAAATTCTTTGAATCTGTATTGTGTGCAAGCCATGATAGAAAGTTAATCACAGCATTGGCGTCACGTAGATGGCAAGCTTTGAAACCTAATAATTCAGTTGAATTTTTTTGAGCTTTTAACAAACTTATTGGATCTAAACTTTCTACAATTTCAACACCATCTTTTTGCAACAATTCAACCAAACATGCATTAATTGTTAGAGGATCAATTTGAATGATTTTATCTGAAATAGACAGTAAGTGCTTATCTAGAAAGCTTTTACACTGAAAACTCACACCACTATCAAAACTAGATTTAATATTTTTAGCCATCTTTTTTAAATCAAGAAAGCAAATAACATCCCCATTTTGATTTATTATGACAGTTGCATAAAAAACAGGTAAACATGGAATGTCACGCCCTCTTAAATTGAGTAGCCAGGAAATAGCATCAAGACTAGTAATTATTGCACTATCAACCTTAGTAGCCTTTAATAAGTCGCCTACTGCTGTTCTTTTTAATTGGCTCGATTGACCATGATACTTTTCTTCTAGCACTTTAATCTGGCTTAATTTCTTATCTGGTCGTTCCTTCCAACATA
>ENA-ORXI01003591-ORXI01003591.1-sediment-metagenome-genome-assembly--contig:-NODE-3591-length-10362-cov-48.540107_pt1 | contig 10362 bp, 9 predicted proteins | sample MGYA00237861_ERZ511468 | MGnify/ENA primary metagenome ERZ511468 (study PRJEB26299, sample SAMN06266213) | sediment metagenome | isolation source: Hudson Canyon methane seep mesocosm | place...
GCATATTGCAACACACTAAGGCAATTAAAATCGGTTGATATGACCTGATTAGCAATGTTCCGGTGCATAAATATTTCTCCCGGTAAAGCTTTCACAACAACTTCTGCTGGTACACGACTATCAGAACACCCAATCCATAAAACGCTGGGAGATTGAGCCTTCGCCATTTGTTCAAAAAAACCAGGGTTTTCAGTCTTTACTTCGTTTGCCCATTCCTGATTGTTGTCTAAAAAAGTTTCAATTTTTTTCATGATTCATTCCTTAAGAAGCTAATAAGAAAGTATACCTTAGGAACGGGCATGGAATAACTTGAATAAGTGACTTGCCTTTTTGTCCTAGAATACGAACAAAAACCCTTCGCCTATTGCGCTCAACTTATTCCATGCGCGCTCCTTAGTATCTACTTAATAGCGATAGTAACCTAGCATGCGTATATCATACATAACGGGCTAGCTGCATAACCAGAAAAAAACCAAACTAGCCTTTCAAAAAATCATTTTCTGTCTATCTGCGCCCAATATTTTCAATTTTCAGCATCAATTATCCAGTAGTTACATTTTAGCCTTTTTTAAATAACAATGAGATATAGAATTAGACTGGTAAAAATTGAATGCTATTTTTTTTGAAAAACATGGGAAATTTTCAACGCTGATTAACAGCTAAGATCGCTATTGGCTGACAAGCGACTGATCAGTTTGAAAATGTTGAAGCGAGATTGAAGTGTGTTTTGAACGGTCGCTTGTCGACCCATTGCAGGCAATCATTTATTTATTTTCACTGAATTGTATACATTACCAATTAACTACTTTCCCTGATCAGAAACAACCAAACCTGCAACAGGAATTACAAAACTAAAAGCAACTCCGCCACAAGTCTCATTATTGGCCCAAATTTTACCCTGATGACCTTTGATGATTTCAGAACAAATAGATAGACCTAAGCCTGTACCTCCCGCTTCAGATTTAGTGTTAGAGCTTTGAACAAATTTATCAAAAATCGAATTAAGTTCATCTTTAGGAATGCTCACGCCACAGTTAATCACTGTTAATTTAATGCCATCGACTATTTTTCCACTCAATAAAGACAAAGGTTCTGATGCAATAATGATCTTGATAACACTATTCTGATCTGAAAATTTAATTGCATTAGATAACATATTAATAATAACTTGGCTGATTTTGACATAATCACAAAGCACGATTGTAGGCGCTTTAATTTCAACATTTGATGTTAAATTCAATGACTTCATCAATGCAGTTTGCTCATTAATACAAGCATCCAAAATTTCATCCAGTTTAATTTCTTTGAATGTAAACTCCATTTTTCCTGCTTCTAATTTGGACAAATCTAATAGGTCATTGATTAAAGACAGCAAACGTTTAGCACTTATGTCGATACGATCAAAATATTTAGCAAGTTGAGGGAGATCTCCCTTATCAACATTTTTTAGACCAAAATGAGCAAAACTTAAAATGCCATGCATGGGTGTACGAAGTTCGTGTGACATATTTGCTAAGAATTCAGATTTTTCCTGATTTATTTTCTCCATCTCTTCTACTTGTACACGGTCAGTAATATCTTCAGTCATGCACAAATGACGCGGTTTACTTTTATCCTCAACCTGCATTGATGCAATGGTCATATTAATCCAGCGCACACTGCTATCAGGTTGTATATAACGCTTTTGCATTTTAAACCCAGATATTTCGCCTGCATTCATACGGGCCATATTATCTAAATCTTCTTGGATGTCATCAGGGTGTGTTATTTTCATCCAGTCTAAAGACCTTAACTCTTCGATTGAGCGTCCTGCAATTTGAGCATAGGCAGGGTTGGCATCGTAGATATGTCCAGTTAATGAATCAATAACAGCAACGCCTAGAGGTGCTTCGGTAAAAATAGTATGGAATCTCTTTTCACTTTCCCTCAACGATATTTCCACATCTTTACTTTGTGTAATATCTTCAGTCATACACAAATGACGCGGTTTATTTTTATCATCCACTTGCATTGGGGCAATGGTCATATTAATCCAGCGCACACTGCTATCAGGTTGTATATAACGCTTTTGCATTTTAAACCCAGATATTTCGCCTGCATTCATACGGGCCATATTATCTAAATCTTCTTGGATGTCATCAGGGTGTGTTATTTTCATCCAGTCTAAAGACCTTAACTCTTCGATTGAGCGTCCTGCAATTTGAGCATAGGCAGGGTTGGCATCGTAGATATGTCCAGTTAATGAATCAATAACGGCAACACCTAAAGGTGATTCGTTAAAAATAGTACGAAAGTGATTTTCAGAGCCTGAAAATGTTTCTTCACGTAATTGATCAGAAGTAATCGAATCAGTCATAGATAATTGATAAAAAGAGAGTTAATTAGATTAAAACCAACATTTATGATTGTTATTATAGTTGATTGCCATAAGTCAATTTAGAGATAAATAGTTTCTACCCTCTAACTCTAACTTTCAATTTGATGGTATATTAAGTTTTGGTTGTTTTTTATATCTAGCTTTTTGATAAAGTCTATATGAAAGAAAAAACGATAAAACACTGGAAAATGCTAGATAAAAGCTTGGTGCCCTTCAAGAGTCTATTGATCATATGAGGCATGTTTTTGGGCAATATGAATAGGTATTAACTTTAATAACTTTTAAAACCATTTTTTATGACTGACTGTTTTTGGCTGGCAAGCGACTGATCAGTTTGAAAATGTTGAAGCAAGGTTGAAATGTGTTTTGAACGGTCAGTCGATAAGTTACTTTAACAATGGCGGGCTAGCTCAAACACCACCTACTTATGGCTGGCGGTGTTTGAATATCAACCTAACTTTGTCTATTTAGCAGTCAGAATCTTCATCGTCAGTAAAACCGTCACCATCGTTGTCAATTCCATCACTACATTTTCTTTTACCTTTTTCCTTTTCAAGAACAACCTCTCCACTGCCTCCTCCATCACTACCGCTAGTAACTTCATCTATCCAAGCTGAGTATTTAGCAACATTAGTATCTCCTGAAAATTCTCCAAATGAGCTATCTACAACTCCATTAATATCAGAAATATCAACAGTAGGATCATCTACGATAATTGAAAGTCCATAGGATGTTACCCCTATAATCTTACTTCTTTTAAAAGTAGGCCCTCCCGAATCACCAGGAGCAGAATTCACCTCATCTATCCCTTCACCAAGATTACTGTAGAGCAACCCAAACCAATAACCAAATGCATCGTGCTCAGGGCTTCCATCATCAAAATCATAATGCATAACTGACTCGCTAACAAAATCAATTCCTGGAATTAGCGTAAAAGCTGTAAGCATTAAATCCGCATAGGCATCATATCTATTTGTTCCATCTCTCTTAGTGCCAAAATCGATTGATAAATCAATTTTTCCCTTACCACTTAATCCATAACCAAATTTATCCCCTACAACTCTAATCGGCGACCTACCTGATCTACTAATATCATTTCTTGTAATAGTTGCTGGTGCACTTTCAGAAAGCGTCAAAACTGCAATATCGTTTCCGCGAATAAAATCTCCATCATAGTCAGGGTGAGCCGAACTACTGTCAACATCAATATCGATCTCCACATCGGAAGAGTCATCTTCAAATAAAATACTCCCAGAATCTAAATTTACATTCCCATATTCATCAGTAATACAATGGGCTGCAGTTAAGATATGGCGACCAGTAGTTAATAGTGTTCCCGTACAACCATAGGTATCTAAACCTTTTGTCAAGAATAGTAAACCAACACCATCACTAGAGCCTCCAATAGCAGTTTTATGCAAATCTGGAGAATCTACAGTTGTATATCTTAACTGGAATATAGCTTTTAACCCATTATGTTCAATTTCTATTGTTCTATGTGGTGCTGCATGAATTTTAGCTTTATCGGGAAGACTGCTCGGTCTGGCATAAGCATTATTTAATATAGACGTGCTTAATAGGGCAGTAGCTACTGCAAAAAAAACAATGAATGTATTTGATGTTTTTTTCATGTGTATGCCTTTTGTATTTTTACTTACTTACGAGATTGAGATGAAAAACTATTATCTAAATCAACTCAAAAATGCACTCTTATCAGTAATGTAAAGTTAAAATTAGAACTTTAAAGTCTAGGCTTTTTTCATCATTTGTCAATTGTACAAAGATACTAAGAGATGATCTGCTACTCAAAAACCAGTAGCTGAAAGCTGGGGTGGTAATGCTACAAATAACTTAAAAACAGAGCTATCTTTATTAATCAGTTACTCTAAAGTATTTTTTTCAAAAAACTTCATTCTTCCAACCTACTATTAATGCAATAATTACAACTACTCATATCGGATAAAGTGAGACTTACTTTAACCCCTCCTCAGTATCTAAACTGGCAAATATCGCTATCATTTATAATGATGTATACAAGTGACATAAAGTTAATACTGAATGGCTGTAAGTGAACATAAGGATTAGTAAGAATGTAATTGAAAAGTAGTGGCAGCAATGATCACTAACGACCCATAAGAAGCAGTCACTCTCAGAAAAGGAATTACCCTATATTTTATAGTTAATTCTTTTATTTATAACTACCCTCTATATGTACCGCTAGTTTCTTATCAATTCCAGTCGTGTGCAAAGCAAACCATTGGAATATAAATTCGATTAGCTCATCCAAATCACAGGCATCGTTGCGATAATCATGAAGCTGCCCATCAAGCCTTGCGAGTAATAATTGATGCTCCTTTTTATGCTCTTCATAAGATGAATAGCTTGAATCTATCATCAGATTTTCTTCACTGTAGAAATGAAAATCAGCATATTTTTTAATTTCCACCAAAATACGCAATATCTTTTCCTTGGGCGCAGCCTCATCTGCAGCAATTGATACCGCTTTTACCAAGCCCAAGAAAATCTTATGCTCTTGGTCTATTCGTTCATGACCTACTGAAAACTTATTATCCCACTTTATATCAATCATACCTTGTTCCTAATTCAATCATCGTCCTTCGTTGGTTCAATGATTAGCGTTAATGTGTTCCGTCAATTTATTGTCCATTTCAGTGGTATGGGTAGCAAACCAATGAAAGATAAATTCAACCAATTCATCTAAGCCGCTAGTCCCTATTTGGTAATTGTGAATTTGTTCAATCAACGTGGCTAAGAGCAATTCATGGTCTTTTTTATGCGCTTCATAACCTGAATAGTCCGAATCTATCATCAGGTTCTCTTCACTATACAGATGGAAATTGGCATATCGTGATATTTCTTCTAATAACCTCAACACTCGTTCTTTCGGCATATCATTCTTTTCTGCCACTGATAAATTGTTAATCAGGTCTAAAAAAACCTTATGTTCTTGGTCTACTCGCTCATGCCCAACAACAAACTTTTCATCCCACTTCATATCAATCATAAATGCTCGCTATGTTAGCTATAATTATATTTCCAGATTAGCATGGATTCCCAATATCAGGCAGGGTAGATGCTATTTTATAATGATTTTTACCTGATTTCTTTATCTCATACATCGCTTCATCTGCTTGGTTTATATATTCTTGCGCTGTCAAATCGTCATCTTGATAAATGGCAATACCGATGCTACAACCAATATGAGCAGTGATACTATCTACTCTATATTCTTTTGAAATTGCTTGGATGATTTGTTTGGCAACAAAAATTGCATCGGCTTCTGACTTTATTTCATGCAATAACACTACAAATTCATCACCACCGTATCGCCCCACGCTATCGCTATCTCTTACTGTATGTATTAAACGATTACTGACCTGTTTTAAAACAACATCTCCCGTTTCATGCCCAAAACCATCATTAACCTCTTTAAAATCATCTAAATCTATAAACAATAGTGCTGAACGCGATTTATGCCGTTTATTCATTGCCATAACGGTAAGTAACCGGTCATCGAACAAAGCTCGATTGGGTATAGCCGTTAATGCATCATAACTTGCCATATGTCGCATACGTTCTTCAGCTTTGGTTCTGATTTCAACTTCATGCTGTAGCGCTTGTGTCCGTTCATCGACTCTACGCTCTAGTAGTTGATAAGATTCAATGAGCGCTTGTTTGTTTTTTTCATTTTTTATTCGATAAAGAGCAAGACGCCAGCTGACTAGCATCAGTATCAATAATAATGGCAAGGTGACATAAGAAAATCTTATGACTATATTTTGTTGCAGTGTTGTTAATTGCTCATCAGGGATAAATGACACAATTTTCCAGACATAGCCTTTAATTGATAAATCGTGATTGTTGTGATTACTGGAGTTTTCATGCCTGTGAAAAGGAAGTGATTCATGAATGGGATAGGTGGATGCAAAAGTAAACACCCCATCTGCCGTTGTAATTTGACCTTCTTCTTGTGTTGTAATTTGAGACCAGACCGTTGGATGATATTTTTGAAAACGTTCATCATTGTTATACATAAACCCCCACGTTCTTTCTCTATTCGGATGTTTTAGCCAGTACCCTTGTCCATTTAACAGTGAGATTGTTTGCGTTTGACGACTTGTTGAATGTGATATTTTATCCAGTAAATTTTGTGATAAATAGTTTAACAGTAAGGCACCGACTTTCTCTCCTGTTTGACTATAGATAGGTGTGCCTATCCGTATCATTGGCTTAATAGGTTGTTCTATTGCACCGTTTTCAATATTTAAATCCAGAGGCGATATAAAAACTTCCCCCCTATCTAATGAAACGGTTTCTTTGAAATAATAGCGATGCTTTTTATTTTGTAGTTTATTGAATGGAACTTGGATTATGTGATAATTTTCCTGATTAACCCGATTAGTTTCTTGACCTGAAACATCAAGTATACGAATTTGGTCATAAACACCTATATTGCCAGAAAAGGCTACAAACTCATCATTGATATGTCCATTGATTTGTCCGTTTTTAATATGAAGTGTAACCAAGTCAGAAAGGGTTAAGGTATCCGCTATCCTTTCTGTTAACACATCTTTGATTGTTCCCCGTACTAAAATAACATTATTGGTTTCATTATCCGTCAGCCTATCCAAAGCTTTGTTATATTCAAGCGAAAAGACGTAGCCAAATAATACACACAGAGGGATTAACCAAACAATAATCACTTTGCTGATTTCCTTAGTTAACGATGTTGCTCTCATTGAATCCATTAAGACACCCTATCATAAAGATTAGACCAGAAAAGCTATAACTGCCTTATAAAATCATATAGTCCATTGATTTTCTGCTGCGACAGGCATCATAATTTATTTGTAATAGGGGGTAAATAATAAAATAGGTAGTGCTTGCTTTTGGCTGTATGCGACCGCCCAGTATGACAACGTAAAAATGTGATTGAGGAATACCATCAACAGTCACTGCCAATCTATACCAGGCTTTAGTTAGCCAAATATCATTATGATTTTAGATAATTTTCAGAACCATGAACCCAAGCAAAAGTAAGGTTTATTTCATTAGCTACTATTGTTGTGACCGCTTGATTTATTCCAGACTCTAAGCCAAATAATGAAAGAAAATACTGGTAATCATCCAACCATTGTAAGAATAAGAAGTTTTTTAATAATTACTTTAACAAACTTAATCTGACAATTTCAAAACTCTTGAATAACAAGGTTACTTTGTTTCTTTACCAACTGATATACATAAGAACGTGTAACACCGTATTTTTTAGCAACCTCAGTTTTCTTCATATCTGAATCAAAATCCTGTTTCATTTGTTCTAGCTCTTCATCGGATAGCGTTGGTTTACGTCCTTTATACTTTCCTTTAATTTTAGCAATTTCTATACCCTCGCGCTGGCGTTCCAACATTAAGTCACGTTCCATCTGCGAAACCGCACTTAATATAGTTAACATCAAATCGTTACAAATATTCTTTTTATCACCAAATAACAAATCTTCTTTGTGAAATTTTATAGAACATTCCTTGTTGATAATTTCATCCACGATACTCAACAAATCCTGGGTATTTCTGCCGAGTCTTGAAAGTTCATGTACATTAACCCTATCACCTTTTTTTAAGATTTTGAGCATCAATGACAATTGTTCTCTGTTCTTATCCTTGCCAGATACTTTCTCAACAAATTCGACATCACAATCTACATCGATTAGCTGGCGGTCGGTATTCTGTAGAATTGTTGAAACACGGATGTAATTATAAGTATTCATAGTGATATTTTATAAAAGTGTGTAACTTACATTATAAACTATAATTACATTTGTGTAAATACTGTCAATTAGACTTATATTACACACTTCCTCAGATGTGTAGCTAGAGCATGGTTAAATTACACACGACAATCCATAATCCCAGTTCCTTTAACTCGTTTAAAGGATATAGAGAATTACTAATTAACCAGAACCAAAAAGCAGTGTTTTACCATACTGAGTTACAATCTTTATTTATTCATTGACAGATAACTGGTGTTAGCTAAACTGATAAGAGATTAATAATCTTCAATTTAGGAGTGGATATGTGTAACTCTGCAAATCACTCACCACGCTGTACTTGCGGCTTTGGTGGGCAAGGTCATTTAGGTCGCCGCACTGAAGGTGCTGGCGTATACAAAAATAAGAGTCAAATAACATCTCTCCCTCATCATTCTTACGATACTTTCGTAAATCCAAATGCTCACTGTCCTGTATGTGGAATTCCAGTCTTTTTTTATCAATCAGAATCAGGTAGTCGTGTTTTTTTTGATGAACTCGGTCCTCCCTGGTCAAAACATACATGCACAGATAATCAGCAACTCAAAACCCCCAATAAGTTAATAAAGAGGAATAGTCCATTAAAACAAGATGCCTCCACTTCTGAAATAACTCTATTTCATTGGCAACAAATTGGTTGGGAACCTTTCCTATCACAAGAAATGCACACAGTGCATAACAGTTTTTTAGCTATAACAGGTATTTATAAGAGTAAAATAACTACTGTTTACTTACAAATCAACTTGGTTTTTTCAAAAAACACGCCTATACAATTAAAAACTATAGATAACCACTCATTTGAAATGTCAACCTTTATAATTGAAAATGGAAACCATGTTATCGAAGAAATGTATACAGTTTATATTAGCTTGCAAGCTGCCCATATATCCTCCATAAGAAAAAAAGAATCAATTCGTAACAATAAAAATAAAGTTTATATATCAAATAAAAATATTAAAGCCCGCACCTCTTTAAAAGGTAAAGAAAAGAAGCTTGCCGAAAAAAACACATCATTTGTAAAAAAAGTCAAAGTCAAAGTCAAACCTAAAACAGCTATGGAATTAGCTTTTGAAAAGGCTAGGAATCACTGATACCAGTGTACTTCTATGTTAGGTTTCATTACGTTGTACCATGATTTCAAAAAGCCCAGCTTGAAACATATTAGGTGATAATTTAAATATTCATCATCTGAAGCGCTGTTCACGATTGAACAGTACCAGTGTTCATAAAGTACCAGAATGACTGTTCCGCTACCTGATAACCTGAATAGTTCGTCACGGTTTTAAACGCTTATTGAGTGTAGAATGTACAAGTAGTTATTTAATTATCAGCACATGAACCACACTCACCACCAATATTATATGGAATTAGATATTTTCAGGTTACTTAATAACCAGGAATATTTATGTCTATTTATAATGCAAAGCAACGCGACTCTAGTGGTCGTATAAACCGCCTGTTGACTAAAAACCAGCTCAATAGACCAAAGGGTTATGCTCGCTCAAAACACCTCCATTTCATCCTGATTCCACGTCATCGCCATAAACAATTATTACGAAAAATAGCATTAGGGTTCGATGTTAATGAAATGACTTTTAACAGCCACCCACATAAACCGACCTTATACGATTGCTGTCTCTAAATAGGATTTTAGTATGCTAATTTTTGTGTATGGAACACTATTGTCAGGTTTACCACTATCTCACATTTTAGACAATTCCGAGTTTATTGGTGTAGCTGTTGCAGGTGGAGTTCAGCTCTATAATCTTGACTACTATCCAGGCATTAAATATGGTGATGGTGCAGTAATAGGTGAAATATATTCTGTTAATAATGAAACACTTCAAACGCTAGACACTGTGGAAGGTTTTGACCCTAACAATATAAACAATTCACTGTACTATCGTTCTAAAATCAGAATGATTCTACCAACCATTACAACTGATGTGTTTGCATATTTCTACAATTCTCAGGTTGATGAAAATATGCAAATAGAAGATGGCGATTATCGTAAATATTTACTATCCGAAACTGTTCCATGATTAAAGTATGTTTATCAAGCTGGCTGTTATCAACCCTAACCAGCCAATCAGAATTGTTTTTTCACGTGCAAAGCACTGGTTATTTTGATTTTACCAATATTGCTGGCTATTTAGTGCA
>ENA-ORXI01003593-ORXI01003593.1-sediment-metagenome-genome-assembly--contig:-NODE-3593-length-10360-cov-21.049402_pt1 | contig 10360 bp, 8 predicted proteins | sample MGYA00237861_ERZ511468 | MGnify/ENA primary metagenome ERZ511468 (study PRJEB26299, sample SAMN06266213) | sediment metagenome | isolation source: Hudson Canyon methane seep mesocosm | place...
CGGAATTTTGAAGGAGCTGTAGCCCTAGTTTGTGCTTTTTTATGGTTGCCTATGTGAAACGGCAACAGCCCCTAGTGACAGGTAATTAATTTAACATTTCTGTAGAATGTAGGGCCTGCTTTTTAGGTGTGTAATGAACCCATCAATGCTGCTTAGAATAATGGGTTTCGTAAAACACTCTACCCACCCTACGTAAAATTTTACAATAAAAAATGTTAAAATATTAGTGCTTAGTACTTGTGTGATTGACATATTTTAAAGGTAGGTTATTTGTAAATAACAGAAAAACAGGAGTATAAGAATAAAAAATCTCAAGGTAAAACGCAATGAACTGAAATACTATATTAATAATATAGAATATAATGCGCTGATTAAACGGCTTCAACATGTACTAAAGTCCGACCATTATAGTGTTCCAGGAAAAGGCTACTTTATTCGCAGCCTGTATTTTGATTCCTACAATGACAGCTGTTTATACCAAAAGCAATCGGGTGTGCAGTTCAGGCAAAAATACCGTATGCGTATCTACGACCTCGACTCCACAAACGTAAAATTTGAAATAAAGAACAAAGCAAATAACCAAGTATTTAAAGAGTCGGCCACCATTAGCCGAGATAGCGCCTATCGAATCATTGAAGGTGAATACGATGAATTACTAAAATACAACAACACCATGCTTAATAAAGTATTTATTGTCTTTAGTACGCAGCTTTATCGCCCCAAAGTCATAGTAGACTATGAAAGAGATGCCTTTATATATGATCATTTTAACTTGCGCATAACTATTGATAAAAACCTACGCTCGAATAACACAAATTTTGACCTCTTTTCAGAGCAAACACACAGCATTCCTGTTGTGCTTGAAGGGAAACAAATACTTGAAGTGAAATACACCGATGTTTTACCTCGGCATATACAAAACGTATTACAATTAAACTCATTAGAGCGCCTTGCAATCAGCAAATACACATTAAGCAGGCGATTTCTTAAAACACGAAACTGGGAAGATAATTAAAAAATGGATCCATTAACCTACAGTGATATTTTCAAAAAAAGCTTTGTCGCGATGAGTTCAGGCATGGAACGCTTTAGCGCCATAGAAATAATTACTAATTTAAGTATCTCATTTTTAGTCGGGCTTTTTATTTTTTACATATATAAAAAAACCTTTCAAGGCGTGCTCTACCAACGTAGCTTCAATGTCTCATTAGTCACCATTACCATGGTAATTACCCTGATTATTATGACAATTAGTGGTAATTTAATATTATCATTAGGGATGGTCGGAGCGCTTTCAATCGTAAGGTTTAGAACGCCGATAAAAGACCCCGTGGATTTAGTATTTATTTTTTGGGCAATCTCTGTTGGCATAGCCAATGGCGTCGGCTACTACAATATATCAATCATCGGCTCAATCTTACTCACACTAGTGCTGTTGTTAATGACGCAAACAAGCGACGATAGTGATGCGCCCTATTTATTGATTGTGCAAATTAAAAATAAACAACAAGCTGACGATCAGCTCACTAATGAAATAAAACACGCGGTCAGCAAGTATCAGCTAAAATCAAAAACACAAACAGAATCCTATATAGAATATATCGCCGAAATACGTCTAAAAAAACAAGATACAAATTTTATTACCCCGCTTTATCACAAGTACGACATCATTAAAATCACACTGATATCCTATTCGGGTGAATTAGCGCAAACATAAAGCACTCGCTAATAAGTAAGCTTAGAGCTTCCTATTTCTTGTAAACAGATTTATTCCAATATTTGTTATTTTAAAGTTTTTCGTAGGATGGGGAGAGCGTTTTTTTGCGACACCCATCATTTCCATTGTGCCCCATATTAAGAGAGCCAATAATTTTAAACTTACCGAGAAATACCCATGCTCGTACTAATTAGATTAATACTGTTTATTTTGATAGTATTTTCTATTTTGTGGTATTCAATACAAGGCATGCAAAAACAACAAACAAATCTGCAGCGCTTAGTTTCACCGTATTTAGAAGGTTCAGATCGTACGGCACAAAAAATAAAAATTAAACGCACGATAACGAAACAATACCTTATTTTTTTTGACACCCCTGAATTAGCCCTACTTAAAAAAGGAATAAATCTTAAGTATCAAGCAATACAGAGAGAGGAAGATAAAAAGCCTACAAAGCAGCTCGTGTACCAGAGGAATGATGTTCAAACCTACGAAACTAAAAACTATAAAAAAATTAAACAGAGATTAGATAAGCATCCGTTATTTTCCTTAGTAAAGCGTAGTGTAAGACAGTCACTCATACAGCAATTAAAATGGGACGGCATCCCGCAGCCCCTAAAAATGAAAACAATTTTTAGTTGTGCAAAAAATAATGAGCAAATAACCCTGACAGATAATGAAGCGAAATTAACATTAAAATTATCCGTGTATTTTATCAAAATATTTTATTTGGATTTCAAGCTCGAAACGCTTGAGGTTAATGCGGTAGCAGCAGGGAAGAGTATTGCACTCGAAAATATAACAGAGGCAATAGGGCATAATAATAGTGTGCTTTTAACTAAGGCAAGCAAAAAAGGCTATCTGCTTCTGTTTCGGTACTTACAATCAGAAGTGAGCGGGTTAAAATACTTCATAAAATATCCGGAGCTTATGGCGTTACTAATGGCGATGCTATTGACAATAACGGGATTGATTGTAATGAAATTACTTTTTTGGACGCGTATTTTTACGCAAAAGGACATAAATAACAGTGGAAAATAACCCAGTTAACAAAGAGCAGGATAATGCCACAGAGCGGCTTCAGCAAAAAAAAAATTATGCCTTAGTTGATTTTCACCCCTTTCAAGATAAACAATTTATACACATAATTTATCGCTGCCTATTACGGCGAAATGTCGATCTACAAGGTGAACAGTACTACCTTGAACAGTTGCGGCAGTCTGTTATGAGTAAAGAGTGCATTATAGCTGCGTTATGCTACTCAAAAGAGGGGCAGTTAACTAAGGTTAAAGTCAAAGGTGCAAAAAAATATTATTACCTGAATAGATTGACTGCATTAGCAAATAAGCTACCCTTATTAATGGGGCTGCTGGCAGCGGCACGCTTAGTGGAAGGGCTAATAAAAATACCTTATTTAACGGAAAAATTTAATCAACTTGATTGTGCGGCTTATGAAAATGAAAATACAGCGCGAGACCTGAAAACACAACAGCAAGAGTTAAAAACACAACAGCAAGAGTTAAAAACACAACAGCAAGAGCTAAAGGCACGACAGCTAAAATTTGAACATAACCAAGAACAAATAAACCTCAAGCAACGCCATCTAGAATTAGACGCCGGACGATTAAGTGAATCATTGCAATCCGTGTCTCAAGAAGTTAATCGAAATAACAACTACCTGCTTCAACAGCAAAATAAAATTAGCGAGCTAATTACACAATTATCAGCACAACCCAAGAAGAAAGCTGGAAATGCGCGCATAAATATACTGGCTGAACTCAAGCAAGAACAATCACATTTTTTAGATTTACTCTACGTTGCATTTGAAGACAGGTACAGAGGAACTGAAGAGCAAATAAAACAACAAGTTTCGATTTATTTACCCTATATAGAGTCAGTGTATGAGCCAGAAAGCCCCGTATTGGATATCGGATGTGGGCGTGGAGAATGGTTGCAATTATTACAGCAACATAATTATAAGGCGCAAGGCATAGACTTAAATGCCGTGATGGTGAACCAAGCAAAAGAAAGTCAATTGCAGGCGTCGTGTATTGATGCGATAGAGTACTTGAAGCAACTGCCAGATAACGCGCTGTCAGCGGTAACGGGAATACATATAATTGAACATCTAGAGTTTACTTATTTGATACAAATGCTACAAGAAGTCTATAGAGTTCTAAAAATAGACGGGGTAGCTATATTTGAAACACCAAACCCCGAGAATTTATTTGTAGGCGCGCAGTTCTTTTACACCGATCCGACTCATAGAAATCCTCTAGTACCGAACACAGTAGAGTTTTTAATGAATTACCTTGGGTATGCGGAAATACAAATTAAACGATTACATACCTATGCAGAGGTATCCAAGGCACAAGGTAAGCCGAGAGACCAGAGTGATGACTTTAAGAATAACCACTTTTATAATGCGATGGACTTCGCAGTAATCGCTTATAAAAACCGTTAAAATTGTAACCTATTATAAGTAAGGGAAGAGCCACTTATTGTGGGGTTTTTTGGTTGTCATGACCGACTTAGCAAATTAAGATGTAAGGCGAAGTTAGTTGTATAAGACCATTGAATTGAGGCGAATATCTTTTTCTTGAATTAATAATTCAATAAGATAGAATGAGTTCCATACCTAGTTTCTAATGTTGGTTTTGCTTTATAGGTGACTAAGATGTATTTGGAAGTAAGTGTGACAAAGTAAAAATAATAATCTTTATTTTGTTTTTATGGTATATTGACCGCATTATCAATGCTGGTAATGTGATATTATTTATTCTGGAATGTAAGCCGGGTCAGTGCTCATAATTGGTTGGGTTGGCGGAGCTGGGTTTAACTTTTTTTTTATATTTTTTTTTTTTGGAGATTTAAAACATGGCTTTTACAGCAAGCGAAACAACTGTTTCACAATTATTTCAATCATCGTTTGGGCGTCCGGTTTCATCACAGGAAGGTCTAACGGCATGGGTTGAACGTTATGATGCAAAAGTAACTGCGGGCAGTAGTTCAGCGGAAGCAGAGCAAGCGACTCTTGCTGAAATGAATATTTCAGATGAAAGTACTGCTATTTATAATGCTAAAGATGAAGCAGCAACGGTTGACTTTATTTTTACTAACTCTTTAGGTAGAACTGCAGTAGAGCCAGGAAGAACGGCTTGGGTTGAAAGAGCAGCAACGATTCCTTTAGAGCAACTACAGCAAGAAATTTTAGCATCAGCAAGAGTTAATGATGACTTCAATTATATGAATGACTTGATTGATGAAGCTGATGCTGAGTTGAATCCAATTGTTGAGGTAGTAGGTAATACTTTCTATTTGACTGCTGGTACAGACCGCAGTGGTTTTGTTGGTACAGCTGATAATGATCAATTTAACGCTTACATTGAGCAAAACTCATTCGCTGGGGGTGTTTCAAACTCACTATCTTCAGCAGATGTTTTAGATGGTGGTGCTGGTACAGATTCACTTTATGCTGAAATCGTTCCTGAATTCTTTGGTGCTACAGGGGATAATCAAATTGATATCCAACCTAGAACATCAAATATTGAAAACGTAACATTTGAAGCGAGAGATGCTTCTAATGCTCATGGTGCAATAATTGTTGTTGATGCTAAAAACATGACGGATATCGATGAAATCGGTTCTTACATGTCAGATGGCGATTTAATTATTGAAAATCTAACAACTGCACAAAGCAGTGGTGATGATAGAAATACTGACGAATTAACAATCACGATGGATCACACTGATAACTTCAACAGTGATGGTGATGCTTCAGATTTAACTGTGTACTTTGATGAAGATTACTTGTTGGTCGGTCAATCTACTACAGTTTCTCAAGCAAACTACTGGTTGTTAGATGAAAACACGTTAGATTACACTAATACACCATTAGAGATTATTGAAAGAAATGGTGTGTCTTTAACAATTGATGGCGTAGCTTTCGACATCCAAATGGAAGATTCTGTTGCTGCAGCAGCTGATACATGGGTTGATTTTGCTGCTGGTTTACAAGATGTTATTAATGCAGAAGTTGCTGCTGGTAATACAGATTTAGCTAACTTAACAGTAGCTGTTGACGTGAATAACACTGACTCAACATTTAACGATGCTGGTGTTGAAGTGACTATCCCTGCGATCACTATTACTGATTCAATTGGTAGAGTTTTAGTTCCAACAGGATTTACTTCACCTGCAGAATTGACAGCTGGTTTCGATATCTATGGTAAATTTGATAACGTTGCTTCAACCACTATAGATAATGATTTAGCAATCAATGTTGAATTGAATAAAGTGGGTCGTGAAGGTGAAGGTGGTGATCTTCTTATTGGTGGTAAAGAACTAGACCAAGATGGTGGTGCTGAAGCACAAGGTAATGGTATTGGTATTTTCAATATCGATGTATTGGGTGATGAGTCTAAGTTAAGTAACTTAGGTAGCATTAACTCTACTAACAATGCATTAACTACAGTTAATATCGCAACTGAAGCGAGCTACGTAAGTGGCGACACATTTGCTTCTTTAACAGTGAGAGATGCATTTGATGCTTCTACAGCAGTTGAAACTGTTAATGCAAACGCTTTCTTGGGCGATTTAAATATCGGTCAAGATGATGCAGCACTTAATGTTAATACATTCACAGCAACAGGTGGCGGTGATGTAACTTACAATGCTGAGATTGATGGTACTGAAAAATCTGTATTCACTAACACGACTGCTGCTGGTGACGATACACTCACAGTAATGTTAGATGGTGATGCTGTTGATACCGTTGGTACAAGCTTTGCTATTAATGCTGGTCATGGTGCTAACACTGTTACAGTTGCTATGACTACGGATATGGTTTCAGTTGCTACAACTGCACTTTTAGATAACCTAAGTATTAATACTGGTTCAGGCGAAGATGAGATTACTTTAGTCGGTGGCTCTGCTCTTGCTGCTGCTACTGATGGCGATGCTGATTTTAATATCACTTCTGGTGGCGCTTCTGATTTCGTTTACATCAACTCAATTAGTGATGCTGCTAGTGTAGTTGCTGCAACTGGTACTTGGACTGTTGGTGATCTAGATGGTACAGGTGCAACTACATTTGTAGATAGAGTATTGTATCAAGCTACTATAAAAGTTAACTTTGCTGGTTTTGAAAAAACTGTAACTGTTGATACAAATGCAGCAGGTAACTTCGTTGCTACTCAACTAGACATTAACAATGCAATTAAAGATGCTATTGCATCAAATGTTGAATTGTCTAAATTGTTAACAGTTACTGAAACTACTGGTTCACAGCAAATGATTATTACTTCAACAGTTGAAGGTAATAATGACTTAGCTATTAGCTTGTTCCAGAATGACTTGGTTGAAGTTGCAGCTGTTGGTTCTACAACGTTTAACGCAAGTGATTTAACTGCTGTTGCCGCCGGCATTATGGAGACTACTGCTAATAATTCTGATACTGTTACTACAGTTGCTGCAGTAGTTGCTATTCTCAATGGTCTTGATGGTTTCTTAGAAGAAACTGGTGTGGTTGGTAGTGCTTATGACCTACTAGAAACTATTGATGGTGCTGATGGTGTTGATGAAACTTCAGTTACTAACGTATCAACTATCGATATGGGTACAGGTGCAAACGACTTAGTTGTACTTAACTCTGATGATGATAGTGCTAATACATTATTATTCAGTGCTGATTGGGGTAAAGTAAGTGTTCTTAACTTCTTCACTGATGCTGCTTTAGCTCAAACTAATTCAGCTGCATTAGCTGATGACTTAGTTGAAGGTCTTCACACTATTGATTTTACTGAATGGTTAGATGATCAAGTTGATCCATCTGCTACAGCAAATATCTTATCTGCAACACGTACTGCAACAACTGATGTTGTTCAAGCTGCAGGTGCAGATTTAGACCTAGATTCAAATGAAGTTGTTATTGTTAATGATTGGACTAGTGCAACTGGCGAAACTTGGTCAGGAATGACTGCAACAAATATTGATGCAGCTCTTACTGATGCTGGTGCGGCTGGTGCCGACGATTACGGTACAAACGCAATCGTTGGTTCTAGTGCAACAGCTATAGGTGCTACGCTAATCGGCGCAACTCAAGATTCTATCTTAATGATTGAAAATGACTTGAATGCCGGTGAATACAAAGTTTTTAATGTTGAAACAACTGCTGCAGGTGCTACTGAAGCATTTGATGTTACATTGGTTGGTGTAATTGACTTTGGTGGTGAAATCGATGCCACTACTGTATTTGCATAATAAGAGAACTTTTAAAGTTTAATTATTAACTAAAGTACAAAGGGCGAACATTGCAAGATAAGTAACCTTAGGCTCTGATTTAAGAGTCTGAAAAAATGATAAACCCTAGTTCAGTAATGGACTAGGGTTTTTTTATGCCTGTTGTTTTTTATTGTCGCGAAGAAAAAATGAAGCCAGAGTAACATTAAAAGGACTATTTATGGTTATCGCTTTTTTAGCTGTTGCGGTCTAGATGTGATGCAGCGTGGAAATAATCGTCAGGCCTGTTTTGCTAGTGTGGAAGATAATGCAGTATATTTAGAATGTCTTAGAAAATACGCACGTGAGTATCAGATTGAGGTGAATGCTTGGGTATTAATGGCAAATTATATTTATTTGTTATGTACATCTTTGCAGGAGCATGGGATTAGTTTTATGGTGCAGGCTTTAGGGCGTATGTATTTGGGTTTAAATGCAATGGAAAGGCGGTATAATTATCGAAGATTATTTGAGTCAGAATATGACTGATGATTTGTTAGCGGTTATTAGAAAGTATGCAAGCAAAGGTTTGGCTTTAGGTAATCAGAAGTTTACTGATAAGATTGAACAATTAAGTAAGTAAAAAGTAATAGAGGGTGTGAGAGGTAGGCCGAAGCATAGCGATTCTGTCTAATTAATTTACTCTGACCCTATTTTTATAAACAAGAAACAAGGAGAAATAGTATGACAAAAGAAAACCAAGAAGCAAAATTAAATATTGATGGCAAAGAGTATAAAATGTCTGATTTGTCTGATAATGCAAAGGGGCAGTTGAAAGGTTTGCAAGCAGCTGAAGTTGAAATGAAGCGTTTGAATGTTCAGTTGGCATTAGCTCAGACTGCGCGTAATGCTTATATGCATGCTTTACAGGATGAATTGCCTGCGGTTAAATAGTAAAATTATGAGTCGCTCTCAGTCTGTGGTCTCTATTTATTATGATGCTCAGCAAGATAGGTTAAAGTTTCTGTTAACTATGAATAAGCAAGTACAGATTGAGGGCATCATGACACGTCGTTTATTAAAAGCTATGTTAAATCAGTTGCCTGAGTGGTTGATAAAACAAAAGGCAGTTAAAACGGCAATACAGCAAGAAAGCGTGTTAACTCCAATTCAGCAGCACGTTATTAATCAATTTCAGCATCAAGCTGCACAATATCAAGTTGAAAATCAACATGTAGTGAAAGTAAATAAAAAAATTGTGGGTTTTTTGATAGAGATAATCAATTTGTCTTCAATTCCTAAGCAAGGTAGTCGCTTAGAAATAGCGATGAAATTTTTTTCTGCTGATAAGCAAGAGCATATTAATTTAGTGTTTACATTAGAGCAATTTCATCAATTTATCTTAGTTGCATTGGAAAAAGCCAGTGAGTGGGATTTAAGTAATCCATGGCTAACTGAGGAATTTACTCACTCTAAAGTAATGCATTGATTTTTTATGTTTAGTAATAAATTTATTTTTAGATCACGTTTAACCATTATTTTGCATGATATTGTGATGGTAGTCTGTGCTTGGGTTTTTTCTTTTTGGTTTAGTTTTCGCTTACAGGTAATTCCGCTTGATTTTCAAATGATGGCATTAACCTGTTTGTCTTTTGTAGTTATAAGTCAGTCGGTTATTTTTTGGTATTTTGGTTTGTATAAAGGGGTGTGGCGGTTTTCTTCATTACCCGATTTAATTTGTATTTTTAAAGCGGTTATTGTTGGTGCTTTATTTATTACAGGAAGTTTATTTATTTATAATCGTTTAAATATGGTTCCTCGTTCAGTTTTTCCTCTTTATATCTGTTTTTTACTTTTATTTTTAAGTCTTCCTCGTTTATTTTATCGACATTATAAGGATTATGTTAAGCACGAAAGGAGCGCGAAAAGGGCGTTAATAGTGGGTGCTGGAACAGCTGCTGATATGTTGGCTAGGGATTTACTTCAAGATCAACTGGCTTTTTTTCCGGTTGCTTTTGTTGATGACGATAAAAGTAAAAAAGCTAGGTCTATCCGTGGCTTAGTTGTTCTTTTTGATACTCAGTTAATGCAAGAGCACGTCACAAAGAATAATATTGATATTATTTTGATTGCAATTCCTTCCGCTTCAACTGATGAAATGAAGCGGATTGTTGAGGCGTGTGAGAAAACTAATATTCCTTTTAAGACATTACCTTCGGTTAAGGATTTGCTATCGTCTTCTGTATCTAAGAAAAATTTAAGAGATGTTGCGATTACGGATGTTTTGGGGAGAGAGGTGGTTGATTTAAACTGGAAGAATATGCGTAAGAGCCTTTCGAATAAACGGATTTTAATTACCGGTGGCGGTGGTTCTATTGGGGCTGAGCTTTGTATGCAATTGGCCAGAATTGAGCCAGAGTTGTT
>ENA-ORXI01003594-ORXI01003594.1-sediment-metagenome-genome-assembly--contig:-NODE-3594-length-10359-cov-77.986676_pt1 | contig 10359 bp, 14 predicted proteins | sample MGYA00237861_ERZ511468 | MGnify/ENA primary metagenome ERZ511468 (study PRJEB26299, sample SAMN06266213) | sediment metagenome | isolation source: Hudson Canyon methane seep mesocosm | place...
AACTGGTAGACACGTCGGATTCAAAATCCGATTTCTTCGGAAGTGCCGGTTCGATTCCGGCCCTCGGTACCATAGAAGATTCCAAGCAAGTCCAAGAATATCCGAAAGCCCTTTAGTCTACTGACTTATGGGCTTTTTTTATGCCTATTTCATTCCAAGTTAGTCCAGCTAAATCCGATAAAAACCACTAAAAGTGTAGCCACTTATGTAGCAACTGCTAGAATGAAGCTGTTTTTTACAAAAAGTGGCTACATTTTATGGCTAGAGACCTTATAAAATCAGATCTAAGTATTAAAGCATTGCAGGCTGAAGATAAACCTTATCGGCTAAATGATGGGAAAGGCTTATTTATATTAGTTAATCCTGACGGCTCTAAGTACTGGCGCTTCAATTATTCTTTTCAAAATAAGCGCAAAAAACTATCTTTAGGGGTTTACCCTGAAACAGGGTTAAAAGTAGCCAGAAATAAAGCCGCCGAGTGCCGAGAACAAATACTCAATAATATTGATCCGTCACAATCACGCAAAGACCAAAAACAGGCAGTCCAGCAATCACAAGCGGATCAAAAGCGCATTGAACACGGCATACCTTTAAAAAACTCATTTACTGAAGTGTCTAACCTTTGGCTAACCGCTTTTGAACATACCGTTTCACCTAGTACGTTTTATAAAACTTCAACCCGCATTAAGCAGCACATCTTGCCCTATATTGGTGATAAATTAATCAGCGATATTAAATCACCTGATATTCTCGAAATTATCCTACCCATTGCCGCACGACAAACATTAGAAACCGCCCACCGTGTTTTAAATCACTGTAACCGTATTTTTAAATATGCCGTTGCCCATGGCCTAATTGAGCATGACCCAAGTCAAGCCGTTATTGGTAGCATTCCCCCTGCAAAAGTAAAACACCGAGCCGCTATTACAGAGCCCCGAAAAATCGGTCAATTAATGCGAGATATTGATAACTACACCGGCACCTATACCGTTCAATGTGCCTTAAAACTATCTCCTTTAATATTTTGCCGCCCTGGTGAACTTAGGCAAATGAAATGGCAAGATATAGATTTTGACGTTAAAGAATGGCGTTATTTTGTGACTAAAACCGAAACAGAACAAATTGTTCCCCTTTCAACCCAATCTATTGCCGTATTAAAAGAGATCCAAAGGCTAACCCATGCAAGCGCCTACGTATTCCCCAGCATAAGAAATAATAAAACACCCATGAGCAATAACACCGTAAGGCTGGCATTAAGAACAATGGGCTATGATGCTGAGACAATGAGCGCACATGGTTTCAGAACCACGGCATCTACTCTTTTAAATGAACAAGGTTGGAGCCCTGATGCTATTGAGCGTCAATTAGCTCACTCACCTAAGAATAAAGTGCGGGCGGCTTATAACAGGGCGTTATATTTAGAAGAACGCGTAAAAATGATGCAGGCATGGGGTGATTATTTGGATGAATTGAAATCACTAGCTAAGGTAATACCAATTAAAAAGATGGCTTAAACCGTTTAACTGGGCTAACTCGCCGGAGTGAAAGCGGGATTCGTCATCTCGTTGCCCAGTTTCTTATTTTGACGATGCACTTTGACTAGGTGATGCAAATGAATGAAATTTCAAATTATTGGAAAAAAAGAGACGGCTATACTTTGATTGAAGCTGGTTACTTGGTGTTAGGAATGCCACCAAAATCACCTGAAATCGATTTACCATACGAAGTATTAAAAGCAATTGAAGATATTAGAAATATCATAAAAACAATTTCAATTGATGAATACACAAAAATTGAATCAGGCAATGATTTTATTTCAAGAAATGTAGTTGTTAATTTTGCTACATATTATGGTGTTACTGATTTTTTTAAAGATGATCCACTCGTACAAAAGTCACTTATCACCTTTGGAAATAGTCCAAACGAGAAACAGGTTATTAGTGATCACGAACCATCTAATAAGTTTGATTTACAACAATTAAAATCATGGAATGATTTTGAAGCCAAAACTTTAAATGCAATAAATAAATATCCTCAATGGTCAGCAGAAAAGACCATTAGTAAGTCTGGTAATTTAATGGAATGGCTTGCATTAGAGATAAAATCCGATACAAGAGAAGCTGAAATAATAAAAAGATTTCTGACAGAAAAATTTAAAATATAAGCAATTTCAATATGTTGTACTTGTCACATCTATTGTCATATGACAATAGATGTGACAAAAAAACACTCCTTTATACTTTTTCCCGTACCTGCCCAGTTAATCAAAAGGCGGTCAAGTTACTTCATATAACTAGGAGATATGTATGGGATCATCAATAGAGCAAAACTATCGCGGTCGCGATGTACAGAAAATATTTGGTATTGGTCAATCGACTATGTACGAATATATTAAACAAGGCGTTTTACCAAGACCAATAAAACTGGGGCGTACTTCTGTTTGGTTAAGATCTGAAATTGATGCAGTCATTGAAGATCGGAAACAAGCAAGGAGTCAAGTTGCATGATTATCTTGACAATGCAAAAGACCTACCCTAATCTATGCAGCAAGTCAGCAGCACAAGTTGTTGAAATACTCATACCAAGTATGAGGCGGTTTCAGACCCGTAAGAATAACGGTGTAGGCGATTACACCATGTGTAGATCGCTTTTTTTATGCCCAAAATCCACCTTGAGTGCGCTCAAGGACCTATCTTTATGGTGGGGGCGATTGTTGGAGCAGCTCCGTTATGCTGCGTCTGAAACCAACATGAACTCCCACCGCCCAAAATGTCAGACTTTTTGCGGTGGCTTATCCTTAAATAACGGAGCAAGTCAGATGCCTAAATCACACACCACAAACCCAAGAAAACCAAACGCACCCTCTTTAAATACTAGACTAAAATCTCTATTTAATCTATGTGATGCAAACAGAAACACCATTGCATCAAGCCTTACTTTTGAACAAATAAAACCTATTGCTGATCGTATCAATGGCTCACTCATTAAGTTTGATCGTATGGCGGGAGAAATCTCATGAGCCATTCAACAGAGAAGCAAGAAGAAACGCTGTTATTAGTAGGACATCACCTAAAAAATGCTGAAGTCGAGGCTAATAACGCATTGTCCGAAGTTAAAAACCTCTTAACTGATGAGGGTTTTATATTTCTATCGAAATTAGTTGTTTTGGCGACTAAAAACCTTCGTTATGCAGGCATTATTTCACTAGCTAAACAAGAGCCAGATGATGAGAGACGCGCTGTATTGATTGCGCTAACTAAACAGATAATAGAGTTGAATGATCTTTTAGGGGATAAGTCATGAGCCAGTTAAACACCACCCCAAACAGTACGGCTGTTCCTATCGTTGGCACAATAATTATGCCCCAAGATGAATATGAAGCTTTTATTAATCATGCGGGTGAGTTTGATGTTACCTGTTTTGAGGTGAAGGCCCAAGATAATAAGCCATTATCCCAGTTATTAGAAACCAAAGAACAGGCCGTTAAGTTATGCGATGATCTTAAAACAGATCATCCGGGTGCAAAAATCAGCAAGTTGATTTGGTATTACTCTTCAGCTAACGAACGTGACCGCTTGGAAATGATGGATAGCATTGTTAAAGCTGAAAATCAGACATAAAAAAAGGTCTATTTAAATTCATAAATAGACCTTTCCCTTAAAAATGTAAATCTTACAACCACAGGGATATTTTACATTTTTTACGGGAAATTGCTCTATTTTTTCATACAAAGTACATAGGTAAGCCAATGAAAAATATTCAAGATATATGTGCAGGAACCTGCGCGAAATTAGGCGGCAAACAATGAGCCAACAACTAGAAAATATTATCAATGCGCTTGAGACTTACACAGGAAAGCCGGCTAAACGTAACGGCGGTCGAATTTCTTGTGTATGCACCCATGATGGAGCATCACATTATAATTTGTCGGTTACTGATGGAAATGATCGGGTTTTATTGTACTGTCATTCACACCAGTGTGATGCACAGGATATTTTAGAAAGGGCGGGGCTATCTATTCGAGATGTTTATTTTAAACCGCTAACCAGATTAAATAATGGAGCCCAGCAAAAACCATTTGTTAATGATCGTAAATTAAAAAGTGAGTTAAATTTTGAGCTGATTATATTGCAGGTTTGGTTAAGCGATGTGGCGGCGGGCGCTTGGGATAATTCAGGAAATGACACCCATGACCGGACTTTATTAGCATTACGGCGGGTTAATGCAATTACAGCGCATTATTTAAAGGTTGATATATGAGCAACCAACAAACAGCAGCGGATTTACTACTAGAAAACTCGGTTCCGATTGAAAAAAATGCGGGTGATGCTGTTCAGGAGTGGAAAAACGAATTGATTCCATTTAATAGAATGATGGGGTTTTTATCGGGCACTGAATGGTTAGTTAATAAAATCCTTTGCAGGAACTCAATTGGCACGATGTTTGGCGACTCTGGAACCATGAAGTCATTTGTGGCGCTTGATCTGGGTTTGTCAATTGCCTGTGGTTTAGATTACCACGGGCATAAAGTACATCAAGGCGGGGTTGTTTACGTGTGTGGTGAAAATTTCCACGGCACACCTAAGAGAGTGATGGCGTGGTGTATGGAAAATGATATTGATACGGAAACAGAGGTTCCTTTTTTTATTACAAGGCTACCAGTCGCCTTGATCGATGAAACATCTATGGTTTGTTTGGCGGACGATATTTTAAAGTCTTGTGAAAATCCCGCGTTAATTATTGTTGATACCTTGAGTGCAAACTTTGGACAGGGGGATGAGTCGTCTAATTCTGACGTAGGGCAACTGCTAGCTAATGTGAGTACTTATTTTAGCGGTTTGGGTGCATGTGTCATGTTCGTGCATCACGTCGGACACGGCGCTAAAGATCGCGAGCGTGGGGCGTATGCTTTGCGCGCTAACGTAGACTTCCGAATACAAGTAGATAAGCCAGCAGATAGCCCGAGTTTAACGCTAACAAGTCTTAAGGTTAAAGATGGGGCGTTATTTAGTCCTATTGCGTTTAAATCGCGGGTGGTGGCAATTCCTGAGCTATTCGACTCTGAAGGCATCCAAGAGACTTCGGTAGTATTAGATATTGCGGAATATTCGCCGGTGGTGGCGGCAGTTAATAACGCCGGTTCTGGTTTACAGTTGCTAGCATTTACGGCGTTGGCGGATGAATGCAAGAAGCGGCGAGAAGAGTTAGATAAGCGCGGTGGTGCTGGATCAGCTTGGGTTCCGTTTGAGGTTTGGTATCAAATGGTATCTAAAGAATACGCTGCAAAAGGAAAGACGGCTCGAAAAGATTCATTTAAGCGGTCAATTGACAATATGCTTAAAAAAGAAATTGTAGAGTCAAATTCCGGTCTTTATCGAGTAAAAGAATGAAAATAGCCTTCCACTACTCCACAACCATATTACTCATTCCACCACACCCCACACCCTATAGGGGGGTGTGGTGTGGTGTGTAAGTGCTGTGTAATTTGTGTATGGATTGTGGGTCTATTGTGTAAGCTTTGTGTGAGTCGGTGGAGTAGCTCCACAACTGGTATTTTTTTGGTGTGGTGAGGTTTTGTGTAAGGTTTGTGTGTTGTTTGTGTAGGTGTGTGGAATATTTACACCGTTGTTATTCTTGAGTGGTGAGGTCGTATGTATTCAATACACAGTAGATTAAAGAGAATCAAGAATATCTTAAATGTTTTGGGTCCTTCTGTAACTTAGGTACAGGCGGGTAAATTTGTGCGCGTGTTTTGGGTAGGCAGTGTGCTTTAGAGTTACTTTACTTTTGGTTCTCAGTTAGCAGTTAACTTACCAACATCTAAATATATCCATATATTAATTAATTTTTTCAAGGAGTTAAGTATTATGAGTTTTGGAACGCAAGCAGATTTAGCAAGGCATTTGGGGATTAGTCGGTCGGCTGTTTCTCAAGCTTTTAAGAAGCACAATATACAACTTAGTTTAAATGGCGAGTTTGATATTGAATATGCAGCGTGGTTACTTCAAGAAAGGCAGGACAAACTAAAAAGCCAGGCGCAAAGATCAAGCACCAAGCAACCGGCTGGCGTAAAAGATATTCGTACTCAGCGTGAAGTATTACGGCTTTATTTACCGGCTTTAATTGATGAAGCAATCACTGAGTTTATAACAGTCAATTTTAATAATATGGATGCTTGGGACGGCGATATAGATGAGTTTACAAAAGATATGGGGAGCGACCTCATATCGTACCTAACACTATGGGAAAAAATAAAGAAATCTATTAACAAAAGTCATCCGCCTGAATTAACTGATTTTGAACTCAAAGACCCTGATACTTTAAATTTTGACCCAATCAGCGTTACATTTGAAAACCATATTGAATGTATTTTATCGGATACGCCGAATTAAATTGGGTCCTTCAAGTGCTTCACTTCTTGCGGGTGAAGGAAGGCGCAGTTCTTTTCTAATTGTGGCCTGATTGTAAGGGGGGTGCATGTCAAAATATAAGGTAATAATAATATGAATAAAGATTTAATACTTTCAGCACTAAACGAAGTGCCAACGAGATCAATTTTAGGCACTGTTTTTGGGGTTTCTCGACAGACCATAGATAAGCTAATCAAGAATAACGTTTTAGATACGGGTGCAACTTTAGGCGAGCAGTTGCAATTATATTGCTCAAACCTTCGTGAGCAGGCCGCCGGTCGATTGGCTTCTGGTGACTTTGATTTAGCCACGGAAAGAGCTGCTTTAGCACATGAGCAACGTTTACGGCTTGAAATGCAAAACGCAGTAACACGGCAAGAATACGGGCCAATTATTCAAATGGAATTAGGGCTTGCTGATGTGCTTTCAATGGTGGGGTCTAAATTAGATACCATTGTGGGTAAATTAAGAAAACGCAGCGACGTATTAACCTCGGATGACCTCGAAACCGTGAGCCAAGTGATCGCAGATGTTCGCAATGACATTGCAGATTGCACAATCAATTGGTTTGAAAATGATGATACTGAACAGGATGAAGAAGAATGAATCCACGTAATTTAATTACTGAAATTTTATCAATGCACCCAAGACAGCAGATAAGCCCTGAAATACTCGAAGCGCTCCAAGGTGCTTTTTCTTCATATATATACAATAAAACTCCTCTTGAAGAAGGGTTGTTCTTAAAGCAAACAAGAATAAGCGACCGGCTCAAAAAAGAAGCTAGAGACCGACATTTGAAACGGGCCGCAAAGCAGATTATTGCGCCTAACGTTACACAGAAAGCAATCCGGCTTGAAGCTGCAATATTAACATTTGAATCACTTATTTGGCCAAAATGGGAATTTTTAGAGATGCCACCACTTGAATCATCACTTTTGAGGATGAATTTATTTTATGCAAAGCGGGCCTGTTCAACACTCCCGAAGTATAAGCAGTTAATAAGAATTATTTAACGGACATTTTACCCCCCTTAAAAAGTCCTTTTCGATTGTCTAAAATTAACCCATAAATTTAATTTCATGGGTTTTAATTATTATATGTTCAATAAAAAATCACCGACCTACATGGCCACAGACGAAGAAAAAGAGATCATTCGGCTGGAGTCTGTTATTGAAGGGCTTAATGCTGAGGTGTTAACTCAGAAAAATCATGTGATAGCAGCTAAATCAGAAGCTAAAACAAATAAGAATAATTATTTCTCACAAGGAATTGTGGCCGAACAAAAACGGATATTAGCCGTTTCACGATTGCCAGAATTTCAAGGCCGCGAAAAAATTGCTTTAAAAATGGCATTAAGTGATTCGCCTCAATCAGAGCCGCAAGCAATCGGAAGTATGTTGCGCTACGCCCCAAAGGCAAGTAGCGGCGGACAACTGGATGCTCATATGCGCGCATTAGGGAATCCAGATGTCGGAGCCGATTTAGGCGAAGATTTAAGCCAACCCAACCCATTAGAATCAATTGCAAAAGGAGTCCTATAAATGGATTTGTTCTCTACATCTAACATGCTTAAGGCTGTTGACCAGCTACCAATGAGTAATTTATTTTTAATAAATCACTTTTTCCCCAATGTACAAACTGAAGAATCTAATGAAATTCATTTTGATGTTATTAAAAAAACTCGGCGTTTAGCTCCTTTCGTATCTCCTGTGGTCGCAGGCCAGATTATGGAGAGCCAGGGTTTTGAAACGAAAACCTTTGAACCAGCGTACATAAAGGATAAAAGAGTTTTTGACAGTACCAGACCTCTCAAGAGACTTTCGGGGGAGTCCATTGGTGGCTCATTTGCGCCAAACCTGCGTATTGAGCGCTTATTAGTCAATGAAATAGCAGATCAGATTAACATGGTAGATCGCCGCCTTGAAGTAATGGCAGCTGAAGCACTGCGAACAGGTGCGTTAACTATTACAGGGAAAAAATACCCAACTCAGAATGTGAATTTTGGACGTGATCCAGAATTAACCATTACTTTAGCCGGTGCAGCACTTTGGTCTGACCCAGCATCGAACCCATTAGACGACCTGCAAGATTGGTCTGAACTGGTTTTAAAGAAATCGGGTGTCTCAGCCCATTCAGTTGTTATGTCAGTTGATGTATGGAAAATATTTAGATCGCATCCCACTATTAGCGCAGAATTAGATCGTATGCGCTCAAGCTCAACAATGAACTCAAACGCTCAAAATATTGAAGGCGGCGAGCTTAAAGGTGAGATTCATGGCTTTAATATTTATGTTTATACTGGCTGGTATATCGATGATGCCGGTATAGAGCAGTCAATATTACCAGCAGGAACCGTTTTATTATCTAGCCCTAAAATGGATGGGGTCCGTGCCTTCGGAAGTATTCTAGATTTTGAATCAAATTATAGAGCATTGCCGTACTTCCCTAAAAGCTGGGTGACAGAAGATCCGTCTGTTCGTTATTTATTGATGCAATCAGCACCGCTTGTTGTTCCAACTCGCATTGATGCAACGTTATCAGCAGGAGTTTTATAACATGGCTTCTACACAAGCAAAACAGATTCAAGCCTTAGTTGGTCAGGTAAAGTCCGCCGTTTCTAAAGCTGAAATGGATTTAGAAGCCGCATTGCAGGAAAGAGAAAATATTATTGCCTTGCCTATCCAAAAACAGCAGATCAAGGATGATTTTGCTTACGCTGTTGATACTTCATCCGCAAAGTTCGAGGAAACTTTAAACTCAATGATTGCAGCTAGAGCGCGCAAAAGAGATGCTACGGGCATTAAAAAAAGCCCTGATGTTATGCGCAAGCAAGGTAATTACAATGAGCTAAATATCGAAGCTATCAATTATTTCCTTGGTTCCGTAATTAAAGACCTCACCAATCAAAAAATTGATGAAGTGAGCTTCCTCAGTGATGGGGTTGACGATGCCGAATTTGAACAGTTACTTGAAACGGTTGAAATTAAAATAGATAAACTAAAAATTGCACGCGATGAAGTCGTGGGTGAATTGCAATCAATCTTAAGATAAACACAACACCGCAGCACCTCCACGACTGGATAAGTCGATAAATTATCACGGTTGGTTGGCTGGGTATGATCGTTATAAAACAGAACCAGCGTTAAATTTAAAAGTTTTAGCCGGTATTGCAGCGGCTAATGTGTTGAATGTGAGTCAGTCCACTGCATGCTCATTAAAAACCCAGGACTGCCCTGGGGTTTTTTTGCTTAATAAATATTTCAGGTGAAAATATGAGTACGGAACCTAATCTGGATAATGTTAAACCCTCACGCATAAAAAGAAAGCTCAAGCGGCGCTGGGGAAAGAAATCGAGTTAAATTAATTTAAAGTTTTTAGCCGGTATTGCAGCGGCTAAGATGTGCTAAATAGATCCACTGCAAACTCCCTTAAAAGGCCCCAATTAAATTAATTGGGGCCTTTTTTATGCGTAGCGAAAATGGATACCGTGCAAACCTTCTCTACTGTTTGATAAGGGAGCGATATAACACAGTAAGTTGCGGTAAATTGATTAATTGTTACATCAATCAAGATTGATTATTACTTTTCTGACATTGGACTTCAAATCCCTTCTCACAATAAAACCGTACTCAGAATGTTTAATTAATGTCATAAAAAACTAACACTATAAGCACCATTCAATTGAGTCGGTACCCACCTGAGAGCAACATCGATCATATTGCCACTTAATTCAGTTTATTCAGTTGTCAGTTAGGGTAAATAGATAAAAATAATATGTTCTGAACATATTTAAAATGTAGCCACTTATGTAGCAACTTAAAATTTATGCCGTAAAAACACCCTAGAATACTGGCTTTATGATTCAGGCCCTCGTACCATAGATGAATCAAGGCATTGCGCAAAAACGCAAAGCCTTTTTTTATGCCTAAAATTTACCTTCAACAACTGC
>ENA-ORXI01003602-ORXI01003602.1-sediment-metagenome-genome-assembly--contig:-NODE-3602-length-10333-cov-5.043389_pt1 | contig 10333 bp, 8 predicted proteins | sample MGYA00237861_ERZ511468 | MGnify/ENA primary metagenome ERZ511468 (study PRJEB26299, sample SAMN06266213) | sediment metagenome | isolation source: Hudson Canyon methane seep mesocosm | place: USA:Hudson...
CGCAGTAGGAAATCATCACTACCCAACATGACATAACCACCTTTATCGATGATTGGCGTGTCGTGCATTTCCATATGAGCTTGGCGAGCATTGACCGGTAATATTGCTGGTTCAAACCCTGCTGTATAGCCCATTTCAGCGTAACGATAACCCGCAGTTAATGTGCTAGGTGCAGCATGGCCGACACCACTACGCATCAATTCGGTACGCGCTACCACATCTGCCGCATGATCTTCAGGTAGCATCGTTCGAGCAATATTGATTTTACCGCCACCGATATGGGTATGCATATCAATCGCACCAGCCATTACTACTTTGCCGCGAACATCAATTTCTTCATTGACGGTTTCATCATCACGTTTTGCGACAATGCGTCCATCACGAATATAAATATCCTTTACTTCGTTATTGATACTATTGGCCGGATCGTAAACTCTACCGCCTGTTAATTTAGTTAACATTTTCTATTCAACCCCTATTAAATTAGGATTTTTGTTTGATTTCATAACAGCTTGCCTTCTATAAAGACAAGGTCTGCGCATATACTTTTTTCGTCATTCTCGCGCATGCGGGAATCCATGGATAGTGGATCTTGCCACAATCGTTGGATCCCCGTTTTCACGGGGATGACAGGATATTGGAATATCATAAAGCTTCTTCGACGGCTGTTAGCACTTCAAATGTACTTGGCAAACCACTGTTACGTAATTTTGTTAATGGCACTGCTACCGAACTGTCTCCACGGAAAGCTCGACCAGCATGATCAATACCTGGCACACCGACAGGTATAAATACCTCTGGTTCTTGTTCAAATGTCATACCTGAACGTCCCAATACAACTGTTTTAGCATTTGATTTTGGTGGCGTACGTTTAATATTAAAACTCGACACCCAAAATAATACATCAGCCTCATCATTTGCCAGCATGCGTTTACTGTCTGATAAATAAGGGTCATAGTCAGGGTGGCCACGATTAAAACTTGTCCGCATCGGGTAACCTGCTTGCCATGCCGACACATTGTAAACCGTGGTACTGCCTTCTTTACCACCTAAAGGTAAACCACTGCTACGTGTATCAGTATTCAGTTCCTTCACCATTTCACACAGATTCTGGACTGTCGCTTCAGCATGATCAAAATCAAGACTACCTGCTGACCATGTCACTACAGAATATTTAGCTTGTTTTAATTGTTCAGCCAAAGCTGCCAGCTCTGTCACAGCAATGCCACCTACTTTATCTGCTTGAATTAATTTACCTTTAACTAAAGCACGCAATACTGACATTACCTCTGGTAAGTCGTCCTGCTCACATTCAATCACTTTGGCTTTTTTACCTTGTGGTGATGTTGATGCTTCACCTGATGGTTTTTTGCCCAAATAAATCACTTCGCGAGATTCAATCTCTTGGCCAAACATGCTTTCCTTATTCCATACCATACGCTCAAAAAAGCGAGGATAATCTGCTTCAATATCACTGCCAACCACCAGCAATAAATCAACTCGATTACGTACTTCGGTAAAGGTCGTTGTCATCCAGCCTGTATCTTGCAATACCAATAAATTACGAAATGCTGCATCAGAATCCATGCTATCGACCGTGGCACGAGATTTATCAGCTAAGGCCATTGCCGCACGAACACCATTGATATCCGAAGCTAAACCACTAATAACGGGTTGCTTGCTATCACGCAATATATTAGCCGCATGATTTACCGCCTCAGTAAGTGAAACATCTTTACCGTTAATGCGTGGTGAGGTATCACTAATAGGTGTTTCAAAGCCTGCTTTGGTGACAGCATCGCCATTCTCAACCACGGTAACTTGATTACCCTCAACCTTAATCGTTAAGTCATCGGAAGCAATACCACAAAATGGACTGGCTACTTCTTGCCAAACTCCAGCTTCGGTCTTTTCTGTCATTTTGGTGTCCCTTGTGCTTAAATTCAGTCGTACTTAATATATTTAAATCGTGGATCAGATGGTGTCCCCTCAAACGGCGAGCCTTCTTCTTCACCTGGCTGCCACTGCACAACCTGTTCAATTTTTTTTGCTAACTCAAAATCTTTATCGGTAATACCTTTAGCACTATGCGTTGCTAGCTTTACAATCACAAAAGCATAAGAGGCTGAAATATCAGGATGATGCCATGCAGCTTCAGCTAAATGCCCCACCGTATTAACCACCATTAAGGTACCTTTCCAACCGCTGGTTTTGTATTTTCGGCGAATCCAGCCATTTTCAAAATACCAATTTGGACATTCGCTCGCTAACTTTTCCGTTACCTCTGTTTCCGAATATATCTTCTCACTCGATTCAGTCATTATCCAGATCCTTGAGTATCAAAGCTTTGAGCATACCCCAACTAACTGCGCTTCGCACGCACTAATAATGAGTCTATCTTGTTTTTTAGTAACTGACTTTTAACTGCATCTGCCTTTTTACGACCAATAATAGGTCCCACCTGAACACGATGCCACGTGTCTTTATTGTCAATTGTCACTGTTTGAACTTTTGATTCAATACCTAAAAAAGCCAGCTTTGCTTTATGCGCATCAGCATCAGATGATTTTCTAAATGAACCAACCTGTAATAAATAGTTCACTTCATCATCAGACCTATTCAGCACTTTTTTTTGTGTTGGAGAGGTAACAATAGCTTGTTTAGGCCTATCGACCACCACTTCCATTTCGGGTAATAAACTATAAAACTCAAAGGTAGGTTCGACTGTTTTGGATTTTTTTTCAGCTTTCGGTTTCGAACTCTTTGCTGTATCTCTATTTTCAGGTTCAACATTATCTTTAAGATGAACTAAAAACATCACAAAAAGTCCGACAGCAAAACTCAATAACATCGGCCCCCATGGCAAGTTTTGTTGTTGTGATGCATTTCGTGTATTTCGTTTTTGTGCCACTTACATTGTCTCCGGTGCAGATACACCCATCACTGTTAAACCATTTTCTATGACTTGCTTAACAGCTGTAATTAATGTCAAACGAGCCTGACTTAAGTCAACATCATCAACAATAAAGTGATGTGCATTGTAGTAAGTATGAAAATCACGAGCTAAATCCATTAAATAATGAGCCAAAATATGTGGCGTGTGATTTAACGCTGCTGACTCAACTATCTCAGAATAACGTGATAACGCTGTGAACAATGCTTGTTCATGTTCCTGCGTTAAGCGGTTTAAATTTTGCTCACCTTGCGTTTTATCCCAAGTTAAACCACGCTCAGCTAATTGTCTAAAGACACTACACACTCGAGCATGGGCGTATTGAACATAATAAACGGGATTATCTGTACTTTGAGATTTTGCTAACTCAAGATCAAAATCCATATGCTGATCAGCACCGCGTAACACGTAAAAGAAACGAGCCGCATCCTTACCAATTTCTTCTCTTAACTCTTTCAAGGTGACAAACTGGCCACTACGTGTCGACATAGCTACTTTTTCATTACCACGATACAACACAGCAAACTGAACTAATAAAACCTTTAGTCTATTTTCATCTTCATTCATCGCGGTTAATGATGCTTTTACACGTGGAATATAACCATGATGATCACTTCCCCAAATATCAATCACCGTATCAAAACCACGATTAAATTTATTTAAATGGTAGGCAATATCTGATGCAAAATAGGTTGTTTGACCATTATCACGTACAACAACACGATCTTTCTCATCACCATAATCTGTTGATTTAAACCACCAAGCCCCTTCTTTTTCATACAAGACATTCGATTCTTTTAATTGTTCAATTGCTTTATCAACATCACCTGATTCCATCAATGAACGTTCAGAAAACCATTCATCATAGTCTGTACCAAAATCAGCAAGATCAGTTCTAATGCCAGCAATAATTGAATTTAAACCTAAATCAAAAACTTTTTTATACGCTTCATCACCCAATAAGGATTTAGCATTAAGAATTAAACCATCGATATGCAGCTCTTTATCACCACCTTGAGGTTCATCTGTTGGGACAGCTTCAAACACATCAGTGACTGCTCGACGTAATGATTCACCAACTTCATCTTTAAGCGATCCCGCAATATCTAAAACGTAGTCACCTTTATAACCATTACTTGGGAAAGTAAATTCTTCACCACAGGCTGATAAATAGCGTAACCACACACTGGTTGCCAAAATATCCATTTGGCGACCCGCATCATTGACATAATATTCACGATGAACATCAAAACCAACGGCCATCAATAAATTACTGACAACAGAACCATAAGCCGCTCCACGACCATGTCCTACATGAAGGGGTCCTGTTGGGTTAGCTGACACAAATTCAACTTGTACTTTTTTACCAGCACCTACCGTACTACGGCCAAATTGATCACCGGCTTGTAGAACATCTTTAACAATTTTCACTGCTGAATCTGCAGATAAAGTGAAGTTAATAAAACCAGGGCCTGCAATTTCAACTTTAGTAATAAAGTCTACATCTGCTAATGTTTCAACAATATGTGTCGCGATTTGACGAGGATTCATTTTGGCAGGACGAGCCAGCATCATAGCTATATTACAAGCAAAGTCTCCATGTGCCTTATCTTTCGTACGTTCAATTTGAATTTCTGGTAGATCAATTTCTGGCAATATATTTTGACTAATCAAGTTTGATAGTGATTGTTCAAGCAAAGTTATAAGCTGAGATTTCAAGGTGTTTAAGCCATAGTAATAAAAATAATTACTGGTATTTTAACCTATCCACATCGCTTGTGGCAGACCATTAACATTACATCAATCAAGCAACATAAAATTTATATTTACTATTTATGATAATGTTAAGAAAAAACACACCCTAAAGGACTCGGTCATGGCTACAAAAAGTACTTTTGAAGATGCATTATTTCGTGTTAAATCATTAGCTGAACTGGCTAATATTGATCCTGAAATTATTGAAGGATTACTTCATCCTAAAGAAATAATGACCGTGACCTTACCTGTCCGTATGGATAATGGTTCTCAACACTATTTTACTGGCTACCGATGCCGCTACAATAGCATTCTTGGTCCAACCAAAGGGGGTATTCGCTTTCACCCAAATGTTAATGAAGATGAAGTCAAGGCACTGGCCTTATGGATGACAATAAAGTGTGCGGTTGTTGACCTACCTTTTGGAGGCGCTAAAGGAGGGATCACGGTTAACCCGAAAGAATTATCACCAATGGAGCTTGAACGTTTATCTCGAATGTATATTCGTGTGTTATCTAATTTTATTGGTCCTCATCGTGATATTCCTGCACCTGATGTCTATACCAACTCTCGAATAATGGGTTGGATGATGGCTGAATACGATTCTATCAAACGCACCCATGCACCTGATGTTATCACTGGTAAACCGATTGAATTAGGTGGAAGTTTAGGCCGTGATGATGCCACTGGTCGGGGTGCTTATTTATGCACTTTAGAACTCATAAAAAAAATGGAATGGACTCTGACTGATATTACAGTTGCTGTGCAAGGCTTTGGTAATGGTGGTTACCATGTTGCCAAACTACTTCAGCAAGCGGGTTGTAAAATTGTTGCGGTGAGTGATTCTAAAGGGGGTATCTACGCTAAAGATGGTTTTGATATTGAAAGTTTATGGCAAGAAAAACAACAATCCAAACAAATCAAAGGTGTTTACTGTGATGACTCTGTTTGCGGCGTCATTGAGCATCATACTATTAGCAATGAAGAATTACTGGAGCTAGAAGTTGATATATTAATTCCAGCGGCTTTAGAGGGTGTTATTAGTCAAGATAATGCACAGAACATTAAAGCTAAGGCTATCATTGAAATAGCAAATGGCCCAATTTTAGCTGAGGCCGATAAAATTATTCATGATAAAGGCATAAGAGTCGTGCCCGATGTACTGGCAAATGCAGGAGGGGTTACTGTGAGCTATTTTGAATGGGTGCAAAATAGAAGCGGTCAACTTTGGACCCTCGATGAAGTTCAGCAAAAATTAAAAGATAAAATGACGCTAGCGTTTGAAGAAGTTTGGAGTTTAGCTGAAAATGAACAACGCAGTCTTCGTGAAGCAGCTTATGTTAAAGCGTTACGAAAAATAAGTGCCGCCGTTGAAGCTCATGGAACCCATCATTATTTTCATCAATCTTAAATTTAAATGAAGACCATTGAACAAGTCGTTTACATTAAATCGATAGGATCAATGTCTATCGACCAGCGTACTTTTCTGGATAGTTTTAATTTTGATATAGCGGTTATCGTATTATCAAGCAATTGATGAATAGGCTTACGCTGAGGACACGATAATAATAATTGTGCTCTAAAGCGGCCCGCTCTTTTTTCCATAATGGCTGGTACAGGCCCCATCACCAGTACATTATGTTGGGATTGGTTAAAGATTGCCTGTACTTCAGTTAAAAACTGCATGGCTAACTGCTCTTGCTGATCTTCAGCTCTAAAAATGGATAAATAGCCCGTTGGCGGCATTCCCATTGCCTTTCTTTCTTCTAATAATTTATTCGCCGTATAAGCATATCCTTGTTTAATAAGATCCTTCCAAAAGGGATGCTGAGGCTGACTTGTTTGAATAAAAACTTCACCAGCCTTATCGCCTCTCCCTGCACGTCCTGTTACTTGAGTAATTAACTGAGCCAAACTTTCTGTTGCTCGAAAATCAGCACTTAATAAACCTTGATCAGCATCCAAAACGCCAACTAACGTTACATCATGAAAATCATGACCTTTCGCTAACATTTGAGTACCCACTAATATTTTAGCTCCACCTTGACCAATATCTGCCACCATATCAGCAAAAGAATTTACACCTTGAGTACTATCACGATCTATTCGTAATACAGCTGTCTTTGGAAAGTAACGTTGTAAGCTAAGTTCGATTTGTTCTGTTCCTGCACCATAAGTATTTAAATCAGGTGCTTGGCATTTAGGACATTGATGAGGTAATCGTTGAATTAAACCACAATGATGACAACACAAAGTATTGCGTCGCTGATGCACTATCATCCTGGCATCACAATGTGAACAGGTGGCTTGCCAATTACATTCATGGCACATTAAAACAGGTGCAAAACCACGGCGATTAATGAACAGTAAGACTTGATTGTCTTTTTCTAATTGTTCTTCAATGGCATGATACAAAATACTTGAAATGCCATTTTCAGCTTTTGGACCCGCACTATCAATAATATTAACCTTGGGTAAGGAGGCACCTGTTGCTCTCTGAGTTAATTCAAGTAAGTCGTAACGTTGCTGCTGGACATGATGCAAACTTTCTAACGAAGGCGTAGCACTGCCGAGTAAAACGGGAATATCAGCCTGTTTAGCTCGAATTAAAGCGACATTACGGGCATGGTATCTTAAGCCGTCTTGTTGTTTATAAGAAGCATCATGCTCTTCATCTATAATTATTAAACCCAGATTTTTTAACGGGGTAAATACAGAAGATCGTGTGCCAATAACAATATCAACTAAACCTTCTTTTGCTAACAACCAAGACTGTTTTCTTTGAGAATCAGAGATAGAGGAGTTTAGCGTTTCAATCCGTGCAGAAAGACTATTTTGAAAACGTGATACAAATTGCGTTGTTAAGCCTATTTCTGGAATAAGAATTAAAACACTTTTTCCTTCATCCATCATTTGCTTAGCAAGTTGAATATAAACTTCAGTTTTACCACTGCCTGTAATGCCTTGTAATAGGCTTACATTAAAATTAGAGCGCTTATCCCAAACAGCATTAATACTTTGTTGTTGCTCTTTATTTAAGCTGCATGAGGATTGTATGGTTGTATTAATTGTATTTTGTTTTATTTTTATTACTTGGCTAATGAACTCTTGTTTTTCTAATGATAAAAGTGCTGCTCTACATTGGCCTATCTGTTGGTAAATATCAGATTGACTTAATTCTGTTGATAGAGAGCTTAATAAATCGATTATTTTTTTCTGTTTAGATCCTAATTTAATTGTTATTTCAGTCTTATTTTTAGACCAGTATGGTTCCGTTTTAAATTCAGCCTTATCACCTAATCTCAATTTTTTAGGTAATACAGTTTGAAAACAATCTCCAATAGGGTGGTGATAATAGTCACTAAGCCAATTTGTTAAAGCTAAAAGTTCCTTGGGAATAAGAGGGCTATCATCTATTAACTCGATAATATCTTTTAATGGCGAAGTATTAGAATCATACTTTTTCACCTCGACGATAATGCCAATAACTTCTCTTGATCCAAAAGGAACTTTTACTCGGGCTCCTTTTGTGTAAGTTGTCATCGCGTTTTTAGTTCGATAATCGAATGTTAATCGTAATGGGCAAGGTATGGCTATTTTAAGAATGCTTGTCATATAAACAATAATATATATATCTTTTAAAAGATTATGTTGTTGATGATTAATGGTTGTGTGTAACTTAATTAAACTTAATTTAATATTTAAATCAGTAGTTTAATGAAAAACTAACTGTGTATAACTGCTAACTTTAATGTACTAATTTCTGTGGATAAATGTAGGACTTATCCACAGGAAAAGTTATCCACAGTTTGTTCTTACTTTTATTTTCTATTTATACAGGGTTTATTAAGCTAGCTTATCTTCATCTATTAACTCTTCAGAATAGTTAATTTCCAGTGACTCAAAGTGAATTAAGGCTTTGGCAGCTTGTTGATTAATACGTCTTATTTGGCTTATTGAGGCCATTGTTTTATCCATTTTAGCGATAGATAACACACCTTCTGCTCCTCGTCTTAATAAGAGAGATTTAAGTGATTGATATTCGATTTCCAATGAATCCAGTTGGGCTTTAATTTGTTTACTTAATGATTTTTCCTTCCCTATTTCAGCATCCCTTAATAAATGAACGCTATGTTTGTAAAACTCATTAATTTGGTTTTGAATAACGGGATTTAGTGATGTTAAAACGCGCTTTTTAGCAGAGTTTATCATTGTTGCTAGTTCAGCTATTGCATCATAATATTGGGTGACACGAAGTAATATGGGGAGCTTTTCAGAGACATCTTCGGTTAGGTTTTGTTTATAAAGTTCTGTTGTATAGTCACCAATCGCAATCGCAAGGTTTTTAACAACAAGATCCTTATTGTTCATTCCTTGACTGCTGACTTCAAAATTAAGGCTGTCTTTAGCCATAGCTAATGAAAAATGACCTAAACGTTCTGTTTCACGACTTAAGGCATGTAAAGCAAGTGAAGGAAGCTCTAATGCATACTTGTCTAGATAATGAGGTTTACCTTGGTCTTCTTCTTTTGTTTTAAATCGGTTTGCTAACCATTTAACAAGAGGATCAGCGATGGGAATCATAAGTAAAACTCCCAGAAGGTTAAATAAGGTATGGAATAAAGCGAGTGTCATTGTGGCTGATTGATCGAACGATAAAATATCTTGGCTAAATAAAATAAAGGACAAGAGTGGATATAATAAAATGAGAGAAACGACGGCGGTAATAATATTAAAGATAACGTGACTAGCAACGACTCTTTTTGCAACAGAATTTGTGCCAAATGATGAGAATACAGCCGTTGTTGTGCTACCTAAATTACTGCCGATAACAATAGCTGCGGCAGGTATTAAGGTCATTAAACCTCCTGCTAGCGCAGTTAAAGTGATAGCTAAAGTCACACTTGATGACTGCATTAGAACCGTAATTAAAAAACCAAATCCTGTGTACATTAGAATGGTTTGCCAACCATTTTCCCCACCATTTTCAAGTGAAACACCAGCGCCTAATGCAGAAAAGGTCTCCTTTAATACATCAATACCTAAAAACAACACACCAAAACCAACAAGTGCCTGGCCAAGTGCCCCTATTCTAGTTTCACCTTTACTTAGCTTTAAGATCATTCCAAGCCCAATCATTGGTAAAGCAAAGGCACTGATTTTGAAATTAAAACCAATTAAGGTAACAAGCCAGCCTGTTGTGGTTGTACCTATATTACTACCAAATATAATCCAAATAGCACGTTTAAGGCTCAATAATCCTGCATTTGTAAAACCTATAGTAGCAACAGTCACTGCACCTGAGGACTGAATTAGACCGGTTAAAAAGATACCAACACCTAAGCCTCGGAGGCGAGTATTAGTCCAGTGATGTAGAAAGTGGTTTAAAGCACTTCCAGCCGCCATTTTTAGACCATCTGACATTAACCACATGCCGAGTAAAAATAAGCCTAAGCCACCTATACCGGAACTAACCATTGAAAAAATAGACATGCTAACGAATGAGAACCTTAAATTTAATTGTTTATACCCAAGTTACCTGAAGATACATGATTCAGCAAGAGAAGAAGCCCTATTATTCTAGGCATAAAGCCGCGGAATTAGTCATTCTAATTTAAGGGTTTA
>ENA-ORXI01003603-ORXI01003603.1-sediment-metagenome-genome-assembly--contig:-NODE-3603-length-10332-cov-8.278986_pt1 | contig 10332 bp, 11 predicted proteins | sample MGYA00237861_ERZ511468 | MGnify/ENA primary metagenome ERZ511468 (study PRJEB26299, sample SAMN06266213) | sediment metagenome | isolation source: Hudson Canyon methane seep mesocosm | place...
TCAACAGCAGCAACTAACTGACCATCAACATACAATGCCGCTGAGGCATCGTGACTTACCGCACCGGAAAGACCTAAAACTATCATATTAATTTAATTTAATTTAATTTAAATCGAAAATCAGTAGACTTCTTATCTACCCAATATTAAACATCAGACTTATTACTTTTAGTTTGCTTTAGCTTTACCTTTTCAACAAAGGTATTTAATATTTTTTTGGACTTTTTACTTAAACGCTTTTCCTTTTGATAAAAAAGAAAAAACCGAAAATAATCTCTATTATTCCAGCCCGAAGAATGTCTAAACAAACTCCCTAAATCTCTATACATTGCCTGTGATTTAAATGGCTTCCATTTAACTTTTTCCAAATCAATCAAACGAACATCAATAGAGCCATCTTGTAACTGCTTAATAAACACATGCTTTTCATAAAGACAATTATGCTGAAAATGCTGCTCATGCATAAGCCATACAACTTCAGCTATTTTTTTTATAACCAATTGACGTAATTTAAAGTCTACCTCTAATTGCTTCTTAAACTGCACTGAATCAAGTGGAAAGTATCCATCAAGTTCATCAGTTACTAATATGGCCTGTAACTTACCTTTTTCTTTTCTTTGTCCATAATAAAGCAATTCTAAAGTTGGAACGCCACTACGAACAAAGCGCTGTATATTCTTAAATTCTCTATAGAAAGTGGCTACTGGTAGAAAAAAACTGTTCCAAGCCCTGTAACAATGATTTTCCTGACGCTTAATAAACAGGGTTTTCTCGTTATTAACTGCATACTGACTCACACCACTCCAGCCGCCTCTACGAACATTCCGCTCTTCAAACCAGCCCGCTTCCAGCTCCCAAATAGCTTGAAAATTTTTCAACTTATTTTCAGTCAGGCATTTTAGTGCCATTTCATTTGCAACAAATTCAAACATCTTCACAATATCAGACTCACAACATTTTCAACAACTTCAAAGCTCTTTGTTATCCTCATAAAAGCATCAAATCTTATTCATTTTTTCTAAAATAGCATTATATTTCTTCGTTCTTCGGTGGCTTTCATCATATCCACCTTGCGCCGAAACTGTTGCAGCTTCCACATGATCCATATACTTGAACATTTTTCTTGCAGAAAGATATGAGATTTTGTAACCTTGCTCAATCAATCTATCTTGAGCTTCATATCCAGGTATTTTATTATTCAATGCAAACGTTAAGCCCTTTTCTTTCATTAATTTAATATTCCATAATGCACAGAAACTTTTTAAATGCACTTCATAGTATGGCTTAGGTTGTTTTGATGAAAATCCTATACGAAGTTTCAATCGACGCATGTAATGTTTTAAAAATCTACTAACAAATCGCCATACAATCCTGACTTGCCCCCGATATATTTGATCAACACAACCAACTGCTGCAACATTTTTTTGATGTTTACATTCATTTAGCATAATGTCGAAAACCTCAGGATCATGAATCAATGTATCGGTATGTAAAAGATATAAATAGTCCGTATTAACCCGCTCCAAAACCATATCCAAAGCACAGCCATGAGCCATAAACCCAGGCTCATTTGCTACGGGTTTTCGCTCGACAAAATGAATCCAGTCTAGCGATCTAAGAAATTCTGTACTTTCATCCGCCGAGTCATTATCAACCACCCAAACTTGAACACCTGTACCCTTAAAAGCCTTATAGAGCAATTTTAAACAAATTTCAGTTAATTCACGAGTTTTATAATTAACCAATACCACGCTGTATGCTGGCTTTTCTAGGTCTAAATGTACGACTGAACTCATTATTTTTTTATACCTTCACTTTAAAATATTACTGGCTTTGCCAGTCCAATAAATTATCCATCAAAACATGGTTGATTAAATCGATATGCTTTTTAAATATCACCAAAACCAACCAAAGTTTGCCTCTTCTACTATGATCAAGCGACAGATTCCTCTCCTTCAAAACAGCTACTTTTAAGTATTCTTTTTACTCGCTGGCATCGCATCTAAAATATTAGCCTTCCTTTCAACCTTATGCCAAAAGTCAACTTCCAAACTTAATATATTTCTCAGCGCCTGCCCTCTATAGATTTTAACAAAACGCAAAAAATCTCTCTTAGTCAAACCAATATGCATAGCTGAAAAATATAATGCCGATAAATCTTTTATTAACCACCTTTCAGGCACACTATCTCTGATTTGTGCTTTATGTAGATCTATCAAAAATAAACGGGAATCATCTTCGGCTTCTTCATTATTTTTTCTCAATAAAAAATGACAAATATATAAATCCCGATGATTCAAGCCATTTTCATGCATTTTTTTGACGATTTTTGCTACTTTTCTAAGTAATAACTGTTTTTCTCTAAATGAAGGTACCTTCTCAGGCCAATTAGCGCAATAGTCTTCAAGACTTGTTGTATTATCCAGCTCTTTGGTGATAAGAAAAGACTTTAAAGCAGCAGGATTAATTCCCTTTTGAGAAAACCCAACAATATCCATTGTATCTATACTCAGGGAATGAAGATAATTTATAGCGTTATATTCAGTTTTAGCCCCTATAACAGGTAATTTCAATTGCGATAGATTTTTAAAGACTTCTTTCCACCCAATACCAAAATGTTGTTTTATAAAAAAACCATTATCATCGATATAAAAACGTAAGGTCTTACGACCATTCATATTACGATAAAGCTCGCCCTGTATACCCATAAAATACTGGAATGATTTCTTTTCACCCAGTTTTTTTTGAAAATCAGCATCAATTTCTATCATCAAACCCTCTTACTTTAAATCGATTTCAACAAACTATATTAATAGAAAAAAACTGAGCGCATAAAGGTAAAAAAACAATTATGCCGAGCCTCATTAAATCATCACAACTAACAGCATAAGTAGTTTATACTATTTCAGATATAAAAATTCTAATCTTCTTATTATAAGTCAGATTTTAAAGCGTTGCTTACCCATAAATACTGCATCAGTAGAAATCATTCATGAACAAGCCCATTAAAGTTTTACAAATCCAGCCTAAATGCTACGTTCGTACCTCTGACCTTCATGAAGAAATCATTAATGCATTAGCCAGTGATGAGTTTGATGTTACCTCTGCCTATCTTAACGGCACGCCTAAAGAAGGGGATATGCATACGGTATGTAAGAAAGTTAAATATTTCGACATCCCAAAAAAAAATCTTAAGGGCTTAAGATTGTCAGCCATGTTACAACTTTGGAAATATTGTAATGAGCAACAGTTTGATGTCATCATCACCCACCGCTTCAAACCTTTATATATATTCCTACTTCTCAATAAACTTCTAAAAAACCCCGCTCGCTGTATTAGCGTTCTTCATGCAAACGGTGAATTTGACAGATCCTATAGAAGGCTCATTACTCGTCTATTCGCTGATAAGCACTGGACATTTGTTGGGGTATCCCAATCAGTTAAAGAAGATTTACTCCAATATACCAACGCTGGGTTTACTGACGATAATGTTATCTATATTAATAACTCGCTTGACATTAAAAAAACAACATCAGGCTTACTCTCCAAAACATCAGCAAGAAGTAAGTTAAAAATTGATCCAGATGCCTTTGTTTTTGGCACCATTGGTCGCCTTGTCGCTGTTAAGGGGCATATATATTTATTACAGGCATTCAAAAAAACTCTGATAAATCATCCATCCGCTAAACTGGTTATTATCGGGGGTGGCAAATTAGAACAGGAAATGAATAGCTATGTTCACGAACATAATTTAGACACGTCCGTCATTCTAACGGGGAATCTCTTTGATGCTTATCAATATTTACCGGCTTTTGATGTATTTGTTTTATCATCCCTTTCAGAAGGTTTACCTCTTGCGGTTCTTGAAGCCATGATTGCTAAATTACCCGTTATTGCTACGGATGTTGGCGCAGTAAAAGACACCATTGCAGACAAAGGTAAACTCATACCATCAAAAGATATAACAGCCTTAGCATCTGCAATGCAAGAATATTTAGAACTAGAAAACCTTCAACTTCAATCTCTTGGTGATGCTTTACGTAAGAGAGCTGAAGCTGAATTTTCGATTGTAACTTATCGAAAAAATTACCACACTTTAGTACTGGGTTGATACAAATGTAATTCACAGCCTACTTACTATCGATCGAATTATTTGGATAAAAAATGCAAGATAAAATTATTAATTTTAAGGTTATGGGAGATGAAAGAGGCTCTCTCATAGCCCTTGAAGAAAACCATAATGTTCCTTTTGATGTTAAAAGGGTTTTTTATATTTATGGTACTCAGGGGAATATCACCCGAGGGAATCATTCTCACTATAAAACCAAACAACTCCTTATAGCCACCAATGGTGGCTGTCAAGTAACCCTTGATGATGGTAAAGGCAACAAAGAAATATACACATTAAATAAACCAAATATTGGGATCTTACAAGACGAACTGATCTGGGGAAGCATGCATGACTTTAGTCATGATTGTGTCTTGATGGTTCTTGCTGATTCCTATTATGACGATAAAGACTATATTAGAGACTACGATACTTTTTTAAAGGCTGTAACGTGATTCATTCTCTTGCCGATGTACATTCTACAAAAATTGGATTGGACACAAATATTTGGCAGTTTTGTATTGTGCTTGAAAAAGCACAAATCGGGAATAACTGTAATATCAGTGCTCTTTGCCTGATAGAAAATGATGTGATAATTGGTCATAATGTAACTATTAAAAGTGGCGTACAAGTATGGGATGGCACAATCATTGAGGACAATGTATTTATTGGTCCTAATGTAACATTTACTAATGATTTTTTGCCCCGTTCAAAACAATACCCCGATACATTTCTTAATACCCGAATAAAAAGAAATGCCTCTATAGGAGCCAACAGTACACTTATAGGGGGAATAACTATTGGTGAAAATGCTATGATTGGTGCTGGTAGTGTTGTCACTAAAGACATCCCAAACAATTCCCTCTGGTACGGTAATCCTGCTTTATGTCATGGCTATGTTTGTTCCTGCGGAGGTAAACTAGATTACTCATTAAACTGTAGCAAATGTGTAAAAAGTTATACATTGCTCAATAATATAATTAAAGAGAAATAAATGATTCCTTTTCTGGATTTAAAAGCAGTTAATGCCCAGTACGCAGATGAATTAAAACAGGCGACTGCAAGAGTTATTGATAGTGGCTGGTATATTCAAGGAAATGAATGTAAAGCCTTTGAAGCCGAATTTGCTGATTATTGTGGAACTGAACATTGTATTGGCGTTGCTAATGGTCTTGATGCACTTACACTTATTATTAAAGCCTATAAAGAATTAGGAATAATGGATCAGGGCGATGAGATTATCGTACCTGCAAATACTTATATTGCATCTATATTAGCCATTTCTGAAAATGACTTATCCCCTGTATTAGTCGAACCAAATATTAATAGCTATAACATTGATCCTTCTTTAATCGAAGAAAAAATAACTAAAAAAACAAAAGCAATTATGGCTGTCCACCTCTATGGACAGGCAGCTGCCATGGATGAGATTAATGCCATTGCCAACAAATATGATTTAAAAGTCATTGAAGACTCTGCCCAGGCTCATGGTGCAATATATCAAGGCAAACGAACAGGAAACCTAGCCGATGCAAGTGGGTTCAGCTTTTACCCTGGGAAAAATCTGGATGCTTTAGGCGATGCTGGCGCTGTAACCACTAATAACACAGATTTAGCAGAGGTTATTCGTGCTTTAGGAAACTATGGCAGTCATAAGAAATATGAAAATAAATACCAGGGATGGAATAGTAGACTTGATGAAATACAGGCTGCAATGCTAAGAGTAAAGCTTAAATACCTTGATGCAGAAATAGAAAATAGAAAAGCTACTGCCCATACTTATCTTAATAATATAGATAACAAAAAGATTTTGTTACCTGCTCAAATAAATAAGGAATCTCACGTATGGCACCTCTTTGTTATTCGTACAGAAAACAGGGGCGAATTACAAAACTACCTTTTAGATAACGATATTCTCTCCTTAATTCACTACCCAACCCCTCCAAACAAACAAGTAGCCTATAAAGCTTGGAATGAATTAAGTTACCCAATAACCGAACTGATACATAAAGAAGTTTTAAGCCTCCCAATTAGTCCCGTTCAGTCCATAGAAGACACAATGAAAATTATTGAGGTCTTAAATGAATATTAAAGATTTTAGCCTATTTTTCTTTCAATTTCCAAGGGTTCTAAAATACAAACTACTATCGAATTGTAAAAATATATCTGGAAAACCCAAAACACACCAACCTACTCAGTTTTTAGGAAAAGGATCGATTAGCTTTGGTAAAAATGTAAAGTTAGGGTTTCACCCAAGCCCTAATTTCTATAATGGCTATGGTTATATTGATGCAAGGAAAAAACAATCTAGGATAACTATCGGCAATGATGTCTGGATAAATAACTGTTTTGTACTTATTAGTGAAGGAGAAGGTATTGCTATAGGGCAAAAAACAATTATTGGCTTAAATGTAGAGATTACAGACAGTGATTTTCATGATTTACACCCTGCAAAACGAATAGGAGGGACACCCAAAACATCGAAAGTTCATATAGGGGAAAATGTATTTATTGGCTCTAATGTCAAAATATTAAAAGGGGTGAGTATTGGTGACAATACTGTAATTGCAAATAGTTCGGTGGTAACCAAATCTATTCCTGCAAATGTAATTGCTGGAGGATACCCATGCTCAGTGATAAAAAACATTACATATTAATAACATCTACCTTTTCCAGAGACAAAAAACAAGGCGATAAGATATGTTTTTAAGGGTATAAACCTTTCATCAAAAAACAAGTACTCCCAACCAGGTAATGACTTGATTGTAGTATTTATCGACACAAGACGGCAAAATTAAATACGCATTCAAAAGATGAAACATTGAATTATGATAAAAATAGTTATCATACAATAAAAAAAACACGAAACTACCTTTAAAAACCATACAAATAGAATACCTAATAAACTATGATTATTGCTGAACTAGTTGGTGGCCTTGCTAACCAAATGGTCATTTATGCTGCTGCCAAAGCACTTTCTGAGCATTTACAAGTTGAATTAAAAATTGATATCACAAAAATTAATAAAGATAAAAAAAGAAACTATGCATTAAATCATCTTAATATAGGAGCTAAAATTGCCACACAAAAAGAAATAGATTTTGTCTGCCAAAAAAGTAATTTATGGATTATTAATAAGATAAAAAATAAAGTACGTAAAAAATGCAATGGAAATACATTTGGTATATACGTAGAACCCTCAATTAGCTATGACCCTAATTTTTTCTCATTAAAAGATAATACTTTTATAAGAGGACATTTTATTAATGCCAAATATTTTTCAGCAATAAAGGAAATTCTTAGACATGAGTTCCAAATCAAATCCTCTTTAAGTAAAAAATCAAAAGAACTCATTGATCCAATCACTTCAAGCAATAGCGTAAGTATTCATATTCGCCGCGGAGATTATGCCAACGAGAGAAAAACAAACGAAATTCATGGTCTAATTCCTATTGATTATTATAAGACGTCAATTGACTTAATAAGTAACAGAATAAAGTCACCTAACTTTTATATTTTTTCAGATGATATTACCTGGGTGAAAGAAAATTTACAAACTACTCAAGAGATGCATTTTATTGAGCACACAAATGGCGAGACCGCTTATGAAGACCTGTATATGATGAGCCAATGTAAACATAATATCATTGCGAATAGTGGTTTTAGTTATTGGGGAGCCTGGCTTAACACTAATGAAGAAAAAATAATTATTTCACCAAAACAATGGTGTGCAGATAATAAATTAAATGATAGATTCAAGCTAATTCCTAAGGAGTGGCTAAAAATATAACCAACTTGATTTACAGGGTTAATGCCCTCTCTCAAAATATTGAGAGAAGCTTACCTAAATATTTTCTCATTCACTTAATCTATCTAACAAGCCTTAAATAAAGAAATCAGCCCTCGAAGTACTTTAAAATTATAAAACCGAAAATCAATTCTCTTTAGTATTCCCAAAGCATATTGCCTATCAAGTTTTGATATCTTAAGAAACATACTAATTAATACTTTGTGTATAGCAGCCTGATAGCCTACTTCAGAACTGTATTGGTCATAAATTTCAATAATACTATCCGACATAAACTTATATTGTTTTGAAGTATTAGATCCATGTTTACGGTAATAAATCATATCATCATCTAACACCGCTATCTTATAACCCTGATGGGTAATTTTCATCCAGATATACAAATCTTCCAAACCAATTTTAGGGTCATAGCCCCCGACTTCACGAAGCACATCTAATCGAATCATTGCTGACGAGGCAGGAGGCCCTGCTTTTTTATTATTAAAAATAACATTAAAATCAACTTCAGAATAAAGCTTTTTTCTCTGTTTTTCTAAAATATTACTCTCGGCATCAATAAAAACCATATTTCCACCACAAACAGCGATATCATCCCTATTTTCTAGAAATTCAACTTGTTTCTCTATCTTATCTTCAAAAAACAAATCATCAGACCCTAAGAAAGCTATGTACTTACCCTTACATAGTTTTATCGCTTTATTTAAGGTTGGCGTAAAACCTATATTTTCTTGGCTGTGAAAAAAGAAGCCATGCTTTTTACTTAAAGCTTCAATTACATTCACTGAGTTATCTTTTGATCCATCATCAAATACTATCAACTCAATATTTTGATAGGTCTGATTCAATACACTCAAAAGACTCTCTTTTATATAGTACTCATGGTTATAGCAAGATACAACTACGCTAACCAGAGGGAGTGTTTCATTTTTCATCAATAAATTCCATTAAATACTTTTCTCTTTTAAACAAATAAAAACCTAACCCTATAATCATTGCTAAAAAATAAGTGCTTTGCTTTGCAAAAAAAGAAATTGTTAAAAAAGTGTGTATAAAAAGCATAACCAACAATACCAAGACTAGAACAACTAGTGTTTTTTGAGAATCATATTTTGTGTTCCAGTAAAGTTTTAGCAACGAAAAAACAAACACACCCTCTCCGATTACAACCATCGAAATACCAATAACCCCACTCGTATAAAGAATTTCAATAAGGAAATTATGAGGGGTAGTAAAATCAACTCGCCCATGATAATGAGAAAAAGTTTGAAAACCAGGTTCAAAACTCCCTAACCCATGCCCCAATAACCATTGAAACCAGTTACTTCCTTGTTGCATTACCAACGCATCTGACCAAATAGTAACTCGCTCTTCCCGAACAAGGTTATTAATCAAATCATTAAGTCGCTCATCAACACCAAGCACACCAAAATAATATACAGTCAATGGAATTAAAAGGATTCCTCCTACCGCCATCAACCTGGTTTTAAAACTAAAGAAAGGAATACTTACTAATGACCCCACAAAAAACGCAAGCCAAGCTGTTCTCGAAAAACTTTCCATTAAAAGATAAAGCTCCATAGTTACAATAACTATCAAAAGCACTTTACCCACTAGATTTACTTGATTAAATAGGTAAACGGCCACAGGAATCACTAAAATTGCCTGTAAAGCCAAGTAATGTGGGTTAGATGTCAAGCCTATACGATGAAATGAATAAAAAACTACGGCAATAAGGTTTGAACTTGATGCTAATAAAAGTAAAGTCAATAAGCTATAAAGAAATAGCTTTGAGTTTTTAGTTATAAAATCTAAAGGGATCATCCATATAGCAAGAATAATAAAAATAGCAGTTTTTAAGTTTTTAATATAATACCTTTGACTAATGCCCTCAATCAGCACAGAATCTAACAATATAAATATGATAGGAATGGCAATAGCTATTAACATTGCTTTAGTAGGTAACACTTGTACTTGCTTTTTAAAATACAAAAATGCCATTCTAAATAATTGTATTGAAACAATCACTTTAATAAAAACAAGGCATATTTTGTACATTCCTTTGCTAATAGCTAAATCTAACACCAAAACAAATAGAGCAATCAGCAACAGAAAACTAAGTATATTCTCCAGTCGTTGATATTGAAATACGTTAAACATATTATCCTTTAAAACTTATCAAATTGTATCTCGTCTATTATATGTTAATAGCAAGTCCTTAGAACACAAGAAAACCGAATCAGTTATAATTCGAGCCACCTTACTGTTTTTTCCTTACCCTCACTATTTCTAAGTTAACCTACCTCTTATAGAGACGCCCCTATTTCAATCATGAAACTTGCTTTTTGCCTATATAAATTTTTTCCTTACGGTGGTCTTGAAAGGAACTTTTTACGCATTTCTCAACTTTGCGCAGAACG
>ENA-ORXI01003607-ORXI01003607.1-sediment-metagenome-genome-assembly--contig:-NODE-3607-length-10313-cov-12.690993_pt1 | contig 10313 bp, 7 predicted proteins | sample MGYA00237861_ERZ511468 | MGnify/ENA primary metagenome ERZ511468 (study PRJEB26299, sample SAMN06266213) | sediment metagenome | isolation source: Hudson Canyon methane seep mesocosm | place...
AATTTTATTCCCCAAGATTTACCAGAACCCATAAAAAGCGCCTACTCCGTCAGCAATGAAGCCGGAATGAATGCTGAGGAGTTAGAGTTGCAGCATAAAAAGCGTGAATTTATTGCCATAAACCGAGGCTCATTAACACTAGCTAAAAAACAAGGAATGGCTGAAGGAATGGCCGAAGGTATTGAGCTAGGAGTTGAACAGGGAATAGAGCAGGGTATAGAGAAGGGAATTGAACAAAATAAATTAGAAATGGCACGGCAGATGAAAAAAGAAGGAATGGATTATTTTCTAATTAGCAAAATAACGGGACTGTTATTAGAAGAGATAGAAAGTTTAGGCGAGAAGGGCTAAATGATAAACGTAACAAAAACATACCTACCGGATAAAGAAAAATATAAACGGTATGTAGATGAAATTTACGAAAATGGTTGGGTAACTAATAATGGCCCGCTGGTTAGGCGATTAGAAGTGCGATTGGCTGAATATTTAGGTGTTAAAAATATAGTTTTAGTCTCGAGTGGTACAGTTGCATTAGAAATAGCATATCGAACATTAGGGATTTCAGGCGAAGTTATTACTACTCCGTTTAGTTTTGTTGCGACCACAAGCTCTCTTGTTACCAATGGATTAAAGCCAATTTTTGCGGATATAAACTCTCAAACATTAAATATAGATCCTAACAATATTAGGAAAGCGATTACACAAAATACGAGCGCAATTGTCCCCGTTCATATGTTTGGGAATGCCTGTGAAATAGATAAAATTGCAGGTATTGCAAAACAACATGATTTAAAAGTTATTTATGATGCTGCTCATGCTTTTGGAGTGAAATATAAAGGCGAAAGTATTTTAAATTACGGTGATATATCTACACTTAGTTTTCATGCAACAAAACTCTTTCATACGATAGAGGGTGGAGCATTGATTATTAATGATGACTCACTTGTAGAAAAGGCGCGCTACTTAATAAATTTTGGTATAGAAAGCCAAGAGTCTATTCCAGAGTTAGGCACTAATGCTAAAATGAACGAGTTTGAAGCTGCCATGGGCTTGTGTGTGTTAGATGATATGGGTGTTGTAATAAAAAAGAGAGAATTGCTTTTTATGCAGTATGAGAAAGGATTAGGTTCCCACTGTTTGTTCCAGGTAAAAAATACATTAGCAACCCCTTGTTCTTCATATTTTCCTATTATTTTGGAAAGTAAGGAGCTGCGAATATTTGTTCAAAATGAATTAAATAGTAATGCTATTTTCCCACGACGCTATTTTTTTCCTTCACTAGATACTCTTAACTATGTAGAGCTTAAAGAACATATGTTTAATTCTAGGGCTATTGCAGACCGAATTTTATGTTTGCCGCTTTATTCTGAATTAGGCCTTGATGAGCAACAATTAATTATAAACATAATTGTACTGTGTATGGAAAGACAGAGAGAGTGATGTTTAAAATAAACTGTATAAAGTCCTTCAATAATTAAAAATCTGAGTTTACATTGATGAATAGAAAGCATAAGCCTCTGGTTATTTATGGTAATGGGGATATGGCAAAAATGATGTATTACTATTTTTGCGACGAGTATGATATTGCTGCATTTACTGTTGATGATTATTATATTACCGATAGATACATCAATAATATTCCTGTTATCCCTTTTTCAGAATTAATAGGTGAATATGCACCTGAATTACATTGTGCCATAGTTGCCGTGGGCTTTGTCGGGATGAATTCTCTACGGAAAGAGCGTTGTGAGTCATTAATGCATTTGGGTTACACAATGGTGAGTTATATACATCCCACTGCGATTATTGCTTCAAATGTTGAGCTAGGTAAAAACGTAATAATTCTGGAATATGTGTCTATCCATCCGTATTCAAAAATTGGTGATGGTGTTTTTATCAGTAGCCAGACTAATTTGGGACATGATTCTACAATAAAAAATGATGTCTGGGTAAATGCCGGTGTTGCAATTGCTGGAGGATCAATTGTTGAAGCGTGTTGTGTTTTAGGGATGAACTCAAGCGTTGCTCATGGGCTCACCTTAGCGCCAGAAACCTTTGTTGGTAATAATATATTTATTAATTGTAATACAGAAACGGGTGATGTTTTTCTTCCGGATGAGCCAGTCAAATTTAGGTTGAAGAGCCAAAAATTCTTAAAAATTATGAAAGTAATATGAGCGAACTTAAAAATATCTATGAATTATTTAATTTACAGGTGATTCGAGCTCCTGAAAAAATAGCTATTATTTTTAATGATTGTACAAAAACGTATCAAGAAATTTACTTTGAAGTTGATCGGCTTTCTGCATATTTATCTCGATCTGGGATAACTAAAGGTGACAAAATAGCAGTATTACTACCAAACTGTACCGAATTTGTCATTCTGATGGTAGTAGCTGCAAAAATGGGCATTGCAATTGTTCCGCAAAATATCTCACATCCTACTCAAACGCTTGCTAAACAGTTTTCATTATTAGGCGTGAAGTATGGCGTTATTTGGGAGGATGTTTTAACAGATTATCAAGACCAAAAGCAGCGTCAGTTATTTGACTTTGAATGGCTCGCAGTTAGCCGAGATGGTTTTATGTATAAAAAAAACAATTGCTCCCCCTTTAGCATTGTGAATGTGTCACCAGACTTGCCTTATATATATACCATGACTTCGGGATCGACCGGAGATCCTAAGCCAATCGAATTATTACAAATAACAAAAATAAAGCGGGCGAAAGCAACAGTAGAAATGTTTGGGCTATCGGCTGATGATATTATTCTTGCAGCTACTCCACTTTACCACTCTTTAGCGGAACGGTTAGTCATACTACCTTTAATAACTGGGGCAACAAGCGTGATAATGGCGGGTTTTACTGCAGTGGAGTGGTTATCACATGTTGAAAAATATCAGGTTACATTTACTATGGCCGTGTCTTCCCAGCTAAAACAGGTTTATCAGTTACTACAAGATGGAAATGACTCAAACCTATCATCCTTACGCTGTATGGTTTCTTCATCTGAATTACTTGATGATGACTTGCGTAAATCCTTACTCGTTTATTTTAAAAATGATTTTCATGAGTGTTATGGGGCGTCAGAAGTAGCTTGTATATCAGGTATTTCGGCTGTTGATTCAAAAATAAAAATCGGGTCAGTGGGGCGAGCTTTACCTAATGTACAACTCAAAATTTTCAAAGATGATGGAATAGAAGCTGAGATTAATGAGATAGGTGAGATCGCATGTAAAACTCCGCTTGCTTTTACTGGGTATTATCAAAAACCAGAGCTGACTCAGGCAGCAATGCATAATGGTTTTTTCTGTACAGGCGATTATGGTAGATTAGATAAGGATGGTTTTTTATATTTTCATGGTAGAAAAAAAGACATTATCGTAACTGGGGGGATTAATGTTTACCCTAAAGATATAGAAAATATCATTAATACACACCCAGATGTATTGGAATGTGCAGTAATTCCTTTGCCTGATACTAATTTGGGAGAAAAAGTAACTGCTATTGTTGTTCCCAAAAATGATGATCTTTCTATAAGAAATATTCAGCGATTATGTGCTAAAAATCTTGCAGATTTTCAACAGCCCAGAGAAATTATTTTTGTGGCTGCCTTATTGAAAAATGAGATGGGGAAACTTGTTAGAAAAAAACTGGTTGAAGAATATACAAATCGAGTGGAATTGTGAATAATAAAAAAACTTAAAGCTAGATATTATCGATGGTTTTACAATTGGTTATACTCAACCTTATAACAACACAAATGAATTCTCGATGATAACTTTTTCTTGCTATATTTCTGATTGTGCTCAATATTGATGATCAGAATCTTATAGTGTGTGTTGTCAGGTTATTAAAAACCAGTAAAAAATTGGCGATGCGTAAATTAAGTTGCTTCGCAGACACAAAACTAGAGCATCTTAGTTCACAATAGGGGGCGATTCAATGTCCAAATTTGAAAATAAAATAAAATGAAATTATTAACTAAAACTTTACTGGTATTTCCAATTGATATGGACTCATCTAGGCGCTTCATTAAACACGCTAAATCCTTAGGGTTTAACATTGTTGGTGCGAGTTCTGTGATGGATTCATCAAATAATGGAGTGGTGGATAGTTTCACAAAACTGCCTTTTATAACTTCTCCAGAGTTTAAAAATGAGTTTATACAGCTTATTGATCGACAGGATGTGACTCATATATATACTCCACACTCGGGAGTATGGAGTCACATAAATAAATTGATCAATATGGGAATTCAGGGCTCAAAGCTGTGTTTATGTGAACCATTCCCCTTTGAAGAAGATTGGCTCGAAGTTGAACCCAGCTTTGCCTGGGGGGAATATGCATCCAGTGATGTTTTTTTTAACTCTATACCTAATGAACTCAGACCTAGTACAGGTAAAAGATTAACTAGGAGTGAGTACGCTAGTATTCATAGTCAGTATACTAATATCACTGGTCATTGCGATGAAGATAAACTTGCAGCACTAATCTGCCTTCTTGGAAATTCACCTAAAGGTGATGTTGTTGAAATTGGTTCATTGTTTGGACGGTCAGCATTTGCGCTAGGCTGGTTGGCAAGCAGATTTGATATTGGCAGTATGATTAGCGTAGATCCATGGGACACTGGAAAAATTCAGGATCAGGGAGAGAAGGCTGAAATTCTTAACAGCGAAATAAATCGAATAGATTTTGCAAAGGTATTCAAGTCCTTTTTATTAAAGATATCAGTATTGGATAATACTAGTTATATTCGTGACGTTTCTGTTAAAGCAATTGATACATATAACCACGCAGCACTCGAAGGTAAGTTATTAAGTAAAGAGATTAAACCAATTAGCATTACTGGAAAAATAGCTGTTCTTCATATTGATGGTAATCATGAATATGAGCAAGTTCTTCAAGATGTTAAAACATGGGAGTCGAACGTAATTCCAGGGGGATGGATTATGTTGGATGATTATGAATGGGCATTCGGTGATGGTCCTAGGCTGGTAGGGGATGAAATGCTTGCAAGTGGTAAATATGATTGCACTTTTGTGTATAGCGATACGTTATTTCTTCGCAAGCCCCTTGTACCTACGTAGTTGTAATCTAATTTCATAACCAAGGATAGATCGGAAAAATAGAATGAATGCCTCTTGTGTCAGGAATTTTTATTATTGCCAGTAAAGTCTAGAGAAATTATTTTTGAGCCCAGCTTATTAAAAAATGAGGTGAGGGAAACTCGTCAGAAAAGATTTGATTGAAGAGTGTACAAAGGGAAAAGTATTATGAGAAATCAGAAAAAAACATTGAAACTTGCCATTATAGGCGGTTCAGTAAACTCAGCTGTTGGCTATACCCATTTAATAGCATCACAAATGGATCACAGGTGGCAAGTTGTTTCCGCCTGTTTTAGTCGGCAACAAGCTGTTAATGAAGCAACAGTTGATGCATGGAATTTGCATCATATTCGCTTATATCAAGACTGGCAGAGTTTATTAGCAAAAGAAAAAAATGAAATTGATGCAATAGCCATTTTAACACCTACTCCCCAGCATCGGGAGATGGTGATTCAAGCTTTATTACTTGGTTATGCTGTTATTTGTGAAAAAGCACTGGCAAGCAGTTATCATGAGGCGCTTGATATTTGTGAAGCGCTGGATAAGACTAAAGGCTTTGTTGCGGTCACTCAGAACTATACAGGCTATCCTATGTTAAGAGAACTTCGCAGTTTGGTGCAGCAAGGCCAATTGGGAGAGTTGACGCAAATCCAGATTGAAATGCCACAAGAAGGTTTTGCTCGTTTAGATAGGGAGGGAAACAAACCATCACCCCAGGCCTGGCGTCTGCAAGATGGTGAAATTCCTTCTGTTTCTTTAGATCTGGGGGCGCATTTGCAGCATATGATTCATTATATCAGTGATGAAAATCCCTCCAGGTTAATTGCAGATCAGCATAGTTACGGCTGGTTTAAAGGTATTATTGATGATGTATCCTGTATTGCTCAATATCCAAGCGGTATGAAGTCGAATATGTGGTTTGGAAAAGCGGCGATTGGTTATCGAAATGGTCTGAAAATTCGTGTGTTTGGGACGAATGGAAGTGCGGAGTGGTATCAAATGGAGTCGGAAGTTTTGTATGTGAATGATATGCGTGGAGATAAAAAGTTGGTAGATCGTGCGGCTGATGTGAAAGTGGCATCGGAGTTACGTTATAACAGATTTAAGTCTGGACACCCAGCTGGTTTTGTCGAAGCATTTGCTAATATTTATTATGACATTGCCGATAAACTGGAAGAATATCAAAAAACCAAAGTCTATGACAATACCTGGACTTATGGTGTATTGCAGGCTACAAAAGGCCTAAAGGTTTTGGAAGTGATGAATAGTTCCGCCAGAGAGCAACAATGGATCTCATTGTAGGAAAAACATATGAAAGAAGACGTTACAGAGTTTGTTATTAAGTATTTTGAAAAGAAGAAACCAATTAAAGATGCCATGGATATTAATTGTATTAACTATCTTGAGGAAGGTTTTGTAGATTCACTTGGTTTAATGAAATTTATTGTTGCGCTTGAAGAAAAGTTTGATATTGAAATTACTGAAGAGGATATGGAGAAAGATGAGTTTTATTTAACTGATGGATTAACGAATATTATTATCAGAAAGGTATAAGTAATGATTGAATTAATTAAAACTCAAGAGAAAATAAATAATATTGTCAAAGTATTGTTATCGGATACAACGAAAATATATGTATATGGAAGGAATTTTTTTTCAAAACAATTGTATGAAAATTTAAATATTGAGGCATTTGTTGATGATTATACTCAGGATAAAACTTGGTTGGGTAAGCCTGTCATTAAATCAAATAAAATTGACAAAGACTCTATTGTTATTAGTTGTTCAACTGCAATTTATCCGATAAGTAGTTTAAAAAACTTGCAAGGTTTGGGGTTGAGTTATATTACTTATCTAGATCTATTTAATAAAGATATTCTACCTCTTCAGGCTGAGTTTTTTACACAAGCAAGAGAAGATTATGTGAAAAAAAATTGGCATTACCAAAGCATCCTGTCAAAACTAACGGATAAAAAATCCATAACAACCTTTAATAATATTATTTCATTTAGAAATACAGGTAGTTTTGAAACAATGAAAAATTACTGTGTAGATATAAATAATCAATATTTTCCAGAATTTTTAATACTTGACGAAGAGGTTTTTGTAGATGCTGGTGGGTTTGATGGGCAAACCAGTTTGGAATTTATTAGTCGTTGCTCCAATTATAAAACTGTTTATGTGTTTGAACCATCTCAAAATAATTTAGAGATGGCTAAAGAAAATTTACAGGATTATGTAAATATTAATTACATTAACAAAGGATTGTTGGATAGAGCTACAAAGTTAAATTTTAATAATAATGAAGGTTCAGCGAACAGTATTTCGGATACGGGTGATGTTGTTATTGAAGTTGATGCTTTAGATAACCTGGTTAAAGAAAAGATAACTTTTTTTAAAATTGATATTGAAGGTGCTGAATCCTTGGCAATTGAGGGGGCAAAACAGCATATTTTAAATGACCACCCTAAAATTGCGATAGCTGTTTATCATAAGCCAGATGATTTTTGGAAAATACCAGAACAAATCCTAGATATTAGAGAAGATTATGATTTATACCTAAGGCATTACACTGAAGGTACAGATGAAACTGTTATGTATTTTATCCCTCGACAAAGAAAGCTAAATAAGGTGGGTATGAAATATTATTGGGATGATTTTTTGGTTCAACGAGATAGAAGTACAAGTTTTTTATTTAATCCTTTGGGTTTAAAAAAGAATGATGAGGCGGTGTTGTTTCAAAAATATGTTTGTATTGTAAATATTGAAACTAGTACTTATTGTAATAGGTTATGTTCTTATTGTCCTGTGTCGTTAAGTGATAGTAGAAAAACGCAGTCCTATATGGATGATGCTGTTTTTGAAAAAGTTATTCATGAGCTGAAGTTAATATCATATGCCTCTACTATTTGCTTTAATCTTTATAATGAACCTCTTGCCGACAATAATATTTTTCCTAGAATTGAGGCTGCTAGGAAAAAATTACCTGCCGCCTTTCTTTTATTTAATTCTAATGGTGATTTCCTAAGTACGGATAAGTTAGATAAATTATCTGAGATTGGGTTAAATGCAATATTTGTAACACTTCATCCATCAAGTAAGAAAAAGTATAATCCTATTGATAGAGAAAAGAAATTTCACAAATTATTTAAAAAGTTAGGGGTTACTAGTTATGAAATTCAGGAACCATTAAAGAATGGAAACCTTGAAGCAAACATCGAGTGGAAAGGTATGAAATTGCGAGTTATGGCTAATGATTGGTCAAAGTTTGGAAACTCTCGAGCAGGTGAGGTTGGTTTTCTCGATACTAAGGTCGTTCGAACCTCTCCTTGTGTGCGACCATTACGAGAGTTCACAGTTTGTCATGATGGTAATGTTTTTCCATGCTGTCAATTCTTTCCTGACAGGGATAGTAATCAGAAATATGCCATTGGTAATGTAGCCTTTAACAGTATTTTTGAAATTTATTCTTCTGAAAAATTAGCAATGTGGCGTAAACACTTATTCTCTTACGGTGAAAAAAAATCGCCATGTAGTTCTTGTGCAGATGCGGATTTTTCTGCACGTAATTCAGAGAATTTGCGAAATTCAATAATTGATGGGTTATCTAAGTAAAGGGATTTTCTTATATTAAAGAATTTCTAGAAATTTGAATGAACGATAAATTTATGAGAAAAAAACAACTTAAAGCAGTATCTTCAAATCCTTATTATATAGTTTCTCCTGATTATAGGGATACTTCATCGGGTATCATTGCAATGCATTTACTTTGTCATGCATTAAATTTACTGGGTGAAGAGGCATACATGACTCGATATGATTTTGATTGGCAAAAGTCTCTTTCAGATATAAGTAATAGCCTTAAGACTAGTCATACGATAGGTATAAATAAGCATTTACGAACGCCTGTGCTTAAAATGGAGGATATAGAGCGTCATAAGTTAATTGAAAGTGCTCCTATTGCTATTTATCCTGAGATTATTTCAGGTAACCCACTAAATATGGAATGGGTTGCTCGTTATGTACTTAATAAGCCAGGCCTTATAGGAGGAGATAAATCTTTTCCTGAAAATGAGATGGTTTTTTATTATAAAAAAGAATTTGCAGGTACAAAGGAAAATTTTGACAAGCTATACCTTCCCACTTCAGATGTATCTATTTTTAATTTAGATAATACTTCTGAAGGTAAACGGAAAGGAACCTATTTTTATATTAATAGGTACCGGGATCACGTGAAATTACAGGATGTTACAAAAGGTTCTGTTGAAATTTCTTTTCGCTATAAGCGGACATTAAAGGAATTGGCTGAAATTTTTAAATCTGCCGAGCTATTCTATTGTTATGAACCCTCTGCATTGTCAGTCGAAGCTCTTTTATGTGGTTGTCCTGTTGTTTTTCTCCCGAATGAACTCATGATACAGGCTCCTAATTTTGAATCTCTTGGTAATACAGGTATGGCTTGGGGAAGCAGTTCTGAGCAAATTGAGCATGCAAAGCTAACGGCAAAAGATTTTTTTCCAATGTATTCAAAGTTAGAAGAGGAGTTTTGGGTACAACTTGAAAAATTTATCGAAAAAACGCAGAAAAAAAGTAAAGAAGATACAGGTTCAGGTTTTGGTGTTTTTGCTTCAAATGAAATTCGAGTTACCGGTAGAATAGGTGAAAATTACAGTAACTGGTATAAAAAAAGAATTTTTCTTAATAATCAAGTTGACTTCTGGCAATCGCAAATCTCTAAATATAAAGCTACACCATCATTTCATTTTTTAATTACCCTTAACCAAGGAGAGGAGGGGTTATTAGCGAACACTATCGATTCGTTATCTGCACAGATATATATAAATTGGCACCTGACTGTAGTGTCTGTGCATCCTAGTCCGGATAGTATTTTTGAAGAGTTTGATTCATTAACATGGTTGGAGTTGGGGGTAAATGATAATCCGTATCAGGTTATCAATGAATGTATCACAACAAACAATTGTGAATGGTTTTGCTTACTAGAGCCTGGCGGAGAATTTGATTCACAGGCCCTTGCTTTAATGGCACACGATATAAATTTAAATGAAGAGTGGGCATTTATTTATATTGATGAGGATAAAATAGATAAAGATGGGTTGAGGAGTGATCCTTTATTTAAGCCTGATTTTAATTTGGATTTATTAAGGTCTACACCTTATATGGGAGATTTTTGTTTTATAAAATTAAA
>ENA-ORXI01003608-ORXI01003608.1-sediment-metagenome-genome-assembly--contig:-NODE-3608-length-10313-cov-3.812524_pt1 | contig 10313 bp, 8 predicted proteins | sample MGYA00237861_ERZ511468 | MGnify/ENA primary metagenome ERZ511468 (study PRJEB26299, sample SAMN06266213) | sediment metagenome | isolation source: Hudson Canyon methane seep mesocosm | place: USA:Hudson...
ATGAGACCGAATATTTTTCTTTAGGGAAATTGAAATTTAGTTTTATCACAGCTCGGTTTGCAATAATAGTGGGTTGTTGTTTAGCTATATCTTTAATGTTTATGCCTAAGCAAACTGTTTTTATTTACTTCAATTTTTAAAACATAATGCAAAATAAGTTTATTTTTATTAAGTTCTGGAGTTTGGTGGTAACGGTTTCATTAATACTTCTTATGGGTATTTGTTTTTTACCTCATGATCTTTATTTACGATATAAATCCCTAGATATTGGCACTTATACAAAAGCAAAGTGGATGTATGAGCGTGTTGTTTTTGATGAGACACCTATAGACATTGCTTTTATAGGTACGTCACATACATTAAATTCTATTGATAGTGAAATTGTTCAAAATGGATTAGGTCGGCTCTCAGAAAATGACATACATGTGGTGAATTTTGCAATACCTCACTTTGGGCGAGATATGCATTTAGTATTGACTAAACTTTTAATTAAACATAAAAAAATAAAATTATTAGTCGTTGAGGTGCGTGAATCTGAAGCTAGAGATATGCACCCGGCTACTCATTACTTAGCCGACCCTATAGATTTATTAACAGCTCCTTTATTTGTTAATATGCGCTACTTTAACAATTTAAGTCAATTACCTTTAAGGCAAGTAACTCTTTTTTTTGAAACTAATTTCCCTTTATTATTTTCAATTAAGAGTATGTTTGATATAAATGATTACTTAGGCGCTCATTTAAATTATACAATATTAACAAAGGCTCTAAAAAATAGAGATTTTATTATGCCGGTTGACACATTACTGAAGAGGAAGAAGCAATACGAAGTTGATAATAAGGATAAACTAGACAGGACGAGTGCATTAAAAACTTTTGTTTACTTTAATTCTAATAGAACAACGCTTTCTACTCTTGTTTCAACAGCAAAGGACAATAATGTTCCGGTTGTTTTTTTATATTTACCCCGCTTTGGGGGCGCACTAAGGTCGGTAGATAGTTCACTTTATGACTCTTTAGGTAGAATAATCATACCTCCTCAGTCTATTCTTAGTGATAAGAGCATATGGTTTGATTTAGGGCATTTGAATTCAAAAGGAGCAACTAAAATTTCTAACTGGTTACCTGGAGAGGTATTTGAATATTATAGATAATCTATAGAAACCAAAAAATAGTTCATTTAGTTTGGTAAAATTTTGTGTACCAATAATATCTCAAGAACTGTTCTTAGTTTCAATCGTTAAGTACGCTAATATTTTACTTAGAAGGGATAGATGACCAACCTTAAGGTGTTCTAAACCCATTGGATACGCTTTCTGTAGTAAGCACAATTAGATTTTTTTGTTTCGAGTTTATTGAATTCCGAAACCTTAAGTGATTTTTTTCATGCAAAAATAAATAGGATGTAGATATTAAAATTTTATACCACCATCGTATAGCATCAAAAGATGGGCAATACGTACATATTGCAGAAATTGTTAATGCTTTAAAGGAATTGGGGCATGAGATTATTATGGTTGAGCCTGACTCAATTAATCAAAAGGAATTTGGGAAAAGCGCAAATGCAGTACAAGGTTTACGAGACAATTTACCTGGTTTTGTGCATGAAATCTTAGAGTTTGGTTATAGTTTTTATGATTTTCTAAAATTACGAAAAGCAATTAAGGAGCATAAACCAGACTGTATTTATGAAAGATATAACCTCTATTTACCTTCAGGAATTTGGGCTAAGAAACTTTTTAAATTACCTTTAATTCTTGAAATTAATTCGCCTCTTTATGAAGAACGAAAAAAAAATAATGGAATTAGTATCGATTCACTTGCTCAATGGACAGAAAACTATACTTGGAAAAATGCTGATCATCTTTTACCTGTTACTCAGGTACTTGCAGATATAATTTTTCAAGAAGGTATAAATCAAGAAAAAATGACTGTTATTCATAATGGAATTAATGCAACACATTTTCCTTGGCCGGCAGTTGTATCAAAAGAAATAATTCAGCAATATAATTTAGAAAACAAATTAATATTAGGGTTTGTTGGTTTTGTTAGAGAATGGCATAGACTTGATAGAGTGCTGGATGCAATTGCATCGCACCCTAAACAGAACTGGCATTTGTTTTTAGTGGGTGACGGACCTGGTAGAGAATTTCTTGAAAAGCATGCTCAACATCTTGGCATTACTGATAGGATGACTATTACAGGCATTATTAGTAGGGAGAAAATGCCACAATATCAGTCAGTTTTTGATTTAGCACTGCAACCTGATGTTACTAGGTATGCATCCCCTCTTAAACTCTTTGAATATATGGCATTAGGGAAGGCTATACTTGCTCCAAATATGGATAATATTAAAGAAATTTTAAAAAATGAAGAAAATGGACTGTTATTCTCTAACGAACAAGAATTTAAAGAAAAGTTAATCTATTTATGTGAAAACAAAAGATTAAGGCTAGAGCTAGGAGAAAAAGCACAGCTAACTATAGAGAAAAAAAAGTTTTATTGGGTAGATAATGCTAACAAAATAACCGATATCATCAAATATTTAAAACCACAAATACAAAAAAATGACTAAAAATCTATCAATATATTTAGATTTAGTGCGAATAGTAGCTACTTTTTTGGTTTTTGTTCTACATGCTGAAGCTTTTGATGGGCAATGGATCGCTAATTTGTTACCAAATTTTGGACATGATGCTGTAGTCGTATTTTTTATTTTGTCTGGTTTTGTTATTAAGTATGTTGCAGAAACAAAAGAAGGAACAATAAAGCATTTTTTAGGTGCTCGATTTATCAGAATATACTCTGTTGTTATACCCTCGCTTATTCTAACCTTTGGCCTATACTTTATAGGCTGGTTTATTGGGCTAGACGGATATAAGAATTTTCAAGAAATTGACTGGCTACAAATCTTCCCTGTTAGTATCTTTCTGTTGAATCAAGTTCAAGGTTTCGATCTATTAGTGCCTTACAACTTACCTTTTTGGTCGATCTGTTATGAAGTAAGTTATTATGCATTATTTTCAGTAGCTTATTATATGAAAGGAAATAAAAGAGTTGTTACTTTTTTATTAATAAGTTTTGTTATTGGTCCTAAGGTACTGTTACTTTTTCCATTATGGTTGATGGGGTGTGTGGTATATAACATAATAAAAAAAGACTTTAACATTGTGCCCAGTATAGGTTGGTTCATGTTTATAGGTTCTCTAATATTATATCTAATATATCGCTACTATTTAATTAATGATTATCTTTATTCATTATCTATTAGTGTGTTAGGTAATGATTTAGGGCATAAATATTTATCATGGAGCCGTTTTTTTGTTAGTGATTATATTGTTGGTTTTCTGATAAGTCTAAATTTTGTTGGCTTTTCAATAATACAGAAAAGTTTCACTATTGTTTTTCATAAAACAGAAAAAATTATTCGATTTTTAGCATCAATAACGTTCTCAATTTATTTGATGCACTTTCCTTTAATGACGTTTTTATCAGAGATTTATTTTAATAGTACATTTATTATAATTTCTACACTTACTATTATATTTTTTGTAGGAATTAAAATAGAAAATAGTAAGGGTTTATATAAAAAACACCTTTCATTATGAATGTTTTTAATAGGGATGATTAATGTTATTTAATTCATATATATTTATATTTTTATTTCTTCCATTTACGTGTTTGATTTATTTTTTTATTGCAAGGACCAAGGGTGGCGAGAACGCAATTGTTTTTCTTGTATTGGCTTCATTGTTTTACTATGCTTGGTGGGATGCAAAATATTTAGTTCTAATGTTATTTTCAATTTTTGTAAATTACTATATAGGAGAAGCAATCGTTAGAGGGCATAACTTAAATAACCAACTAAAAATGAAGATGCTTTTATTTTTAGGTCTTGTTTTTAATATAGGTTTGCTTAGTTATTTTAAGTACGCTAGTTTTTTTATTGAAAATTTTAATTTTGTTTTTGGTTCTAATGTGCCTGAAAATAAAATAATTTTACCTCTTGCTATATCATTTTTTACATTTCAACAAATTGCTTATCTTATTGACTCTTATAAAGGTATAACAAAAGAATTTAAATTTTTTCATTACCTTCTTTTTGTAACTTTTTTTCCACAGCTCATTGCTGGTCCAATTGTCCATCATAAAGAAATGTTACCCCAATTTTTAAGGTTGGAAAATTTGAAGCCAAACTTTAATAATATAATTATTGGTTTAAGTATATTTACCTTAGGCTTATTTAAAAAAGTTATATTAGCTGATAGTGTAGCTCAATACGCAACACCAGTTTTTGATAACAGTGTTATAAATGACTCCATTACATTTTTAGTTGCTTGGGGAGGAGCTTTGGCTTATACGTTTCAGTTGTATTTTGATTTTTCAGGATATTCAGATATGGCAATAGGAATTGCTTTAATGTTTGGAGTTACGTTACCATTAAATTTTAATTCACCTTATAAATCTCTTAGCATTATTGAGTTCTGGCGACGATGGCACATGACTTTATCTCGGTTTTTACGAGATTATATCTATATCACTTTAGGTGGCAACCGAAAAGGTGTGGTACGACGTTATGGGAATTTACTTATAACTATGTTGTTAGGTGGGCTATGGCACGGAGCGGGGTGGACATTTGTACTATGGGGTGGATTCCATGGAATATTATTAATAATAAATCACTCGTGGCATCATTTTAAATTTTTAATGAAATTAGATTTTTTAGATCAATCATCTCTGTGGCGAATACTATGCTGGATTATAACATTTTTTGCTATAGTGAATTCTTGGGTGCTATTTAGAGCAGAAAATTTCACTTCTGCACTTAATATATACCAAGGCATGTATGGCTTAAATGGTGTGGCAATCCCAAATGCTCTTTTAGCTAGAATGGGGGGGGTATCTAATATAATTTCAGAGTATGGAATAACAAGTTATTTAGGTGGAGGGATGGATTTTGTTTTTACTTATTTATGGGTTTTATTTTTATTATTAATAATATTTATGCCAAATACTCAGCAATTTATGCAAAACTTTTTAAGTTATGGATATTCACAAAAAGGAACATTGCTTAATTCTGGAATACTCTCAGACATTATTATTTTTCGATATGGAATGTTGTGGGCATTTATTCTATCTATACTACTAGTTTTTTCAATTTTTGGGTTAACTAGAGTATCTGAATTCTTATATTTCCAGTTCTAATTTTATGAAAATTAAAAAATATAGCTTTTATTTTTTATTAAATACAATATTAATTACAGTTGTTTTTTCTTTATTTAACTATATTGTAGATCCTTATCTTCTATTTGAAACTAGTAGATTTAGTGGGTTTAATGATAAAAAGCCAACTGCAGAAAATAGATCAACACTTTATAAGCCATATAATGTATCAACAATAATGCCAAAGACCATTGTTGTTGGTAACTCCAGACCAGAGATGGGAATAGATCCAACATCAAGTTGTTGGCCAGATGAAAATAGAAATATATATAGTTTAACCTTTCCAGGGTTAGGCGCTTATGGGCAAGTTCGGGCTTTGTATCATGCAGTAGCAGATAATTCGGTAAAAAATATTTTATTTGCTGTTGATTTTTCTGATTTTTTACATAAAAGAAATGAAAAAAATGAAAAAAATGAAATAGAATGGCCTAACCCAGAAACTGATTTTTATCAGAGACTTTTCGTAGATGCAGATGGTAATGAAAATAAGCAATACCAATGGTCTAAAGTTAAAGATTACGCGGGGGCTTTATTTTCATTAGATACTTTAATTGATAGTGTTTCAACTACTTTGTTACAAACAGAGCATAGTGTTGACCGTACAACTCAGGGGTTTAATCCTGCAAATAATTATAATGAAATTATAAAGTATGAAGGTGCATGGGTTTTATTTAAACAAAAGCATAATGAAATAGAAAGTCGTTTTTCAGAAAAAAAATTAAAGCTTTACGATACTGATAACTGGTCGGTTGAATTTGAAGGTATAAAACGCGTAATCAATCTTGCTCTTAAAAAAAATATACAGCTTATTATTTTTATAAATCCATATCACTATACATATTTGGAGGTAATTAGGAGTAATGGATATTGGGATGAATTTGAAAACTTCAAAAGAAGTCTTACTGGTACTATTCAAAAATATGGAAATGGTAAAGTAAAACTATGGGATTTCTCATTATATTCAAGTTATACCACATTAGCTCCTCCAAGTAAGAATGAAGGTTCCAATGTACCCCATTGGTTTTGGGAGCCAGCTCATTACAAAAAAATTCTTGGCAATTATATGTTGGCTGATATTTATAATAGTAATTGTGTAAAAGCAGAGCATGAACCCATTGGTGTGGAATTGAATTCATATAATATTGAACAGCATTTATTAAACCAAAATAAATATAGGTCTACTTTAAAAAACAAAAAATTATGATAGAAACTTTTATGATAGGAATGCAGTTTTTATGTATTACATTTCTTTGTATATGGGCTTATAAAAAAGATAGTGAGTAGAGTATGCGTGATTTAGCAATGGCACTTATAATGCCATTACTCTTATACCTAGGGTTTCAGCGTGCATTTATATCCTTAGGCTTATGGCTATGGACTTCAGCCTTTACATTGGGGCAATTGTTATATGGTTTTATGGGCCCATTTCCATTTAACCAAACTTTTGCAATATTAACCTTTGTAAGTTATGGCGTTCATATGGAACAAAGGAGTAAATTTGTTTTTGATGCATCCATATTTTGGGTGATTGCACTTTTTATAATGTCTACTTTTTCAACATTTCTTCATTTAGGTCTAACTGACGTGACAGTTTGGTTTCGATGGGATATGTATTCGAAAATTGTATTGTTTTATATTATGAGTACGGTAATTGTCAACAAAAAATTACATTTCGATTTTATGGCATGGATGCTTTTAATTTCCATTGGTGCATTAGGCGCTGCAGAAGGCACCAAGTTTATTTTTTCTGGTGGCGCACATAGAATATCCTGGTTACGAGGGATTTCTGGCGATAATAATTTTGTAGGTTTATTAATTGTTGTAGTTTTGCCTTTGGCCTATTACTTATTTAGCCAGGTAACAAGTAAAGTTATTAAGTTGGGCTTCATTTTTACGATGTTATTATTATTGCTAGGTTTAGTGTCAACATACTCTAGAGGTGGTTTTGTTGGCTTAATAATTGTTTTATTAAGCTTTGTGAAAGAATCTAAAAATAAATTCAGTTGGATTCTAGCTTTTACATTAGTTGGACTTGTCGCGAGTAATTTTTTACCAGACACTTGGTTCGAACGAATGGATACAGTCGGAGAAGCTGAAAAAGATAGTTCTTTTATGGGGCGAGTGATGGTATGGAAAATGAGCTTTATTATTGCCTCTCATAACTTTTTTGGTGGTGGTTTTAAGGCGGTAGAGCAAGCATTTATTTGGAATCAACATGTACCGTATTTTGACACTCTCAATTTTATTCCAAGCCCAGAACCCCCAAATCATGGTAAAGCGGCTCACAGTATATACTTTCAAGTGCTCGGTGATCATGGTTTTCTAGGCTTATTTGCATTCCTTATGATTTTATTGACTAACTATATTAAAATTGCACGATTGATTAAGTTAGCAGTGAAGGAGAAAATGGATGAGTGGATTATTATTTTGAGTAAAATGTTAAAGGTGTCTCTGACTGTCTATTGTGTTTCAGGCGCGTTATTAAGTGCAGCTTATGCAGATTTTATTTATGCTATCTTGGCGATGATTTTTTGCCTCGAGCACCGAATTGTTCGTCCAGCTATTGAAAAAAATACAAAAGTGGAAATACATTAGACTATGAATAACCAGACCCTAGAGATTGATATCTGTATTGTTGCTTATAATGAGCAAGAACGAATTATTGAAAGCTTAGTGCATGTGAATGATGCTATTGCCGCTACACAGCATAATGTTCAGGTTTATATAGTGACTAATGGCTGTAAGGATTTCACTGTAGCTCAATGTGAATATTATTGCCGATTTAATCCACGTTTTTCTCTGCATGATATTACATTAGGTGATAAAGCAAATGCATGGAATTATTATGTCCATAGCTTGAAAAATAATAATAACTTAACGCTGTTTGTTGATGGTGATTGCTTTATTTCAAAAAATACAATTCAAGATGTTGCGAGTATATATTTGTCACAACCTAATGTTAATTGTATTTCTGGCTACCCGGCTACAGTAGGAAGGCAGAATATAGAAATCAAAAGAAGAATGTTGGAGCAAGGCGATTTTCCAGGGAATCTTTATGCGTTAACGCCAAAAATGTTTACGCAGATAAAAGCAAAGAATTTTTATTTACCTGTGGGGCTCATTGGAGACGATAGTTTGTTGATTTGGGTGTGTGGTAATGATTTATCTATGCAGAATGAACGAAAGCGAGAAAATTATACGACCGCTATTAGTGCTTTATATCATTATGAACGTTTAGTGCCGAATTCATTAAAAAATATTAAACAATATTTTCGTCGCCTAGATCGTTATAGTTTACGACGGTATCAACAGATGTGTATTCGCACCTATGTAAATAAATACGATTTTGATAGCCTACCGCCGACTATGGAAGAGCTGTATGTCTATCGAGAACAAATTACTTTAAAAACAGTTCGCTTAGAGTTATTTAACTTGTATTTTGATTTTAAACATTATTTGGCGATAAATAAACGGTGAAATCATTAGGCGATAAAGCATTTTCCTCTTCCTTGTGGTCTTTATTGGGGAGCTGGATTGGTCGATTGATTGGTTTAGTTAGTATGATGATTCTGGCGCGATTATTGGTGCCTGATGATTATGGTTTAGTTGCGATTGCTCAAATTGTTGTGATGCTATTTCAAATTGTCTTGGCTGATGGCACAGAAAGTTATTTAATCAGGAAAGCTGATATTACCCAAGATGATTACAACACAGCTTGGACTATTCGCTTAATCATTGCTATATTTATTAGTTATTGTGTTTTTTTTGGACGGTTTTTTATTAGTGAATTTTTAAATGAGCCACGATTGGTTGATATTCTAACAGTTCTGTCAGTATCAAACCTTTTTTTTGGCTTTACTAATATTGGTGTAATTAAATTAAAAAAAGCACTTAGTTATAAACCGATTTTTAAGCTTCAAGTGGTACAAAAAATTGCAGGTTTTATTACCTCGATTACAATTGCATTTCAATATGGTACATATTGGGCGCTAATTCTTGGTATTGTTGCAGTCAGTTTATCTGAAGTGGGTATGAGTTATGTTATTTCTAATTACAGGCCCAAAGTGACTCTGATTAATTTTAAACAACAATGGCATTTTACCAAATGGATCTTTGTGGGGAATTTTGCCAGTTTTTTTCGTAATAAATTTACCCAACTGTTAATTTCTAAGAACATGGGGGCGATGGAATTAGGTAAGTTTTCCATGGCCTTTCAATTAACAGAAATGATAAGTACCCAGCTTATTAATCCTCTTTTAGCGCCAGTGTATGCCAGTTATGCTTCTGTACGTGACAATGAAAAAGAGCTAGCTACATTATTTACTAAAGTCTGCGGAATTGTTTCCATTATTATGGTACCACTCTTTTCAGGGCTATTTATTTTATCTGAACAAGTCATTTCTACCTTATTGGGAAGTAAGTGGATGGGAATAGTGGATATATTTGAGTTGGTTATTTTTTTTGTAATGGCGCAAACATTTATAGGGTTGCCCAGTACACTTTTAACCATATTAGGTAAAGTTAAATTATTGGCCATTATTAATTGGGTTATGATCATTATATTAATTCCCTCTATTGTTTATGTTGTTTACTATCAAGATTTATATCATGTCGTCTTGACGAGAATGTTTATCGCTGTATCTTTTATATTTATTTTTTATGTATTTTTATTTAAATATTTAGCTGTAGATAAGCTTTTATTATTTTCAGCAATTGCGCGGCCTGTTATTTCAAGTGGAATTATGTGTTGTTATGTTTTTAGTTTGAAAAACTTTTATGAAGATTCATTGCTTATTTTGTTTTTTGAAGTACTTATGGGAGCTCTAGTCTATATCTTGATGCTGCTAATGTTATGGAAAGTGACAGGAAGACAAAATGGAGGAGAAGAATTTATTTTGTCTAAAATTTCTTCTATTTTAGGTGCCGTAAAATGAACAGTAGGCTTTATATATTAGATTTTGCACGATTTTTAGCAGCACTTGCTGTTGTGCTCTTTCATTATCTTTTTCTTACTACTGTTGATAATGGTAATACATTAATAGCATTTACAGAATATTCTTATCTTGGACAGTATGGGTATTTAGGTGTGC
>ENA-ORXI01003612-ORXI01003612.1-sediment-metagenome-genome-assembly--contig:-NODE-3612-length-10305-cov-6.311205_pt1 | contig 10305 bp, 12 predicted proteins | sample MGYA00237861_ERZ511468 | MGnify/ENA primary metagenome ERZ511468 (study PRJEB26299, sample SAMN06266213) | sediment metagenome | isolation source: Hudson Canyon methane seep mesocosm | place...
CTTTAGATTCCGCCATTGCGTTAAAAGAAAGAACTGATGCGATTGCGAATACTGCTACTGATGTTAAAGTTTTCATGGTATTTACCCTTGTTTTTTAAAATTAATGTTTTGTTTCGAACTTGGGTTTAGTTTACGAAACTAATGAAAACAAAGATGTGAGCTGTTTACCTTGGTTTTGTGACTTATTTACACCTTCAAGGGAGCAACCAATTTAAAATTTTAGCTAAACCTCAATAGACCCTCATTATAGTTAACGTTAAAAATCCAATGGCGTGTTAATTAAATCGCCACTTACTATATTACCGGCAGGGATGGTAGGGAATTCGACTTCAATACCTGATTCATCCCACATAGTTAATCTGTAAAAATCGCCTGGTAGCATATAAACAGTTAATGGAGTCACAGTAATTGCAGCAGTAATTGTTGTTTCTTCAAATTGTTGATCGTCACCCTGGCGAACACGCAGCTTCATAGCTGTCACATCAATTTGATCACCAGCTCCAATTATCTCTGATCCTTTATTTCCAACACATTGGCGAAGTACATATGAATCACCACCCGCATCTTGTTGACCGTTACCGTCATATATACATTGCATCTTCTGTTTCGATTTAGCGATATCAAATAAGATGACTGCTATTCCATTTCCAGGAGCACCAGTTGTAACAGGAAGTTCAAATGGAATCGTAACCCTTGACCAATTTCCATCTACTGGTACAGGTCCATCAAGCCATTTCGATGGTCTATAAAAGTGAGTTGCAGTAACGACCTCTTCAACTGGAAAATCTTCATGGACATCATGACCAAGTAGTCCAAAATCTTGAATGTGAATTCTATACGTAAAACCTTCCACACCGTTTATGCTTGCAACACCCCCATGATCAGCAAGCTGGACGCCGTCAGTCCGACATAAAACCCAATCTGGTTTCATCACAATAACACTTGAATCTGGTAGAGTGTGCTGCCATACCCCTGCTGCTCCTATTTCTCCAGTTACGTCATCTTTATATCCGATGACATCTCCAGAAATTATATCTCCAATCCCCAGATCAGCACTTCCACTTACTTGACAGTTATTGGTTATGACTAATGCTCTACATGGGACAACTATCCCAAGTAATGTAATTAAAAGAAGGTAATCCATTAAACTATTTCTTTTCACTACTATTCCACATATTCATTGAATAAAAACTTTTATCATTTTATTGTTATTTCCTATTAAAACAACCTTCTTAAGAAGCCCTCCGAATGGGGGGGTAAATAGGATTTTTATCAATCAAAGATAACCCTGACTACCTGTTTAATGTCAATATCTGCCATTCAAGGTAGGGTTTGATTGTGATTAACTCTTATACTGTTTGATTCAAGTTGACTGCCCCTTATTTTGAGCAAAAAAAAGTGTCATACCTTTAAGATATGACACCTTTAAAACTACATGTGAATTACAACAACATAAAAAAACACATCCTTGTTCCCCCTCCTCCGTTACAACATAATGAATCTTATTCGAAGCTTACTGAACCAACGTTAGCTGAGTTGCCTTTGCCGATAGCAATTGCTGCGTTACCTTTGTTCAATGATTTGTTAAGAACTATGCTTTTGGTGATTTTTGCATTTCTAATTGAAACTGACCCTACGTTAGCCACGTTGCCTTTACCAATTGCAATAGCTGCATTGCCTTTGTTTAAAGATTTGTTAAGGATAATGCTTTTGTTAATTTTTGAACCTTTAACTGCAACCGATCCAACGTTAGCTGCATTTCCTTTACCAATGGCTATGGCTGCATTGCCTTTATTTAGTGATTTATTAAGGATGATGCTTTTATTTACTTTAGATTCCGCCATTGCGTTAAAAGAAAGAACTGATGCGATTGCGAATACTGCTACTGATGTTAAAGTTTTCATGATTTTTGACCTTGTTTGTTTAAGAAGTAATGTTTTTTTTAAAACGTAGGTCTATGATACAAACTTGATGAAAACTAAGATGTGAGGTGTTTACCTTGATTTTGTGACTTATTTACACGTTCAAAGGAGCAACCAAGTTGAAATTTCAACACATTGTGTGACAGGTCGAATATCAAGTTGGCCGACCCCTTGATTCCCTTATATTACTATATTTAAAAGCTCCTAGAATCTTGTGTAATTGTCATTACTAAAAATGAATAACTAAAAGATCTATTTCTTCATCACTCAGATATTCAGGCTGGCGGGAGTTTGTTATCTCTAAATGTTGGTCAAGCCCTCGAATATGAAGTAGGCCAGAGTCAAAAAGGGCCATGTGAAAATAAAGTACAACCGCCATAAACACCCAATAACAGACTGATATCAAAGCAATCTAGAAGGAAGCAAGGCCTTGCTTTCCCCAAGATTGCATTTTTCCTATCTAAAATAATCTTAACTGGCAGCTGTGGCTCGATGACTACCTTTTAATGTTAGATTGATTGCGACTAACTTTAAACGTGTAGCCCATACCTAAGTCAATGCAGATATAAGTTATATAGATTTATTGGGCGTAAATCACAACAAATACTCCACGTATATATTTTGAGTAATTATCATGCCGTTTGACTATGTATATGCCCAAGTGAAAAACTAAACTCATTATAAATATTGGTTTGTTTAGTTAACACCTTGGCACCCAGAGTAACCCCGTTGGGTACCCCTAACTGGTCTCGTGTGACTGTAATTTCATAAACATTATAAAAAGTCCAACTCAGGTTTACAGCTGTAAATGCAATGAAATGTTGATCAGTTGTTGCTGCAGCAGCCAGCCTGTAAGTATTGCTGTCTAATCCCGGCATTATTTCTAGTATGGGCGGTACGATAGTGCCAATAATCACACCAGCCTCATTAATATAATTAAAGGCCCAGGCTGATCCAGTCCAGGTGACACTCACTAGTAGATCAGCTGAGGCACATTGATAGTCTGATGAGTCCCCACTTGCAAAAGCCTGGTCATTAATAATTGCACCATTGTTAGATGCAATTCTTTGTCCGCCACTGGGCATTGTTGTTCCCATAAAATAGGCAATAATGGCATTATTTGACTTTTTGGGAGGCACTAATGCTCCCCAGGGGTTTTCCCATAAAATGGACTGGTCAATTTGATTTGTGACAATATTCCATTTTTCAAAATGGAAGGAATACCCCCCCACTTCACCCCAGCCAAACACATAGATAAAATCATCTGCTTCGGTAGCAAATACACTGATCACATTTAGGATTAAAGAGGTACCTATTGCCACATTGTTTTTAAAAATGGTGTTTCCTACACAGCCATAGACATCCTGGCCCTTTATTGCAAAGCCTGCTCGAAGCGTTGCTGAGGTATAACCTGGTTGAGTCCTTAAATCGGCTATAAATACTGGATTAGTATTAACCACATCATACTGATAGATTAAACCCGCAGCATGACGGATATAAAACGTACTGCCACCATTGATTTTCAATATTCTCTGTAAAGGTGATAAATAATTTGCCATGATTAAGGTGCTGTAAAATTAAAAACCAACGCAACACCGTTTGCATCAGTCATGGTTAATTGAGTGATTGCCTCTACATCAACACTAGTTGCACCAGGGGGCACAGGGATTGTGACTGTAGTGGTTACTCTTGATTGCTCTGTTAATGGTGATGCAACCCCACCACCCTCATTAGTTGCAGGGTCTGGCGCTGGTGCTGGATTTGCTGGCACTCTGGATGCTGGCGTATTATCAAAACTCTCTGCAGTGGTCAGCGTGTTTGATACTAGACCAGGATCAACTAATTGATTGACTGAGCGTTTAATAGTCATTTAATTACCACCAATTCATTTTGTGGAATGGCCACATTAAAGCTACTGATCCCTGCATAATCCACTGCCGCTGTATCTGTTATCGCAGGGATCTCAAAACTAAATCGCTCGTTATAAAACTCGGGGGCTGGCGGCGTGCCTGTCCACTCTTCATAGTTTCCGATAAAGCCATTCCAGTTCGGGTCTTCTACAGGCGCAAGGTCTACATTACCTAAATAACTGTTTAATGCCGGTAATGTGCCAACCAACCCGGATGGATCGGTATAGGGTGAAGTGGGAACGGTTAATGCATCATCTGTTTGAGCCGCAATGTTTGGGCTGTAGACTGCAATTGTGCATGTGGTAATCGCCCTCGCACTACCTACAGTCATATCAATTTCGTGGGTAACACTTGCAACTTTTCCCGTTGCTTGTACTTTTGTGTGATTAATACGGACGGTTTTATCTGTATCTATCGATGCGTCCAACGCCGTTTTAAACGTCAGCCGATTGTTTCTGTGGCTTGCTAAAATTTTGGTTTTTGCAACATTAACCGCGGTTAAAATAGCATTATTTGGGGATAATGCTGTTAACTCGACATAATTACCCGCTTCAACTAATGTGCCTGTGGGGGCTTTGTACTCTTTAAATTCTGCAAAACTGCTGTTGTCATCAGCGGTTAAGCTGTGTTTTTGTTCAACTTCTAAAAGCCCATGCTGAGTGATACTGGCTGCTGACTGAACCGTGATTGTATAAGTATCGGTTATATTTTGTTTCCAGCGCTTTGCCACGGCAATACTTGCACCCTGGCATAATGTTTGGGCGTATAGCGATAAATTCCAACTAACACCACTGTACATGCCAGAAGGCAGCAAATCAGTAAAAGAAATAGCCTTTTTGGTCCAGCCGCTTGCAGCCTGCTCCACCATTTGTTTTGTGGGTAAATCTGTGGGATCTAATAACCAGGCATCAAATGTCATACCCAGCGCCCATGATCCACTTAGTTCACGTTGCCATAATCGCTGGTATCTATTTTGAAAAGTGATTTTTACCGAGTTGGTTATATTTCTGCGTTCTGCCAGTGCAGAGATATCTAATGATTTATCAACAATTGTTGAATCTGTAAAAGTAAAATCAGGGATTGCTTTCGGCTGCCAGTCGGTAATAACTACCGCACCATTTACATCTTTATTAAATGAGCCCGGGTATGTGCTCATTCTTTGCTGAGAATAACTCCAGTTTTCCGTTGGGTCATTAAAAACGGCCTTGTCCCAATAACCAACAGGTAACAGTAAATCAACGGCTGCACGATCGACCAATTCAACCTCTTCCTGCAAATTATCAGTACAAACAAACGATAACAGCCCCGTGTAAATACTATAAGATGGTTTTGTCGCAATACCCGTAAATATTCGATCACTGCTACCATCGATATAATTAATAGTGACTGGCTTACCAATGTAACTGTATGGATCAATAACTCCAGCATCTGGGTTGATTGTAAAACGAGCAATTCTGGCAGCACCTTCAACTCCTTTTACTGTGACTAACCCTTTAATTTTTGAGGATACATCAACTGCATTGATAATTACTGAAACAGAGAATGCCATTAGACCTCCTCTGCCTCAAATGACCAGCCGTGGCTATTGCCTGATTTATTCCAGTTTTCCGCGGGTTCTTTAACAAAAACGCTGATCTCTGGCCAGTAATGCACACGGTAGGCTGTTGCATTGGCTACTGTTATTAATGTGGCAACATTAGCCACCAGGGAATCAATTGGCGTTTCTACCAGTTCGTTGTCAACAACGGCAAACCCTATTGGGGTATAGCCCGAGTCCGTGCGCCTAGCTGCTGGGAGAGTGATTATTTCAGTTGCGCCATCGAGCGCGCGTGGTTTAGCACACTTAAATAATAAGGGGTTTTCAAAATTAAGCCCTGTAAAACCAAGGGGAGCCCAACCACTACCCGAGGTGTTTATTTTTAACTTACCACCCCATGCTGTTTGCTTAATTGCAGAACCATCTGACATACGTAGAATGCTGGATGCGGTTAATACATCATAAGATTGTTCAAAATCAGCAAAACATTCTATCGGGACATCAATACCGCCAAGACTAAAATACATTATCCTCTGCTCCCTGATGCAAGCGCTTCATCATCGATATCAAACTGGCTATCGGCAAAGGCATTGCCATTTTTGTTTTGGTAAACCACGGGAACCACTAAGGGTTTCACTTGAGACTGAGCTTTAACAACTGTCTGATTAATTAAATCAATAGCAGCCTGCACGTCAGGCTCTAACTGGACCTTTGCAGGGACTTTAAGATCACCAAAATTAAAAGTATCATTCTCAGCGTTATATCGCGGATCATCCAGCTTGCCATCAACTCTCAGCTTAGCCTGTAAAAAAGGATTTTCCCTGTCTAACCTGAGTTGTTCTTGTTTAATTTTTAGTTTTTCTTGTTCCCACTTAACGGCTCTTTGAGCTGCTTGTTCTGATAAAGATAACGCTTGGCTTTCGACTCCAGTGCCTTGGTTGGCAATCTCTTGAGTTTTTTGCATGGCACGATTAAAGGTATCCTGACTGATCTTGCCAGCATCCAGCAATGATTTATACTCAGCCTGCTTGGCACTCAATTTTTCTAAATCAGTTCTAGTCTCGTCATAAATACGCTTTGCGGCTGTATCAAGTTGCTTTTCTTGTGCTTCTGCCAGTTTTTTTGCTGCCGTTGCCGCTTTATCAGTTGCATCAGTGTTAGTCTCTATAGTTGGAGTTAATGCCTTATTAGCCTCAGTAACCTTTTTTATACCTTCTTCAGCAGGCAAGTAAACATCAGCAATATTGCCACCCGCCTCTACTATATCGTCAAAATCACCTTTAATACCGTCTGTTAACTCTCGACTATAGGCTCTGATATCATCAGACATTAATTTGAATGCTGTTGAGGTATCTCCAACAGTAATTGCAGCCAGCGTCCTGGTTAATAATTCCAATGGCGGAATAACTAAAGCAACAGCCGATTTTATTGCAATCTGAATAACATTAAAGGCAACTTTAATCCCATTGGCTGCAATGATAATTGTATTAGCAACCAGAGTAACTGCCACACCAATTTCAGCAGAACTAGCACTAACACCCTCACTCATCTTCACCCAACCATCAGTGATGGTCTTCTGCAAACTGATCCATGCTTTATTTCTTGTAAATAAAAAACCCAGTGTCTCTAAAAAGTCCCCCTGTGCCTGGTCACCCTTTCTAATAGCCCCTTCATATGTATTACCAACTGCCTCAGCCAATCCCTTAAAGTTACCGTCCAGCACTTCAGCCAAGATGGCGACCTTTTCATTCTGGTCAGCCAGCTTAAACGCTTCTTTCTGCGCATCCGACATTGCCACACCATAGCGAGACAACGAACCGATACCATTGGTCATCGCTTTACCCAGTGCAATGGAAATAGTTTCCATATCAACCTGAGCAGCCCCCACCTTTCTGGTTGACTCGGCCATATCTAACAGCCTGGGGGTTAATTGCTGGATCTGTTCGGCAGTTAACTGAAATGTACCCAGCATGGCCTGAGCAGAGATAGTCTCATCATCACCATAGCCGGTTAATTTCTGTAATGCATCGGCCTGATCTTTTAAAGCCTGGATTTGTTCTTTACTTGCCCCCGTTAAATTGGTTAACGTGGTTTCCAACTTAGTCTCGGCCCTGATTTGCTGGCTTGCCGCTGCCGTCCATTTACTAATAGCTGAAACACCACCAAGGATAACAGCCCCCAAGGCCAATATCCCCAACTTGGCTTTACTGGCCGCAACAGCAATACCACCAAAAGACCTGGCAGCACGCGCATTATTAGCCTCAACCTTTGCTGATGAAGTGGCAGACGCCTTTTCTACTCGCCCAAAACTCGAGGTAATTTTGCCAACTTGTTTGGTAAACCTATCTTTAAGCTCGTAAGCAATACCAACAACGCGATCTTTTAATGACATCTAAACTCTTCCAAAAATAAAATCTAACTCATGGCTGTAAATACGTTCTAAATTATCAGCACCATATTTTTCAAAATCACCCAGTTTTTCTACAAAAATGGCTTGCACATTTGGCCCTCTTAGCACTTTAACGGGCAATCTGGCTTTACCTTTTCTTTTATATGCGCCTTTATTTACACCTGATCTCAGAGGAGCAATAAACGCTCCTTTAAACAACATCCGTCCTTTATCTTTACGCATTTTTACGGTGATGCCTTTTTTGGTTTGCCGAACACCGTTGTAATAGATAACAGGGATTTGTTTATATTTAACTGATATTTCAGATAGTGGTTTTTTATGATTAATTCTTGCCTTGGCAATCTTGTATGCTTCTTTTACTTTGGAAGCTTTAACATTGATCAACTTTCTGGTTTCTTTTTGCGCATAGTTTCTGCTTTGCGTGGCTGTTTTATTTAAGGCTCGCACCCCCGCCTTTTTGGTTTTCTTTGCCACATCATCTAGCTCTTTGGCTAACTGCTTGGCGGGTATGCTGAGTTGAAATCCCATAATCTTGTTGTTACCTAAAGCACAGCCAACCCACCAGACTCCACATAACCAAATTGACTAGCACTTAACGGCTTAGAGCTATCCAGCAATACCGTGCCTGTTAGCGTTAAATCGCCATATTCTTCAGTGATTAACGGGACACCCGCATCACTTGTAAAATCAACACGATAAAATTCCGCCCTCATAGGCTCATTAGTCGCTTTGTTATAGCCATCAAATATAAAGGGCATTGGCTCTGCTACTAAACTACCCACCTCGATCTTTCCAGATGCATAGCTAGTGTATGAAACTTTAATTGGCGCATTAACGGGTATTCCACCTCCCACAATGCTTCTGATTCCAGCAGCTGATGCAACAAAGTCAACATCCTTAACCGCTGAAAATACCCCTTTATCTGCCCAGGTAACAGCCCCATCAACTGTATCTGTACCATCCGTTTGAAATGTGGGCGGCGTCCCTGCCGAGGTACCTGCAACCGTTGCTTGATAAAGATGCGTACCATCAAAAATCCAATCACCAACAGCATAAGCCGTAGAGTCAGCACGCGTTCCTGCATTATGCGTGACTGTAACAGTCTGAGATATATCAATCATCTTGCTTGTAGGGGCAACAGCATTCTTTGCAATCAACGCCTCATCAATAACTGAAGCTGAAGCAACAGCAAACGCTTCACCAGACAATGCAATTGCAAGCAACTCAGCACTAAAATCAAAAAGTTTTATAGTGACCGTAACCTTCTCAATCTCAGAATTAGTTGCATAAATCCCACCCTGAGGGGTTCCATTGTTTTTTATTTCAATGGTTTTTATTTCAGGGTTAATATTTACCTCGGCGGCATTTTCTATAAACTTACCACCCAATGTTGGCTGCCCTTTGCCTATTAAATTTATATCTGTCATGTTTTAATCCTCGCCGTACTTTCGGCTGTATGAAAATGAATAATTGACCTCTACTGAAACCATGCTTGAGGCATCTTCTGGATAGGTAATTTGCCAACTTTGCTCGGCAATTTTGTCAATAATATCTGTTGGCCCTGGAACAAAAGGCGTTTTAATCTCCACTGCTTTATGAATATCTGCCAGCATTTGTATCGCCAGGTCTTCTGCATTTGCCGTATAAATATGGCTGGCTCTAATGGTTAAAACAGGATCAGTTTTTATGCCATCCCCTGCTTTTCCACCGTTATCACCACCCTGTAAAAATACAGCTGATGCAGGGACGTCTTCTTCATTAAAAATAAAGTTTCCACGTTCGACTCTTGATCCGACATCTGTGTAAAACCCACTTGCCACCTTGACTGTTTCAACCCGTGCGGCGATATCTTTAACGATTCTCAATAATTTAGGATCAGGCATTTTTAAGACTCCAGCGCTGGTATTTACCATCTGAATTTAAGCGGGTGTGCAATGTATAAGTATTAAAACCATGTACGATCACATCACCGGCTTGCGGGGCTGATATTAATAACTCGGTGAGTATTTCTATTTCCTGCTGAGTCTCACTGTTGTAGTCATTAACTAAAACATCAAGATCTATCACCGCTTTAATAAGCTCTGGTCCTGTCCCGTTTTGACCAACAAAGGTGACATCATCACCCAGGCTGTTCATCAATGCTGCATCAGGGAAGCTGTCTGCAAAATCAACCATTAGCAGGCCTCCTTAATCCAGAGCACACCAGAACAAGTGCGGGTTGCCCCAGTTGATGTTTGTACTGTGCAGGTAATGCAATAATATTCACCATTTGTTCCTCCATTGATCCAGACTTGAGCCTGTTTAGTACTGTCGTGCGTTAGGCCATCGATGACCAGATCAACTGATCCAGCCACACTGCCCCGCTTTAATTGGGTTATGTTTGAAAGGCTAGCAATTGTCTCGCCTGCATTTAAGTTAATAAAATCAAAGGTAAACGGATAATATTCTGCAGGGCGTTTAACCTGCATTTCTAGCCCGGTTGTTGCATCAATTGTCATTAGCTTTTCTGCCTGAAGGTTGATCCAC
>ENA-ORXI01003615-ORXI01003615.1-sediment-metagenome-genome-assembly--contig:-NODE-3615-length-10300-cov-3.505233_pt1 | contig 10300 bp, 12 predicted proteins | sample MGYA00237861_ERZ511468 | MGnify/ENA primary metagenome ERZ511468 (study PRJEB26299, sample SAMN06266213) | sediment metagenome | isolation source: Hudson Canyon methane seep mesocosm | place...
CACTCTGGTGACTCAGCCTGTGCCTTGCCTTCATACAGCTTAAGTGAAGAAATCCAAGACCGTATGCGTGAGCAAGTACGTCAAATGGCATTAGAACTAGGCGTAGTTGGTTTAATGAATACGCAATTTGCGATTCAAGGCGATAATATTTATTTACTTGAAGTCAATCCTCGTGCCTCACGCACTGTTCCTTATGTATCTAAGGCGATTGGCGTGCCATTAGCTAAAGTGGGCGCTCTCTGTATGGCAGGGCGTAGCTTAGTTGAACAAGGTGTGACCGAAGAAGTTATTCCAGAATATTATTCTGTGAAAGAAGCCGTATTCCCATTCATTAAATTCCAAGGTGTTGATCCAATTCTTGGTCCTGAAATGAAATCTACAGGTGAAGTGATGGGTGTGGGTCGCACATTTGGTGAAGCCTTTGCTAAATCACAATTAGCGGCATCTGTTGTATTGCCTACCGAGGGTAAAGCCTTCATTAGTGTTCGTGGCGTAGATAAAGAATCTATCAGCACGATTGCTAAAGATTTAGCTGATTTAGGTTTTGAACTATTAGCTACACGTGGCACGCAAAAAGTTTTACAAGATGCGGGCATTGCGTGTGAGCGTGTTAATAAAGTAGCTGAAGGTCAACCTCATATCGTTGATATGATCAAAAATGATGAGATTAGCTTGATTGTGAATACGACAGAAGGGCGTCAATCGGTTGCAGATTCGACTGAAATTCGTCGTGCGGCTTTGCAACATCAAGTGAACTACACAACAACATTGGCTGCTGCTCGTGCAACATGCCAAGCATTAAACAGTAAAGACAGTGACACAGTAAATTGCTTGCAGTCATTGCACGGAGAACTAAACTAATGGCAGTTCCTATTACATTGCATGGTTCAGATGAACTTAAAGATGAATTACAACAGTTAAAATTTACTGCTCGTCCTGAAGTGGTGGCAGCAATTTCTGAAGCACGTGCTCACGGTGATTTGAAAGAAAATGCTGAATATCATGCCGCGAAAGAGCAGCAAAGCTTTATTGAAGGTCGTATTCAAGAGCTTGAAGGTGTCCTTTCAAATGCTCAAATTATTGATCCAATGGCATTGCCTAAAGATGGTCGAGTCGTGTTTGGTGTAACGGTTGATTTAGTCAATATTGATAATGAAGATGAAGTTACCTATCAGCTTGTAGGTGATTATGAATCTGATATTAAGAAAAATCGTATTTCTATTTCTTCACCTATAGCGAGAGCAATGATTGGTAAAGAAGTGGATGATATAGCAGTAGTTAAAGCACCGAGTGGTGCGATTGAATATGAGATCGTCGCTATTCGGTATGAAGGCTAATTTGTTAGCAGAAAGGTTATTGCTTACTCTTTGGGTCGGCAGTCTTTGTGCTATTGGCTATATTGCTGTGCCTATGGCCTTTGCTACATTAGGTGATGTTACACAAGCAGGAAATTATGCTGGAAAGTTATTTTCAGCAGTTAATATGCTTGGACTTGCTTGTGGATCAGTGCTCATAATGAGTAAACTTTTATCACAAGGAAAACGCACGTTAGCATTATGGCGTTTTTGGGTTTTAGTGACCATGTTTTTGCTTACGTTGTTGTTTAGCTGTTATCTTCAGCCGGAGATTGCAACAGTTAAAGCACTTATGCAGCAGGATGGAAATGAAATTGAACACTTTGATTTGTTGCACTCTTTGAGCAAAAATATCTATTTATTCATCAGCGTCTTAGGGCTGGCTTTAGTCGTAAGCTCTGATAAGGTCGAGGCGTAAAATAGATGGCAAGAAGTAAGTCGAGTAATGATTGGATGCGTGAACACTTTGATGACCATTATGTCAAAATGGCACAAAAAGCAGGTTACCGTTCACGAGCAACATTCAAATTAGAAGAAATCGATAATAAAGACAAATTAATAAAACCAGGTATGGCAATTGTTGATTTAGGTTCAGCTCCTGGTGGTTGGTCTGATTATGCTTTGCGTAAAATGAAAGAGAATGGGACAGTAGTTGCCCTCGACATTTTGCCGATGACACCATTAACGGGCGTACATTTCATTGAAGGTGACTTTAGAGAAGACTCAGTTTTAGATGAACTCAATGATGTATTAAATGGTCAACAGATAGACCTTGTATTATCTGATATGGCCCCCAATATAACAGGGGTAGCTTCAATCGATCAGCCCAGTAGTATGTACTTAGTTGAATTAGCATTGGATTTTGCTTTAACTAATTTAAGTAAACAAGGTTGTTTCTTGGTTAAAGTCTTCCAAGGTGAAGGTTTTGAACAATATATGAAGGCAATGCGTGATGGTTTTCAGAAAGTCATCACACGTAAGCCAGATGCTTCACGTCCTCGTAGTCGAGAAGTCTATTTATTAGGCCGAGGCCTAAAATAAAATTAGTTACTTAGGAGTAACAAAATAGTGAATGACATGATGAAAAACATCGTTTTATGGGTAGTTGTTGCCATGGTACTGATGTCTGTTTTTAATAACTTTGGGCCACAAAAAGCAGGGCAAGGTGAAATAGATTATTCCTCATTTATATCGAATGTGAAAAATGGTGCTGTCTCTCGTGTTGATATTCAAGGTCGAACTATTACCGGTACATTGACTGATAACAGTGAGTTCACTACTTATAGTCCAGATTATGATCCAGGCCTAATGGGGGATTTACTTGATAATGGCGTAACAATTCAAGCTAAACCAGCTGAACAGACTGGTTTATTGATGCAGATCTTTATTTCATGGTTCCCAATGTTATTATTAATTGGAGTGTGGATTTTCTTCATGCGTCAAATGCAAGGTGGAGGCGGTGGTAAAAACCCAATGTCATTTGGTAAAAGTAAAGCCAAAATGCTCAATGAAGATCAAGTTAAAGTAACATTCAAAGATGTTGCTGGTGTTGAAGAAGCTAAAGAAGAAGTGGGCGAGTTAGTTGAGTTCTTACGTGAGCCAGCTAAATTCCAAAAATTAGGCGGTAAGATCCCTCGTGGTATTTTAATGGTTGGTTCGCCAGGTACGGGTAAAACATTATTAGCCAAAGCGATAGCAGGTGAAGCAAAAGTACCTTTCTTCACCATTTCAGGTTCTGACTTTGTTGAAATGTTTGTTGGTGTTGGTGCATCGCGTGTACGTGATATGTTTGAGCAAGCTAAAAAACATGCGCCATGTATTATCTTTATTGATGAAATCGATGCTGTAGGTCGCCATCGTGGTGCCGGTGTAGGTGGTGGTAATGATGAACGCGAACAAACACTAAACCAATTATTAGTTGAAATGGATGGTTTTGAAGGAAATGAAGGTGTCATTGTTATTGCGGCAACTAACCGTCCTGATGTTTTAGATCCAGCTTTATTGCGTCCAGGCCGGTTCGATCGTCAAGTTATTGTGCCATTACCAGATATTCGTGGTCGTGAACAAATTCTGAATGTTCATTTAGGTAAAGTGCCTGCTGCTGATAATGTGAAAGCAGCATTAATTGCACGAGGAACACCCGGTTTCTCAGGTGCTGATTTAGCTAACTTAGTCAATGAAGCGGCCTTATTTGCAGCCAGAGAAGATAAACGTCTGGTTGAAATGGAAGATATGGAAAAAGCCAAAGATAAAATCATGATGGGTGCAGAACGACGCTCTATGGTGATGAATGAAAAAGAAAAAGAAATGACGGCTTATCATGAGGCTGGTCATGCCATTGTTGGTCGTTTAGTACCGGGTCATGATCCAGTTTACAAAGTAAGCATTATTCCTCGTGGTCGAGCATTAGGTGTGACGATGTTCTTGCCTGAAGAAGACAAATACAGTAATAGTAAACAACAATTAGAAAGCCAGATTTCAACGTTATATGGTGGTCGTATTGCTGAAGAATTGATCTATGGTGCAGATGCTGTAACAACAGGTGCATCGAATGATATTCAACGTGCCACTGAACTTGCTCATAATATGGTTACCAAATGGGGCTTATCTGACAATATGGGGCCACTGTCTTATGGTGAAGATGAAGGTGAAGTTTTCCTTGGTCGTTCTGTAACTCAACATAAATCAGTGTCAGATTTAACGGCTAAAGCGATTGATGAAGATGTGCGCGAATTGATTAGCCGTAACTATAAACGTGCAGAAGATATATTGAATGAACATGTTGAAAAACTGCATACGATGACTAAGTTATTGATGAAGTATGAAACAATCGATAGCGATCAGATTGATGCGATTATGGAAGATCGTGAACCAGGTGAACCAAAAGATTGGACTGATAGTTCATCAACTCCGCCACCTGCATCGGATTCAAAAACTGATGCAGATGCATCAGGCGAACCTGCTGATCAACTTCACTAGGTCAATTAATGATTCTGGATTGTGCGGGTAAACCATTAGATTTAACTCATCCTCAAGTGATGGGAATCTTAAATGTAACACCTGACTCTTTTTCAGATGGGGGTCAATTCCTAGCCCAAGATAGTGCTTTAGCACAAGCTAAGCAGATGATGACAGATGGTGCTGGGATTATTGATGTGGGTGGTGAATCTACTCGTCCTGGTGCAGCGGTTGTATCAGTTGAAGAAGAGATTTCTCGTGTTGTTCCTGTGATTGAGGCCATTCATTCAGAAATAGATATCCCAATCTCAATTGATACAAGTAAGCCTGATGTTATGCAAGCTGCAGTGAATGCTGGGGCGAGTTTGATTAATGATGTTCGAGCATTACAAGTTGAAGGTGCATTACAGGTAGCGGCAAGTTTAGATGTACCCATCTGCTTGATGCATACACAGGGCACACCTCAGACAATGCAAGATAATCCTAAATATAATGATGTTGTTACGGAAGTGGTTGATTTTCTGTTACATCGTGTCAGCGTATGTGAACAAGTAGGTATTTCACGAAATAAGTTGATTCTTGACCCTGGTTTTGGTTTTGGTAAACGAGCTACACATAACCTTCAATTAATGAAACATCTTGGGAAATTAATTGAACAAAACTTACCTGTTCTAGTAGGTGTATCTCGTAAATCTATGATTGGTAAGTTACTGAATGTTTCAGTGGAAGAACGTCTAGCGGCAAGCTTATCATTGGCTGCACTGTCAGTGTGGCAGGGCGCGAAAATTATCCGTAGTCATGACGTGCGTGAAACCGTGCAAGCAATTATGATGTGTGATCATGTAATGAAGGTGCAAGATTTTGACTGAGCAAAAAAAACGTTACTTTGGAACAGATGGTATTCGTGGTCGAGTTGGTGATGGTGTTATTACCCCTGAATTTGTACTTAAACTAGGCTGGGCAATAGGTAGAGTATTTGCAAAAGAAGGTCGCAGCAAAGTTTTAATAGGTAAAGATACTCGAATTTCTGGTTATATGTTTGAATCAGCACTGCAAGCAGGACTGTCAGCAGCTGGTGTCGATGTGTATTTACTTGGCCCTATGCCAACACCAGCAATTGCTTATTTAACTCGCACCTTTCATGCTCAGGCAGGTATTGTGATTAGTGCCTCTCATAATCCATATCATGACAATGGTATTAAATTTTTCTCAGGTCAAGGTAGTAAGCTATCTGATGACATTGAACATAAAATAGAAGCAATGATGGATGTACCATTAGAAACGGTTGATTCAGCATCATTAGGTAAGGCTCATCGTGTAGAAGATGCTGCAGGTCGTTATATTGAATTTTGTAAAAGTACCGTTTCGTCAAAAATAGACTTTTCGAATTTGAAACTCGTTGTTGATTGTGCCCACGGTGCAACGTATCACATTGCTCCAGATGTATTTAGAGAATTAGGTGCTGAAGTCGTTGTTATGGGGGCAAGTCCCGATGGCCTGAATATAAACCAAAACTGTGGTTCGACAGAGCCTAGATTATTACAAGCGGCCGTATTAGAAAATCAAGCTGATTTAGGTGTTGCTTTAGATGGCGATGGTGACAGACTCATAATGGTTGATCATCAAGGCGAATTAGTTGATGGCGATGAATTATTATTTATTATTGCACGAGCACAGCAACGTACAGGAGAGGGACAAACTGCAATAGTGGGTACATTAATGTCTAATTTGGGTATGGAGCATGCCTTAAATAAATATGATATGGACTTACATCGTGCAAATGTTGGTGATCGCTATGTAATGGAAATGTTGAAAAAAACAGGAGGTATTGTTGGCGGTGAATCGTCAGGTCATATTATCTGTTTAGATAAAACAACGACAGGTGATGGTATTGTTGCTGCCCTTCAAGTACTTGCCGAAATGCAAGAAACAAACAATAAGCTTCATGACCTACGCTCTGTAGTAAATAAATACCCGCAGCGATTGATCAATGTACGTGTTAATAAAATGATCGACTTAAAGAGTAATGCTGAAGTTCAAGCAGCTGTTACTAAGGTTGAAAATGAACTAGGCAAGGAAGGTCGTGTTTTGTTACGAGCTTCAGGAACTGAACCCGTTATTCGAGTCATGGTTGAGGGGCGAGATGCTACATTGATAAATCAGCTGGCAAGTGATCTTGCCAGCGTAATTGAATCGCTACTGTAAACGGTTAGTCTTTTACTCTCAGTTTATCGAGTGTCTTTTGTATAGCTACTTTCGCTACTGTATTAATGATGATAGGTGATTTAGCCAGCACTTTTATTACACCTTCTTCATTTAGTTTTTCAATGTCAAATGATTTATAGACAGCTAGAACAACAATAACATCTTCTGGATTATCAATTTTAAGCATTACTTCTTCTTCATCTGATAATTCAATTTCATATTCAAGACCAAAGGTCTCAGGCGATACGATAGTCATTTGTATTGTAGGATCGGTAATCGATTGGAGAAAATAAACTGTGGGATTGTCACTTTCTTGATGAAAAAGCTTGTACTTAGTATGTTCTTCTAGGTCCAACATCCCGATAGGAAACGATATAATATCATCAGAATTAATTTCTTGAGTACCAAAGCTTGAAGTTTGAATTTCCATTTTTTTTCCATATTATTAAAAGACAGTAAATTAAAGCACTTTTCTTGCCAACTGAACAATAGAAAAGTTTATACTTAATATTAACATTGCTTTGGAAGTCCCTTAAAGGTAGTCTAAATGCATAATATAATCAAAATTGAGAATACGCCGTGCGTAAACCACTAGTTGCTGGAAATTGGAAAATGAATGGCTCTAGTCTGAGCAATAAAAAGTTGCTTGATGGAATTTTGACGCAAGCAGAAAGCTTCACATCTGTTGACGTTGCCTTATTCCCTCCTGCAGTTTATTTACAGCAAGTACAGGAAGCTCTGACGGGAAGTAAAATTAAATGGGGAGGTCAAAACCTATCACAGTTTAAACATGGAGCTTACACTGGAGAAATATCAGCACCCATGCTCAATGATTTTGGCTGTAAAAATGTATTGATAGGGCACTCTGAGCGTCGTTGTCTCTACGCAGAGATAGGTTTGGACCAATTAGTACTAGATTATATAATTGCTGAAAAATACAGCATGGCAGTTCAAGAAGGCATTACTCCAATTATCTGTATAGGAGAAAGTCCTGAAGAACATGAGCAAGGTAAAACGGAAGAGATTATTGCACGTTTACTCGATATTGTTATTGCTCAAAATGGGGTCAAAGCATTGTCGCAAGCAGTACTCGCATATGAACCTGTTTGGGCTATAGGTACAGGAAAATCTGCAACGCCTGAATGGGCCCAAGAAGTGCATTCATTCATGCGTGAGCGAATCAGAGAGCATGATCCCGAGACAGCTGAATCAATACAAATACTTTACGGTGGCAGCGTTAAAGGCGATAATGCCGCACCGTTATTTTCAATGCCTGATATTGATGGTGGACTTGTAGGTGGAGCCTCACTTGATGCCCAAGAGTTTATTGCAATATGTCAGGCTGCAGCTTAGGTTATTAGGTTAAAAAATGGATTCATTGATTCTTGTTTTACATATTGTCGTATCATTATTATTGGTAGGCTTAATTTTAATTCAGCATGGTAAAGGTGCTGATGCCGGTGCTGCTGCACTTGGCGGTGGCGGAGGTGGGGCATCTTCAAGTGTCTTTGGTAGCCAAGGTTCTACCTCATTTTTATCTAGAAGTAGTGCGATATTAGCTACCATCTTCTTTATTACAAGCCTCACATTAGCCTATTTTTCAGGAAAATCTGAACGTGTAGACAGTGTGACTCAAATTGTACCTACAACTGAAACAGTAAAACAAACTCCAGCAGATCTTCCTGATTTGCCATAAAAGTTACAACAACATGCCGACGTGGTGAAATTGGTAGACACGCCATCTTGAGGGGGTGGTGGACGTAGTCCGTGGCGGTTCGACTCCGCCCGTCGGCACCATAAATCTAATAACTGACTGAAAGTAGGTGGTTGTTCTCGGTCGGTGAAAGCGAGTATCGCATTATCTTTTCTTTTGTTCTGGCGGAAAGTATTCTTTAACATCGTATATGAGCTACTTGAAACTTCTGAGATGTTAATACTCATGGAAATATTATCTGTTTTTAGGGCAGGGTTAACATTGAAAAAGCATTATTTAAGGTGGAGTTTTCTAGTTTTATGCCGATATAAATCATTGTTAACTTTACTTAGGAAGCCCTCACGTGAAAGTTCTAGATTTATTAAAGTTCTTGATAGTAAGCTTTGCGCTAGGCATCGCATCTCCTATTCAAGCTATTCCGATGCCTCCAGTTCCTCTTGAGCCTATTTATTTCGAACCACCTATCGTCGATGCGACGGAGCAGACTTATCAACAAAGCTGTGTACAATTGGATAATGCCATTCGCCATTTACATCCCTATCGCTACAGCTACAAACAGGGATTTTACGAGGATAAGTACAATACCATAGCTACTAGCGCAATTACTTTAGATGAGTTGCTCAGCTTGTTAGGTCTTGCTTATTTAGCATATTCCTCCTTAGTCGAAGAAAAAGAGCAGCGGCGAATGTTAGCTGTAGAACAAAAAATATCTATGTTGCAGCAGGTAAAAGCTGAGAAGCATTGCTTTGAATAGGAAGTGGTTTTTATTATCAAAATAGCCAAAATATACCTTGTTATGCATGAATAAACTCATGTACTATCAAATTGTAATGAAATTTGTGAGGTATAAGTTATGAGTACAATGGATATTAAGGCAAAGTGGTACGAGGCAAACTTACAAACGGCACGAGAAAGCCGTACTAAATGGTATAAAGCTAATACTGTACCGACTAAGTCAGTAGACCGTCATTGGTATGAAGCAAATAATAGTGAAGCTCCAGTTACAGGTACGCATTGGTATGAAGCTAATTTAGCTGAACATTTAGATACTAAGAAAAAATGGTATGAGGCTAACTTACAAGCGGCTGTTGCTTCGGTGAGAGAAAGTCGAAGTAAATGGTATGAAGCTAATAAAACCGAGACGCCATGGCATGAAGCAAATATGCATGCTGACCCTCATGCTGAACTCAAGAAAAAATGGTATGAGGCTAACCTTGAAGCTGTGAGGGGAAATCAGGCTAAATGGTATGAAGCTAATAAAGCCGATATCCCATGGTATGAGGCAAACCTGCATGTTGATCCACACGCAGATCTTAAGAAAAAGTGGTATGAAACTAACTTAGAAACTATTCGAGCTAAGAAAGAGGGTACACCATGGTATGAGTCAAATATTGTGGTTGATCCTCATGCTGATCTTAAGAAGAAATGGTATGAAGCTAATATTGCATTAATTCGTATTAAAAATATTAAAAACAAATGGTATGAAGCAAATACAGCTAAAGCGAGAGAAACAAGTAGTAAGTGGTACGAAGCAAATAAGTAAAACTTAGGGTTAGAATAAAAGTTTAATGGAGATTCAGTGCTTTACGGTAGGTGCATTTCAGGTAAATACCTATTTATTGAAAGATGAGGCAACAGGACAATGTGCCATTGTTGATACTGGGGAAAGTGATGAGTTGTTAGAGCAAATTCAAGCACTTGAACCTAATCCTGATATAGAAGCAATACTACTAACGCATGGTCATCTTGATCATGCAGGTTCACTCGTGTCGCTACAGAACACATTTGATGCTACTACTTATCTACCTCGATTAGAGCAGCCTTTATTTAATACATTGCCTGAGCAAGGGGACTGGTTCAGTGCCTCGCATATGAATCGTCCTTGTGGTCGAATAGATCATTTATTAGATGATGGCGACAAAGTGAAGATTGGTGATAGTACGCTGACATTTATTTCGACACCGGGTCATACGCCAGGACAAGGCTGTTATTATGATGACCAAAATATTTTTGTGGGTGATACCTTGTTTAAAGGTAGTATTGGTAGAACAGACCTGCCAATGGGAGA
>ENA-ORXI01003617-ORXI01003617.1-sediment-metagenome-genome-assembly--contig:-NODE-3617-length-10299-cov-10.020837_pt1 | contig 10299 bp, 10 predicted proteins | sample MGYA00237861_ERZ511468 | MGnify/ENA primary metagenome ERZ511468 (study PRJEB26299, sample SAMN06266213) | sediment metagenome | isolation source: Hudson Canyon methane seep mesocosm | place...
ATTAACTTAACTCTATTATAACGGAAAAGAGTTAATCTTAAATTTACATGATTTATTTAGGAAAGATGTCTAATGGCATTACTGCGCTGTGGCGCATCAACGGGAAGTTTTCCACTAACACAACGATACAAGGTTGCACCTAACGCGTATATATCACTCCACGCACCTTGTTTATTTTCGTCACTGCCGTATTGCTCACTGGGTGAATAGCCCGGCGAAACAATTCCCGTAATACTTTTTGAATGATTCCCTATGGCTTGCCTTGCTGCGCCAAAATCAATTAATACGGGTTCGTGATTTTTTTTGCGTATGCAGATATTGCTGGGCTTAATATCGCGGTGGTAGTAGTCCTGCTCATGTATCTCTTCCAAGCCTTGCAGTAAGGCTTTTATTATCGCTATTAATTCGTGTTCTGGAAGTTGGCCATTATTCTTCTTTAGGTATTGGCTGAGCGTATGACCTTGCTCATAACTCATCACCATGTAAGCGGTATTATTAAGCTCCAAGTGATCATGTACCCCAATAATATTAACATGATGAAATTTAGCTAGGGTTTTGGCTTCATCGAGAAAGCGTGCTAAACCATATTGATATTGTTCGACTCGGCTGGTATGCGCATGCACTGTACTAGCATCGTGTGCTCTTATCGCGGTTTCTGCGGGCAGGTATTCTTTGATGGCCACCAGGCGATTAAGCTTGGTATCTCTGGCTTTATAGGTAATACCAAAACCACCGACACCCAGCACTTCGCGTATTTCATAGCGGCCCACTAGCTTGCCATGCTTTTCATACTGACCCAAAACGGTGCCTATCGGTAAGCTGATATCTTGCGTGTTTACTGACATAGGTTAATAGCTCAGCTTGTTATACTTCATTTCATGCGCTTATTCTAACAAACTCTAGGATGCGCTTGTTTGTTTTCGCCCAAAATGTAACACCGCGCAGTGACGTTACCACTGATCTTTGCACCTCTATTTAGAAGCGGCTTGGTTAAGGTATAAAACCAAGCATCCAAACAGAGAATGACAGCAACCAAAAGTCTAGTGATTAAGATAAGTCGCTCTCGTCAGAAGTATTTAAACTAAAAACGGGAATGCACATGTTTATTTTTTGTGAAATCAAACGGCGAACTTAAATTAAGTTGCTTCACCTGAATATTTTGTTGATTTATTGAATATGAAATTAACAAAGATCGCTCATTTAATGCAATTAAACTAGGGTAGGACAATTGGTTACCTCCGTCAAAAAGCTGAAATAAATAGAGAGGATCATCGACTCTTTTCCAAGGAAAAAAAAGTATCCACAGGTACGCTCTATGCCTAGACGAGGGGTTCATAGCTAAATAATAGCCATCCTCAACGGTTAAAGTCGCAATAGCCGAGTTAGGGTTTAGAAGTTCAGTTTTTTTTAATTGCAGCCAGTCAATCCCCTCATTATGACTACTGGTCTTAAAAATAAAACCACTGTTCGACCTACAGAGCGCCAAAATAGAATTATCAGGTAATTTGATAAGTGCTGGCTGGGATACAAATAGAGCTTCATTATTTTTATCATCAAGCGATACTTCCTGAATTTCTCCGATTTTAAGGTTAAACCGTTGAAAACAAACAAAAGTTCTATGCTTCAATACACGGCTCGATGGCATTAAAACAACCCCATTGTCTAATTCCAAAGGCGGATTTTTTGTAGGCCCAATACTATCCCCTGCTAAGGCAAAAGGCTGACTCCAGGTCTCGCCATCATCCCGAGATAGTAAGGCATGCCCTTTCCAGCTCCCCAAAGACCCTGTTTTAAAAAACAGGCAAATATCATTACTTTCTGCTTGTTTAAATAACACAGGGTTCCAGCAATTTTCAAACTGCGTTGAAATAGACGTTAAATTAATGCTCCGTGGCTTACTCCATTCACCCTCTTTAAATTCACTAATAAAGAGGTCTTGATAGTCTGTTTTTAATCGCTTCCCATGCCAACAAAGCAGGATTTTGTTGTTTAATCTAAGCATGGTTGGGGCATGAGCATACCAAAAGCCTACTGCAAAGAGGTGACTTATTTCATTCATTTTGAACCATATAAATCAAGTAATCCCGCTCCAAAATATCTTTTAACTTAAAGAAATCACTAAAAAATAGGAAAGTAACAATTATTATCAATAATGGAATTATAGTTTGAAAGCAACTCTTGAGCTTCTTCGCTATCAACCCCATACGATATAAATGCATCCTCTACATGACTATATAGGAGTTTATAAAAACTTTGCCTCGGAGAAGCTCCATTAACACCCGTTTTCAACAGTACTTCTTGCAAAAACTCCGTCCACCCCTCAAATACCTCACTGTCGTCTTGCTCACTTATGTGAAAGACTAGCGTCCAGAGTCTAGGGTACATGCCTTCTAGTAACAACTGCTTCAGACTCAGCTTTATAATCGTGTCATATAATGAACCCTTGTTCGAATGAATTGAAGCTTGGAGAAATATTGCGAAAGCAAGTTTTTCATGGGGGTTGTAAATATCGTTATTTTTATGGTGAAAGTTCAAAATTTTTAATTTCTGCTTAATTACCACATCTAAAGACAGGTTTCTAGTTTCACACTCCACGGCATAAGCTGAAACCTTCAAAGCATTACTGTTAAGAGTTACTGTTTCTTGCTTTGATACATCATTAGAACCGCAGCCCATTAGAATGACCTCTTTAATTGACGAGGTAGGAATCTTAGGCTCGTGAGCACTATTAACGCTTTCTTTTAATAAAAAATCACTTTCATCATAATTTAATTCTCTGTTTGGCTTTATCAATTCAAAGTCACTAATGCACATTTTATCTCCTCGAGTTGCTAATTAAAAGTTCGAGACCACTCAGCCCTTTCTCTCTGAAATTGGCAATGAGCTGTTTGATCGCTAAAAGGGTGTTATTATTTGACATTGAGTCATCTGCATTTTCATCAACTATAATGAGTAAGTCAGTAAACGCGTCAAAATGAGCCAGCAAACTAGCATTTTGGTATAAACTTCTCTCGCTATCATCTTTGGGCGGTTTCGCAATAAAAGGAATCACCAACGGCAATGTAGTAGGCTTTTGTTCAGTCATTGAGTATTCAAACGACCGTAACTTTGACTTACTACTTGAGATAAAATACGTTATAGCCTTTGCTAATTCAAGCCTTTCCCTTCCAACACTTTCGGATACCACGATCAAAATATCGAAATCTAAAAATATGCTATTAAAACAATTGTTTAAGTAGGATTGGACTGGATCGCCTCCTTCTGAATACTGAGAGTACGATTTATCAAAAAAATACTTATTATCCAAAGAAAAAAAATATTCATTGCCACTACAACTAGATGGCATAACTTGAGTATTATGAGTATCAATACGTATGGTTTTTAAGCGCTTATCATTAGCAAGTTGCGGCACACACCTTATAGAACTAAGAACGTCAGCACCAACATCTCCAATGGCTATAATTCCTATAAAATAATTTTTCTCTTCGATTTCTTCATTAGCAGTCATTTATTTTTTCCACTTAATAATAATTATAAAGGTACGGGGCTAATTAGAGCGCGGCTAGGTACCACGAAGCCACTTCTATTTTAGACTCCGATATATGTCTGAAGTGATACATTTAATCGAACCTTGTATCATTTTATTCTGGCGCCTACGTAGGGATTATTTTGAATTGCCAAGATACTTATTCTTAACTGACTTTCATGCATATCCACTTCTCTACTCGAAATTTTTAACTCTACCTTTTCAGCTCCATGAAACGATTGCTGAAAAATTGAGGTCAACGCAGAATTCGGAAGATAAACCCCGTTAAGGAATTTTTAACACTTTCTCGCAACGATCCATCAGGACGCACATACCGATAGAGCCTTTATCCGATACATTAATAAGGCTATAAACAACTCACAAAAAAACATTTTTTTATACAGCTATTTTGATTATTAACTAAGCCACATGAAAACTCAGCACTCTTCCAAGAAAGAGATGATGGACCGCAACCTACATGTGGCCTAATTTCACGATAATCTAAAAACTCACAATCCGGACTTAGTCTTCCAGGCCCAATAGTTGGACCGAAAGAATTAGAGTTAATAATTATTTGAGAGGATGAAAAAAATCCATTCGTAAAATCATCAGAAAAAACATTTGATGAAAACAAAAAAAAACAAGTAGATAGAAGAATACTAAAAAATTTCATTTTTTTCTCCAACTGGAGGGTTTAGTTTCTCTTAAACCCTCGCAACAGTTAACACAATAAGAAAAATGGGGTTTCAAAATAAAATTAAAATGTAGCACCCCAACCGACAGTACCTCTAGATTCACCGGATGAAGAATTATAGCTAACACCACCAGAAAATCTTCCATAATCAGTGTTTCTATGAGACTGAACGCTACCACCAGTATCTCTAAGTGTAAAATTTACGCCACCATTCTGATTTTTTGCACCAAAACTTCCCCCTTTAAGTGCAGGACCAGTGTTTGTACTATTACGACCAACAACAGGGCCAATACTAACTTCAGATCTAGCAGTCTTATCAACTGGGTAAAGAACAGTTACGTCAGAAAACGCAGCAGAAGAGAAGCTAATAGTTATTAAACTAATAAATAATTTAAAATTCATAATTTTATTCCTATTTTAGGTATTACTTAAAAAGGTGTGGTGCGCATTGATGCTCATATCCACCGGCTTGCATACACTCGTTATATTCTTTTACTCCAGCAAAAGATAACTGAGGCAACAATAAAAAAATTGTAATAATAAGTGTTCTTTTCATAATCTATCTCCGAAAATAAGTTAATAATTTTTGTTCATGTCTATTAAAACCCATAAAAATGAAGACCCCTTCATGAAAGTGAAGAACAATGTATATAAAATTCATTTAACCTTCATTTATTCTCGAGTAAAACTACTTAAATAATGGTAACCGTTCACCTACCCCTTCAATTTAAGCGGCTAATTTGACAGGTTCAACGACTACTTCAATAGAAAGTAAAGAAGGAATTGGCTTATTCTTCAGGTGTGCAACCACCGCGGCAGTAATGAAATCGTAGCGATTGCGGTTTTGTAGCTTGCAGGTTGTTGTTGCTGTCATCATTCGTTCGACAAATAAGTTGCCGCGCTCTGATTGATTGAGTCCCAAAACTATTTTTGCGTCATAATACATAGAAGCGAATCAGTTGTTCTGCAAAATTATTCGTCGGCTCAATCCCTTCAATATCAACGAAAGCCCATAAAGACTCTTTATCTTTAAGAAGAAACTTACAGGCGTTTTCAGTTTTGCTATGTCCGCAAGTCTTGCCCTCTATCAGTAGGCCGGATGATAACGACTCAACATTCCCCCACCTAAGCACACTTGGACATAAGTACACCCGCTGTAAACAAGCCGATAATGATAAAGCTTATGCTCAAATAACTCACCTGCTAAGGTAATATTCAGCTTATTCATCCACGTGTAATCAGAGATTCACAATCCCCCGCAATAAAAATATAACCGTCCCTGTTTTGCCCGCAACCTCTTTACCTTACGTTGCAATGTTCTCAGGTGAGATTGATCAAATTGATTCGGGGCTTTTTCTTCTAATACCTCAAGTAGTGTAATCGGCTGAAGCGCAGGTTTTTCCTCCAATAAAGGCATTAAGTATTGCTCAACTAATCCATTAAAAGGATCTTTTCGGGTGCGGTATTTTCGTACAGGGTGAGTTGTGTCGTGCCCCTTATCAATGCGTCTTGCAGGCCGTTCAGAAAATCCCGCCTTAGCGGCTGAAGTCTCTTGTAACTGTTGAGGGTTCTTACGATAAGACATATATAAATTAACCTGTTCTAGAGTAATGGGTTTTCCAGGCATAAAAATCTCTTGTTGATTAAATATGCTGGAAGTTTACCAAAACCGGCCAAGCTAATTGTCGTCTAATAAAGGAATCAACAATAAAAAAAAGTATCAAACGGCGCTGTTATGGAATTTACAGTACGACTCGCCTGTTTCAGCATATTTGGCTTGATATTGAAGGTAGGCGACTGTTCCGCTATGCGTAGTACTATATATGGGACTACTCCGCGAAATACGGAAGAGCCTCAAAATGAAAGTACCTTTACATAAATGAAGAGTAATATGCATAAAATTCATTTAATCTTCATTTTTATAAACATGTCTTCATATTTACCTTGTAAACTAAATATTATTTTATAAATAAGGAAATAAAAAATGGCCTATGTTTTATATTTTGAAGACGATCCAATTTGGGTAGATCAATTCCTTCCAATCTTAAAAGCCAAACATGATGTAGCCTTACATACTGAAAGTATAGAGACCCTCCAAAGCATTAATAATATGCAAAGTCGTGATGCTCCAGATATAGCCGTACTTGACATCTTAGAGAAACGAAAAGACAACTCAACAGAAGGATTTAAAATCTGTGATGCCATCAAACTAAAATGGCCACATGTTCCAGTAATTTTTTTAACTTCGCTTTCTTCTGGAAGCCCCCAAGAATTGATGGGGCTTTTAGATCATAAGGCAAATTATTTCATATCAAAACCCAATGATAACTTAGGAGCATTCTTACTTGCAGCCATAGAAATGGCTCTTTCTATTACAGACATTTACCTTGGACAATCAGATACATATACCGTAGGAGATTTACGAATAAGTCAAAGCTCAAGAGCTGTATCTTGGAAAAGTGTTCCAATAATTTTAACACCTACAGAATTCTCGATTCTTGATGCACTAGCATCGAAATCAGGAGCTGTTTTATCCTATGAAACACTAAGAAAAATGTCTCAAATAAATCATGTTCATGATGAAGATATAGATTTTATTGATTCATATAGCCGCGAAGAACAAAGATCCAAAAGACTCAGGAATACACTTAGCGCTCATATAAAATCGATTAGAAAAAAGCTTGAAAAAGCAGATAAAATATATGATGAAACAAGTAAATTATCTTTCTCTGATGTTATTAGAAATAATAGGGGATTTGGATATGCTTACAATAAGACCCAGAGCATTAAACAAAAAAAAAGTTAACACACCCAACCGTAAGCATTCAGCCCCCCTCCTTGACAAGGAGGGCTTAGGGGAGCTTTTTTTATAAAAGCTTTACTAAATCTTATCTTTTTCAGTAGGAAAGTGAACAGTTACACCCAACTCACCAAAACAATATTAAACAAACCACTCGACAACAAAACTCGTAAAATTAAGCTCCTAGAGATTTAAAAACTATGTATATTGACAATAACCTTGAATATGGCCTTCTTATATCTTGGGCTATCTTAACAATCCATTTATACCGATCAAGAAGAAGAAATTTTCGTAAACATATAAAATCAAATAAATTGCTGGAATCATATAGAACAGTAAATGATGACAAAACTATCTTTATAAATGAACTAAAAGAACAACAAGATATATACAAACAAAAATTAAATAAATCATTGATTGAAAATCAGTTTTTACATGAATTTTCTGATCGTCATGAACATGACTGCTCTAGCCGGTTTAGCATCATAGAATTAAACTTAAAGAAAATTAAAAACAAAGAGAATCAAGATCTAATTGACAAATCTTTACATCAACTAATATTTTTAAAAGATGCCATTACTGTACACCTAACACCAAATATATCTGAGTACATTAGACAAAATGTTGAGTCCACTAGAGAACAATTCAACTTAACCAAAAGAATACATAACTATTTAAATACTTCATTTGACTTGAAAGACCCGAAAAATAGACTTGTATTCAATTGTGAAGTAAAAGATATTATTTTATTCGGAAAATGGACTCCGGTTGAGATCATGCTGGATAACATTATTAATAATGCATTTAGACACTCCTCAAAAAATAGTGACATCATAGTTTCCGTTACAAAAATAAACACTTTTGTTCAAATTACAATTCGTAACAATGGCCCACACATCCCAGACGACCTAAGAAAAGAAATATTTAATAAAGGCTTCAGCATCAGATCCAGAAACCCTAACACGCAGAAGGGTGGTTTTGGCTTATATTTCGCAAAACAAGTCGTAACTGGATATGACGGAAGCATAGAATGCAAGAATTTTTCTACATCAAGACTTCTTGCAAATGATCTTACTAGTGTAGAATTTATAATAAAATTACCAATACTTATTGATGACGAGGAGGAGGAGGAATAGAAAGTAAGGATTCTCACTTAAGCCGGTACAGCCAGTAATTTCAAAGGGACATGCGTGACTTTAGCCCGACCCTTTCTAGGCAATGGAAGCTCACCCATTTGCTCTAATAGCCAAGAAAATAAATCGGGAAATTCAGTTTCAAACAATCGCTCTTCAGCCGTTGTGCCATCACTTCGCTTTAATCCATAATTATGAATAACGGTGAGTGCCTTTAATCGTGATGCAGTGATGCCACGACCATTATGATACATTTGCGATAAACAACCGTTGCGCCCTTCAACGGCTGATGAGCTACGGTGAAACTGCCGAACCATCCAGTCGCCCCATTCGACCCATTGCTCTTGCCCTTCACTTAAGAAAATAGCGCTAGAAGCGTCCTCACGCAGGGTTTGACTGGCTCGCTCCCAGGCTTTTTTGTACTTTTCTCGAGTTTTCGAGTTTTGGGTTCTATGCAGTTGGTAGTGCCAGTAGATCACAGGCAATAAAATCAGAGTGATCCATTCACGCAAGCCCTGTTCGGTTTCCAATGCTTTCAGGTTTTCATCGACCCAAAGCCACCAGTATTTCACATGAATGGCTAAGGCGGGTAATTGATTTTTTAGTTTTGTAACCGTGTCACGTTTGTCTGCAATGCCTTGATCTTGGGCAATCTCGTCAAGGCGGCTCACTCTTTTTCTTAACTTTTCTTCAAGTTGCGCGGCGTTATTAACGGAGTCATTCAGCAGTGAAAAGGGATGCAAATCCTCAGAAATCCCTTGTAAGGCTTCATGGTAATCGCTTTGGGCTTGCACGGCTTGTTTAACCTGCTCTATGGCGTCAAAGTGAGCTTGTTTATCCTGGGTGTCACTTTTCGGCTTTTTGAGGGTTATTTCGGTAGCCGTTTTCTGTTTTTCTGCAGCCTTTATGCGTTTCGCTAAGGTGGGCCCTAACCAGCGACTGGCATCTTGTTGAGCATGAAATAAATCCGCTCCTGACTCACACTCGAAGCCGGTGATGGCCAATTTTATAAGGGCTTTAGCTCGATCACTGACCGCATGTTGAATATCAATGCCTAAGGCATCGAGACGTGGTTTCGCTTTAGAAAACCAGGTATCAAAACACCGATCATCACTGATATCTTCTAAAAGTAAATACCCTGAACGCAAATCCATCAAGACCAATATTAATAGATCACCAAAAAACGTTTCATCCATCGCGACAACTGACTTATAGCGGCCACCTTTCACCTGCTTCTCACAGGTTTCCTGAAATTGAGGCAATAATAATTGCATCTGCTTTAACTGTTGGCCAATAGCCGATGGCGAAACCCCGATATGCGTATCCAGTCGAATGAGTTTAAAAAAACGGGATAATTTTTCCGCTCCTATGCCACATTCAATGCCAAATTTATAGATCACGGCAAAAACTAATAATCGTAGCCACGCGTCCCCTGCCTCAGTCTCCCAAAAGAATGATTCAGGGTGCTGGTTGCGTTTTTTCCATGCTTTTATATGGCGGGCAACGCTGCTTTTGCTAGTGCTCGTTACTTGAGCAATTTTTTCAAAGCTTCGTTTGCCGAAATTACCAAGTTCACTGATAATGAGTCGACTAGTCGCGCGTATTTCCTGCGTTGTGTTGTTTTTTTAGTCATTAACACATAATACTAGAATCGCGCGACTAGTTTTTATTTTTGTGCCGGCTTAAGTGGAAAGACGAATATTGGAACCGCTATTTACAAAATAAAAGTGCAGGTAATTGGTTCCCTGAAATTAAAAAAATATCTAATACATTAAGGGTAGAATTGAATATTGATATTATCCTGCTAGCTATGAAAGATTCGGAGTTTAAAAAGGGTCTTAAAGGAACACCTGCTAAATTGATTGGCAATTGTGATTTAGCGTTAGTTGAAACGATGCTGCTATTGGTGCTGTGAATGCGCTTAGAAGTAATTATCGGTATGCAATGATAGAGGGAGATTTCTTGGGAGATTGTGAAATGGTTATTAATTCAGGGGAAAGAAAAGCGATGCCACCAGATCGAGCTAAAGGCATTGTTGCTCGCGTCTCTTTGTATTTTGATATGACTTATCCACGGTATAAATTAAGTGATTCACAGCGTAAGTTATTTGCAGCTTGGGATAGACAATTTCCAGTTACGACTGATG
>ENA-ORXI01003619-ORXI01003619.1-sediment-metagenome-genome-assembly--contig:-NODE-3619-length-10296-cov-17.230257_pt1 | contig 10296 bp, 7 predicted proteins | sample MGYA00237861_ERZ511468 | MGnify/ENA primary metagenome ERZ511468 (study PRJEB26299, sample SAMN06266213) | sediment metagenome | isolation source: Hudson Canyon methane seep mesocosm | place...
TGGCTAACACGTTTTCCTGAATGTTCTTGATGGCAAGAAATACATAATTCAGGGTGAATTAATTCCCTGGCTTTTTTAAACCGGGGTTCATTAAAGCGGTAAGTAGGGTGCTGATCATCCCCCTTTTTATCATGACAGGCAATACAGTGTTTATTGCTGATTTTAGTAAAAACAAAATCATTTTCTGTATGTCTCTGTCCTGAATAAAACCGGGTATTCGCCTGAAGTTGTTGACGAATGGTTCCATCTGCTGGGATATGACACTCTTTACAGGCAAGGTCTTCATGTCCAGGGTTTAAAGGCCCAGAAGAATGCCAATCTTCAAGGTCCTGATGTAATAACAGGAATAGTAGTCCAATTGATACCCCTATCCCTAAATAATAACCGTATGTTTTAGGTGTCATAAGCTAAATTGATTATGAATAGGAAAAGGCATTATAAATATGATAAAACATCAGGCTGGTGACTGTAATTGATAGAAAAATATGTGTTCCTAACCAGGTTTTATAGACCAGTTGATTTTCAAAAAGATTTTGGAAATTATCTTTATTACATAAAGGCAGTAAAAAGTTGATTAAATAGACGATGGATAAAACAGATAAGTAGGCATAACCAAACTGAGTAGAGTGTGCATAAAATATCGCGGGTGCTACCGCTCCTGATAGTTTATGTAAGTTTTGATAGCCAATAAAATGCTTGTTTTCTCTAGCTAGACGAACCAGCGGGTAACTCCATTGGAAAGCAAAATAAGCGAGTAAAACATAACCCGTCCAGCGTTTGTAGTATTCCTGTGATTGTAGTGCTTCTAATGCCGGAATTTTGAGATTAAAAAAATCTTGAATTAAAAAACAAAAAAACAGCAAGGTTCCTATATAAAAGTAAGGTTTTAATTTGACTCGCTTCGAACATGGCTTGTCATGCTCGGGTTCTGCTGGAGTCTCAATTAAACGCTTACTAGATAAAGGATAAATATTTTGACTTTTAATCCCCGCCTTTAATAAGCTTTTTTGAACATGTAGCTCGTAGCCAGGAGGTCCGGAAATATAATAAAGTGTTTTAGGCTGTGCTTTAATAACAATTTTTTTAATGTCATTCAGTGTTATTTTTCCATCAACGGAGGTATCTCTGTAATTTAAGGAAAACTTTTTGTTTTGCTTAATAAACTGCTGAAATTCTTTTTTTGCCTGTTTTGATATATTGCTATGACCAATTGTTGAGTAATCAAGATGAAAACTGTTTTTAGCTTTTCTTTCATTAATAATAGATCGACAGGCTGAAATAACAGGCGTTACTCCCACGCCACCTGTAAAACAAATAACAGGCTGGCTTGCATCTTCTATATCAAAAACTTTATCTCCCTGAGGTGCAGAGATAAATAATTCTATTGGCAATGTTTGATTAAACAACCATTCCGTGAATTCACCTTTAGGTTTTCTTCTAACCGTAATCTCTCTGTAGTTAGACTCTGATCTCATCGATGAAATAGCATAAGGCCTTCTGACCCATGTACCATTTATCTTTGCTTTAACAAGAATGTAGTGTCCTGGCTGATGTGCTGGAAATTGATAAGACTTATCTGTGGTGATTAACTGGTAAGACTTTACATCTTGAGCAATAGAACAACTTTTTCTTGCAGTAACAGCCGTCCATTCAACTTTTTCGCCTAACATTTCATGCAGCAATAGAGAGCATGATCCGCAACCCGTAGACGCTTTTGTTTTGTCAACCAGTTCTGTAAAGGTTGAAGCGCCAGCATCAATAGCCTCTTGTACGGTGGCTTTAGTCACCTCCATGCAATGGCATAACATGAGATTATCGTTAGGCATTAGATAAATGAATCCTCCATAAGTCGTTGTGCTCTATAAATTTTATCTAGAGCAAGTTGATGAAGGGATAGTTGGGAATATTTAATCCCTTCTTTTTGCTTTAATAGCTATAACTTAGGAACGCGTGGGGCGAAAAGACAAACTAGTTGCCGAAGTTATTTCATGTACGTTCCGTAAACCTATCTATAAAATATTCGTCAATGGGGATGATTTCAGTTTTAATTTTTAAGAGAAGGCAAATAACATAGTTTTATTATAGATAGATCGAATATTTGAACAACATCCATATACACCCCCCCGTTTGGAGGGGTAGCTATTATTAAGTGAGGGCTGGCTTGAGGCTGTGGGTATTAGATAGGTTAATTTGTTTTTGCCATTAATATTTCCGACACCATCGTTTCCATGTTTTGGGGGCTAGCAGCATCAGTCCAGCCTAAGCGTACGATAACGAGCTGATGGGAAGGAATGATAATCACACGTTGGCCTTTATATCCTGCTGCATAATACAGGTCACCAGGTAAGCTAGGGAACGGTCTGTTCTGTTTAGTTGAATTAATCCCCCCATTGCTCCAGAAATGAGCAGCATATTGACCTTTAGCAGCAGCTAGAGTGGGGGTGGAACTATATTTTACCCATCCTTCGGGTAATAAACGTTTTCCTTGCCAAACACCATCTTGTAAATACAGCTGGCCAAACTGTGCCCAGTCTCTGGCGGTTGCATACATGTATGAAGAGCCAATCAGATTACCGCTGGTATCAGGCTCGATGAGGGCCTTTGTCATACCTAAAGGATTAAACAACTGGTGGTTTAATAGTCTGACAACATCTGCGGTAGAACCGCCACTGGCCTCACGCACTATGCGGGAGATAATATTGGATGTGCCGCTGGCATATTGCCAATGCGTATCCGGTGTGTGAATAAGTGGTTTGGCTATGGCAAACGCAGCCGCATCACGGCTAAGAAACAACATCTTGCTTAAATCAGTTACCGCAGCCCCAGCAGTTTCATCAAACTCCAGCCCGCTACTCATGCGTAGCAAATGATCCAGGGTAATATTAGAGCGAGGATCGTTGGTTTTAGACCATTCCTCAATTGGAGCAGGTTGAGTTATTGATAATTTCTCCTGTTTAACCAGAATACCAACTAAGGCATTTATCACACTTTTGGTCATAGACCAGCCCTGTAGAGGGGTATCTTTTGAAATACCTGCGGCATAACGTTCGGCAATTAATTGACCTTGATATACAGCTAGCACTGCTCGGGTCAGGGCAGGGGCATCGGGATCAAGTTCTAAAAAGGTGTTATCAATAGCTGTTTGCAGTTGTTGCTGATTAAATGCCGGGTGAGTGAAATTCTCTATCAGACTAGAGGCTTTGGTTTTATTCTGAAAGGTTTTACCCGTAGCAATCCAATCCTTTGTATAAGCTTTAAATTCATTTTCTTCCATATCAGCAGACCAGACACAGCCCAGTCCTTTTAAATAGAATGCCTGTTGTGTAGTAATCCCTGGAAACCAGGTGCTAACTGATTTGTTACTGTAATCAATATCAGAAAAAATAAATCTTTCAGGGCCAGAAAGATCTTCGCGTAACACGACTTCTGGCTTACGTCTGGCAAAAAAAGTATTGGTACAAAGTAATTTGGCTTTATAGGCAGCACCTATAGATGCAACCTGTAATCCATAGTGAACTGGGTAAAAAAGTAGGCTGATTAAAAAAAGGGTATAGAGTAGCCCTTGGTTAAATTTATTACGCGGTATGAGTTGTACGGTCATGAAAGATTAATCAATAGGTAAGCCCGGCCTATGCCCGGGAAATTTCCATTGGTTTTATTAATGCGTCAGTATGCCTTATCTTTGAATTTTGACCAAGAATTTCAAAGAAATGTTCAGAGAATAGTTGAAGACTTAATTCACTTTCGTTGTTCTTTATTTTGCTTACCAAAGTCAATAGGATGCTCAGTATGATACAAATTTTAGAATGAGTTGGTGCGATAGAGCTAAATAATGGCAAGTAGCTGTTGTGGGGTGTTGGTTTTTTATACCCCTCAAATAGGGAGATATAAAGGAATGTTGTTTTAAATAATTAGAGTATTAAAATTAAAACTCACACCACTATCATGCAACTGGTTTCTTTGATGCTACCGATCCCAATATGTCTATAATCAGTTTTCAAACAAGGCTTATTAAAATGAAAAAAAATTAATTACTATAGTGTCATTAATATTCCCTTTCTCAAGCGTCATATACTTTTCACCTCTAAAAATCCACGTTCTTAGAACGTGGTTTTTTTTGTCCTTAAAGTTTTAACAGCTTACCTCCATTTCCTAACGGAGAAGGCTGGGATGGGGGGAATAGATTCTCAGAACTTTTGGAATGATTTGTAGAACAATTTTTACCTGCTAGATAGCAATGACAAACTAATTTCCAATATCAATTCTTTTCAGTTTGTTGGCTCACTTAATGGTGACATAGCCTTAAGATAAGGAATTATTTAGAAACTTGAGTGTTATTACCAGTAAACCTCATCAAGCCAAGAAGGGCTGTAAGCATAAACCAGATAGCTGCTGGGACTGGAACGGAGGAGAGTGTATCTCGAACTAAATAGTGGCCAGATTCGGTGCTATAATTCGGATAATTAGTATAGGCAGTAAGTTCACTGTATAGCAATGTGTAATCATCTGTAAATTCTGAAAATGAATAGAAATGATATAACTGCTGTTGGCTAAAACTCCCTTCAGTGTCAAGGGTCGCAACAAAACCAGAAAGCCGTTTATAGTAGTCGCCATTAGTTTGTGTTGCCCCCAGCGTATCGATCAAATTCCAGTATGTGCCGCTAATTTGTTGATCATTCAAGTCACCGTTATTCCAGTTAGTCTGCATTTCAAATACTTCCAATGATGTTGCAAAACGCCACTGTTCTGTCGGGTTGTTTTGTATAAAATCAGTAACTTGGTTGTGTGACATATATGTTGTAGCTGTGAGATCCAACCAATCTAAACCACTTATATTGTCTGTAGTGTATGTATCGTTGTTATCGAAGGATGGATTAGTGTATGACGCTTGTGCAATGTTAAATGTATATAGTTGTGAAAGAAATATTAGTGATGCGATGATTTTTATATTCATTTTGGAAAGCCTTTTTTGTTTGACTATCAACAGTAGGTTTAAATGTCCTTATGCTGGAGTTTGAGATCTATTACGAGAAAAACCCAGTAAACCTAAGATTGCAGTACTCATAAAGTAGATTCCTGCGGGTATTGGAACAACAGACGTTTGTGTCCATTTAACGTAGTTTTGTTTCTGTGTGTATTTAAATGTGTAATCAGAACTAGTTGAACCCCATCCAAAACTATCAATTTGCTGACCTTGTCCTGTTGAACGCATAAAAGCATGGAATTGCGAGATGTATTCCGAACTCGTTACAGTGTGAAAATCTAACCTGCTTTCTTGGTTGCTTCCACCCCAGTCTGTTATCCAGTCACCAAGTATATCGGATGCAATGAACTTTTCACTCAAAGCTTTCGAAGCAGTGAATGAAAAGTCTTGGGTGTATTTAGTTCCCCCTGTTTCAGCAAATGTATCGTAGAGGGTTGCTGTCTATATGCCTTGGTCGATAGCTATATCTGTGAACGATCCAATGTTGGAGGCGTGAACATGACTATTTGAAAATAGAAGACAAAAAAATGTTGAGACAGTGAATAGTACGTGGCGTGATAGTTTAATGTAATTTCGCATATGAACCTTCTTTTTATGTATTGTTAATTGCACAATATTGTGGATTGCAATGAAATTAGTCTGGATACAGAATAGGTTGCTTAAAAGGTATTTAAAAAATCTAAGTTGTTTAATTAATTTTGATTGTCAATAATATATTCAGTGGCTAAGCAAGTGATTTATGGGTGATGTTGTTAAAACTACAATAAAGTTTCTATTATGTTGTGAATAGTGATATCAATTGTAATTTCTATAAAACAAGGGATATATGACTTTAAAGACTACGTTTTTTAGATTTTATTAGTAACCCTGTTATAGCAGTAAAAAAAAGATAAAAGGCGGCTGGAATCGGTACTGGTTGAATAGAAATTCCGTGATTAAAATTATAATTATTGAAATCACCAGAGCCTTCTATATCAGTTAAGAAAAGGTCTGGCTGGAAAGGCGCAGCATTATTATTTAATACATTTTGGAAATATGATGTGGAACCAGTTGAAGTATTTTGAAACCAATGAGATCCTAAATTATCGTCGGCATCAGAATCTTTGTCTAATAGAACAAAATAAAACCATGTATTTGCCAAATTGACATCTTCGACCACAGTGCTTACAGTTATTGGGCCTGGATTCCAGCTAGTTGCTGTTACTGGGGATGTCTGGAAAAAAATATTTAGGTCCATTTCAGTTGGTGAACCATTAGTTGATATACCCATAGCAAAATATAAATCTGGATCTCCATCTGGAAAAGCATCATGATCGTTTACTTGAAAACCTGAAACACCGAACATAGTATAGTCAACCTGATAAGCTGTTGCATTAGCTGTAGACTGTATAGCAATAAATAATAAACTAAATATAAATAGTTGTAGAATTTTCATTGAGGGTCTCCTCTAAATATCTTTGGTAATAGTTGAAACGGGGCTAATAAATGTCAACGACTATCAAAGGTGAGATAGATTCTTTTATAGTTAATGTGATGACACTTTGAAAACTCTTTTAGTATTTGCAGAAGATTAGGTTAATACTAAAAGTAGTTATAAACTCCGTGATTAACTTTATAAGATTAACTAGTTTCTATCAACATCCATCCATACCCCTTCGTTTGAGGGGGTTAAAAATCAACAATAAGCTCAATCCCCCATAAAGCAGGTTTATCAGGCCTGACATAAGGAGTGCCTAGTGCAAGGGCAGAAACAGGAATAACGTGTGATGAGTAAGTATTATCAAAAACATTCTCTCCCCAGACAGCGACTTGCCAATGTTTTTTTCTATCATGCCAACTCATTCTCAAGTTTGTATAATGATGGGCCGCATCTCGATTTTTATAATTAAAATAATAATCGGCATCAGCTGGGGTAAATTGACGTTTACTGGTGTAACTATGATCAATATGGAAGGCTAAACTGCTAAATTGTTGCAGAGCTAATTCATAATCCAGTGTTACGGATGCATGATGTCTGGGCGTAGTAAGTGCTTGCCCTGCCAAATCTATTAGTTGGCTACTTGATGTGTTGTAGTTAACTGCATTAACGGTTCTTTTAGTCCAATTGGCATCCAGGTAACCATAGTTAGCACCTAGTTGTAAATTATCTACTGGCAACCAGCGTAATTCTAATTCACCGCCATGAGCTTTGGCATTACCCGTGCGGGTGATAAACTGCCCTAGTCCCCCTTGTTGTTCAAAGCTAATATCTTGTTTATTCTCATAAAGGTAGTGAAATATTGAGGCGTTGAATAATAGTTTTTGATTAAACCAGCTGGATTTAATGCCGCCTTCAAAGTTTTCAACCGTTTCAGGCTCAAAACTGGAGAGCAGTTGCTGGGTATTAAAACCACCAGCTTTATAGCCTTGCGAATAAGTGAAAAAAGTCATTAGCTGATCATTCCATTGATAAGAGATGACTGCTCGGGAGCTGATATCATCCCAGCTCTTTTTGCTATCCAGCCAGCGGTTTTTTTGTGATAGAGGATAAGATGATGCAGGAAAAAATAGGTCAGCGTTAGCGGGTAAAATATTATTACTCAGGTTTTTCCAGCTAAAGCTTTTTTTATCATGCGTATAGCGAATTCCATAAGTCAGTTTTAATTGCTCATTGATGGCCCAGTTGATATCTGCAAAAGCAGAAAAGCTTTGTGCAGATAATTTATTTTTCATCGATTCATTCCAAATCAAATTATCTGGTAAAGGTGTGTTAGCTGGAGATGGAGCTAATGGTAGACTACCTAGAAATAGGGCGTTAATTGCATTGCTGTAGGTTGATATTTTTGTTTCCTGATCCCCTTTTTCATAGGCATAGTTCAAGCCAGTTATCCAGTCAAAATGCTTGCTAATGCCATTAAAACGAATTTCCTGTGAAAACTGTTGATTCCCCTCAATATTATCTGAGTCCAGATAGGCAAACTTTTTTCCTATACCATCTTCATCTTCTCTGTTATGAGTGTTGAATTGTCGATATGAAGAAATTGATCTCATGGTTGCAAAGGAAAATTGATGTTCAAAATTTAAGCTATGAGCAAAAAAGTAACGCTTTTCTTGACTGGAAATCACATCATTTGAAATAGGGCCAGATAGATTTCCGGGACTTGGACTAAGGGTTGAATGAAGTCCAATAGCTGTAGGGCCTTGCTGGTCTACATGATTAAATTCGAAAACATAGTTTAGTCGTGTTGCTTCCGTAATATGCCACAGTAGATTGGCTCTGGCAGCCTGATAATCTTCATCAGAAAAATCTTTGCCGCCATCGGCATTATCGACAAATCCATCGCGTTGATTGAAAATGCCATTGACTCGAAGTAATAGCTGATTATCTATAAGCGGGGTATTAAAGACGGCTTCAACTAGTCTTTTGTCATAATTCCCAAATCGCGTTCTTAGCGAGCCTGTGAGTTCATTGTTGGGTTGTTTAGTAATCACATGAATAACACCAGCGGCACTGTTACGTCCAAAAAGAGCACCTTGAGGGCCTTTAAGAACCTCAACTCTTTCAATATCAGTAAACTGCAGCAAGGCGTTGCCTGAACGCCCAATATAGACATTATCTTGATAAATGCTGACAGCAGGGTCGGTGCCTATTCCAAAATCAGTGGTTCCAATACCTCTGATTTTAAATCTGGGCTGAGTGGTGCTGTCATTATCAACTTCCAGGGCTGGGCTGAAATTTTCTAAATCGGCTAACGATTGAGCACCAATGGTCGTCAGAAAATCAGCATTAAAGCTATTAACTGTTATCGGTACCTGTTGCAATAATTCTTCTCGACGTTGTGAGCTGACGACAATATCTTCGAGTTTAGTTATTTGTTCAGCCTTAATTGGAAGTGATAAGGAGATTGCGAACAGTATATATGTTGACTTAAGAGCAAGCGATAAGGGAAGGAGGTTAATATTTGGAAGTGAGGCTTTAGCCTCGCATGATTGGAGCGAGGCTAAAGCCTCACTTCCTCTGTCAAGAGCAAGGCCTCTGATAATATTGTTTATGTGCATTAATCATCTCCCTTTATATTTTTTATTGTGTGGATAGATGTAGCTAGCTAGTTACGACGGTATCATTTCATGGCTAAACCGATATAAGCCCTAAACGACAAGCTTCTAGAGCGGCTTCTGCTCGAGTGTTAATGTTTAACTTCTGATAAATATTCTGAATATGTTCAGCTGCGGTATTGACTGAAATTTTCAGGTCGTTTGCTACTTCCATTCGAGAAAATCCTTTACCTATTAAGCTAAGAACTTCTGTTTCTCTAGGTGTTAAATGATGTTTTGTTACTTGAGTTGGTTGTTTAAAGTGACTTAATAGTCGTCGAGCTATGCTTGATGATAACGGGGGGCGCCCCTGTATAATTCCACTGATTTGAATTTTTAATTCTTCTTTAGAAAGGTCTTTCAATAAATAACCACTGGCACCTGCACGCAAGGAATCAAATAAGTGCTGATCGTCATCGTAAATTGTTGCCATAACAATATAGGTTTCTGAATTTGAATTAATAATTTCTTTAACCAGATCCACACCATTGCCATCCGGCAGGCTAATATCAATTAATGCCAGATTAAAACTTCGTTTTTTTATGATTTGTTTGGCATGTGATACTGTTGCAGCTTCTTCGATAATGGCATGCTCAAAGATAGATTGTACAATTTCACGCAATAAACTTCTGGCATAGCTATGGTCGTCAACTATCAGGACTGAGTGCATAAGGTTTATTTTCCATTTTAGGTAAGGTGATTGTTAATTTTGTTCCGGTCTTTAGAGAAGGTGAGGCATGTAAAGACGACCAGTTTATGGATGCATTAATTTCACTTGCTCTGTTGTTCAGGTTGTAGAGTCCTGTATTTGCTTGCCAAGTTGATGAGTCAGGGCTGTCCCCGTCATCAATAATAATTAACTGGGTTTTATTATTGGTTTCAGTGATGTAAATATCAATACACTGAGGTAGGGCATGTTTCAAAATGTTGGTAATTGATTCACGTATAATGCGGTCTAGGTTTATACGTTGCCTGGGACTTAAATAATAACTTTTATCCATAGTGTCTACTTTCCAAAGTAAACTTACTTTGGCTGCATCCGTACGTTGTTTTATTTCCTCTCTCCAATTGGACAAAATGGTGTTAAAAGGCATGTAAGAATCATTGCGTAGAGAATATATAGTGTTCCTGACACCATTTAATGCATTCTTTGCCAGTAAGGCATTTTCAGCTGATTCTGCTTTATGAATCAGGGTTAATAAAAGGGCTCCGACATCATCGTGAAGATCTCGGGTAAT
>ENA-ORXI01003622-ORXI01003622.1-sediment-metagenome-genome-assembly--contig:-NODE-3622-length-10279-cov-5.485003_pt1 | contig 10279 bp, 5 predicted proteins | sample MGYA00237861_ERZ511468 | MGnify/ENA primary metagenome ERZ511468 (study PRJEB26299, sample SAMN06266213) | sediment metagenome | isolation source: Hudson Canyon methane seep mesocosm | place: USA:Hudson...
ATTGTCTCGACAAAACAAACCTCACTTGCTTAGGCTACAATATGGAGAGCATCCAGAAGGTATTTGCGGCCTAACATACGGTTTCGGCTCAGGTTGAGTCATATATTCAGGATCCTCTCTGTGACAGTCCTCACTACCATCGGTAGCGCAGTGCCAGACACCAGTCTCGCCCGATGTGACCTGTGATTGAATTGCAGGTTTTGGCGTGGTTCTAGTTGTAGTTTTTGACGATACAGAAGGTGCACTGTAACTTGGTTTTACTGATTCCGTTTCTAGATAAATTTGATTTCCATTGCCGTAGCCTCCGTAATTATGGCTCTGACTTTGTTCATAACGCTCCATTGTTCTATCTAGCTCTGTTTTTGGTCTTCCCTCTCTGCGTTCTCTTGCTGCAACTTCTCTATCGATTTTTCTCCAAGCTTCTTGCTGCTCTTCTTCCCACTCTCTCTCTCTTTCAGCGCGTCTTTCTCTCCTTCTTTCAGCTAATTGCTTTTCTCTTTCATTTACCCCATTTTTCCATTTACCGCTATAACTTTTTCCATTACTATATGTATGGGTTCCTTGGCCATGTTGATTATCATTTTTCCATTCGCCGACATACTTATCCCCATCAGACCAAGAAAATGTACCATGCCCATGAAAGTCTCCATCTAAAAAGCCGCCTTTGTATACATCACCATTATCGTACTTAAATGTGCCCTGTCCTGTCATCTCTCCATTTACATAATCACCAACATAATAAATAACTCCATCATTGTCAGTGTCTACTCCTTGTCCATGCATTTGTCCATTTATCCATCCACCTTCGTATATATATCCATCACTGTCAGTCTGTGAGCCTTGACCATGTCTTACTCCATCTTTCCACTCACCAGCGTACTTGCGTCCATCAACCCACTTTTTGACACCCTGACCATGCATCTTTCCACCGACAAATTCACCAACGTACTGACTTCCATCAGCTTTAGAAAGCGTACCCTGACCATGTAACCAATTGTTTAACCACTGACCTTTATAAATTTGGGTACCGTTAGATGTGAACATAGCACCTTGCCCTGATTTATTTCCTTTAACCCATTCACCAATATATTTACCGCCGTTATCAGGCCAGAAATAAGTACCGTGACCATGTTCTTTCCCTTTTAGAAATTTACCGATATATTTACCTCCGTCAATCCCCGTAAAGATACCTTGGCCATGTCTTTTTCCATCTAAATACTCACCTTTATAGCTATCACCATTGTTATAGCTAAAAGTACCTTGACCTGTTCTCTTGTTATTAAGCCATTCACCAACATATTTAGATCCGTCACTATATGTCATTATGCCTTGACCATTTACAGAATCACGCTGCCATTCACCTTTATACTTACTGCCTGATTTATATAACAATACGCCTTGGCCATGCTTTTTGCCATTTAGCCACTGCCCCTTATATACATTGCCATTTTCAAAGGTAAATGAGCCCTGCCCATGCTCTTCCCCGTTTGCCCATTTTCCAGTATATTTACCAACTCCAATCCATGTAAGAACGCCTTGGCCATGCTCTTTTCCATTTAACCATTCACCCGCATACATGCTTCCAGTTTTCCAAGTAATCGTGCCTTGACCATGATAGGAATTTTCTAGCCATCCCCCGACATACTTAGTTCCATCTGGCCATGTTTTAGTGCCTTGACCATGTTTCTTGTCGTCTTTCCATTCACCGTTGTAAACACTGCTATCAGCTCTCCATACATATTCCCCATGGCCATGCTTCTTGCCAGCTTTCCATTCACCATCATATTTATCGTGGAATCCAATCCATTTACCGTGGCCATTAGGAGTTCCTTCTTTAGCATCACCAAAATATGAACCAGAACCATAGCTAATAACCTCTGCAACAGCTCCTAAAGAAAGCATCAAAATGAATATTGCTGTACTAATTATCGCTAAAGCTTTCATTGAACACCGTTCCTATTTCAGAGTTGGTGAAGCCTATCTTACCAAAAATTCAAACATAGGGATTAATCACACACCAATGCCTCACCTCACTAGCGTCGCTTGCTTTTATTGTCAATTGTAGGCCATGATTATTCATCACTCCATCAACTTATTTTCCAGTGACACCATACTAAATGATGAAAAGCCTTCTTGCCATTCTGACCTTATCAATCTCTCTTGTTTTATCTATTGAGATTCAGGCAAATACTTTTGGACAAGATACTCGCCAACTGTGGCATAACACATCTTCGACACCTTACCCTCTTGATAAAGTAGGCACCCTTAAACGCCCTGATGGAGAACGATGTACTGCAAGTTATATTGGTAAAGGCTTGATAATAACTGCCGCTCATTGTGTGATGCAATATGGCAAAAACCGATTACAAAAAGGTGACTATCTATTTGAGTACACTCAAATACCAGATGGACACCAAGAGACAAGTACCATAACTCGCTTTCACTATGTTGAATTGGTCCAGCTAGAGGATAGAGGTCTTCAAGCGGCAGATCATCATTGGGCTATTCTTGAATTGAGCAGCCCCCTTTCTTCACCAGAACACTATTTTGGATATCACTATCCCGGAGATGATGAATACGGTGAGTATCATGAATCAAACTATGGCCTCTCTATAGTTGGTTTCTCGCCTGAATTTAATGGCAATACAAATGCTAAGACGTTCTCTGATGCTAGCTGTGATATTCAAGAGCATTTACTTGATGGTTATGTCGCACTTCATGATTGTGATGCTGGCCCAAGAGACTCAGGCTCGCCTTTGTATAAATGTGATGTTAATGAAGCCGGTATGTTGGAGAAATGTTATATCTATGCTATTCATATTGGCGCTTTTTCAAACAAAGGCATTAAGTTTGATAATTACTCTCGAAGTAATGCAAATGTTGCTGTGACAGTGAAAAGCTTTAGAAAGGCTTTCTATTACTTAATGATGGGCGGGAGAAAGCCATATAACCTGAAATCTAGTACTAACGATTAAGAAAAACTTTCAATCTAACCACGCGAAAAAACCAGTACCTTATATGAAGAATCTCACACCCTAACTCCCCCGTCTTTACTCAAGTCACATTCCCAAAATCCCACCATTTCACTTTTCCACAAGACAATTTCGTTTATACCTTTCATTCAACAACAGGAGAAGCACCATGATCGACACCCAAGAACTAACTAAGCACATAATAACAATCAATGATTACTCATCTTATCCACTGTCCGCTTTGGGTTCGGAAGCAGCCCGATAGTGTGAGTAACAACCTAATTACAACAGGAACTTTTCCATAATAACCTTGTCGTATTTATGTGAATATAAACTGACAGTGAGGTACGTGATTGGATCAAGCCCAGAAAGACAATGCAGCTAAATTAGCAGAAGATATTATTGCTAATGGAAAGCCGCATAAAGACTCTGAAACGAGAGTGCTTCGCTTATCAGGTAGAAGTATGGGGACCAGTTCAGAAGAGTTTCGTGCTCTTCTTAATGAAATGACAGCCAAGGTGACCAAGTCAAAGAATCCTGTTGATATTGACCTTCATAAACACTGTCTTAATCATATTATGAATACACTTGCACTTTCTGGATTTAGGTTTGACTGGCTGGCACTACCAACCAACCCTCCTAATTTTGCTAGTGGTGAATATCTACGTGGGTTAGGTTTTAGCCGTGCAAGAATGCAACGATGCATTAAGGTGCTCATTGACAATGACATAATATTATTGGGCCGTAAAGGACATAGAGGTGGCAAGGAAGCTCAAGCAAAAGCCTCACAATACTATCCCACTGAACGATTCATAAGGCTGATGTGTGATAGCTTGTACACGGAGTTTGGTGACTTTGATGCCAATAGCGATGATGACTTGTACCGGTTCACTAACTTCAATGATGAAGATATGCCTGTTTACGAATCCTACCAGTATAAAATTGATACTCTAAGGCGGTATAACGCCTTTATGCGTGAGCATAACTGGGCAATGAAGAATCCAAGTCATATTAGTATTAAAGACTTTGATGGTCGAAGTGGTCGTGTGTCGAACTACTATCAAAGCTTAGCTGAGAGGCGAGTGCAAATACGTACTAAAACATTGCTTGATGGCTATCCAGTAGTTGAACCTGACTTCTCAGCTAATCACCTCCGTATGGCATCATTTATAGTAGGTGAAGAACTACCTGAAGATCCTTATACTGTAATTGGTGATGAAACAGGGCTAGAAAGAGACCAAGTCAAATCAGTGGTAACAAAATGTATGGGAGCGACCACCCCTAGGGCAAAAGGTCGACTCATAGGTAAGGCTCATTTAGCTAAGGTGCCACTCAATGCAGATGAATTTAGAGCTGCACTTGCATCACTTGAACATCATTACCCTTGGACTAAGGATATTTTCTTTCATGATGTTGGTACTCGGCTTCAGTATCTTGAGGGTGAAATAGCATTAAACATGATGGATTGGGCTGTAAATGAAGAAATTCCACTGTTAGCTGTTCATGATGCATATGCTGTTCGAGATATTGATGGTCAAGCAACAGATGACCATATGCATTACATTTGGAATATAGTGCTCAATCAGGCTAAAGTTGAAGGCTTCTTGGACAATACTGAATACACCGTACCGCTTGTTTTAGAGCGTAAAAGGGCTAAGAAGGCTAGATAGTTATATTTAGTATTCTTAAAGCTAGAGGAGAGGGGGGGGAGAGGTATATTATGGCTTACTATAGACACTAGCATGTACACCCTCTTGTATAGTGATTAACACCAACAGTTTTCAAGGATTACAGTGTTTCTAGCAAGCAGTCCGTTGAATGCTAAGTGCCATCCTTGATTCTTACCACGTTGATTCACGTTATTTATCAATACAAATCAGCTGGTTACATGCTTGCGTACTATGATTCTACCATTATTTGATTAGGCAACACTGGCTAGATATGCAAACTGATACCTCCTATCATATTGAATGTAAAGAAGATTCCCCTCGGTTCGGCTCGTTAAATAACCCTCATGCAGATTAGATGGTGATAAGCCAACTAATTGACGTGATGCATACTGAATATATGGCACTGAAGGGTCCTATGTGATCTATATGATCCACTAATTCCATTTAAGCAAGTTTGACCTGCTAAGAGTTAAAATGGATCTAGGGGCTTCTAAGGCACGCTGTATGATAAGTGTTAGTAGGATGATGAGCGTTACTTACCAAGAATTATATTCCCTAATATCTGCATGCCACTACGCATGGTTATATATATGCATATGGTAGAAGGGAAGTAGACCTAACATACCCCCCACCCTTTGTATTTCATTGTTCTCGAGTTCATTAGCACGCCAGTGTAAGACTGATGATACATCTGAAGACCCTGTGTGATCAGTGAGGATCTTAAATGTGCCTTGTGCTGCTGTTGGATCAGTTAAGGGTGAAAGTGGCTGTGGACGGCTCTGAGGACTTCTGTGGGAGGCTCATAACAGCTTATCTGCTAACAATCCTGACATTGTTTTCTCTTCGTTAGTTGATCTAGAGCAAGCATGCTATTGTTAGCCCTATGATATATTTAACTTAGGTCGATAACCTAAGTGAATCCATCAATCTATAGGGACGAAAATGAGCGTTACACGATATACAGGTGCAATAATCAAGCAATGTGCCGTTGCTGCAGTGTATTTCATCGTTGCTATCATTGTTCTCAATTTTGGTGTTGTGGAAGAGGGGCACGTTACAACAATATGGCCATCTTCTGGGATAGCCTTGGCAGTGTTAATTCGTTTTGGTGCCAAATATGCGCTAGGTGTGGTTATGGGTGGTTTTGCCATCGGAATATACCTTGATAGCGTATCTCTATATTACGGCCTGAGTATATTGGGCAACGCACTTGAGCCGCTACTAGCCTTATATTTATTGCGAAAACTCCCTTTTACACCTTCACTTTACCGCCTGCATGACTATCTGTCCTTGGTGCTTGCAGGTAGTGTCGGAGCAGTCGTCAGCGCACTACTGGGTACGACAGGATTGATTTTGGCGGGGACCATTCCTGTATCCGTGTCTCTCTCAGTCGCTAGTCATTGGTGGATGGGGAACGCACTTGGTGTGCTGTTAATCGCTCCATTCCTATTAATTATTAGCCTGCATTCCTATAAAAAAACAATCGAAGGTAAAAGGTCCGAAATCTTGCTATTACTGGCTGTCACAACGATTGTCTCTTTTCTAGTGATGACAAACTGGAACCACGACCTAATGAGAGAGTTTGGTGGTACTTATTTATTGATTATCCCTTTAGCGTGGTCAGTACTCAGGTTCAGCCAATCTATGGCCTCCATCGTTATCTTCGAATACTTTGCTATTGGCGTATGGGGGCTATTGAATCAGCAAGGTTTGTTTGTTAATAGTAGTCTTGAACCCAATCTAACCTTCTTTTGGGTGTATTTTGTTATTATTACGTTTATAGCTCATGCTGTTGCCTATTCAGTGAGTGAACGTAATACCTTGTTTCAAGCGATTAACAGCAGCAAAACAGAAACCTATGTGTTTTGTGAAGGAGCAATGACATTTGAGTTTGTTAATCAAGCTGCACTTGATAACTTAGGGCTTTCATTATCTCAAGCGTTAAAACTCACCCCTATGGATATCAAGCCTTTATTGTCAGATAAAGAGTTTGATGGCGTGATGATGCCGCTAGTAAAGAAACAGCTCGATGTCATCAACTTTGAAACGGTTCATCAGCGTGCTGATGGCACAATGTATCCTGTTGAGGTAACAATACAATCGGTTAAACATGCGAATAGAGACTGTTACCTTGCTTCTGTTGTTGATATTACGGCACGGGTCGAGCGTGACCAGCATCGTGCATTAGGTAATGCTGTCTGCGATTTGTCACCCCAAGCTATTATGATTACTGATAGTGATAATTTGATAATACGAGTCAACCCCGTCTTTACTGACATTACAGGCTATTCATTCAAAGAGGCGGAAGGTGAAAGCCCTCACATCTTAAGCTCTGGACGACATGATGATGCCTTTTATCGGCAGGTTTGGGGTAGCTTAAATACTCAAGGTCACTGGGAAGGGGAAATATACAACCGACGTAAAAATGGTGAACTGTATCTTCAACGCGTCTCTATTAAAGTACTACATGAGGCTGATGGCAGTATTAAAAATCACATTGCTATGTTTAGAGATATCACTGACGAACGCAACCAAAGCAAGAAGCTTCAGTATCTTGCTGAGCATGATGTTTTGACGGGGCTTCCTAATAGAATGAAGTTACAGCAGGAATTTGAGTTTGCCTTAAGGGCAGCTAAGCGTCATCGGAATAAACTTGCTGTTCTTTTCTTTGATTTAAATGATTTCAAACCTATCAATGATGGTCATGGTCATATGTATGGTGATGATGTTTTGCAAGCTGTGGCTGATAGAGTGTTTGACAGCATTCGTGATTCAGATGTGGTGGCAAGAATTGGTGGAGATGAATTTGTTGTACTGATGACGAATATTGACTCTGACGATGCAATACAGCTCCTCATTGCTAAACTCAAAGACGTTATCGTGGAGCCTATTACGGTTAAGGAAAAGACCTTTACTATCTCTGCTAGTTTTGGCATGGCAGAATATCCCAAGCACGGAGATACGCTTGATGCTTTACTAGATGTTTCTGATGGCGAGATGTATAAAGATAAGGTCGAAATGAAGAAAAATGTAACAGGGTAAAGCGTAACGGTTTTAATGATTCTTTAGGTTGAATTTGAGCAATGAGTGAAGATAAAGTGAGTGACTTTAAAGTAGAAATAGCCTACCCAGAATATCCATTAGCCTTAAGTGAAGCTGAAGACCTCCTGCAAGATGCTATAAGACAATTCTTTGGCTCAATCATACAGGCTAGGAATGGCGTTAAACCTGAATCAACCCCCCTACCTGAAAACATAGCCATTAAAGCTGCTGCTGGTCTTGGTAAAACATCAGCTGTCATTTCAGAGCTTTGTGTTGGTCAGGTCAAGCATCAAAAAGCGGTACATGTTGAATACTACGTGCCTAGCCATAACCTGTCTTCACAGGTAGTGGAGGACCTTAATATTGAGTACAAAACACATGCTGAGCGTATTTCTGAAGGGGATAGACCAAGCATTAATGTCTCCATATTAAAAGGAAGGTCACAGTCAGATAATAATGGTAGCCCACTCTGCAATAAGTCTGAGCAGGTTAATGAGCTAAGCACCCTCGGTTACCCTGTCTCATCAAGGCTATGCAAGAGCGAGCAAGGGACGTGCGAATACTATTCAACCTGTGGATACCAGAAACAGTTTGTTGCACAGAATGTCGATACGAAAGGCATTACATTGCCTGCTGTTACTATTATGACGCGTAACCAACTGTTCTTAGAGCGCCATTCTTTCTTGCCTAGACCAGACTTTGTTGTAATAGATGAATCATTTTATCAAACAGGGCTTGAAGAGATTAAAATAGGAAAAGAGATTCTCACATTAATGACTTCAGATGGTGAGCCTAGTAATGTTCTGAAAGCATTAAGACTGTTCATTCTGGATAAACAGCCACTACTAAAGTCTTTTCGTGATTTGAATATAACGAAAGAAGACATACTTGAAGAAGCCAAACTGTATGGCTTTAAAGGGCTGGGCAGTATTACACCCAATCAAGCTGTAGAAGAGCAAAACACACACCTCAAAGATGCACCTAAATACCTTAAATTTGATTTTGTTTTAACGGCTCTTGCTGAAGAGCTGGAAACAAGTGAGCGTGAAGACAGTTATTTTCTCAGTGTAGATAAAGACAATAAAGGTAACATCGTATTAACCTTCATGAAACGAAAAGAGATGAATATCCCTGAAGGTGTTCCCATTTTGTTTATTGATGCAGATTTAAACGAAGAAGTAATCAAAGTATTTAGACCTAACACTAAAGTAATTAATATTCCTGTAGAGCGCAAAGCAATAGTCCATCAGTTTAACCAAACATTAAGTGGTTACTCTAGACATAGTGACCCTAAGGTATCAGAACAGATAGACTCATTTCTCAACTTATTCAAAGATGATGAAAGAGCTTTAATAGTGACGACAAAGAAGCTACGTAAAGAACTGACTGGAGAAGATGACGAACAAGCTAAAGCAAATGGACTATACGGAAATGCTTCAATTAATCACTATGGTAACTTACGTGGATTAAACGATTTTAGTCAGTTTAAAACAGTCGTTGTTCTTGATAGAAATCAGCCTAATAATAAGAGTCTAGAGCAGTCAGCTAAAGCACTTTGGTTTGATAAAGCAACGATTACTAACTTAACCGATACAAATTACCCCAGGCATCAACAGGGGTTACGAATGAAAGGCAGGTCTGAACAAAATGTAAAAGTCAGTTACCACCCTGATAAACACGTTCAGATTCTGTTAGAGATTAACCGTGAAGCTGAGATTACTCAGGCGATAGATAGATTACGTTTACTTCGTGGCAATAACGATAGACAAGTGTTTATAGCTACCTCTATTCCTGTTGACGTAACGATTGATTATTACTGGGATTGGAAGCTGTTTCATAGGCTTCTTGAGCTGTTAGATAAGAGCGTAGTTCTTCCATTGCATCCAGAGCACTTTCTTAGAGTTTATCCGCATGAAACGGTTAAAACAAAATCAGGAGCTAAAGACTTGCTCAAGAATCTGAATAAGATGCTACCTCTAATAAATATACTTATTAGTAACTACCTCTTATTCAAATATAAGCATGGTGAATCTAGAAAGTCAGCTCTAGTTTTGGTAGCAAGTTCCGTCAATAATCATAAAGAAGCGATAGAAAGATTAATAGGCGTAGAAGTAACGTCAGTAGAGCCTCTGAAATAAAGGCAAGTTATAGGTAAAGAGATAATAAGTAATGACTTATGGTTGTTGTTAGGTATAGATGAGATTGAGTTTAAAGAAAGTGATTAGTTTAGTGGGTGTTAAATAGCACCTATCTGCATGCACATACGTTGATATTTGGTTTAGACTCCATTAACCATAACCATAACCAGTGCAAAATTACTGTTAATCGACTAAGTCTTTTTGACTGGTAGAATATCAGTAATACTCACACAAACCTGAGACCATCTCACCCCATGCACCTTGATAGAAAAATGGTTTTTGAGGGGTATCTACCCACTCCTTAATCGTCAAGTGGTCAATCGTATAATTCGGCTTGTAGATTGTGATGGCTGAATAGCTATTGCCTTCACTTTTTGAATAGTTATATACCGTAGGTGGTACCCTGCTCATGTTGTTTACAAAGCCACTGCCTGACATGATTCCAGTCAAGCGATTT